>Ga0334722_10007540_pt1 | contig 10524 bp, 15 predicted proteins | sample C3_bottom_MG_FD_207210 | JGI IMG/M metagenome (GOLD analysis project Ga0334722, IMG submission 207210) | Sediment microbial communities from Yellowstone Lake, YNP, Wyoming, USA - C3_bottom | ecosystem: Environmental > Aquatic > Freshwater > Lake > Sediment | place: USA: Wyoming | collected... | reverse complement strand
GTAGAGGTAATACATACGCTGCCTGAAACCGATGCACGCGAGGTGCTGGATTTTGTTGGCTATCTCAAGGCCAAACGAGCCCAAGCCAAGGTGGACGTTGTGGACATGAGCGAATTTGACCAGTTTGGCGCAGTGTTTGATGGCAAGTTCATCCGGGATGAATGCTATGACCGCAAAGTGCTTCGCTGACACCAACATCGTTCTTTATACCATCGGCCAAGACAGCCGCAAAGCCGGGATTGCGCGCGGTATCGTGGCGTCCCGCCCTCTGGTGAGTGCGCAGGTCGTCAATGAAGCAATCAATGTCTGCCTGCGGAAACTCGGTTTTGACCGCGAGAAGGCTTATGCTTTCGCGGACACCATCATGCGCCGTGCCGACGTATTACCTCTTGATGAAGCCACCATCCGCAAGAGCGCGGAACTGGCCATTCGCTACCAGCTTTCCAACTGGGATGCGCTCATTGTGGCTGCGGCCATGCTGGCGGGGTGCGATACCCTCTATTCCGAGGATATGCAGAATGGGCAGGTGTTTGAGGATCGGTTGACTGTCGTTAATCCTTTCCTGCCTTGATCAAATTCTGTTGATTATAGAGATGACGCAGCAGGTAGGGCGCATTAGTCGAAGGCGTAATGCGCCGAATGTCGCAATCCCCACCCGGCGCAATGAGCTTCACTTATTGCGCCCTTGCCTCTGAAAGCTGACCACTGATGGCTGAAAACTAACCATGTCCGGCTATAAATTCGAAGCCCTCGATTCCGCTGGGCGCTTGCGCAAGGGCGTCCTGGAGGCGGACAACGAGCGCCAGGCACGGCAGAGCCTGCGCGAGCAGGACATGGTCGCGCTGCAGGTGGAAGCCATGCTGGAAAAGGCTGGCGCCATGCCCGAGCGGAGAGCGGCGGGTTGGCGGCGCGGACTTTCCTCGGCCCAGCTTTCCCTGCTCACGCGCCAGTTAGCGAACCTGATCGGCGCCGGTCTGACCATCGAGGAAACCCTCAACGCGCTGATCGAGCAGGCCGAAACCGAACGCCTGCGCCAGATCCTGGCCGCCATCCGGGGCCAGGTGCTGGCTGGGCAATCTTTGTCGAAGGCCATGGAAAGTTTCCCCCATGTGTTCCCGACTATCTACCTTGCCCTGGTGCGCTCGGGGGAACAGTCGGGGCAACTGAACCAGGTGCTGCAACGTCTCGCCGCTTATATCGAGGAACGCCACGCGCTGCGCCAGAAAATCGTACTGGCCTTTATTTACCCGGTGGTGCTGACGCTGGTCGCATTTCTTGTTGTGACCGGCCTGCTCACTTACGTGGTGCCGCAGGTGGTGGCGGTGTTCCGCGATACTCACCAAGCCCTGCCCTGGCTGACCCGCGCCCTGATCGGCGTGAGCGATTTCCTGCGCGCTTCTGGCGTGTACTGGCTGGCAGGGCTGGGTTTGGCGGCTTGGGGCGCGCGCCGGGCGCTGCGCAACGAAGCGCTCAAGCTCCGTTTCCATCTCTTTTTGCTGCGCATGCCGCTGCTGGGGCGCTTCGTGCGCGATGCCAACGCCGCGCGCCTTGCCAGCACCCTGGCGATCCTGGCCAACAGCGGCGTGCCGCTGCTGGTCGCGCTACATGCGGGCGCGGGCGTGGTCACCAGCCTGCCGCTGCGCCGGGCGGTGGAAGAGGCTGCACGCATGGTGCGCGAAGGCGCGTCGCTGAGTCGGTCGCTGGGGCGTGGCAAGCTGTTCCCGCCCGCCATGATCCACCTCATCGCCAGCGGCGAAGCCAGCGGCAAACTGGGACAAATGCTCGACCAGTCCGCCGCCCAGCAAAGCCAGATGATGCAGCAGCGCCTGGCGGTCCTTACCGGATTGCTGGAACCCTTGCTGATCCTGGTCATGGGAGCCGTGGTGCTGGTCATCGTGCTGGCGATCCTGATGCCGATATTTGAAATGAACCAGTTGATTCACTAGGAGTGCAAATTGAATAAGGAAAAGGGCTTTACCCTGATCGAAATCATGGTGGTGATCGTGATTCTCGGCATCCTGGCCGCGCTGGTGGTGCCCAAGGTGATGAGCCGTCCCGACGAGGCGCGCATCGTCGCAGCGAAGCAGGATATCGCTTCTCTGGTGCAGGCGCTCAAGCTGTACCGTCTCGACAACCGCAGCTATCCTGCTACCGACCAGGGCCTGACGGCGCTGGTGCAAAAACCGGCAAGCGCGCCGATTCCGCCCAACTGGAAGGTGGGTGGCTACCTCGACCGCCTGCCCAAGGACCCGTGGGGACATGACTACCAGTACCTGCAACCCGGCGTGCATGGCGAAATCGATGTCTTCAGCCTGGGGGCCGACGGCGCACCCGGTGGCGAAGGCAACGATACCGATATCGGTTCGTGGAACCTGTAAACGTTTCCCTCACCCCTGCACTCTCCCCGCGGGAGACGGGCGATGGCGGTTTCACCCTGATCGAAGTCCTGGTGGTGCTGGTCATTCTGGGCGTGGTGGTCGCCATGATAGCCGTGAATTTCGCTCCCGACCCGCGCCAGAATCTTGACACCGAGGCGCGCCGACTGGCGCTGCTGCTGGAACAGGCGCGCGACGAAGCCATGACCAGCGGTTCCAGCATTGCTTTCAGCGCGGAAGATCAAGGCTATCGCTTCTGGCAGCACGAGGCGCAAGCCGTTCCTGAGGCCGCGCCGGATAACAACTGGCCGGGCAAGGATTGGAAACCTCATGCCGACAGTGAGGTGTTCCGCCCGCGCCAGTTGCCGCAAGCAGTTGTGGTGGTGGAATTGCGCATCAACCAACAACCCACCGCAAAGGACGCGCAGCGGATTATCTTCGCGCCTTCCGGCATGGCGCTGCCGTTCCGCCTCACGCTGGCCTCGGGCTTGCACCGGATCGCCATCACCGGCAACGGCATGGGGCAGATCGGGGTGGAAAAGGCGCCATGAGCGGACGCAAGAAAGGCTTCACCCTGATCGAAGTGCTGGTGGCGCTGGCGATCCTGGCCGTGGCCCTGGCCGCCGCATCGCGCGCATCGAGCATGTCGCTGTCCGGCAGCGAGAGCCTGAAACAGCGCTTGCTGGCGGGCTGGGTGGCGCAGAACCGCCTGGCCGAACACACCGCGCGCCGCGACTGGCCGGATACCGGCAGCAATACCGGCGAGGCGGAGGAGGGGGGTGTGCCCATGCGCTGGGAAGAGCGCGTCAGCGCCACGCCCAATGCCTTGTTCCGCCGCATCGAGATCGTGGTCTACCCGGTCTCGCAACCCGATCACGAAGCAGCCAGGCTGGCCGGCTACCTGGCAGCGCCGCAGATGGGCAAATGAGAAAGAACGGCTTCACCCTGATCGAACTGCTGGTTGCGCTGGCCATCTTTGCCATCATGGCGGTGGCGTCCTATCGGGGCTTGAGCGTCATGCTCGACGCCCGCGAGCGTCTCGACCTTGAGAACCGCAAATGGCGTGGCGTGGCCCTGTTTTTTGCGCGGCTGGAGAATGATCTCGGTTCGGTACTGGACCGGCCGGTGCGCGGCAGCGACGATCTGGTTCTCCCTGCCCTATCCGGCAAGGCGGCTGCGGTGGCGCAAGACGAGGCGCAGCTTGCATTCACGCGAAGCGGTTATAGCGCTCAATCCGGCGTGTTGTCCGCGCCGCAGCGGGTGGGCTACCGCCTGCGGGGCGAGACGCTGGAGCTGCTGTCGTGGCCGGTTCTGGACCAGGCGCCGCGCAGCCGCCCGGATGCCGGCCAGGCATTGCAGGGCGTGACCCGCTTCGAGTTGCGTTATCTCGACCACAACGGCGGCTGGCAGCAGCAGTGGCCCCCAGTCGTGCCCGATGCCGGGTTGCCGGCGGCGGTGGAAGTCCGGATCAGGCTGCGTTCGGGCGAGGAAGTGCAACGGGTGTTCGCGCTGTCATGAGCGGGCGGGGAGAAAAAGGGGCCGCAGTCATCACCGCCATGCTGGTGGTAGCGCTGGCCGCTACCGCCGCCTCGTTCATGATGTGGCAGAATCACCTCTGGCTGCGCCAGGTCGAGAATCTGGACCATCAGGCCCAGGCACGCTGGATTGCCCGCGCCGCGATCAACTGGGGGCGTGCCATACTGGACGAGGACAACCGCGAGGTGGATCATGGCGGCGAGCAATGGGCGACCCTGCTGCCGCCATTGGATGCCGAGGGTGGCGAGGTGTCAGGTTCCATGCGCGACGCCCAGGGGCTAATCAACCTCAATAACCTGGTGCGCAACGGTAAAGTCAGCCAGGGCGACTTGGCGCTACTGCGGCGGCTGATGGCCGTGCTGCAACTCGACCCCGATCTGCTCAACGCCTTGGTGGACTGGATGGATACCGACAGCGAGGTGACCAATCCCGGCGGCGCGGAAGATATGCAATACCTGGCGCTCGCGCTGCCTTCGCGCGCCGCCAACCGCGCTTTGGGCGATGTGAGCGAGTTGTACCGGGTGCATGGCTTCACGCCGGAAATCGTCGAGCGCATGCGCCCGTTCGTCACGGCGCTGCCTGGAGCGACTACCATCAACGTCAACAGCGCGGGGGCGGAGGTGCTGGCGGCGCTGTGCGAAGGGTTGCAACTGGCGGATGCGAAGGTGTTGGTGGAGAATCGCGGCAGCGGCCATTTCAGGAACAAGAGCGAATTCCGCGAGCTGCTGCCGAAAGGGGCACAGGTGCGCGAAGAGGATTTCAGCGTCAACAGCCGCTTCTTTTTTGCCGTGGCGCGCGCCCGCCACGGCCGGGTGCAAGCCGCCTGGCGGGCCTTGCTGGAACGGCCCGCTGAAGGTAAAACGAGAACTGTCTGGTTAAAACCGATCGAGGAATAATAGTGTTACTGGAAATCTATATCCCGGAAGCCTGGGAGCCCGCTTCTCCGGAACGGGGCGAGGCGGATGGCGGCAGCTTCTTCTGGCAACTGCGGGAAGCGCAGGGCCGGGTTGCTCGATCCGGCCAAGGTACGCTGGGCGCGCTGCCGCAGGCGGAGCACTGCCGCGTGATCCTGCCCGCCGGGCGGTTGACGCTGAGTTTCGTGCGGCCCCCGGCCCACAACCGCAAGAAATTCATGCAGGCCCTGCCCTACGCTGTGGAAGACCGCATCATGGCCGACCCGGAAACCGTGCATGTCGCTGCTGGTCCCGTGCTGGCAAACGGCGACATGCCGGTGGCGATCGTGGCGCGCGTATGGCTGCGAGCTTTGCTCGAAACCTTGCGTGGCGCGGGTCTCAATCCCGGTCAAGCGGAAGTGGAAACCCAGTGCGTACCCTGGCAAGAGAACAGGTGGAGTGTGGTATGGCGCGCACGGGGCGGTTTCCTGCGCCAAAGCGCATATTACGGACTGGCCCTGGATGGCGGCAGCGAGCACGAACCCCCACCCGGCCTCAGGCTGGCCGTGGCCGAAGCCGCATCCAAGCCGGCATCCCTCCATCTTTATAACGACCAGGCGGATATGCCGGATGTAGTGCAATGGTCGTCGTTGCTGGGGGTGCCGGTTAAGCCGGTCGGCGCATGGGAGCGGGCTGCACAAGGGACAGGCGGGGGCATCAACCTGCTGCAGGGCGAATTTGCCCCCGCCGGCCCGATGCGCGACTGGCTGCCGCGCCTGCGCCCGGCGCTGCTCCTGCTCGGCGTGCTGGCCGCGTTGCACCTGGCTTTCAGCACCGCCGACTGGGCCATGCTGCGGCACGAAAAACAGACCCTGACGGCAAGCATGGAACAAAGTTTCCGCTCTGCCTTCCCCGAAGCCAAGGTGATTGTGGACGCGCCGCTGCAAATGAGCCGCAACCTGGCCGGCCTGCGTCACGCAGCGGGTCAGCCGGACCGCAACGATTTCCTGCCCCTGCTGGCAAACGTGGCTCCCTTGCTGGGCGGCGAAGCCAGGCTGCAACATATGGAATATCAGCAGGGAACGCTGAAAATGAGCCTCACCCTTGCCAACGGCGCGGCGGCGGATGCGCTGAAATCAAGGTTGTACGGCGTTCCCGGGGCGCGGCTTGAAACCGGTAATGCGGGGGCATCCGGCCTGGAAGTTCAACTGACGCTAGGAGTGCAACCATGAAGGAGGCTCTGCGAACCTGGTGGCAACAGCTCGCTCCCCGAGAGCGACTGGTGATCGGGTGGGGGGGCGCCGGGCTGCTGGTTGCCCTGCTTTATGCCTATATCTGGCAACCTCTTGACGCCGAGCGGCACAAACTCAGGGCCGGCCTGCCGGCGCTGAGGGTAGCGGCGGCGGGGGTGCGTGCCGGGGCGGAGGAAGCCTCCCGGCTCAAGGCGTCGGCCACCCCGGCCCCCACCGGGGCAGCGCTACAGGCAGCCGTGCAGCAGGAAGTGAACGAATCTGGAAACGGCAAAGCCCTACAGCTCAACCTGCTCGACGAAAACCGCGTCAGCGCCGCCTGGCCAGCCATTTCCTTCGATGCCTGGACGGCAATGGCGGTGAAGCTGCAAGCCGCCCGCCACATCCGCCTCGAATCCGCCACCGTCAACGCGCTGCCTGAGCCCGGCATGGTTCGCGTGCAGGCGGTGTTCGCCTCGGGCGGGTAAACCATGAGGTGGCTCTACTGGGCAGGCGGCGTCCTGCTGTATTTTGCGTTTCTCGCCGTGACCGCTCCCGCCGATATCCTGTTGTGGGCTATCAACCGCTTTGGTCCCGCCAGTGTCGTTGCTGAAGGTGCCAGCGGCACGCTGTGGCAGGGCGAAGCGCGGCAGATCAGTTTCACGCCAAAGGGCGGGCAGGCTGTTGCCATCGGCCCGCTGTCATGGCAAATCCACCCCCTGCGGCTCCTGCTGGGCGAACTCTCCAGCGGCGTCAAACTGGACGGCAGCGTCAGTGGCAAGGCCGACCTCAGCCTTGGTGTACAGCGCATAGTCATTCGTCAGCTCGACCTCTCCCTCCCGGCGGCATGGCTTGCCACCCTCCAACCCGGCCTCGACTTGTGGCAACCCGGTGGAACGCTCACCCTCCGCAGCCAGGATTTCGCCCTGCAATCCGGACAATATAGCGGCCAGGGGGAAATTACCTGGGAACAGGCTGTCCTGGGCATCAGTCCAGTCAGGCCTTTGGGCAACTACCAGGCCGAAATTTCCGGGGCAGGAAAGGCCATCCAGTTCCAGGTCCAGACCCGCTCCGGGCCGCTGGAACTGCAAGGCAATGGAGCGTGGACGCCGCTCGGGCTGGAATTCACCGGCACCGCGTGGGCGCGCGGGCGGGAGGTGGAATTGCGCAATCTGCTTGGGATGATGGGAAGCCTGAAGCCCGATGGCCGCTATGCAATCAGGGTGGAGGGGAGGGGGCAAAGGCATCCGGAACGGTGAGGTGGGGACATAGGGAAGACCTCAATTATATGGAAACCGCTTTCAGTCCCCCTCTTGCGGCCCAGGCCAGAAATGCGGGTTCCAGCACACTTCCCACAGGAAGCCGTCGGGATCGGAAAAATAGCCGGAATAGCCGCCCCAGAACACATCCTGGGCGGGCTTGACCAGCGCGGCGCCAGCCGCCACGGCCTGGCTGATGATTTCGTCGGCCTCCTCGCGCTGTGCGACGTTGTAGGCGAGGGCGAAGCCACGAAACCCCGTTCCTTCGGCACTTACACCCGCATCATCGGCCAGCGCTTCGCGCGGGTAGAGCGCGAGCCAGGTGCCGTGGAGATTGAAAAAGGCCACCCCATCGTTGAAAGGGAGACGCGGCATGCCTAGGCCCTGTTCGTAGAAGGTGGTGGCACGCGCAAGGTCCGCGACGCCCAGGGTGATCATATTGATGCGTGGTTTCATGGTATGCGCTCCTTAATAATACTGCTCAATTTTTAAGGTGTTGGAAAGAAGGAGCATTCGAATACTCCGACCCCCCCATAGTCTATTGCCGATGTACGGGGCAAACAACCCGGAAACACCGGATATCCGATGTGCGGCGCAATGTCCGTATTTTGGGTGAAACAAGAAGAAACCCTCATGAAATAGTGTACCCTTAACCACCCTTGCATTGCTCTTTGCATCGGTGTTGCTCTTCAGTAGATTAAATACATCAATCAACTAAAGGAGGGTCGTAATGAGTAATGAATCCCCAGGTTTCTTTCGCCAGCTTCCCAGCGCACTTCCCGGTTTGGCCCTGATCGTGATCACCATGGTGGTGATCCGGCAGTGGGTCGAACCATGGATGGCTGTCACCAAGGTTTTCGGGATGAAAAAACCGCTTACCGATGCTTTTCATCTCAACTATATCCTGCTTGGCATTATCTGCGGAATGCTCTACCGCAACGTCGTCTTCGGTGGAAAAATGCCGGAAATTTTCAGCGCCGGATTCAAGCTGTCCCGCCTCATGATCAAGACCGGCATTATCATGCTGGGTTCGCTCTACACGGTGCAGGCCATCGTCAAGCTGGGGTCCATGGCGGTCTTCCTCATCGGCGGTTTCGTGATCATGACCATCATCATGGTGCTTTGGCTGGGCAAGGTATTCGGCCTGGACCGCTCCATGACCGGCGTGCTGGCCAATGCCCTGAGCATCTGCGGGGTGAGCGCCGCGGTGGCGACCTCGCCCGCGGTCGAGGCGAAGGCGAGCCAGGTGGCCTATGCCATTGCCACCATCCTGGGGTTCGGCATCCTGACCATGTTTATCAGCCCTTTCATCGGCCATGCCCTGAATCTTACCGATATGCAGTATGGCGCCTGGATCGGCACCGGTATTCTCAATTCAGGCCAGGTGCTGGCGGCGGCGCTCGCCTTCAACCCCAACGTGGCGCCGGGTACGGCGGTTTCGGTGGCGGAGATATGGAACATCATGCGCGTCATTTCCATCCCTTTCGCAGTGTTCGCCGTGACCATCTGGTACTGGGCGGGGCAACCCTCTGACGCGGGAAAGAGGCAAAAAAGCCTGGGCACGCTGCTGGTGGAAAAATTTCCGGTATTCGTGATCGGTTTCCTGGTGATGGTGTTGTTCACCAGCATGGGGGCATTCGGCGATGTCGGGCTGAAGGGCGGGCCGCCCGCCTCCGACACCATCAAGACGCTGCGCCTGTGGATGCAATGGATTTTCGGTTTCGGCCTGGTCGGCCTGGGCGCTTACATCGACTTCAAGGAGCTGGCCAAGGCCGGCGGCGCACCGCTCAAACTGGGACTTATTGTCGGTGTTACCAAGTATGTGCTGGCGCTGGTCGTCGTCCTGCTGATCAAGGACTATCTGGTTGCAATCTAATTCACGGGGGAAATGACCATGGCTGAAAAAGCAAAAACAGGCAGCGAGACCATCGGCGCCGCCGGTGAAAAAAGCAAGATGACGCTGTTCAAGGACGACCGCGCCGAGGATATCGGGGCTATTATCCTGACAATCATTGTGGTCGCGATTATCGTTGTGTGGAAAATGAAATAGGACGATGAGCTTCAACAACGTCGTGGTGGCGGTGGATGGTTCGGAGGCCTCGCAGCAGGCCGTGGACCTCGCCGTTACAATGGCCCGTCAGGACAAGGCTGCCCTGACGGGCATTTTTGTTATTGACGCCCAATGGGCCGATTTCATCGGTAACGACTGGCAATCCTCCAGCGGGGCGCGGCAGGGATTCCTCGATTACATTCGCAGCGAGCAGGAAGAGCAGGCCGATGCGGCGCGCCAGCAATTCGAGCGGGCTACAACAGGCCTGGAACGGACGTCTTTCCTCGTCCATGCGGGCGATCCCACGGAAGTGTTGCTGCAACAGGCGCAATCGGACAACACCGGCATTCTGGTCGCCAGCCGGCGCGTGTTTCAGGTGAGCGGGCGCCCCAGTCTGAAGTCCCTGGCCGCTACCCTTGCCCGCAAGGCGGCGTGTCCGCTATTGCTTATGCCCTAGGAAGATAGCACGCACAGCCTTCATTGCGTTTGTGGATAGCGGGCTGGCATGAGTATTGCTAACAACTACATATCAGGCACGGAATGCGGAGCAATCATCATGATAAGTTGGATATTGGAAAAGATTTCCTCGCCGAAGCAAAATGGCTTGGCGACTCCATCCTTCAAGAAAAAAGCCACTTCTTCCAGAAATGAAGATATGGCTTACTCTTCCTATCCGCTTGGTCAGGGTATCGAAGTGAAAGAACTCAGCATGGAAGAGTTTCTGCGCGTTTATAAACAAAAGTGATGAAAGTTCATCGATAACGTATGCGGGATTTACAGTTTGAATCGCAAGGACAGGTCCGCCGCCTTGACAGCAGTCGTCTAACAGCCTGATGTTGTAGTGGTAGCACTCATCAAGCCCGGGTATTCATCTGGGTATCTTTCATTAACAGGTTCCTGAGTTTGTCCAGCCCGCTGATTACGCCTTCAGTGTAAGGATGGATGCCATCAATCATTTTTTGAGCTTCCGTTTTGTTGCCTTGCTCGTAGAGTTCGACCACCTTGCGCGCGACTTCATGAAGCCTGGCATGTGGTTCTTCGATCGCCCGGAAGTCTGCGTTGTTGCCGAACCGGGCCTGTCCCTCGCTGTAATACCACTTGCCCAAGCGGCAATGGCGGTGGTCGGCCAGCTCATCGGGCCTGATCTGGGTGCTGCCCAGCAGCATTTCGTTGAGGCGTTTT
>Ga0334722_10007539_pt1 | contig 10524 bp, 17 predicted proteins | sample C3_bottom_MG_FD_207210 | JGI IMG/M metagenome (GOLD analysis project Ga0334722, IMG submission 207210) | Sediment microbial communities from Yellowstone Lake, YNP, Wyoming, USA - C3_bottom | ecosystem: Environmental > Aquatic > Freshwater > Lake > Sediment | place: USA: Wyoming | collected... | reverse complement strand
CTCGTGTTACTAGTTTAATATTTCGCTGATCAGGCTTTCATAATCCTTTGCACCGTTGCTTTTGGGGTCATAACTGAATATATCCTTCCCCTGAACTGGAGCTTCTGCCAAGGCTATGTTATCACGGATAACCGTTTTAAATATTTTTCCTTCGAAGTGGTTGTTCACCGATTCGGCAATATCTCGGTTTAGAATCTTCCGATTATCGTACTGGGTAATAAAAACACCACCGATAGAAAGGTTTTGATTTAGGTTCTCCTTCACCATCGAGATAATATCCGTTAGCTTATCCAGTCCGTGTAATGCGAGAAACTGTGCTTGTAAAGGGATATACACTTCATCAGCTGCTGTAAAAGCGTTCACCGTGATAAGCCCCAAAGATGGGGGGCAGTCGATGAATACGTAATCATAGCTATCTTTCACTTTATCCACCAGCTTCTTAAGGATCACCTCTCGGGCAAACTTTGAGGCAAGTTCAACCTCGATGCTTGCGAGGTCGAGAATGGATGGAACGAGGTGCAGGTTTTCTGTTATTTTCATGATCGGTAGATCGTGATCACCTCGCAATGCTCCGTAGATACTTTTATCAATATCTGTAATTCCTAGGCATTGGGTTAAATTCGATTGTGGATCGAGGTCTATCAGGAGAACTTTTTTTCCCTTCAGGGCGATCCCTGCTCCGATGTTCAGCGTGGATGTCGTTTTACCTACCCCGCCCTTGTGGTTGCTGATGGCTATTACCTTCTTCATTCTTATGGTATTAGTGTTATTAGTGTTACTCGTGTTATTGGTGTTACAAATATTACTAGTGTTACTCAAATAATCATCATGTTGATTATCATTTTTATACACAAAATATTAACAGCTGCAAAAAAGAGACAAATCAAGTCATCCTTTCGCCCTTTGATAATTTATAAATTACTTTATCTTTGAAGTAAAGAATAGTAAAGCTGAACTTACACACCCAAAATGGATGGATATATTCGGTTTTTCCGAACATATAAACGAGTTACCGCCAATGCAACAAAAAGTTACAACTTATTTTTATTTCATTAATAAGCTGAAAATCAATACAAAAAAATATATTTAAAAATTTTCTTATAAATATGTTACAACATGTAATGTTTATACATATATTTGCAGTCGAATTTAAAATTGAATTCTAAAAATAAATTAAATAGTATGGATAAACCAATTAAAATTGAACTGTTTTACACGTTGTCTTGCCCAAATTGTAAGATAATGAAACGATTACTCGACGAAGTGTTAAAGAGTTACGGAAACAAATTTGTTCTAAAACAAACTATGGCAAATATGCCGATTGGAATGGTCAGAACAATGAAATTGGGAATTCATTCGGTACCAACGCTTCTGATAAACGATGAAATTGCGTTCAGAAGTGTACCAACGAAACTGGAATTGATTGATAAATTAAACAAATACATTAACAATTAAAATTTTCATAAAATGGAAGCAAAGAAAAAACTAAGATGCCCACTCGGAATACCCGGGGGAATTATTGCCGCCTTAATAGGTTTGACAGGAATTATTATGAACATTGTAAATTTCGATACCTTTAATCTGATTGTTTCTATTGCCTTGCTTTTATTGGCAATGCCATTTGTACGTGTTACCATGATGGTTCACGGTGCTAACGACCGATTAGATATAATAGAAGAACATTTAAAATTAAATAAATAAAAAGGAGAACAGATATGTTAAAAATTGGAATCATTATAGGAAGTACCCGTCCTGGTCGCAACGCAGAACAAGTTGCCAAATGGGTATATGAATTAGCATCAAAGAGAAACGATGCAGAATATGAGTTAGTGGACATAAAAGACTACAAGTTGCCATTGCTTGACGAACCTTATCCTGCTTCATTCGGTCAATATATGAATGAACATACCAAAGCTTGGGCAGAAAAAATAAAGTCGCTGGATGCTTTTGTTTTTGTAAACGGTGAGTACAACCACTCATTGCCCGGATCTTTAAAAAATGCCTTAGACTACTTATATGCTGAATGGAACAATAAAGCGGCGGGTTTTGTAAGCTACGGTTCGGCTGGTGGTGCAAGAGCAGTCGAGCATCTTCGTTTGATACTGGGCGAACTCCAGGTGGCTGATGTTCGCACGCAGGTACTACTCTCACTATTTACTGACTTTGAAAATTTCAGTGTATTTAAGCCTGCTGCTTTGCACGAGAATAATTTAAATACCATGCTCGACCAGTTGATAAGTTGGGGAACAGCCTTGAAAACGATACGAAAGTAAACAAAGAAATGGCAAAGTTACCGGTATATTTTATCCCTCATGGTGGTGGCCCTTGGCATGTGATGAAAGATGCCATGGGCGACCCTATGGGATATGGTCATTTAAGGGAATACCTTGAAAATTTTGGGCAACAATACAGTCAAAAGATAAAAGCAATTCTTGTTATTTCGGGGCATTGGGAAGAAAATATACCGACCCTGCAATCAGGTTCAAATCCATCTTTGTTTTATGATTATTATGGTTTCCCTGACTATACCTATCATTTAAACTGGTCTGCAGGAGGCAATCCACCATTGGCTGAACATATTGAAAATTTGCTGAAAGCAAGTGGTTTCGTAACCAATAGAGATTACAATCGCGGATACGACCATGGAACATTTGTTCCACTAATGGTTTCTTTTCCCGAACCTGATTTTCCGGTCATACAGCTTTCGTTGGTAAATACATTAGATCCGGTAACGCACATTCAGATGGGGAAAGCTCTTGAACCATTACGAAACGAAGGCGTACTTATTGTTGGTTCAGGCATGAGTTACCACAGCATGCGTGGATTTATGACGGGAGGAACAAGTGCTATAAAAAATGCTGAAAAGTTTGACAAATGGCTGACAGAAACAATTTCAAACCAAGACATTGAAACAAGAAATATGGGGTTAATTAACTGGTATAAAGCCCCTTCGGCTTTGGAATGTCACCCAAGAAGCGAGCATTTAGTGCCTTTGTTTGTTGTAACCGGTGCTGCCGCAAATGATGAAGGAAAGTTGGATTACAGCGGTACTTTAATGGGCTTGAAGATTTCAGGATATAAATTCGGATAAAACTTTAGAAAATAAACATTTAAAACGAGAAAAATTATGAAAATTTTAATTACCGGTTCAACCGGACATTTAGGAAGTGCAACAATTGACTTCCTCTTAGCAAAAAAACAACAAAGCAATATTGTTGCTTTAGTACGTAATGAAGAAAAGGCTCAAGTCCTTAAAGCAAAAGGTATTGAAACTAGACTTGGTGATTACGATGATTACACATCGTTGCTAAAAGCCACTGAAGGGATTGATACCATGTTGTTAATTTCTTCGAGTGAAATGGCAAAAAGCCGTGCTGTTCAGCATATAAATGCCATTAAGGCAGCAAAAGAAAACGGTGTGAAACATATTATTTATACTGGTTTTATGCGTACTCACGAAGATACTTCGTCGCCTCTTTGGTTTATTGCCAAAGACCATGTTGAAACTGAAAATTATCTTAAACAAAGTGGGATAAAGTATACTCTTTTCGAAAATGGTTATTACATGGATATGCTCATGGGATTTGTAGGAGAAAAAGTTTTAGAAACAAAAACTATTTTTGTGCCTGCAGGCAATGGAAAAGTAAATTTTGTTTTACGTAGCGAAATTGCAGAAGCTCTCGCAAATTTATTAACAACACAAGGGCACGAAAATAAAGTGTATAATATTGGTAGCGAACAGCCTGTTTCGTTTGCCGAAATAGCGCAAATGATTTCAACCCTTTCCGGTGTTTCAGTACAATATGTTTCACCTGAACCTGAGGTTTATACTCAAACATTAATTAGTTACGGTGTACCAGAAATGTGGGCTAAAATGTCAACGGCCTTTGCAGTAGCTTTTTCAGCAAATACTATGAATATTGCTACTGCCGATTTAACAAAATTACTCGGCAGAAAACCCACTAATGTGCAAACATTTTTAACACAAATATTAAAAAAATAAGCAATTAAAAATTAAAATGAGAAAAATTATGAGTACAGAAATTTCAAAAACCAGAAAAATAGCCGGATGGGTAATTGCCAGCTTATTAACAGCACTGTATCTTTTTAGTGCAAGTGGCAAATTGTTTCTACATCCCGAACAAATGGAACAAATGAAATTAGGCGATTGGCGAGTTATTATTGCATTAGGTGAAGTCTCGTCAGCGTTATTATTTTTGTTCCCTAAGACCAACCGCTTTGGGACATTATTGCTAAGTTCCTACATGGGCGGTGCCATTATTATTCACATGACAGGAGGAATAAGTATTATGATGCCAAGTGTTGTGCTCATATTAGTTTGGGTTGGTTTTTATTTAAGAACACCTGAGTTTTTCAAGATGAAATAAGATGAAAATTGATGACGAAATAAAAGGGAGATTCCGGAATGAATATCACAAAGGATTGATAAACCTAACTTATACAACAAAACAATTAAGTTACGAGTTTTATCAATCTCTCAAAAATTATGGACTTGCCGAACAGCAGTATAATGTTTTGAGAATATTGCGAGGTTTTCGTTCCGAAGCTCCTTTGTCAATAGGCTTCATAAAAGAACGGATGCTCGACAAGGATTCCGATGTAAGTCGCATTGTTGACCGCTTATTTGAAAAAGGATATTTAACCAGGACGGAAAACCCAAACGACAGGCGTCAGAAATCAGTTAAAATAAACCAGGCAGGAATAGATTTGCTTGATAAAATGTTTAATTGTGAGATGAAAGCTGATACTTTGCTTAGTAATTTAACTATTGAAGAAGTTGAAGAATTAAACAGGCTTTTAGATAAAATCAGAGAAAAGAAAAAATAATGCACATGGCGGTAACAAAGGCTATATGCAATAAGGGTTTCAGTGGTAATTCAAGCATTCTGCCTCGCTCAAACTTCGGTGTAGGTGGACAGGAAAGTAGCCCGCAATCCCTTACTGCATATAGCCTCAGCCGTTGGGCTTAATTATGACGTTCTACTTAAATACTATCGTGCAAAAGCCGGACGGCTTGACCACATTTGGCCGGAGAATAAGGGTATAACATAAATAATTTAAAAACAAGCACTTAACACCGGACAGAGATGGTCAATTTCATCCAGCGGATTATGGTCAAGGGCACTGGCTTTTCCAGCCACTTGTCAAAACATACCCTTGGAATAATTTGTTTTTATATGTTTTTGATTTTCAGCACATTATAAAACGGACGCGCCGCGGAATAATTTTTTTTCAATGTTGCCTCCCGCTTTCTCCCTTCGGTCGAGTTGATTTTTTCTGTTTTTCTTCTCGTCCGTTTGGTTCTGAAAAAATTTTTCTTGACACCTTACCAATTTTCTTTTGTGCGGTGGGTTTTCTCTCTTGATCTGTTTTGTATATAAAGATCAGAGAAGTATATAGCGAGATCGACCTTTGTAATTCGCTGTATTTCAAATCTTCCAAAATTAAAAGCCACAAATCCTCCACTCTAGCAACAATAAGGGTTGTAGCGTGTTTGCGCTCTATGTTCCTTTGTTGATGGTTGTTTAAAAAAACGCTGTAAAAATTAAAAGCCACAAATCCTCGGAATTTAACACTTCAAAATCGACCCTTTTAAGCTTAAAAGCCACAAATCCTCGTTTTACTACCACATAATAAAAAACGTTGTGGCTTGTTTATGTGGTTTTTAATTTATATGTTTGTGAAGTAATCAATTACAGGGTGTTATGTCCACCATTGACCTAAGAAAAAAGGTGCGTTTGCATGAGGTGTTTTCGGAAGCGTTAAGCAGTATAAGCCTAAAAGAGCTGGACTACGAAACGATGTTCTTTCTGTTCGCTAAGATTAGTAAAACGCACTTGGATGAAACGGTTTACGATCTGAACATAAAGGAGCTGCAGGAGCTAACAGGGAATCAGTACAACCTGAGGGAGTACGTGGAATCGGTTAAGCGTCTACGAAAGGTAACCTTTGAGATTGAGGATCAGGAGTCAATTCTCATTGATGGCATCCTATCCAATGCAAGGTTCATCAAGGGCAAGGGAACGGTAAGGGTTAAGATATCATCGGATATGAAGCCCTATCTGCTACAGCTAACGAATAACTACACGGAGCATCAGCTGTACTCCATTCTAAGGTTAAACTCTAAGCATGCTAAAAAGCTTTATTTATACTTCTGCAACCACCGCCCCAAAAGCGGGATTGTACGAAGCGTAATAGAATTTCAAACCATAGAGGATTTTAAGAAAACGCTAGGGTTCATTAACCCCGAAACAGGCGAAGAGCTTCATAAAAAGTGGAATCATTTCAAAGAAAGGGTTGTAGATGTTGCAAAAGAAGAGATAAACAAGCGAAGCAACCTAAAAGTGGCGTACAATATCAAAAAATGGGGGCGTGAGGTGTACTGGATCGAGTGGATTATCGAGAATAAGAACAACGAGGAATTGATAAAACTAGAATCTTTTACCCAGCTGGGTTTAAAGGAAGGGGATAAGGATTTTGCAGAAGCAATAGACGATCTTGCCTTTATCGAACGGCTAAAAGATGATTATGGGCTAGACAAGGATCAGGCGAAAAAAGTAGCCAAGATGCTGGATAGAAAGTTGCTTGAGAATAGCCTCAAAAAGGTGGATGACGCAAAGAAGAATAATAAGATAAAATCTAGCCTTGGCGGCTATACCCGAAAAATACTTTTAACCGATTTTGGAACCGATTTAAAGATTTAGGCTTAAGGGAAAAAGTGTAATTTTATACAGATGAGAGACATCCTAACCATTTACCAAGTAAAAGAGAGATACTTCAAGGGTACTTATTACGAAAGCCTGAAAGGTAATCCGATTTGGCTTGATGACAAGGTGATTTCTTTGGAAGAATTTGAGCTATGGTTGAGCCAACAAGTGAATTCTAAAGAAGTCAGGATTGAAACCTTTCCCAAAATTTTCTTCCTGAACATTCGTTCCAATCCCTACGAAGAGTAATAGAAATTTTTATTCCAGCGCAACCGGACTAATCGGGAAATAATTTTTCGCCCCCTTGTTTAGAAAATATTATTTATCCTTGTAATGCCCAAACGTACTAAGCACGATCACCTTAACAACCTCTTCATGAATTTCGTAAATTAAACGGTGTTTTTCTGATATTTTGCGAGACCATCTCCCTGAGTAGTTATACTTCAGCTTTTCGGGTTTTCCCGAACCTGTCTCTGGATGTTCGCGTAGCTCGTCAAGTAGGTTGTTAAGTTTCTTTAAAGATGCCTTGTCTCCTGATTTCTTGAGTTTTTCAATGTCTTCAAGAGCGTCCGTGGTGATCTTAACCAGATAACTCATAGGCTAAAGAGTTCTTTTTGCATAGCCTCTGTAAGTGTTACCGTTTGTCCATTCTTAGCCTGTTCAATGGAATGGTTAAGATGCTCGATGTTCATAGGGTTATTAAACCACGGGTCATTGCTTGGGCTTGGGTTATCGGGGATAACATTGCCACGGGGAACTAGTTCCATAAACTCGTTTTTTCTTTTGATGATTACTCGTTCCCGCTTTGCTAGGTCAAAATATTTTTTTTGACTATCCCGAAACGCTCTACTGCTTATAACTAACATGATTAATGTATTTTGTGTACCACAATATGTACGCAAATATAGCTATAAAGTTTGAAATACCAATCGGGAATTAACTTTTTAACGTGCTTATTGCCTTTTCAAAAGTGTCTGAGGCTAATGAAATTCTTTCAAAATCAGAGAAAACTGCCTTTATTGATTCCCTTAAATCAGTTAAAGGAAAAAAATAAAATATATTTTACATATTTTTGGTAATATTTATTTTATTACTATATTTGTATTATGTTTTATAATCGGTAGTTTACTTTATTCAACAGGAATGATAGTAAAATTTAGCAATGAGTATTTAGAAAAACTTTTTTCTGGAGAACACCTAAAAGGAAAACCAAAGTATAATGATGCCGTAGTAATAAAATTTAAAAAGACGGTGTTAATACTAAAGAACGTTGAAAACTCTTTAGAACTAAAGAGGTTTAGAGGTCTTAATTTTGAAGCCCTAAAGGGAACAAAAAAGGGGCTATATTCGGTAAGGGTTGACTACTCTTATAGACTTGAATTCAAGTTAGAGAATGATGCAATCTATCTTTCAGAAATAGCCGTAATTGAGGATATGTCGAACCATTATAAGTAAAGATATGGCAAGCAATATAGTAGTTGGATCAAATGGAAAGGAGTTAAAAACTGATGTTCTCCTTCATCCGGGTGAAGTACTCGAAATGGAATTAAATGCAAGAGGGCTTACCAAATCGAAATTTGCTATGGGTATCAGCATGTACCCCTCCCACATGAGCGATATACTCAAGGGTAAGCGAAATATCAGCGAGGATATAGCCTTAAAGATTGAAAGTGTTTTGGGTATAAGCGCAGAGTTCTGGATGCGTCTTCAGGTTGAATATAATATTTCTATACTGAGGTCAAAGATTCAATCCGCTGCTTAAAAAATCTTATCATCAGGGATTCTTTTTGGGGGTTGGTCGTTCTTGCCGTCCTCCTTGTCCTGTAACTCTTCCTAAATTGCAACTAAACAAATCGGGAGATAACTTTTTGAGCCTTTTTTGAGCTCGAAAAAAGTTATTCTCGATTTGAGTTCAGAGCCTAGTGCAATTTCTTCGCTGCCTCCCTTGCCTCCTGTTCGGCTTTATCAGCCTTATCCTTTAGTATTTTGGCGTTGGTTTTGGTTGCGTTTGCTACGTCTACATCGTGCTGCCGTTGTATTATTTGCTCGTCCATTTTAGCACCTTCCGCCTCGTAGTCCTTATCCAATTTGTTCATGGTTTCAATGGATTCTGGAGTGAAATAAAACTCCATGTATCTATACTTCATGTAGTTGGGGTAATAGTCCTTGGCTTGCTTCTTGTAGTCCTGAAGGGTGTTGAAGAAAAGAGCCATTACTAGAATATTCAAACAGGTGAATATAGCAACACCCGTATACCAGTAAAGCGGTTTCTTAATGTCCAAATTGTAGTGTTTGACCTCTACGGCTGGCTTAAAATTCTGAATTAGGGTTTTTTCCTCCAAAATAAGCCCCGAAATCTCTTTTTGTGCAGAATTGATGCTATCAATTGCTTTCGTTAAAACCTCACCCTCCAATTTCTTTTTTTGGGGGTCATTTGCGCTCCTGATAAACGCCGAAAGTAGGACTTCGATACCTTCTAACTTCTCTTTAATCTCCGTATTTTCCATAGGTGTATTGATTTTATTGGGTTACATACTTTGTTCGTGTCCGTGTCCTCTGCCCAGGGCTTTACCAATTTTTACAACCTTGCTGACCTGGCTTAGTCCTGGTACCACGTTTTGAATGGCGTGTTTAAGCACGTTTTCAATGGTCTTGTTCAGCTGCTGTGCGCCTAGCCCCTTGTCGATGGCTGAACCCTTGAAGGGTATTCCGTCCTTCTTAAAGCTCACGCCGTAAACCTGACCGCTGCTATGGGCTTTGATATCCGTATCGATGCCGTGGATTTTTAGCTTCGTCTGGAGATCCTCCAAGCTCTTGCACTTGGGCAGCTCTTGCTGAACTGCCTTGTAGATGTCATATTTTATCTTGGTTGCGCCCTGTAGTTTGTCCTCGTGGGTCAGGTCTAACCGTTTGCCTACGGTTCTGGCTTGGGTCAGCTCGTACTTCTTCTCCAGCCGGTGCGAGAGCTCAACCCCTCGACCGGCGCAAAATTTGTCAGAAACGGTTGACCCGTCATAGTTTACACGGTTCCCAATGATATGAAAATGCTCCTGCCCTTGGTCGTTATGGCGGATAACTACGTACTGCTCCAGTTTGAATTTATCAACATAATCCTTGGTGATGTCCTTCATCAGCTGCTCCGTCACTTTGGTTTTATCGTCTGGGGGAAAGCTGATCGAGGTGTGCCAAACGGCTTGCCCAAGGTCGGGGTTTTGCTTCCGAACGTGGTTAAAGTCGTCTATCATGTGCTGCGGGGTGTCAATCCGTACGCCCTCGGCGTGTAGGATTTCCGCTTTATCCCGTTCGAGGTTGTACCGAACACACCCCCCGAACGCTCTACCCGTTTTCGTTTTTACGATCATGGATGAATTTTATGGCTTTGTTTATTTCCTCTAGGGTCTTAAGCAGCTTCGGAACGATGGCGGAAAAATCTTGCTGATGCGCCTCCTTGGTGAGCTGGTTCAAATTGTTGGCTACCCCTGTAAAATCTCGGTATTGCTGCATTTCCTCGGCAGTCGCTCGGGGTTTCACCTTGCCGTTGACCGCCATTTTTCGCACGTACTCGGCGGGGTTTATCCCTGCCCGCTTGGCTTTCTCCTGTACGAGCGTTTTCTCGACAAGGCTAAAAGCCAAGCCGATATGGTAGACCCTTTTTTGCTCTTTTTTGGGTCTGCCCCCCTTGTTCCTTTTTTGTTTTTCTTCTTCCATTTTTTGAGCGTAGCGAGAAAAATCCCCCGAAGGGGCGAAAGTAGCGCAGCGGGTTTTGACATAGTCAAAACACTTCTCGCTCCTTACT
>Ga0334722_10007538_pt1 | contig 10525 bp, 8 predicted proteins | sample C3_bottom_MG_FD_207210 | JGI IMG/M metagenome (GOLD analysis project Ga0334722, IMG submission 207210) | Sediment microbial communities from Yellowstone Lake, YNP, Wyoming, USA - C3_bottom | ecosystem: Environmental > Aquatic > Freshwater > Lake > Sediment | place: USA: Wyoming | collected... | reverse complement strand
GTGCCAAATGTCATTCTGCCACCGGTTTACAGCAATATTTAAAATATGGCTCTAATATCGGTGTTCCCACCTCCAACGGTTTCATGTGCTCTACTTGTCATGATCTGGGTAATTTCCCGACCTTGCCGTCTATCACCTCTGTCACCTTCCCCGGTGGAAAAACCGTGAGCTTCGGAGGCAAGGATGTTGATGGAAAATTTGTCAACAATGACAATAATATCTGCCTCATGTGCCACCAGGGTCGTGAGTCCACCTCAAGTCTGAATACCAAAATTGGCAACACCGAACCAGACGCAATAAATCCTAAATTGACATTTACCAATAGTCATTATTATGCAGCCGGAGCCACTCTTTTTGGGAATGATGTCCAGGTTGGTTATCAATTTACTGGAAAAACGTATGTTGGTCAGAACCTCACCCATCCCCTCAACAAATGCGTGGAATGCCATGATACACATAGTGGTCAGATCAAGATCGACTCCTGTGCAGCCTGCCACCCGGGCAATCCAACTCCCTCAACGATCCGTTATGGAACAGATAAGACCGATTGGGATGGAGATGGCAATATAACGGAACCCATTAAAGATGAGATCGCTACTTTACAAGAAACCTTATATTCCCAAATAGTTAGTTATGCACAAACTACCGGCAATTCGATCGTTTACGGTCCTGCCTATCCATATTGGGTTAAGGATTTGAATGGAAATGGCATTCAGGATGCAAACGAAGGGGGTACCTCCAACGCTTACACCAGCTACACCCCCAACTTGCTGGCTGCGACATATAACTACAATTTCATTCAGAAGGAACCTGGCAATTATGCCCATAACCCGTTATATACCATCCAGTTGTTAATTGATTCGATCCAGGCATTGGGTGGTAATACTGAAAAATATACCCGCCCTTAAAAGGCGAAGATATTGAAACCAATAAGCGGGATCGAGCTTGTTTCGATCCCGCTTATTGTCGAAAATAAGCCTCTCACGAAGATTGATCGTTCTATTCCATTGGCAATCCAATATTATGGGTATATAATTGGGTATAATTACACAATTCACAATCGATATGCAGGGTAACCAACCCAGATGGATACTGCAAATACCCCATTAGCCCGGGGGTACTCTTAAAATCTGCAGGTTCTCATCCATCAACTGGTTGTACCTGGTTTGTTAATATCAAAGTAGGAGAATGCAATGAGTAATTTTCTACACTCCATCAAAGTGTTTCGTCTCGCGATCATGGGATTTATCGCGGGATTGATCTTGATGGGTTCTTTATTCGGATTGATAAAACCGGTCGCTGCGGAGAGCTTGCCCATCCCTGCAGCCAAACCATCCACCAGTGATTCTACGTGCCTGGGTTGTCACAGCAAACCAGGTTTTGTAAAAAACCTTCCCAATGGTGAAGTTTTGCTCCTTACCATCGATGAGGGACATTTCTCCCAGTCTGTCCACTCCAGCGAAGGACTGTCCTGCACGGATTGTCACCTGGATATTACAGGTTTTCCACATTCAGATTTCTCTGCTCGCAGTCTGCGCGAAGTCTCCACACAACTGTATACAGTCTGCAAAAAATGCCACCAGGAACAGTATGACCAGACCCTTGATTCAATTCACCAAAAAGTGCTTGCTGGTGGCAATACCAATGCAGCCATTTGCACCGACTGCCATAATCCCCATATTCAAAAGCGAATCACCGATCCTGTCTCTGGGCAAATACTGGCGGAAGCCCGTTTACAGATTCCTCTGACCTGTGCACGCTGCCACAGCGCCATCTATGAAGCGTATAAATCAAGTGTTCATGGCGCTGCTTTGACGGATCAGAAAAATATGGATGTTCCCACTTGCATCAGCTGTCATGGAGTCCACAATATCCAGGATCCGCGCACGAATTCTTTTCGCGCCAATTCTCCCCTGTTGTGCTCCGGTTGCCACACCAACCCGGAGATCATGAAAAAGTACAAAATACCGACAAATGTACTTAATTCCTATGTTTCTGATTTCCATGGTACGACCATCACGCTCTTTGAAGAAACAAATGCCGGCCAGCTATCCAATAAACCAGTCTGCTATGACTGCCATGGTGTGCACGATATTAAACGCACCGATGACCCGGTTTATGGTATCGCCATGAAACAGAATCTACTAAAAAAATGCCAGGTCTGTCATCCGGATGCGACTGCCAATTTCCCAAGCGCCTGGATGAGTCATTACATTCCTAGCGCCACTAAATATCCACTGGTATATTACATCAATATATTTTATAAATTTCTCATCCCGACAGTGCTGGGAGGTATGGCTTTTTATGTCCTCACGGATTTCCTCCACCGCATGGTTGTCAGGTTGAAAGGAGCGCAACACAAATGAGCAGCGAAAATAAAAACTACCAACGTTTTCCGGTTGCTCGCCGGATCGAGCATATCTCAATGCTGCTTTCTTTCAGTCTGCTCGGGCTGACCGGGTTACCACAAAAATTCCCCACCCTGGGTATCTCAATTTTTATTGCTGGCATATTTGGCAGTGTTGAAAATTTACGCCTGGTCCACCATATCTCAGCCACGGTAATGATGTTGGGGACAGGCTGGCATATTTTGGTTGCCGGATATAAGATCTATGTGAAGAAAGAACCCATGAGCATGCTTCCAGCTATCAAGGATGCCGTGGATGGAATTCAGGCGATTTTATACAACCTGGGTCTCGGCAAGAAATTCCCCCAAATGGGACGCTTCAATTTCGAAGAAAAATTGGAATATTGGGCATTTGTCTGGGGAGCGGTTGTAATGGGGTTGACCGGTTTCATGATGTGGAACCCGCTGACGACCCTCAAGATCCTGCCCGGTGAAGCCATCCCTGCAGCCAAGGCTGCCCATGGTGGTGAAGCAATCCTTGCCGTGGCTGCTATCATTATCTGGCACATGTACGGTGTCCATCTTAAGAAATTTAATAAGAGCATGTTCACCGGAAAAATGTCCGAAGAGGATATGTTGCACGAACATCCTCTCGAACTGGCTGATCTAAAAGCCGGATTGGCTGGACCGCGGGTGACCGACCCCAAAGAACTTCGCAAACGAAAAGCTATTTTCTTCCCGATCGCCGGGATTTTAAGTCTGGTCATGCTGGGCTCGGTCTATGGGTTTGTCAGTGGAGAGAAGACTGCAGTGGATATCCTTCCACCTGCCAGTACGATCCAGGCTTACCTGCCACAGACACCAACACCAATGGCAACCATGACTCCTCTAATACTCGGCCCGAATGATCAACCCACTTGGGATAATTACGTAGGACCCTTGTTTCAGGACAAATGCACAAGTTGCCATGGAGCCATGGCATTTGGTGGACTTTCCCTGGTCACCTATGCGGATGCCATTCGTGGAGGAGATCATGGTCCGGTGATCATTCCCAACAACAGCGCCACCAGCCTATTGGTTGTTGTCCATTCAGGTGGGAACCATTACGTCCAACTCAGTACATTAGAATTGAACAATATCATTCAATGGATCGACAAAGGGGCACCTGAAAAATAATACATTGTGTCGGAAATGAAATAGATTCTACTAAAAGAAGGCTTCTGCAAATCAGAAGTCTTCTTTTTTTTCCTGTTTTCTCAAGGGTCAATAACCCAACTCTTTTTTTATCTTTTCTTCCCTGGATTTATTAACGGAACCAAACATCTCTTTCCAGAATTGATCATCATAGCGTCGTGAACGAACTGGCAATGGCATGGGCACCCCCCACCCCAATAGCAGTACCTCTTCTTTTTGCTGTAAATGTGCCAACATCCCGCGCAGGGCGTCCCGCCCCGCCAACCCGGAAAGCACGGCATGGATATCCTCTTCATCCCCCAGCCAACCTGAAATGCGTGTTCCCAACTGCGACATGACCTCATCATGTATCTGCGAAGGTCTCTGGTCGATGATCAGCAGGGTGACATAATATTTGCGCATTTCACGCGCAATGGTGGCAAAAGTGGTCTGCCCTGCCATTTCGCGGTTGAGCAGCTTGTGCGCTTCCTCGATGACGATCACCAACTGTCGTGGTTCTTCTTTTCCATTTCGGAAGTTATTGGTCGTCTGTTCCCACCGTTCACGGATCTTGCGAGTCAACAGATTGGAGACCAGCAGGTAATCCAGGTCGGATTCGAATTTTCCGAAAGAAAGGACAACATGCTTGCCTGCTTCAAGGCTTCTAATTACTTCTGCGATCGCATCTGCTGCCGGTTTCTCCACGATATAAGATTTATCGAACAAACGGCGAAGCTTGTCATGCAATCCTTCAGCAGCCATGATATTCACCCCAACCTCATCCGCCCATGCAGCCACGCTGCCTGGGTGTGGTTTCTTTCTTAATTTTCCCTTTTCATCTTCATATTCCTCTTCATCCCGGTTCATATCCTTAAAGCGTCTGAACCAATCCTTTCCAAAACTGGCTTGCAGGGCATGCAGGCTGGTTGGTGTGGTTTCGCGCAAGTTCAACTCTCGAGTTAACAATTCTATATCAGCAGGTGTCAGGTCCTGCATGGCGACTTCCAGATTGTAATCAGGTGGATTGGTTCGGATCTGAGCTCCCCCTCCCAGCCCCACAACATGAATTTTGGATCCGAATTTGGTTTTTAATCCCACTACTCTAGTACCTGTATCCGATGATGTATCATCATAACCATATTCATTGTGCATGTCAAAAACAAGCACAGAAGCTGTATTATTCTGGATCAATCCTGCCAGAATGATGCGGGTCAGGAATGATTTTCCCGTACCTGTGGCACCGAATATCCCGGCTGAGCGCTGCACCAAATGCTTCAAATTGATACAGACCGGGTGGTTTTGCTCACGTGTATATCCGATCACAAAATTATCTTTTTGTTCCGGATCTCCAAAGATCTCTTCGATATCTCCTTGTCCTGCCAGGCGGACTTCGGCATGGTGTTGGGGGACCGTTTTGACTGGTCGTGGTCGAACTAACTCATCGCCCTTCTTTTTCACCCATTCGGGATAATCAGGAGAATCCAATTCCGGTCCACGTTCGAGCATCAAGGCCGGTAAAACTTCCAGATTCGTATATAGGGTTTGTCCATGCAAAGCTCTTGCCAGGCTGGGTGGCAACCGCATTTCAGATTGTTCATCCGCGAACCTTGGATCGGTCGCACCCAACTGCAGGTCGGTCACCAATCCATAGAACTGCCAATCCCCGCTGGCGATGGTCACAAAAGCACCTTCCTGGATTTCCTGCGAAGGGACAGTCAAACGTACCCGCAGGTTTTCCTGCAATCCTCCACCAACGATATATCCGATGGGTTTATTTTCCGTCATCTATTATCCTCCTCCGATCGCAGGGTCTCTCGATAATCCAGTATTCGCTGGTTGGCAAGCTCCAGATATTCTTTATTGATCTCATAACCGGTAAAATGCCGCCCGCTCATCAATGCTGCCAGGGCTGTCTGCCCGGAACCCATGAAGGGATCCAGAACCACTTCGCCCTCAAAGGTGTAGAGTTCGATCAGTCGCCTTGGCAGTTCCAACGGGAATGGTGCCGGATGACCGATCTTGCGGGCGGATTCGGTTGGTAATGTCCACACAGATTTGGTGAACTCCAGGAAATCATCCCGTGTTATGGTGCTGACACGTCCGGCAGGATTGTCGCGCTTAAAAGTATCCTTGCAAAAAACAAGGATGTACTCGTGTACATCGCGCAGGGTCGAATTGGAGGCGGATCTCCAACTACCCCAGGCGGTGGATGAACTGGCACTGCTGCCTTTATCCCAGATGATCTCTCCCCTCATCAGGAAGCCCAATTCCAATAAGGAGGAGATGAGCAATGCATGTAGGGGGATGTAGGGTTTTCGCCCTAGGTTGGCAACGTTGACGCACAATCTGCCTCCTGGAACAAGGACCCGCTTCACTTGCATCCAGACCTTTTTTAGAAATGCAAGATATTCATCCAGGGTCAGGTCCTGATCATAAACCTTGCCCACGTTGTATGGCGGGGAAGTGACCATTAAGTGGATGCTGTTTTCTGGAAGATCACTCATATCTTCAGCGGATTTATAAAATATTCGGTCCAGGTCCTCTTTAGGGACGGGGTTTTCAATATAGTCAATTTTTTGGTCCTGCGCCAGACCTTGATAGATCTTACCGGCATAAAAAGCACTGGCATCATGACCAATGCGACCGGGTGATCCAAATGAAGAGGTTTGCGTCGTTTTTCGTGCGGACATTACTTGTCCAATGGGAGCGCATCCCCAAGAGCAGATAAGACAGACATGAGGGTGGGATAATCATCCCGAAGGAGAGTGATCAATTCCTGGCAGGCTTGTTCCTGCCATAACAGGTTCCCTTTCAGGGCATGCGCAGCCCCAGCCTTCTGAATGTGAGCTGCAAGTACTTCGCCAACGGGCAGGTCCTTATTCCTGAGCACATGCCGGAAATATCCAAAATTCCCTGCTCCTGTAAACCTGACCAGTTCATCATCATCACACAGGTTGATGATATCCAGGCTTAGTGGTGGGCGTGGGGGCAACAGGTGTGAGATCTTGCCATCCTGCTCCCAGCCCACAGTCAATACGGACATCTCCACCGGTACGATCCTGCGTTCACGGTTGTCACGCATCACTTCCGGGCTGATGTTATCTGCAGTTACCAGTTGGCGCACCAGACCATCATCATCGATGTGGATATCATGGATCAAGCCGTAGACCTGGTATCCTGAGCTAAGCGGCGCTTGTATGAGCGCACCCAGTGCCGGGGCTGCCAGTTGGGATACCGAGCAACCAGCCACAAACCCGGTTGTCCCGGAGCGCAGCAAATACCCAATTTGCAACGGTTTCATTTATTCTCCTTTTTCACTTGCTGCCCCTGCCTGGTAGATTCTTAATGAATTGCTTGTTGGATGCTTCTCCAACTTCAACTCCAACTCGATGTAATTCTGCAACCAACATCTGTTCCACATGCTCTTTTTCCTGGAAAGTTACCACCGCGATCTCGTGTGCCCGGTGCAGGATATAGGGATACGGTTTTGCACCCAATATCCGACATTGTGAGATGAGGGCGGCATGCAGCATATTCAGTTTCGATTCATCCTGCGCCACCCAGGCTGGGATCTCCACCCGCACAATGTTCGCGTGGGTTTCACTGCTTGAATTCAGATAAAAAAAGTGCAATGCCAGGCTGCCCTTGTAATGGCTCCGTGAGCTTGATTGCAAACCGAAAATCGCAGAGCGCGCTCCTGGCGGCAAATTTCTGAACAACCAGCGGTCATTCACCCCGCGCAAACCGAAACTTTTGCGGATATTCTTGAGATCCTCAATATGCATCTCTGCGATTTCCAGCAAACGCACCACCAGGTTGGCGCCTGGCTTGTCCACCAGTCCTGCCAGGGTCACATCTTTATCCTGCATCTGGCTTAATACCTTCAAGTGAGTGTCAAGGGTGCGGCGGTACAATTCCGTACTTCCATCCTTGGGACCCCATATCTCAACCGGGCCATCGGTTAACGCCACCACCGGTGCAGCGTAATTGTCAACCAGGTCCAGCAGTTTCTGCCGTTCAGCCAGATCACGTCCCATGGCAATCAGATCCTCACCCACTATGCCGGTATCCGTGAATAGTTCTTCCCCATACTTGAGGTCACTGAAAGTAAAAACATCCGGTACTTTTCCGGATCCCGATTCCATGGCAATCGCACCGACATTGATCAGGGAATAAAAGACTGCCGCATGCCTGTCCGGGTTGATCTGCGACCCATCAGCGGCGAGCAGCGTCAACCGCGGTGGCAGAACCGGGAGATCAAAAGTGGCGTCAAGGGCTTCACTAACAGGCAGCGCACACCGCAGGTTGGGGTCATGTTCGACAGCTTGTTCCACCTTTCGCTGGAGTTCCTCCAAAAGGTTGGCATGAGCTTCCAGCAGGTTGTTTGCTCGCTGATATTTGGCGTTCATCTGCTCGCTTGTTTGTTTGGCTTCGACCGCGATAATACGGATTCTTTGAAGTACTTGCTGGTAGTCAATCGTCATTTGATCGCCTAAATAATTAATGTTAATAAGGTTGCTAGAACATTTGTCTTAGATATTCTACAAGCAAAGATTGTATAATGCAAGGTACCTTCCTGCTGGTTTCTTCCGAGCTCCTGGTAATTTACTTCAGATTGGAACTAATCAGCCTGGTCGGACGTCTAGATTTCAGTACTTTGCATTGGTTGGTGGTTTGATTTTCGGGGATCCCTCCCTGTCAATGCAGGGTCAAATATTTAAGATTTATTTAAGGAGGAACCATGCGCAACAAATATACTCTAACGGCAGCCATCGCCATCCTGGCCTTGATCTTAAGCGCCTGTGGATCGACCAACTCTGCTTCCACAATAGCTGCCCGTACTATCTCTGTCAACGGCACAGGGACCGTATACCTGGTACCGGATATTGCTTATATCAATATTGGTGTCCACACCCAGGACTCTGAAATTGGGAAGGCGGTGAATAGTAACAGCCTTAAATCCCAGGCAGTAATCAAAGCCATCAAAGATCTTGGTGTGGCTGAGAAAGATGTCCAGACCACCAATTTCAGTGTCAACAATTCCGTCCAATATGACCCGGTCACCAACGCTCAGACCGGAACGGTCTATTCAGTGGATAACACGGTCGTCGTCACCATGCGTGACCTCGCCAAACTGAGCGATATGTTGGACGCAGTCATCCAGGCTGGAGCCAATAATATCAACAGCGTCGCGTTTGATCTTGCCGATAAATCTGCAGCGGTTCAGCAAGCCCGCCTGCTTGCCCTGGAAAACGCTCATACCCTGGCAACCGAACTCACCAGTGGATTGGGCGTCACCCTGGGACCGGTACAATCCCTCTCCTATTATGACAACGTACCCTCTCCTTATTTTGGGAAAGGTGGCGAGAGTATCGGCAGTGGCAGTTCTACAACACCCATCAACCCTGGTCAGATGCAATTGACTGTCAATGTCAGCATCAGCTACGAGATCAAGTAAGGGTATCCTGGAGGAAATCATGAAAAACAAAATTCTTATAATCGTTAGCGTCCTTGTCATCGTCAGCATATTGAGTGCATGCGGAGCCAGTCCGGTCGCGCAGGGTGTCGTTCCGCAGATCCGCAGCCTGTATATCAACGGGACCGGGACTGCCGATATTACACCGGATATCGCCTATGTCAACATCGGGGTCCATACCGAATCCCCTAACGCAGTGACCGCTGTCTCGATGAATAATTCCAAGTCCCAAAAGGTCATGGATGCGCTTCTCAATCTTGGCGTCGTCAACAAGGATCTGCGCACCAGCAATTTCAGCATTGTCACCATTCAGCAGACTGATCCTCAAACCGGAAAGATTACCGGGACCGCTTATGCAGTGGACAACAATATTATTGTCACAGTACGCGATCTTCCCAAGCTGGGTGATCTGTTGGATAAATCCATCCAGGCAGGCGCAAACAACATTAACAACGTTCAGTTCGATCTGGCGGATAACACCGCAGTCCTCAAACTTGCCCGCACCAAAGCCACGCTGGATGCCATGAAGCAGGCCCAGCAAATAGCCGATGCAGCCGGAATAAAACTGGGAGCGATCCAAAACATCAGTTATTACGAGAACGTCCCTGTCTTCTCCGGGGTTACCAATTACATGGATTACGGCAAAGGCGGCGGCAGCGGACAGCGCTCCAGTATTTCCGTACCGGTCAATCCCGGTCAGATCACGCTCACAGCAACCATCACCATCACCTACGCCATCAAGTAAAACACGCTGAACCATCTCCTTTGAGAAGACTTCCATTGGGTCGAGAACCCGGTGGGAGTCTTTTCATTTCTCAGTAGTCCTCTGCAATCCATTCCGATCAAAGATTGGAGGTTCTTTTTCCTGGCATTGGTATAATCAGATCATTCCAAGCACAGGAGTGAGCAATGATCAAAGTCGGATATATCGGGCTGGGGCTGATGGGCAAGTCCATCGCCCGCAACATCCTCAAGGCGGGATTCCCACTGGTAGTCCACAACCGCAGCAGTGCCGCCGTGGACGAACTTGTGGCGGAGGGAGCCAGCCAGGCTTCCACACCAAGGGAAGTGGCAGAGCAAGTGGACGTGATCTTCACCAACCTGCCGGACACCCCGGACGTTGAGAAGGTTGTCCTTGGTGCGAACGGCATCCTGTCAGGCGCTCACCCGGGGCTGATCTTTGTCGATAATTCGACCATCAAGCCGGCTGTCTCCCGCCAGCTCGCCGACCGGCTGGCAGAAAAAGGCGTCCTCAGCCTGGACGCGCCGGTCAGCGGCGGGGATATCGGAGCACGCAACGCCACTCTGACCATCATGGTCGGAGGCCCGGCTGAAGCCCTGGAAAGGGTGATGCCGGTCTTTCAAGCCATGGGCAAGACCATCACGCATGTCGGCCAGGCGGGTGCCGGGCAGATCGCCAAAGCCGCCAACCAGATCATGGTGGCTGCCCAGATGGTGGCAATGGGTGAGCTGCTCATCTTTGCCCAGCAGGCGGGCGCAGACCCCGCCCGGGTGGTGGAAGCCATCAA
>Ga0334722_10007537_pt1 | contig 10526 bp, 9 predicted proteins | sample C3_bottom_MG_FD_207210 | JGI IMG/M metagenome (GOLD analysis project Ga0334722, IMG submission 207210) | Sediment microbial communities from Yellowstone Lake, YNP, Wyoming, USA - C3_bottom | ecosystem: Environmental > Aquatic > Freshwater > Lake > Sediment | place: USA: Wyoming | collected... | reverse complement strand
GTTTCCAGCTTCAAGCGGCTGGATTTGGCAAAGGCCTTTTGCACCAGCTCTTCGAAATTCTTGGAGCTGATCCGCTGGCCATTGGCATCAAGCCCTTTTACGACAATTGCTTTACTCACAGCGTGCTCCTTTCTTTAGGGGCCGTTACGAAATAACTATCGTTGTTAATAGCCGTTAAACGGCGATGCTACAGAGGTTATTTCGTTACGGCCCCTTATGCCGTTCACGGCATCTCAATATTTTATAGTTATTTTTAAACGACGGCTAACAGACGTATCTGATATTTAAACGTTCGGCCACATCCTTGTCATCGATGCCCAAGGCGTCGGACATACCGATGGGCAGGCTCTGGGAGCGGCCCAGGGGCGCCATGATTTTCTTCATCTCGGTGCGGATGGACATGAAGGCGTCCACCACGCGCTGGGCGACCTGATCCGGGTCGAGACGGCGGTAGAGCTTGGGGTTCTGGCTGGTGATGCCCTTGGGGCACAGGCCAATGTTGCAAACGTTGCAGCGATTGGTTTCCGTGCCGAGACAGCCTGCGGCGGTCTGCATCATGAATTTGCCCATATGGACGCCGGAAGCGCCCAGCATGATCAGGGCCATGCCGTTCTGGGTGACGTTGCCGTTTTTGCCCACCCCGCCCGCGGCAAAGATGGGAATCTCGTTTTCCTTGCCCTGGGCGCAGAGGTCGAGATAGCACTCGCGAACATTGGCGGCGATGGGATGGCCGGTGGCGTCCATGCTGATGTTGTAGGCCGCGCCGGTGCCGCCGTCGATGCCGTCGATCAGCAGGGCACCGGCATAGGGGTTGCGCACCAGATTGTTCAAGACCGATTTGGCCGAGGTGGAGCCGGAGATCTTGGGATAGACCGGGACCCGGAAGTTCCAGGCCATGGACATGGTCTGGATCATCTTCATCACCGACTCCTCAATGGAATAAAGGGTCTGGTGTACGGGCGGCGAGGGCAGATCCACGCCCTCGGGCACCCCGCGCAGCCGGGCGATGAGCTTACTGACCTTGAACCACATCAGCAAGCCGCCGTCGCCGGGCTTGGCGCCTTGGCCGTATTTGATCTCGATGGCCGCCGGATCGCACTGCATCTCGGGGATGGCCCGGATAATCTCGTCCCAACCGAAATAGCCGGACGCAATCTGGAGGACGATGTATTTGAGAAACGGGCTGCGCAGAACCCAGGGCGGGCAGCCGCCCTCGCCGGTGGCCATGACCACGGGAATGCCCAGAACCTCGTTGCAATAGGCCACGCCCTGGAGCAGGCCCAGCCACATGTTGGGCGAGAGCGCGCCAAAGGACATGGAGCCGATGACAAAGGGGAAGATCTCCCGTACCGGTGGAATCCATTCCCCGGCCAGCTTGCGGCGGACATATTCTTCCGGCGGCAGCACCCGGCCAAGCAGGGTGTTGCAGGAAAATTCGTGGCGGCCCGCGTCCAGGGCCGGATCGGTGAGCATGGAGATCCGGTCGAAGATGATGCGGTCGAGCAAGCTCGCGCCCGGCACGTTGCGGCGACCGCCGCGTTTGGCTGGTTCGCCCTGCTGGTTGTTGACGAAACGGAAGCGGTCGCGGCCGGGGTTTTGTAGCGGCTGGATCGCCTCGTTGGGGCAGACCAGGGAGCAGGAGCCGCAGCCGATGCAGCGTTTGCCGATCTCGGTGGACTGGCGGATGCCGACAAAGGTCTTGTACGAGCTGCCCCGTTCCGTGGCGGAAAGCACCAGATGGGGCATGCGCTTGCGCATGTAAGTCAGATTCAGGGTGCCCACCGGACATACCGCAGCGCACTTGCCGCACAGGGTGCAGCGATCTTCGCGGTGCTCGATGATCCAGGGCAGATCGTTGGGGGTCAGGCTGCTTGGTGTATTGGCAATTGATCGAACTGAGACCATATCTGCAACTCCTGTCTGTCTGGAGGAATAATAACGGTGTGTTCCCGCATGGGCTGGAAATCCTTGGAGCGATCCCGGTCGGGGATCATGGCGTCAACGCCGCACATCTCGGAGGCAATGGCCCACTCGCCGGGCTTGCCGCCCACGGTGGCGGGGCGCATCTTTTTGGCGTCCATGACCAGCATGGAGGTTTCATCGGGCAGGGTGCCGATCACCGCGTTGGGGCCGTCGATGATCAGACGGCGGCAGGCGTCCCGCAGGCCGCGGAGAAAATCGCCCTGCGGGTGCACGGCCAGCTCTTCGTTCTTGAGCGGGGTGATCACATGCTTGTAGGCCGAAAGCGGCAGCATGAGCTGTTTGGTTACATAATGGAGGATATGGGCGAACACCTCGGAGTCGGACTGGTAGCCGATGTAGCCGGGAAAGGCCCGGCCGGTGAGCCAGTCTTTGATGGGGATAAAGGCGGTGTTCTCGCCGTTGGTCATGGTGGCGATCCCTTGGATGAAGAAGGGATGGCAGGCATAGAGGTTGATGCCGTAGTTGGTGTTCTGGCGGCCCTGGGCCATGCAGATCCGGCTGGTGATCCGGCCGGACTCGAGGCCCAACGCGAGGCCGATGTCCAGCGGCCAGCCCACTTCCTTGATCATGACCACATCGGGCCACAGGGAAAAGGCGGTGAGGTCGTTGCCGTTGGCCTCGCCGTCGGCGCGCAGGGCAAGGCGGGTCAGCATCAGCTCGTGTTCGATCTGCTGGACGTTAAGCTTGCTCCAGGCCGCGGGTTTTTTGTACACCCGTAGGACATACTTGTGCCGGTCCTGGGCCTCGATCATCGCCTTTTTTACGTCATACTCGTGATCGTACTTGAGGGTGAATCCGGCCTTGTCCATAATATGATCGAGACGGGCCAGCGCTGCTTCGGTGTGGGCGATGCCCGAGAGGATCGGGTCTGCGGCGTTGTATTTGTAATCCGCGAATTTAAGCCCCCTGAGCAGTAGGCCGAGGCCGCTGCCGTCATACCCTTCCTGCATGGCCTCCATGGCCTGCAGCACCGAAAAGGGAGAGAAAGGCTCACTTGCGGTTTTCATGGCTAACCGGCACATGTGTCACTCCTTTGCTTATATAATGATGGCTTCATGAAAAAGCGGATGGACAGCCAAGGTCCCTGCGCTTATTGAATAATTATGCGCCTGTGAATCAGGGTGAAAACTCATAATTATAACGAGAAATTTCAACCATACAAGGCGAATTTAACGACTCACTGCATTACATCACAACGAGTGGATTGTCAAGGGGGGAAACCGGACCATTTTCCCTTGACAAAAAAAGACAAAAGGAATAATCAAATTCCTCCCGGCGCGGCATGCCTAGCGTGTTGTCGCTGAAAACCTGTTGTTTGAAATTCGGATTAAATTCGGCATGTTGCGCGTAGCGCTGTGTGCAGAGAACCCGTGAAGAATGTGATATGGCATCCTTACTGACCTTCCCCAAAGGTGGTGTGCATCCGCCTGCATCAAAGGGCCTGACCGAAAACCTCACCATCGAGGTGATGGCCACACCCGACGAGCTTGAGATTATTCTTGGCCAGCATATCGGCGCCCCCTGCACCCCCACGGTGGCCCCCAAGGATGCAGTGCAGGAAGGCCAGGTCATCGGCGAGGTGACCAAGGGGCTCGGGGTTCCCCTCCATGCCCCGGTGGCCGGGACCATCAAGGCCCTCGGCATGTCCGGGCACCCCATGCGCGTCAGCGCACCCTCCATCACCATCCAGACCAACAAGGAAGTGCCATCCGTCCAGTATTCCCGCTGCGACTGGCAAAAGCTCAGCAAGGAAGAGCTGTTGGCCAAGGTGCATGGCGCCGGGATCATCGGCATCGGCGGCGCTGGCTTTCCGTCCCATGTCAAGCTCTCGCCTCCGGTGGACAATCCGGTGGACACTCTGATCTTAAACGGCGCCGAATGCGAGCCCTACATCACTGCGGACCATCGTCAAATGTTGGAGCGCGCCCAAGAGATTGTCGAGGGTGCTCTGGTGATCCTCAAGATCCTCGGCATCAGGCAGTGCGTCATCGGCATCGAGAACAACAAGCCCGACGCCATCAAGACCATGAGCGAGGCGGCTGCCGCTGCCTCCTCTCCGGAATACATCGTGGTTGTTCAGCCCCTACAGGTCAAGTACCCGCAAGGCTCGGAAAAACAGCTCATCCAGGCCATCACCGGGCGCAAGGTTCCCGGCTTTGCCCTGCCGTCGGCCGTGGGCGTGGTGGTTCACAATGTGAGTACCGCCAGGGCGATTTACGATGCGGTGGTGCTGTCCAAGCCCCTGTACGAGAAGGTGATGACCATCTCCGGCAAGGGGATCAAGCGGCCCGCCAATCTGCTGGTCAAGGTGGGCACTAAGGTCAGCGACATCGTCGAGTACCTGGGCGGGGTAACGCCTGAGCTTTCCAAGATCGTCATGGGCGGCCCGATGATGGGCTTTGCTGTTTCGAGCCTGGACATCCCGGTGACCAAGACCACCTCCTCGGTGCTGTTTCTCGCCGAGGACGAAATCGACACCACTCCCCACTCCCAGTGCATCCGCTGCGGCTGGTGTCTTAATGCCTGTCCCATGGGGTTAGAGCCCAAGGAGATCGGCCTCTATGTGGAGGCGGGTCGGCCGCAGGATACCGGGCAGTTCGGGGTGTTCGAGTGTTTCGAGTGCGGCTGCTGCGCCTATGTCTGTCCGGCAAAACGTCCCTTGGTCCAGTTTGTCCGGCTGGCCAAGATGAAGGCCAAGCGTTGATTTTTCAGAACGTAACCAAGGAGAACGGCCATTAACGAGCACGCTTCAGATACCCAGCTAGCCAACACGCCACAGGGGCTGTGGAAGGTTTCCGTTTCCCCCCATGTCAAGAGCGGCGAGTCGGTCGAGAAAATCATGTGGACCGTGGTGGCCTGCCTGGTGCCGCCCCTGGTTCTTTCCGTCTTTATCTTCGGCATCCAGACCTTGATTATCACTGCGGTCAGCGTGGCGAGCTGCGTGGCGGTCGAGGCCGCAACCCAGAAGGCCTTGGGCCGCCGGATCACCATCGGCGACGGCAGCGCGGTGATCACCGGCATGCTCATCGCCTTTGTCATTCCTCCCGGCGTCTCGCCGTTGTTGCCGGTGTTGGGTGCGGTCATGGCCATCGCCATCGGCAAGCATCTGCTGGGCGGGATCGGCTACAACATCTTCAATCCGGCCCTGCTGGCCCGGGCCTTTCTCCTCGCCACCTTTCCGGTGGCCATGACCTCGGCCTGGCTGCCGCCGCTTTCCGATATGGCGATCTTTTCCTATCTGGGCACCCCCATCGACGCCATTGCCACGGCCACCCCGTTGGCAGTGCTCAAGACCCAGGGGCTTGGGGCCTTTACCGATCAATTTGGCGTGGGGGCCAATCTCTACACCAATTTCTTCCTCGGCTGGCGGCCCGGTTCCATCGGCGAGACCTCGGGCCTGCTCATTGTGTTGGGCGGGTTGTATCTTCTCTATCGCGGCTACATCACCTGGCATATCCCGGTTACGGTGATCGGTACCATTGCTCTGCTTTCCTGGTGTTTCGGCGGCGAGACCTTGTTTAGCGGCGATCCGCTGCTGGCGATTCTTTCCGGCGGCGCTTTGCTCGGGGCCTTTTTCATGGCCAACGACTATGTCACCTGCCCGACCAACAAGACCTCCCAGCTTATTTTCGGGGTCGGGGTGGGCGCGCTCACCGTGCTCATCCGTCTCAAGGGCGGCTATCCCGAGGGGATTTGCTACGCCATCCTGCTCATGAATCCGGTGAGCCCGGTGCTGGACGGATTCTTCAAGCCCAAGCGTTTTGCGCCTCTGCAAGGAGGTGTAAAATGAAGGATATCCTTACCATCATCTTTCGGCTGACCGTGGCCTGCCTGCTGGCCGGGCTGGTCATGGGCGTGGCCTTCATCGCCACCAACAAGGCGAAAAAACACAATATCCATATCAATGAGCAGAAGGTCATGCTCAGTCTTCTGGGGTATTCGGCAAAGAACCCGGCCCCGGAGACCGTGGCCATGCATGAGGTGTATCGTTACCTTGTCGGCGAAGGCGAGGACCTGGCCATGGGCTATCTCCTGCCCCTGCGGGACGGGTCGTTTTCTTTTGTGACCATTGATCTGGCCGGCACCTTTGTGGCCCAGGCCCCCGTGGCTATTACGGCGGAAAAGGTAGCCGAGGCGGAAGAGCGCAGCCTGGCGATTGGAGCTGCCATCGGCGCGGGCAAGGCCCTTCGTTACGTCGACCAGACCATCGTGGTCACCAACAGCGGAAAGAGAACAGCCTATCTGCTGCCCGGCAGGTTCCCCGGCTTCAAGACCTTCATCAGCGCCATTCTGGCCCTTGATCCGAATTTTTCCATCCTCGGTCTGGAGATCATGGAGCATGAGGAAGACCCTGGTCTGGGGGGCGAAATCGTCCAGAACTATTTCAAGAAACAGTTCAAGGGCAAGCCGCTTGAAACGGTGAAGAAGCTGGAGGTCGTGAAAACGCCCCTGCCGGACGAGTACCGCAAGGCCTTGGAAGCAGAGAAGAACGGTCTCGGCGCAGAAGAGGTGCTCAGCATCCAGGAGCAGTACAAGGATAACGATATCTATGCCCTTACCGGCGCCACCATCTCAAGCCGCTCCGTGACCAGCGGGGTCAAGGGGATGGTGAAGAAATTCGCCTACCGGTTGGCGATCTTGGACCGGGTTCTGGTCGAACAGCATATCGCGACGCCTTTTTAGGAGAATGTGACAGTGGCGACAGACAAAACAAACCTGCAATTGGTGGTCAACGGGATCTTGAACGAGAACCCCATTTTCCGGCTGGTGCTTTCCATGTGTCCGGCGGTGGGAATCAGCACCACGGTGATGAACGGCTTCATGCTGGGGATCGCCGTGCTCTTTGTTCAGGTTTGTTCGAGCTGCACCATTTCCCTGTTTAAGAACGTCATCCATCCCCGGATTCGGATCCCCACCTACACCCTGACCATCGCCACCTGGGTGACGGTGATCGACATGGTCCTGGCCGCCTACCTGCCCGAGGCCTACGCCAAGATGGGTATCTTCATCAAGCTCATTGTCGCCTTTGCCATTATCACCATGCGCTTGGAGATGTTTGCCAGTAAGGAGAACATCAACGCCTCGTTTTGGGACGGCATCGGCATGGGGCTTGGTTTCATGTTGGGCATGATGGCCCTGGGTTTTGTCCGGGAGCTGTTGGGCATGGGCACCCTTCTGGGCTATGACGTGCTGGGCTTTAAGCCGATGCTCTTTTTTGTGTTGCCCCTGGCCGGGTTCTTTTGCGTCGGCCTGATGATGGCCTTTTTCAACTATATCGAGATCGTCTACAAGCGAGCCAAGCGGGCCTGAACCATGAAGAACTACATTGATTCCAGCAAGCAGCAGTCGAGCCGAGACCGCGAAGGCCAGCGAGCGGCGACGAGACAGTACATGAAGTACGGCGAGGAGCCGCGCAGCGCAGCCGACAAAGGTATCGGTTTGACTGCGAACTGGAAACGGATACTGCTTTCCCTCGTTTTGGTCCTTGCCTTGCCGGTGTTGGCACAGGCCCAGGACCTGATTGCCGGAAAGTCCTTCGGCAAGGCGAAAAACGAGATCGTTGTCATCTTTGCCGCGGCGGTGGACCGCGCTGCAGTTGAGAACCCGGCCAATTACCGGGTCTACGAGGAGCAGGACCCGGACATCAAGCTGAATCTGGAAAGCGTTGTTCTGGCCGAGGACGGGAAAACCGCCACCTTGACCTTCAAGGAGCCGCTCAACGCCAGATTGCCTCATGTGGTCACCATCGACCGCCTTGCCGAAGGCGGGGCCGCAGCGTCCTTTAAGATAATGAAGCCCTATATCGGCTATCTGCTTTCCATTCTGGTCGGGGCGCTGTTGATCAACAACTTCGTCTTTACCAAGTATCTGGGCCTCTGCGTCTTCTTCGGCACCTCCAAGCGCAAGGACACGGCCAAGGGCATGGGGCTCACCTTCACCATGGTCATGGTGGTCAGCGCCATCATGAGCTGGTTTTTCTACCAGTTCATCCTCAAGCCCTATGGCCTGAACTTTTTGCAGATCGTGATCTTCATCGGCCTGGTTTCTCTCACCGTGCAGGCGGTGGACACGGTGCTGCGCAAGGTGAATCCCGCGCTGTTCAACGCCTTTGGCGTGTATTTGGTGCTGGTCATCGCCAACTGCGTGATCATCGCGGTGCCGTTGATCCTGGCGGACAACGAATACAATTTTCTTGAGTCCTCCATGCTTGCCCTGGGGGCAGGCGGCGGCTTTCTTCTGGCCCTGTACCTGATGAGTTCGGTGCGGGAGCGGATGGAGCTGGCCAATATTCCGACGACCTTCAAGGGCGTGCCCATCGCCTTTATTGTCGCCGGACAGTTTGCCCTGGCGTTTCTGGGATTCTCCGGGCTGACTCTTTTTTAGTGGTTTACGTGGGATAGGTGTGGAAATGGATCCAGCATTAGTCAAACTCGCCTTGGGCGGCATCGCCCTCCTGGGCTGCATCGGCCTCTTCTTCGGCATCGGCCTTGCCCTTGCGGCGCATCGTTTCGCCGTTGAGGCCAACCCTCTGATCGAAGAGGTCTTGGAGTCCCTGGCCGGAGCCCAGTGCGGCGGCTGCGGCTATCCTGGTTGCGAGGGCTACGCCATCGCGGTGGTTACCAACCCCGAGGTGCCGCCCAATCTCTGCTTCCCCGGCAAGGAAAAGGTGGCCGAGCGGGTGGCCCAGCTCACCGGCAAGAAGATGACCGCGGTGGAAGACATGATCGCCCTGGTCCGCTGTTCCCGCAAGGAAGGCAGGGTCAGCCACAAGCACGAGTACATCGGCTTTGCCTCCTGCACTGCGGCCAATCTCGGCTTCGGCGGCCCCTCGGCCTGCAACTATGCCTGCATCGGCCTTGGCGAATGCGCCGAGAGCTGTCCCTTTGACGCCATTACCATGGTGGACGGCTTTCCGGTGGTGAATCCCGACAAGTGCGTGGCCTGCGGCACCTGCGTTCGGGCCTGCCCCAAGCGGATCATCGAACTGATGACCCTCAAGGCCAGGGTGCATGTGCCGTGCAGCACCAAGGATCTGGGCAAGAATGTCCGCAAGGTCTGCGAGGTGGGCTGCATCTCCTGTCAGATGTGCGTGAAAAAATGCCCGGCCCAAGCCATTGCCTATGTGGACGGCCTGATCAAGATCGACCATCCGAAGTGCATTGCCTATGGCCCGGAGTGCCAGGAGATCTGTGTGGAAAAATGCCCCCGCAACATCATGCGGAAATATAAAGGAAGAGCAGCCATTGCCCGCCAGGCGGAAGGCCTGAAGATGGCATCCTAGATAGAGGAACGAGGAAAACGATGAAGACAAAATCAATCATGCCGCATCTGTGCGATCAGAAGAGACGATCCTTTTTGAAGCTTTCCGGCCTTCTCGGCCTCGGCGCGGCAGGCGCGGCGCTGCTGCCCACGCCCCAAGCGGAGGCGGTTCTCTTTGGTGGTCCCAAGGAATACAAGGTTTCCGAGACCAGGCTGTCCATGGGTTCTTTTCTGGCCATCACCGCCATCCATCCCTCCAGGGACGAGGCGGAGCATGCCATCGGTCTTGCCTGGGAAGAGATCGACCGGCTGTGCAAGCTCTTGAGCCGTCACGACTCCTCCACCCCGCTTGCCCATTTGAACCGGACCGGTACCCTGCCCTCAGGCCAGATGGAAGTGGTGGAGGTGGTGGCCCGTTCTCTTTACCATCACAAGCAGACCGGCGGGGCCTTTGACATCACGGTCCAGCCCGTGCTCGACCTGTACGAGGAACGCTTCGCTGCCGGGCGCAAGCCGACCGATGCGGAGATTGCCGCCTTGTTGCCTCGGGTCGGTTCGGAGCATATCCGTTTTGGCAACGGGGGGGTTTCCTTTGCCAAGGAGGGTATGAGCATTACCCTTGATGCCCTCGCGCCGGGCTACATCGTGGACCGGGCCTCCGAAATCCTGACCCGCCGGGGGGTGGTCAACCATCTCATCAATTGCAGCGGCGATATCCGTACCAGCGGTTCGGCGGCAAAGGGCAAGCCCTGGACCGTGGCCATTCAGGACCCGGCCAAGCACAGGAATTATCCCGAGATCGTCAGTATGGGCACCGGCGCCATTTGTACCTCCGGCGACTACGAAGCCTTCTACGACAAGGAAAAGATCTTCCATCACATCGTCAATGCCCGCACCGGGCATTCCCCGGTGCAGTCCACCAGCGTGACGGTCAAGGGGCAGTCGTCGGTGATGGATGCCGACGCCATGTCCACCGCGCTTTTTGTCATGCAACCCGCGGACGGCCTCGCTTTTGTCAACAGCCGACCCGGGCTTGAATGCTTCCTGATCGATCATGCTGGCGATACCAAGAAGTCTACAGGCTGGAACAAGCTCGCCTGATTTTTTTTGGCCTACAGAGTGCAGGTGAAAAAGGGGCCTGTCGGCCTCTTTTTTTTAACTGATTACCATCGAACTTCAGCCAGTCTCAGGAGCCGTTGTGGCATAGGCGGAGTTCTTACAGCAACATAGACGAGCCTATTGACCATTTCGTGCAACTGAAACCGACGATTGAAACGATAACA
>Ga0334722_10007536_pt1 | contig 10526 bp, 8 predicted proteins | sample C3_bottom_MG_FD_207210 | JGI IMG/M metagenome (GOLD analysis project Ga0334722, IMG submission 207210) | Sediment microbial communities from Yellowstone Lake, YNP, Wyoming, USA - C3_bottom | ecosystem: Environmental > Aquatic > Freshwater > Lake > Sediment | place: USA: Wyoming | collected... | reverse complement strand
GCAGAAATTGCATGTGAATGGGCACCCTCTGCCGCCATGGATATTGATCACCCGGTCTTTAAGTCTCCAATGCGGCTGAAACGCATTCTCCGCGTACCATCTTCCGATCAGCAGCCATTTCTCTTCAGGGAACAGGTCGTAAGGAATGGAGGGCAATTTGGACAGGTCCTGGATATATTCCCCGGGGCCGGTCAACAGGACCTGGTTCCCTTGCCTGATCGCCAGCCCGTTCACCGACGAGGGATCTCTCCCGTCGCGCAGCGCTTTGACCAGTTCCCATAGAACTATTTCCCCTTCTCCGATCACTCCGAAATCCGCCCCGGTTATGGTGACCGCGAACTCGGGGATCGGGGAAACCATTTGCCCGCCGATTACGATTGGAAACCGGCGCCCGGCCTTGTCCAGCATCCCGATGATTTCGCCGATTTCCCTCAATTCCGGGTACAGATTGCCGAATCCGACGATCAGCGGATCCAGTGCCATGATCTCCGTGACCAAAGCGGGAAGGTGCTTGCGACCCGGTTTGAACAATACCCGGACATCCTCGTTTTTTTCCCTGAGATAACCTGCGAGGTAGGCGTACGAAAGAGGAAAAGTGAAACCGATCGGCCTCGAGACGAGTACGACGGGGCCGTTGCGATGTTTGCAATCGATGGTATTCGATGTCATCTCGATTCCATGCGGGAAGGCTTTCTTACCTGCCGATCCAGCCGGCGATCTCGGCGCAGACCCGTCGAACATTTTCCTCACCGAGTTCAGGGTACATGGGCAGGCTCAGGATCTCCCCGGCGATTTCCTCCGTCCGGGAGAGGAGCGGCTTGCTACCTGTCGTCACGACGTACGCGGGTTGCCGATGAACCGGTACGGGGTAGTGTATGAGCGTCCCGATTCCTTTTTCCCGAAGGTGCGTCTTCAACTTGTCTCTCTCGCGGATGCGGATCACGTATTGGTGGTACACGTGATCCGCTCCTGGCCGCCCCCGCGGCAAGGTCAGTTCCGCCCCCCCCAGCAGAGCGTCGTATAGACCGGCCAGCCTGCGGCGGGATTCGTTGTCCTCATCGAGGTGCGGAAGTTTCACCCGCAGCACGGCGGCTTGCAGTTCGTCCAGCCTGCTGTTGGTGCCCGGGATCCCGCTTACATAACGTTCACGCCATCCGTATTCCCTCAGGAGCCTGACGCGGTCGGCCAATTCCGCGTCGCCGGTGACCACGATCCCCCCGTCGCCCAGGGCGCCCAGGTTTTTCGTGGGATAGAAGCTGAACGCCGCGATGTCGCCGAACGTCCCCGTTTTCTTCCCGCCGAGCGCGGCGCCGTGGGATTGCGCGCAGTCCTCGATTACCCGGATGCCGTGACGGTCCGCGATCTCCCGGATTGCCGGCATGTCGGCCGGAAGACCGTATAAGTGGACCGGGACGACCGCCTTCAGACGCCCGACGGGGAACTTTTCAATCGCTTCCCGCAGGCGCGCCGGGTCCATCGTGAAAGTCGACGGATCGACGTCCACGAACACCGGCACCGCACCGCACAGGCCTATGGCGGCCACCGTGGCCACCGCGGTATGCGAGACGGTCAGGACGGAGTCGCCCGCTCCCACGCCGCAGGCGCGCAGGGCAAGCCACAACGCGTCGGTCCCGCTCCCGACTCCGACGGCGTGCGCCGTCCCGACGTACGCGGCGAATTCCCGCTCGAAGCCGGTCACCTCGGATCCGAGGATGTACCACCCGCTGTCCAGCACGCGGGCGATGGCGGCGTCGATTTTCTCCTTGCGGGCAAGGTAGCCGGCCTTCGGGTTCGTCTGCGGTATGTTCTTCGCCACCTTGGTTTTTCTCCTTACAGGTAGTGCGGGAAGTGGTCCCGGTAGAAGGACAGGGTCTTACGTAGCCCCGCCTCGATGGACACCCCGGGCGCCCACCCCAGCAACTCCCGGATCATCCTGTCATCGGCGTAGTAGTCCCCGATGTCGATCCGTTTACGGTCCGGCGGGAAAGAGCGTATTTTGAACTCCCCTCCGCCGTTCGCCCCGACGAGCAGTTCCGCAAGCTCCTTGAGGCTGACGGGACGCTCGCCACCAAGGTTCATCACCTTTCCGTTCGCGGCGTCGCTGGCGGCGGACGAAAGAAGGGCCTCCACTGCATCGTCCACGTAGGTGAAGTCCCGCAGCTGGTCCCCGTCCCATACCTCGAAACTCTTCCCTTCGATCAGGAGCCGTATCCAGATGCCGAGGAACGTCTGCCGGGCGTCCTTCACGCGCATCCGGGGTCCGTAAGTGTTCGTCAGGCGCAAGGCGCAGGACCGGATGTCGTAGACGTTGTTGTAGAGGATGTGATACCACTCGCCCGCCATCTTGTTTATCCCGTTTACGTCCACGGGACGCAGAAGGTGCTGTTCGTCGACTGGGAGGTAGGCCGGCTTCCCGTAGATCTGGCGCGTGCTGGCGAAGACGATCTTGACGTTCGGGTTGTATTTGCGGCAGGTCTCAAGGATCGCGAGCTGGGCACGGCAGTTGATCTCGAGGTCCGTGTAAGGGTCGGCCATCGAGTCCATGTGGCTCGTCTGGCCGGCCAGGTTGAAGATGAAATCCTGCCCCTGGACAAGGACCTTCATGCTATGCACGTCGCGCACGTCCGAGATGTTGAGCTGGACCTTGTCCTGAACTTCGAGAAGGTTGAACAGGTTGCCGCCGTACTCCGGGATCAGGCTGTCGACGAGGGTCACGCTTGCGCCGAGGCCCACGAGGCGGATGGCGAGGTTTGAGCCTATGAACCCCGCACCTCCCGTGATGAGGACCCTTTTCCCATGAAATCCTGTCTGTACCGCTTCCGGTATGGTCATGGCAATCCTCTGTGGAATCTATAAATCCAGCTTCCGAATGAACAGTCGCCGGATCTTCCTGGATATCGAACGCCGCTCCCGCAGTCCCTCCTTGATGCCCCGGATCGCCGCATCCCTCAAGCGCCGTGAACCGGCGTCCTCTCCGAAATTTTTCCCGTAATCGGCGCAAAGGTCCAGCACGAAGGCGTGTTTCCGGTCCAGAAGGGCGAACACACCCAGCAGCAGATATTCGCGCCTGGTCGCGCCCGATCGGGCAAGCCAGGCCGGGGTCCGCAGGTATCGCAGCTCGCAATACGCCGGGCTTCCCCTTACCGCTTTCTGGACGGTCGTGAGCGTGACCTTCGGATCGGCCGGCGTCAACTCACTGATAGTGGTTCTCCTTGCCCGGACCGCCCTGCCGACATTCATTTCCGAGAGCCAGAAACCGTCTCCGGTCAGATGACGGTGGGAATCCACCATGAGGTCCTCTCCACGGTAGGCGTCGATGAGGCCCGGCTCGATGTCGAGCGCAAGAACGCGGGAACGGATGTCCTCGGGAAGGCTTGTGAAGATCCGCAGGTCCGTCCCCTGAGTATCCGCCTTGAGCCAGTCGATCCCCGGAAGGGACAGGCGCGCCACGACTTCCGCGAGCGTGACGGCGGGGACCATCTTCGTGTATTCCACCTCGAAAAGGTCCGAGAAGAGATAGTCCGACAGCGCTTCCGTATCGGGGGGGAGGGTGCTCGAGCAGTAGGGCGACTTGGTGAAATGGAACTCCGCCTGCCCCCCGCCTTTGTGCGCAACCACGGCCTCGTTCACGATGACAGACCTTGAAAATCCCTCGCCTGTCGTTTCCCGCATCTCCCGCAGGTCGGGGTCGAAGCCCACGAATACGGATTGCGGGGCGATCCGGCTCCATATCTTCGGTGGATCTCCGGAGGCGCCGATGTCCACGAGGACAGGGCCCGGGACGATGTCCCGGACGAGCCCGGAGATGGTTTTGTCCACGCTCAATTTCCCTTCCGGCAAAGATATGTTCTCGTGACGTAGGTCGCAGTCTTATCAGCGGGCAACGGGGCGCCCCCCATGTCGAACTTCTCCACGACCGTAAGCCCCGCCCCGTCGAATGCCGCCAGAAGCTCCTCCTCCCCGAACACGATCTCCATGCAACGGACGCCGTAGGCGTCCTTAGTATAGTAGATCGTCGGGCCGTCCTTTACAGGAGTCCTGTGGAAAATGACCCAGCCGCGCGCCGCGCGCGCAGCCTCGGCGATCGCTTTCCCGAATTCCGCGACGTGAAGGATGACGCATCCCGAGATGAGCACGTCGCATGCACCGTCCCGCAGAGGCAGCTCCGTGGCGTTCCCCGCGATGAACGGAGTTCCGGGGTAATGCCGGCGGCCCTGCGCGAGCAGAGCCATGGAATAGTCGATCCCGACGTATCGGATCTCCCTGCCCAGGAGATGCCGAAGAACCTCACGATAGTATCCGCTGGCGCACCCCACTTCGATCATTCTCCCGGCCTCGCACCCCGTCCGCCGGACTGCATCGGCCAGCGCGCGATAGGGAGGAACGACATCTCCCTTGAGCATCCGCGCCAGTTCGGAATCGACCAGCTTCCGCTGCGACGACGCGATCGAAGGGTCCTTCCAGGCATTCTCGAAGCTGCTCCGCGCTGTGTCACCCTGAACCGGTTCGTAATTCGTAGATATGGGAATTGCGCTCTTCCCGCCCTTCGGACTCTTCAGGAATCCCTTGATATTATCTTTTGTCTTTCGACGCTGACGGCTGACCGACGCCTTGAACCGGAAGAGGGATGCGAGGCCCCCGAGGCCGATTCTTCCGGCCGCGTACCCTCGACCCGCCAGCAGCGCATCGATATCCTCGGTTTTCCTCATTGTGATTCCCGGGTGCTTCCCCGCGCGTACCGCTTCGACCATCGCCGCTGCCTGTGGGGGCTGGTCCCCTGAAAATCGTTCGAGCCAGCTCAGGTGCTGGTACATCATGTGGACCCGGTACGGTTTCTCGAGTGAAAAGAATGAATCACGCAACCATCCGTCCAGCGCGGAAAAAACCCCCAGCGGGTTGGACGTCTTGTAATACTCGCACTTTTCCTCCACCTGTTTGGGGAAGAGGAGTTCGTAATGGTACATGCGGATACCCATCCTGGCGGTCTCCGCACCCGAGACCCATTTGATCTTCCTGAGGTCCATTCCGCGCTCGTCCAGCACGGTGGGGGGACGATGGATGGAATACCGGTGGCCTGGTCCCCACGCAAAGAGGCGGTGGAAATCGTGAGCGCCCTTCTGGAGGTAAAGGCTGTCCGAGAGGTATTCGAGGCCGCCCCAGAACGTCAGAACGCGAAAGGTGACCGCCTTGATTCCGGGATCCTTCCGCAGCATCCCGATGACCAGTTCCATGTCCCGGGGGAGGTAAAATTCGTCCGAGTCGATCTGCCAGAGGTAGTTTCCCGTCGCGCGTTTCGCATATGCCTGGGACATCTCGTCCTTTTCCGTCCAGAATCCGTCCGGTTTTCCCTCATCCTCCGCGGTGACGACGAGCAGCTTTCCCTCCGGGTCCTCTTCCTCCCGGAAACGCCGCAGGGTTTCCAGCGTTCCGTCCCTGGAATGGCCGTCCGGCGTCGCGATTCCTTTCGCGGAGGGGGCCGCTCCCTCCACGACGATAATCTGGTGGGCGAAAGGATACAGAGCCCTCAGGTTGTACCGGATAAACGGCTCGCCGTTCAGGACGATCATCCCGAAAGTGATCTTCGGCCCCACGGTTACCATCGTCCGCCCGCCGGTTCCTTCCTGTTGCATCTCCTCATCGCACCCTTGTGTAAATGTCGGTTACCGTAAACCATGTTAGCGATGGGACGGCTCCTTGGAACCGCGCCGCCGTGTAGCCATAAAGATACGAATGGGTGTTCAGCGTATAGTAATCCCGGTCTGCATTGTCCAGGACCAATAACCCTCCGACCTTTACCTTTCCGGCGCTGTGCTTGATGCAGGATGGACGTGCGCGCCCGTCGATCAGGACGATGTCGAAGCTGCCGTCCGGGAAAGAGTCGATCTGGGAAACGTAATTGCGGAAAGAGCGCCCGGCGTAATTTGCGTCGTCGGACCGGTAGGAATGCGGATTGGCCGGGTCCGGCAGCCCCTCCGTGGTTGCGGCCGGCTCCGAAGGGACCAGTCGATAATCCAGGGGAAACGCCTCAGGAATAAGGCTCCTGACCCGTCCGTACCATTCGGGGTCATGCTCGACGGACACGCAGTTGCATGCGTTGGAAAGCCAAAACAACGTCGAACCTCCGCTGCCGTATTCGAAGACGCGGGTATCCTTTCCCAGCCGGCTCTTTATATGACATATCGCGTCGAACACGATCCATGGGGATGGGGCATCTGTCAGGTAGCAGGGCGCCGTCGAGCGTATCCATTCCAGGGCATGCCGCCGTTGGGTCGGGGAGGATAACAGCCGGCGAAGGAACCTGCGCTGCGTGCGGTGAAACAACACGCTGAACAACCTCGGGACCGTACCCAGGTTCATCGGGCTCCCCACGAAACCTGACCAGACATATTGTACCCCTTCGGTGCGACGTTTTCCGCCAAACCGCCCGCCGCCGCCTCAAGGGGGGTTCGCCGTAAGTATGCCCGGCGCAACTCCAATCGGCAATCCGCTTGTTGTGGTCCGGTTGGTGGGATAATATTCAAATTCCTATGGAATTCGATAAACAGCAGGCGACATAGCGTGAGAGGCGCCAGCCCGCCGGTCGGCAAGCTGCGGGTCCTCTCCGTTTTCGGGACCCGTCCCGAAGCGATCAAGATGGCCCCCGTTGTCCGGGAGCTCGCGGCCCGCCCCGACCTTTTCCGGAGCACGGTCTGCGTCACCGCGCAGCACCGCCAGATGCTCGACCCGATACTGGAACTCTTCGAAATACGGCCGAAATACGACCTCGACATCATGAAACCGGGGCAGGACCTCTACGACGTCACATGCGGCGTGCTCACGAGCATGCGGGATGTGCTCGAAAAGGAGAGGCCCGGCATCATGCTCGTCCAGGGCGACACCACGACGGCCATGGCCGCCGCGTTGGCCGCGTACTATTCCTTCGTGCCCGTCGGACATGTCGAGGCCGGCCTGCGGACGCACGACAGGCATGCGCCGTTCCCGGAGGAGGTAAACCGCACGATCGCGGGAGTTCTCGCCGACGTCCACTTCGCCCCGACGCAGTCTTCCCGCGAGAACCTGTTGCGGGAGGGTATACCGGATGAAAAGATATTCGTAACCGGGAATACGGTCATCGACGCCCTTCTCTGGGCGTCGTCACTGATTTCGCGGAATCCCGTCCTGCAGGAGGGCATGGAGGCCAGGTTTTCCTTCCTCGACCGGAAGAAGAAGCTGATCCTGGTCACCGGCCACCGCCGGGAGAACTTCGGGCAAGGGTTCGAGCAGATATGCCTCGCCCTTGCCGACATCGCCCGAAGCGATCCGGAGGTGGAGATTCTCTATCCCGTGCACATGAATCCGAACGTGCGCGAGCCGGTCAACCGGCTGCTCGGGGGAGAGAATGCCGGAAACATCCGGCTCATCGATCCCGTGGATTATCTGCCTTTCGTTTATCTCATGAGCCGTGCCTACCTGATACTCACGGACTCGGGCGGAGTGCAGGAGGAGGCCCCGTCCCTGGGAAAGCCGGTTCTCGTGATGCGGGACCGCACCGAACGGCCGGAAGCCGTAGCGGCGGGAACCGCCCGCCTCGTGGGGACGGACCGCGAAAAGATCTTCTCCGAAACAGTGCGATTGTTGAAGGATGCGGATGCCTACAGGGCCATGTCCCTCATGCACAACCCATATGGCGATGGCCGGGCGTCCGGCAGAATCGTCGACGTCCTGGAGAAATTCGCTGGTCCGGGAGGATGGAAAGCCTGATCCATATCGTCGAACCGACGCTGGAATCCGAGGCGGGACACTGCCACAGCTTCGTCGAAAGCCTCTGCAGGGCGGCGAGCGGCGACCCGCAATCCATGTGCGTCTGGGCGGGCCACAGGGCGCGGCTCCCCCGCTTAGAGTCGCTCGGCATAATCGTACGACCGTATTTCCATCGAAGAATCAGACGTCTCCAGGAATATTTCCTGCTCCGGAAATTATTGAAGAGCCCGGGGAGAATCTTCATTTCCACCGCGGGCCGGGTCGACATGGTCCTTCTGGACCGCGCCGCCGGAGGGGAAATACCGCCGGGGAAGGCGTACCTGTATGCTCACTGGGTCCGGCCGAAAGCCGGGAAGGAGGACGTGTTCCGGAAAGTGGCCGGGAAACAGCGGCATCTGGTCATCCTCGCGCCGACAGAGTCGATCGCCGATTTTTTCAGGAAATGCGGATTCGGCGATACAAGGGTCGTCCCATACCCGATCACCCGGAGGGAAGATTCTGCCGAAGCGGCGCCGGTGGATTTCAGGCATCTTCTTTATGCCGGTGCGGCAAGAAGGGAGAAAGGGTTTTCAGCGGTGGTTGGCCTCGTCGCCCACCTCGCGGCAGGCGGACGCAATATACCTGTCGTCGTTCAGGGGTCGGCCGATCATTACGGCCGGATCGACCCGGAGACGAAGGCGGACCTGGCCCTGCTCCGAACCATCTCCTATCCTGAACTGCGTGTATACGGCGAAACGCTTGACCCTCATTCGTACCTTGACCTCTTCCGCGGCGCGATCTGCCTGCAGCCGTACCGCAGGGAGGATTTCGCGGACAGGATAAGCGGGGTTACCATGGATGCGTTGTCGGGCGGCAGCCCCGTTGTGACCACGTCCGGGACGTGGATGGCACGTGTCGTCGAGCGCTTCGATGCAGGCCGTGCGGTCGGAGACCTTTCGCCGGGATCGCTGCTGGCCGCCGTCGACGACATCCTGTCCGATTACGGGCGGTTCCGCGCGAATGCCGCAAGTGCCGGGAGAACGCTGCAGGAAGAGAACAGCGGGCGGCACCTTTTGTCGATCCTGTCGGGAGGGTAGGCGACGTTGGAAGACCCGGGGTTGCGGAAACGCCGTCCGTTATCGGCGGTGGTGATAGCTCTCAACGAGGAGCACCGGATCGTCCCCTGCCTGGAGAGCCTGTCCTGGGCGGATGAAATCGTCGTCGTCGACTCCGGGAGCGTCGACGGGACCGTGGAACTTGCGAAGAGGTACACGGACAAGGTGTACACCATTCCCTGGAAAGGGTTCGGCCCCCAGAAACAGGCCGCCGTCGATCTCGCCGCGCACGACGCGGTGTTGAGCGTGGATTGCGACGAACGCGTCACGCCGGAGCTGGCCTCGGAGATTCAGGCGATCCTGTCCGGCGACGAAATGCTGCCGGGCTACTCGGTTCCACGGCGCACCTTCCTGGGCGGGAAGGAGATCAGGCACTGCGGCTGGTACCCCGACAGGACGGTGCGGCTGTTCGACCGAGGCAGAGCCCGCTTCTCCGATGACATGGTCCATGAACGCGTCGTTGTCCAGGGCCGGACGGGGGAGTGCCGCCACCACCTCATGCACTATTCCTTTTCGGGGGTTTCCGATCTGCTCGCGAAGCTTCGCCTGTACGGCGACCTCGGCGCGCGGCAGATGTTCGAAAGCGGGCGAAGATGGCGGATCTCCGACGTGGTATTCAGGCCTCCGTTCGCTTTCCTGAAAACGTACATCCTGAAGCTCGGCTTCCTCGACGGCTACGAGGGATTGCTTATTTCAAAGACGACCGCCTTGCTGACCTTCACGAAGTACACGAAGCTCCGGGACCTTGAAAAAAACCGGGCGAGCCGAAGTGAGCGGAATGGATAAGGGGAGATACTGGCTGGTCGTCACGCACGGATGCAACCTGGACGGCAGGGCCTATTCCCAGCATATCGACGACCGGTTGCCGTACCTGGTCGAGGAGGGGATCACTCCCGTGGTTCTTTCCGGCCCCACCGGCCCGCGGCGGACCGATGTGCCGCACGTGCAGGTGTACTCGCCGGCTCCTTCCGGCCTGCGGTTCGAGCTGGGCAAGACGCTAAAGACGAAAACGGAACGGCGCAGATTCGCCCGGCAGGCCGGGAAGCTGCTCCGGTTCATTGCGCTCCCTTTCTCTCTCGTGGAAAAGTTGTTCATCGACGTGGAGAGCCAGTGGTCATGGTTTCTGCCCGCGGCCGTCCGCGGATATTTACTTTGCGGGAAGTACGATCCGGAAATAGTGTATTCGACCGGGGGGCCGTTCAGCGCCCATATCGCCGCCTGCCTGATCGCTTCGATGCGCCGGATCCCCTGGATCGCGGAACTGCAGGATCCTCTCGTGCACGGTGACTGGCAAAGGTCGGGGAGGGCCTTGAAGATCCACTCGCGCGTGGAGAAACTGGTCTGCGACAGGGCGGACGCTGTGGTTTTCGTGACCGAAGGAGCGAGGCGGGGAGCGGACGCCAGGACGGGGCTCGGAGGCAAAGGGCGGGTGATATATCCGGGCGCTGTCCCGGTCCCCGTGTCTTTGGGGACGCGAAGGAAGGGAAGCGCATGCCGTTTCGCCCACTTCGGCTCGCTTGCGGGATCGAGAAACGCGGATGTCCTGCTCGCCGCGCTGGACCTGCTCTTCAGGGACCGTCCGGACCTTCGAGAATCGGTGCGGGTTGACCTTTACGGGACCTTCGACCGGCACGCGCTGTCGCGCGTCGAGTCGTTCCCCTACCAGGATGTGGTTGCGGTGCGGGGAATGGT
>Ga0334722_10007535_pt1 | contig 10527 bp, 7 predicted proteins | sample C3_bottom_MG_FD_207210 | JGI IMG/M metagenome (GOLD analysis project Ga0334722, IMG submission 207210) | Sediment microbial communities from Yellowstone Lake, YNP, Wyoming, USA - C3_bottom | ecosystem: Environmental > Aquatic > Freshwater > Lake > Sediment | place: USA: Wyoming | collected... | reverse complement strand
TATCCCGGCCCGTCCGGGCCGTTTGAATTCCACTGCGACGCGTAGTCGAGCAGGTAGTGCTTGCCCGTCACGGGCGACGTCGCCCACTGCGACCCGAGTTGCGCGTTGTAGTCCTTGAGGCTGTCGTCCTCGCTCCGCGCGCCGCCAACGCGGCCGCCGGGCCTCGGCAGCGCAGTGGGCGGCTCCGCGGGACGCAGCCGCGTGTTGCAGTAGATCGAGACCATCACCGCCTCCGCCGACGGCAGCAGGCCGGCCGCCGATCGATCGGCCCACGCGATGAACATCGACAGGATGTACTGGCCGGGTTCCGGTCCCGGGTAGGCCTTGTAGAGCATCGTGCCGATCGACGTCGCGGACTCGAACTTGCGCGCGGTGAAGTACCCGCCCACCGACGCTGGTGCCGTTGAATACCGGGCCTGTGAACGGCTCACGGTCGATGCCGTGGCCAGCACGGCCGCTTCCGGCGGACCATGCAGGTCGCCGTAGTACGCCTGCATCGCCGTCCGGATGCCTCGAATGCCCCACGACGCGTGCACGACGCCGCCTGGGCCGTCCAGGTCCGCGGTATCGCCGTACTGCCCCGACCGCATCGTCCAGCCCGGCGGCGTGACGGCCCGGCACTGGCCCTGCGTCTGCGGGAATCCCTGCGGGGCCGTCCGCGGATCGACGATGCGGAGCCCCCGGGTCTGCGCCGTCATGCCCGCCCCGGTGCCGGCGAGCCAGATCAGCGCCCCCATCACCAGCGCGGCGCCCATTCGCTGCCATCTGCCCATGACTTCCTCCAGCGTTCCCGCCAGGGGCGGGTCAGTCAACCCAGAGCGGCACAAACTCGAAGCGCTCGACGTCCACGAGGCCCTTGTCCGTGAGCTTGAGCGTCGGGATCACTTCGAGCGCCAGGAAGCTCATCGTCATGAAGGGATCGTGCAGCGGCGAACCGAGCTCGTGCGCCGCGCGGACGGCGGTGTCCAGTTGCGCCCGCACCGTCTCCACCGGCTCGGCACTCATCAGCCCGGCGAGCGGCAGCGGCACCTCCGCGACGACATGGTCGCCCACTGCGACCGCCATGCCGCCGTGCATCGCGGCTACGCGGCGGGCCGCCGTCTTCATCGAGGTGTCGTCGGCGCCCACGACCACGAGGTTGTGGTGGTCGTGCGCGACCGACGAGGCCATCGCGCCGCGGGTCAGCCCGATGCCGCGCACGAAGCCCTTCCCCACCGCGCCTGAGGCCATATGGCGCTCGATGACCGCCATCTTCAGCAGATCGCGCGAGGGGTCCGCTTCGGCCAGGCCGACGCGCCAGATCGGTTCGTCGACCAGGGCGCGCGTCACCAGCTGGTTCGGCAGCGCGCCGATCACCCGGGCGATTCGCCCTTCGGCCGGGATCCGGAAGTCCGTCTGGTCCCACGACACGTTCATCGTGCTGCGCAGCGCGCGCGCCGGCGGGCGCGGCTGGACGGTCATCGCGCCGTTCTTCGCCACCAGCGCGCCGCCGCGGAGCACCAGGCGCGCCCGCGGCGCGGCCAGGTCGTCGAACACGACCAGGTCGGCGCGCAGGCCCGGCGCCACGGCGCCGCGGTCGAACAGCCTGAAGTGCTGCGCGGTGTTCCACGTGGCCATCCGCAACGCCACGACCGGGTCGAGGCCGCCGGCGACGGCGGCACGCACGCAGTGGTCGATGCCGCCGCGGTCGATCAGATCCGAGGGCTGGCAATCGTCAGTGCAGAAACAGAAGCGGTGCTGGTTGACCGCCGTCACGGCCGGCAGAAGGGCGGCGAGATCGCGGGCCACGCTGCCTTCGCGAATCATCACCATCATCCCGAGGCTTAGTTTCTCGAGCGCCTCGGCGGCGGACGTCGATTCGTGGTCCGACCGCACGCCGGCGGCAACGTACGCCTGGAGTTGACGGCCCGACAGCCCCGGGCAGTGCCCGTCAATCACGCGGTCCCGGAACGCCCCGATCTTCTCGAGCACGCCGTCATCGCCGCCGATGACACCCGGATAGTTCATCACTTCCGCCAGCCCGAGCACCCACGGATCCGACTTCAGCGGGAACAGGTCGTAGCCATGAAGCACCGCGCCACTGGTCGCCATCGACGTGGCCGGCACGCACGACGACACCATGATGTACATGCCGAGCGGGCCGTACTTGGCGCTCTCGGACATGTAGCGGATGCCCTCCAGGCCGAGGACGTTGGCGACTTCGTGCGGGTCGGTGATGACGGTGGTGGTGCCGCGGGGCACGACCGCCCGCGCGAACTCCGCGGGCGGCACCAGGGCGCTCTCGATATGGACGTGGGCGTCGATCAGGCCGGGCGCGACGAACGACCCGTCCAGGTCGATCTCGGCCCGGGCCGGGCACGCGCCGAACCCCGCCACGTACTCGCCGGCGACGACGACGTCGGTGGCGACGATCTCGCCGCTCAGGACATTGACGACGCGGGCGTTCCGGAGGAGGAGATCGGCCGGTTCCACGCCCCGGGCATGCCGGATCAGCGACTTGAGGTCCACCCCGCCCCCTAGATGTACCGCTGGCGGATCGTCGGAATCAGGTACTCGGAAAACGCCCGTTCAAAATCGTAGGCCGGCGCATAGCCCCAGTCGGCCCTGGCCGCCGAGTCGTTGACGTCCGCGGGCCACGAATCGACGATGCCCTGGCGCTTCTCGTCGACCTTGTACGAAATCTGCGCCTTCGGGAAGTGCTTGAGCACCACGTCCCGGACCTGTTCCGCAGACGGGTTGAACGCACCCACGTTGTAGGCGGTCTTCGAAAGGCTCTCCCGCGGCGCCGCCGCCAGCTTCAACAGCGCCTCGACGCCGTCGGGCATCGCCATGAACGGGATGCGCGTGTCGGGCCGTACGAAGCAGGCGTACGGCTCGCCCTTCGCGGCTGCGTGAATCATCTCCGGCGCGTAGTCGGACGTGCCGCCGGACGGCACCGTGATCGCCGAGATCAGGCCGGGAAACCGCACGCAGCGGAAATCGACCTTGGCGATGTGCGGGTCGGCTGCGAGCTGCTTGTAGTGCCGCGTGTAGTACCGCCCCAGCTGTTCGCAGTACGCCTTGTTGCACCCGTACATCGTCGTCGGGTAGTTGAACTCCTCTTCGCGCACGCGGCCGGACTTGGCTTTCGTCTCGAGGTCGGGCATCCCGTACGCGGCGATCGACGACGGGTAGAGGAAGATCACGGGCCGCCCGTGCGACTCGCCCTGCTTCTGGGCGAACTCGAGCAGGTTCATCGTGCCTTCCACGTTGACCTGGTGCGCCGTCACCGGCGTGAACTCGCTGCGCGTCGAGAGGTACGCCGCGAGGTGATAGACGTGATCGATCTCGAACTCGGCGAGAATGCGGTCGAGGCCGGCGTTGTCGGTGATCGATCCGATCACCTGGTGATGGACGAGCTTGCCGAGCTCCGGCTCGAGCGGGCGCACGTCGAGGGTGACGATCTGGGCGCCGCCCTGCGCCGCCAGCGCGGTGATGAGGCCGTGGCCGATTTCGCCGCCGGCTCCGGTGATCAGGACTCCTGATGTTCGCACGATGAACCTCGTATCAAGTTATGAAAGCGCACGAATCGAGAGACTGACGGATTATACGCCGGGCCTACCGCGTGAGCTTCCGGTACTTGATCCGGTGCGGCCGGTCCGCCTCGGCGCCCAGCCGGCGATGGCGGTCCGCTTCGTAGTCCTGGTAGTTCCCTTCGAACCAGACCGCCTTGCTGTCGCCCTCGAACGCCAGCATGTGCGTCGCGATGCGATCCAGGAACCAGCGGTCGTGGCTGATCACGACGACGCACCCGGCAAACGCCAGGATGGCGTCTTCGAGGGCACGCAGGGTGTCGACGTCGAGGTCGTTCGTGGGCTCGTCGAGCAGCAGCAGGTTGCAGCCTTTCTTCAGGAGCTTGGCGAGGTGGACACGGTTGCGCTCGCCGCCAGACAGGGTGCCGACCTTGCGCTGCTGGTCCCGGCCTTTGAAGTTGAACCACGAGACGTAGGCCCGCGAGGCGACCTCCCGTTTGCCCAGCTGGATTTCGTCGTGACCGCCGGAGATTTCGGCCCAGACGGTCTTGTCGGGATCGAGGGCATCGCGCGACTGATCGACGTAGCCGACCTGCACGGTCTCGCCGATGCGCAGCGTGCCGGCGTCTGGCGCCTCCTGGCCGGTGATCATCCGGAACAGCGTCGTCTTGCCGGCGCCGTTCGGCCCGATGACGCCGACGATGCCGCCGCGCGGGAGCGTAAAGTCCAGGCCCTCGAACAGCAGCAGGTCGCCGTAGCCCTTCTTGACGCCCCGGGCCTCGACCACGATGTCCCCGAGGCGGGGGCCCGGCGGGATGTAGATCTCGGAGTGCTCGATGCGCTGCGCGCCTTCCTCGGCGAGCATCGCTTCGTAGGCGTTCAGGCGCGCCTTGCCCTTGGCCTGCCGCGCCCGCGGGGACAGCCGGATCCACTCCAGCTCGCGCTGCAGCGTGCGCTGGCGCCGCGCTTCCTGCCGCTCTTCGAGCTCGAGCCGCTTCTGCTTCTGCTCGAGCCACGACGAGTAGTTCCCTTCCCACGGGATGCCCGCCCCGCGGTCGAGTTCGAGAATCCAGCCCGCCGCGTTGTCGAGGAAGTAGCGGTCGTGCGTGACGGCGACGACGGTGCCCGCGTAGCTCTGAAGGAAGTGTTCGAGCCACGAGACCGATTCGGCGTCGAGGTGATTCGTGGGCTCGTCGAGCAGGAGCAGGTCCGGCGACTGCAGCAGCAGGCGGCACAGCGCCACGCGGCGCCGTTCGCCGCCCGACAGCGTGGCGACCTCCGCGTCGCCCGGCGGCAGGCGCAGCGCGTCCATGGCCAGTTCGAGCTTCGAGTCGAGGTCCCAGGCGCCGACGGCGTCAATCTGGTCCTGCAGCCGCCCCTGCTCCTCGAGCACCTTGTCCATTTCCTCCGGGCTGAGGTCCTCGCCGAGCCTGCCGTTGATCTCATCGTAGCGATCGAGCAGCGCCCTGGTCGTCGCGACGCCCTCCTCGACGTTGCCGCGGACGTTCTTCGCGGGATCGAGCTGCGGCTCCTGCTGGAGGAAGCCGACGGTGGTGCCTTCGGCGCGGAACGCCTCGCCGAGAAACTCCGTCTCGACACCCGCCATGATCTTCAGGATGGTGCTCTTGCCGGCCCCGTTGAGGCCCAGCACGCCGATCTTCGCCCCGGGCAGGAACGACAGCCAGATGTCCTTGAGCACCACCTGATCGGGCGGGTAGACCTTCCCCAGCCCCTTCATCGTGTAGATGTATTGCGCCGCCATGATGGATCCCTTCCTCGGGCCGACACTCAGGGCCGGCCCCTACCGTGTGCGAGTGCGCCTCGCATGCAACATTACCGCGAGCCCGGCCAGCACCAGCCCGGACGCATCAGCCCAGCCTGCCGGATAGAACAACAACGCGCCCCCGAGGCCCGCCAGCACGCGTTCCGGCATCGACGCCTCCGCCCGGAGCCAGCCGCCGAACCCCATGGCCAGCGCGGCGACGCCGAGCGCCGCCGTGAAGCTGGTCCAGACGATATCCGCGACGGGGCCGATCAGGAGCACGCCCAGGCCGCGCGGGTCGAGCGTGAAGACGAACGGCACGAGGAACGCCGGCAGCGTGTACTTCCACGTCAGCATCATCGTCTTGAACGGGTTCGCGCCCGTCAGCGCCGCCGCCGCGAACGGCGCCAGGGCCGTCGGCGGGCTCACCTCGGAGAGCACCGCGTAGTAGAAGATGAACATGTGCGCCGCCACCGGCGGCACGCCTACGTTGATCATGGCGGGGGCAACCATCACGGCGGCGATGATGTACGACGCCGTCACCGGGACGGCGAGCCCGAGGATCCAGACCGCCAGCGCGCCGTAGAGCACCGTGAGGAACACGTGGCCGCCGGCCAGCGTCACGATCACGCCGGCCACCTTCAGGCCGAGCCCGGTGAGCGTCACCACGCCGACGATGATGCCGGCCGTCGCCGTCGTCGCCGCGACCGAGAGCACGCCGCGGCCGCCGCTGTCGAGGGCGGCGAACAGGCGCCGCGGCCACAGCGCGGTGTCGCGCCTGACGAAGCTGAGGCCGAAGGCGAGCAGCGTCGCCCAGAACACGGCGCGGAACGTCGTCACGCCCGCCACGAGGAATACGGCGACGCTGACGAGCGAGATGAAGTGGTAGCCGTAGTCGCGCGTCAGCGCCCACAGCGACGGCAGCTCGTCGTCGATCGGCGCGGTGCCGAGCCGGCGCGAGTCCGCCTCGATCATCAGGAAGGCCGACAGGTAGTACAGCAGGGTCGGGACGGTCGCCATCACCAGCACCTGGAGATACGGGATCTTCAGGAACTCCGCAATGAGAAACGCCGCGGCGCCCAGCGTCGGCGGCGAGAGAATGGCGCCGATCCCCGCGGCCGACAACACTGCCCCGGCCACCGCGGGCGGATAGCCCGCCCGCTTCAGCATGGGCCACGACACCGAGCCCAGCATCACGGTGGTCGCCACGCCGCTGCCGGACACCGTGCCGAGCAGCAGGCCGGCCAACGTCACCGTGCGGCCCGACGCCGCCCCGGATCGCGAACGGCCCAGCGCGGCCCGCGACCAGTCGAGAAAGAACCGGCCGGCGCCCGAGTACTCGAGCACGGCGCCGAACACGGTGAACAGGATGATGTACGTCGAGGCCACGTCGAGCGGCACGCCGAAGATGCCCTCGAGGGTCATGTAGAGCGTGCCCACGAGGCGATCGGGCCCGTAGCCGCGGTGGGCGACGAGGCCCAGCCCCACGAGGTCGAGCAGCGGGCCGACCCAGGCGTAGACGAGGAATCCAATCGCCGTCAGCGGGAGGATGAGGCCGGTCGTGCGCCTGGTGGCTTCGAGCACGAGCAGGATCAGCGCTCCGCCGAGGAGCAAATCCGGCATCGTGGGTTCCGTCGACCGGTAGATGAACTGGTTGAAGTCGACCAGGGGCCACACCAGCGCGGCCGCCGTGACGAGAATGAGCAGCCAGTCCACCACCGGAACGCGGCGGCGTGCCGTGCCGCGGCGGAAGGGGTACAGCAGGAACGTCAGCACCAGGCAGATCAGCAGGAAGCGGAGGCGGTACCCCTGCGGCTGCACGTTCGCCACGACCCAGTACAGCGCGTACAGCGCCAGCCCCGCGGCGAGCACCGACGCGACACGGCCGACACGGCCGCCCAGCTTCGGGGCCGACGCGTCGGGATCGAACCTGGCGAGCAGGTCCTCGGTCTGGAGCGAGTCGAGTGAATCGGTCATGTGGGTGGCGCGGCCGGTCGGACCCGGACGTTACTTGATGGCTCCGCGCTCCCGATAGTACCGCACCGCGCCGGGGTGGAAGGCGGCCGGAGACGCCCCGGAGGCGGTCGCCAGTTCGAGCTTCGCAGCCTCGGGGTGCACGGCCACCAGTTCGGGCTTGTGCTCGAACAGGAGGCGGAGGATGTCGTAGGCGAGCTGCTCGGGCATATCCGCATGCACGACGAGCAGGTTCGGCACGCCGACCACAGCCACATCCGCCGGCATCGACGCGTAGGCGGACTTCGGGATGACGAGCCTCGCGTACAGGTTCGCGCCGAACTGCGCCTGCAGCGATGACAGCACCGCGTCGTTGGGCACCAGCCGCCACGACACTCCGGGCGTATTGGCGAGGTCGAGGACGGCCGCGGTGGGCACGCCGCCGCTCCAGAAGAAGGCGTCGATCTTGCCGTCCTTGATCGCATCGGCGGATTGCGACGCACCCAGACTGACGGCCGTGATGTCCCTGGCCGGGTCCACGCCGGCGGCGCGCAGCACGCGGGTGGCAATCAACTCGGTGCCGCTGCCGGCGGCCCCCAGCGACACGGTTCGTCCGCGCACGTCGGCGACGCGCTGGATCCCGCTGGCGCCGGCGGCGACCAGATGCGTGTAGTTCGAGTAGAGCACCGCCAGCGCGCGCACCGGCACCGGGCCGCCCGCCGCAAACGCGCCGCGCCCCTTGACGGCTTCGTCGACCGCGTCGGCGATCGCGAAGGCGAGGTCGGACTTGTGATCCCGGATGAGCTTCAGGTTGTCGACCGACGCGGACGTGACCTCGGTGGTGGCTTCGACGCCGGGCAGGTGCTCGCTGATCACCTTGGCGACGGCGCCGCCGTACGGGTAGTACACCCCGCCGGTGCCGCCGGTCGCGATCGACAGCCGCTGCTTGCCGCCCGCCTGCCGAGCCATCTGCTGGGGATTGCAGGCCCACGCCGCCATCGCCGTTGCCGCGATGGCGCACACGAGACCGGCATTGAAGCGTCGAAGGACCATTCCGGCACCCCTCTGGGACGTGGGAGTTGTCAGCGTACCACAGGGCTCCGTGTCATATGCTGTTCAGCTGGAGACCGCACCGGACATGCCAGACCAGCGCACGATCGAATGGACGGCAGGCCAGACCGTGACCGCCGTGCTCTACCCCGCCGCCGCCGACCCCGCCGCGTTCCTCGTGCTCGCGCACGGCGCCGGCGCCAACCAGTTCAGCAGCTTCATGACCGGCTTCGCGGCGGCACTGGCCCGCCTCGGCATCACGGTTGCGACCTTCAACTTCCCGTACATGGAAGGCAGCCGGAAGCCGCCGGACCGGCAACCCGTGCTCGACGCCTGCTACCGGGGCGTGCTGGCGGCGGTGGCTGCGGAACCGGAGCTGGCCGCGCTGCCGCTCTTCATCGGGGGCAAGTCACTCGGCGGCCGCCTCGCGTCTCACCTGGCGGCAGACCCCGGCGCGCCGGGCGCCCAGCCTGCGTGGTGGCCGCGCTTGCGCGGGCTCGTTTTCCTGGGCTATCCGCTCCATCCGCCGGCCCGGCCGCAGCAGGTCCGCGTATCGCACCTGCCGCGGATCACCCATCCCATGCTGTTCGTCCAGGGCGAGCGCGACGCGTTCGGAACGCCGGTCGAGATCCAGGCGTTCACCGACGTGCTGCCCGCCCGGTGCACGCTCGTCCCCGTGCCCGGCGGCGATCACTCGTTCGACGTGCTGAAGCGATCGGGCCTGGCTGCGGCCGACGTGCTGGACGGCGCGCAGCGCGCGGTCGCAGCGTGGATCAACAGGTGGGGACGGGTTAGTTTTCCACAGGTTCGAGGCGAAGCGGAACCTGTGGAAAACTAACCCGTCCCCGGAGGTCTACAGCTTCCCGAGCGCCTCCTCCACGGCTCCGCGCATCAGCGCCAGCTTGTAGGTGTTCTGGTCGAGCGGCCTGGCGCCCACGACGGCCGCCGCGCCCGCCTTTGCGATCGTGGCCGCATCAAGTTTCTGCTTGAGCAGCGCCTGTTCGGTGTTGAGCGATCGCCACGGCACCGGGGCCACGCCTGACAGCACGACGCGGGCGTCCTCGACGCGGCCCGCCTTGACGTTGATCGCGAGGGCGACGCCCGTCAGCGCGAAGTCCCACGACCCGCGCGCGCGCACCTTCCGGTACGAGCTCTTCCCACCCACGGCTGGAGGCGGCAGCAGGATCTCCGTGATGATCTCGTTCGGCTCGAGCACGTTCTCCTTCCGGGCGTTGTCGTCCGGCAGCACGAAGAACTTGTCGAGCGCCACAACGCGCGTGGCGTTGCGGCCGGCGATCCGGACCTTCGCGTCGAGCGCGATGAGCGCCGGCGCCGTGTCGGACGGGTGCACCATCCAGCACGCGCCTCCGCCGAACACCGCGTGGTACTGGTTCTCGCCCCCGATGGCGTAGCACGTGTCGCCGCCCTTCCGCACGCACTGATAGTCGCCGCGGAAGTACCAGCAGCGCGGGCGCTGGCAGAGGTTGCCGCCAATCGTGCCCTGGTTCCGCAACTGCGGGCTGGCCACGACGGCCGCAGCCTGTGCCAGCGCCGCGTACTTCTCGCCGATCACCGGGTGCGCCGCGATCTCGGCAATCGTGGTCAGCGCCCCGATGCGAAGCCCGCCGTCGGCCGTCGCGGCCACGCCGCGCAGTTCGGCGATCTGGCCGAGGCTGACCACGCGCGTCACCGGCATCACGTCGTCGCGCACGCAGCCGAGGAGATCGGTCCCGCCGGCGTGGACGCGCACGGCCGGGCCGTCGAGCTGCTTGATCGCGTCGGCCACCGAGGCCGCCTTGAGGTAGGCAAACGACCGCAGCATCACTCCTCCCTCTTCTGGCCCTTCGGGGCCGGCTTGGCCGCCGCCAGTGCCTGCAGCACCCGCGCCGGGTTCATCGGCGCCTCGGTCAGCCGCACGCCGGTGGCGTGGAACACCGCGTTGGCAATCGCCGGCGCGGTCGGGATCGTCGCCGGTTCGCCGACGCCCTTGGCGCCGGTGGAATTGCACTCCGTATCGTGGGGATCAACCGTCAGCACGGTCTTGTCCGCCGGGGCGTCGAGCGCCGTCGGCAGCTTGTAGTCGTGCAGGTTGGCCGAGAGCACCTTCCCGCGCTGCTTGCGGTCCAGCACGCGGTCTTCGGTCAGCCCGAACCCGATGCCCATCGTGATGCCGCCGATGACCTGATTCTGGAAGGTCTTGGGATTGAGGATCCGGCCGCTGTCGTGAGCGGCCAGGAAACGGAGGACCTT
>Ga0334722_10007534_pt1 | contig 10527 bp, 6 predicted proteins | sample C3_bottom_MG_FD_207210 | JGI IMG/M metagenome (GOLD analysis project Ga0334722, IMG submission 207210) | Sediment microbial communities from Yellowstone Lake, YNP, Wyoming, USA - C3_bottom | ecosystem: Environmental > Aquatic > Freshwater > Lake > Sediment | place: USA: Wyoming | collected... | reverse complement strand
AAGAAGTTTGGCGATAATTCCTCCAAGCTGAATTTCGGCCAGCGTTTCAGGTTGAACCAGCTCGTGCAGAAATACGCCGTTTACAGCGACTTGTGGCGGCGAAAGCTCAAGGAAAAGGAAGAAGGCCGCGGAGCCTTCGGCGTGCAGAGGCGTCCTGCCGAGGAGAAACCGGCGGACGGGAGCTTCCGGGTGGTCTGCTCGAACCCGGAAAGGGAACCGGAGAAGGTCGATCAACTGCTGAAGGCAATGATCGAGGCCAAACGGCAGGCGGGCGAGCGCGTGGACAACATTGATCCCTACCAGTTCTCAAAATTCATCCGAGATAAGACCCGCCAACTTAAGGAATCCCTGGCTTGCGACAAGGTGCAATTTTCGGTCAGCGTGGAAGAAGGCAAGGTGAAGTTCAAGGCGGTCAAGGCGGATTAGGCCCACTCTTGGTCATCCAACCTGAAGGTCCCTTCGCGAACAGCCCCGAAATGCCTGGAAGACGGCCATCTCTGGCCGGACGGGAAGGACCACGATCGCGGGATCCGCGACATGACGCGGTCCGCCAGCTCTCGATCGCCATTATTGCGCTGAGTGTTGCCGGATCCCTTTGCATCTGTGCCCGAAGCATTCACGCCGAGCCCGCGACACCGACTCCCGCGGGCCCCTCGGATCCGTTCACCCCGTTTGTCGCGACGCCGCACCGTGTGGTCGAGAAGATGCTCGAGCTGGCGGGGGCCGGCCCCGACGACACGGTCTATGACCTGGGCTCGGGTGACGGCCGCATCGTGATTGCCGCCGCGCAGAAATTTGGCGCCCGCGCCGTGGGCATCGAGATCCGGGGTGAGCTGGCGGAGCGATCCTCGGCGGAGATTAAGAGGCTGGGTCTCCAGAAGAACGCCCGAATCATCCATGGGGACATGTTTGGCACGGACCTCGGCCCTGCCACGGTCGTCACTCTCTACCAGCTCACGGCGGTCAACAAGCGCTTGCGGCCTCTGCTGGAACACCGGCTGCATCGCGGCGCGCGCGTGGTGGCCTGCGACTTCGAGGTTCCGGGGTGGACGCCCAGGAAGACCGTTGGCGTGATTTCTGAAAGCGGCGATGAATATAACTTGTACCTCTATGTCCGCCCCTGAATGCCGGAACGCCTTTTCCCCGGACGCGGGTGGAGAACCTCCGTCGTGCTCCCTCGGACATCATGCCTCTGCCACTGTTGAGAAAAGCTTTCCCTTTCGTCATCAAATCAATAAAATGCCCTGTTCCCGGAACGTGCCTTGGGCCTCAGAGGGCTCAGGCAAAAGGCCGGCGCCAGAGGTTGCGGTGCGGACAGGGATGTTGATTCAAATTTCCTAATTCCTTTCTTGAAGGAGCAATCATGAGGAAAATCTCCCGGGCGCTGATCAGCGTCAGCGATAAGACCGGGGTCGCGGAGTTCGCGGAAGGACTGGCGGCCCTGGGTGTCGAAATTCTTTCCACGGGCGGCACGGCCAAGCTGCTGCGCGACAAAGGACTGAAAGTGCGCGACGTCAGCGATCTGACCGGTTTCCCCGAAATGCTGGATGGACGCGTCAAAACGCTGCATCCCAAAGTCCACGGCGGCTTGCTGGCCATCCGCTCCAACCCCGAACATCAGAGGCAGGTGCAGGAGCACGGCATCGAGTTTATCGATCTGGTTTGCGTGAACCTGTATCCCTTCGAGAAGACGGCGGCGAAACCGGGCGTGAAGTTCGAGGAGATCATTGAGAATATCGACATCGGCGGGCCGTCCATGATCCGTTCCGCCTCGAAGAATTTCGCGGACGTGACCGTGGTGGTGGATGCGGGGGATTATGCCGCCGTTCTCGAGGAAATCCGGACGACCGGCGGCTGTGTCTCGCGCGAGACGCGCGCGCGGCTGGCGCGCAAGGCGTTCGCCGCGACCGCCGCGTACGACGGCGCGATTTCCTCGACGCTGCAGAAACTCGCCGGCGACGGTCCGTTCCCACTCAACCTCCACATGAACTTCCGTAAGATGATGGACCTGCGTTATGGCGAGAACCCCCACCAGAAGGCGGCGCTTTATCTTGATCCCGCCGTCGCCGGCCGCGGATTGGCCCACGCCAGGCAGCTTCAAGGCAAAGAACTCTCCTACAACAACCTGGTGGATCTGGAGGCCGCCTGGCGGCTGATCGGCGAGTTTGAGGAACCGACAACGGCCATCATCAAGCACACCAACCCCTGCGGCATCGCTTCTGCGCCGACGCTCGCCGAAAGCTATCAGAAGGCGCACGATGTGGACCCGGTTTCGGCTTTCGGTTCGGTGATTGCCTTCAATCGCAAGATGGACGGCGCGACCGCGGAGGCGATGTCCAAGCTGTTCGTCGAAGCGGTGGTGGCGCCGGGTTATGAGGCGGCGGCGCTGGAGAAGCTGGCAACCAAGAAAAACCTGCGCCTGATGGACATGTCCGCAACGGTGGGTGATGACTACGGGTTGCAGCTTAAGAGCGTAGGCGGAGGCTTGCTGGTGCAGACTCCGGACACCGCCGGCGCCAATCTCGCCGAATGGAAGTGCGTGACGGAGCGCAAACCGACCGAGGCTGAAATGCGCGCGCTGGTCTTTGCGTGGCGCGTCACCAAACACGTGAAATCCAACGCCATCGTCTTCACCAGGGAAGACGTTGTCGTGGGCGTGGGCGCGGGGCAGATGAGCCGCGTCGATTCTGCCAAACTCGCCGTGACCAAAGCCCGCGAGCTGAAGCACTCACTGGAAGGCACGGTGGTGGGCTCCGACGCGTTTTTCCCTTTTCCGGACGGCGTGGAAGAAATTGCCAAGGCGGGGGCGACAGCCATCGCCCAGCCGGGCGGATCAGTGCGCGATGCCGATGTCATCGCGGCGGCGAACCGTCTCGGGCTGGCCATGGTCTTCACAGGTGTGCGGCATTTCCGACACTAATCCCGCGACGGCTTAGCATGAGCGCCCGGCCTCGGCCGGGCACAGATCGTTGAGGCAGGATATGAGCAACTGGGAACAGATTGATGGCAGTCTGGCCACACCGCGCGGCTTTCGGGCGGCGGCGGTGGCAGCGGGGATCAAGAAGACGCCCGGCGCGCTCGACCTGGCGCTGATCGTGTCCGATGTCCCGGAAACCACCGCCGCCGGGTTGTTCACCACGAATCGCGCCGCGGCCGCGCCGGTTCTGGTCTCGCGCCAGAACCTGGCCAAGAGCCGCGGGCACGCCCGGGCGGTGATTGTAAATGCCGGCAACGCCAACGCCTGTACCGGCCGCCTGGGCATGGAGACGGCAAGAAAGACCGCCGAGGCCGTGGCGGATCTGCTGGGCGTTCCGGCGCAGCAGGTTTTGGTGGCATCGACCGGCGTGATTGGTATTCCTCTCCGGGCCGAGCTCATCCTGGAACAGCTTTCCCGGCTTAAAGAAAGCCTCTCCATTCAGAACGCCGTGGCGGTCCCGGGGGCGATCATGACCACGGACACCCGCCCCAAGAGTTGTGTGCTGCGCGGGGAGATCGGCGGCAGAACCGTCTGCCTGGCGGGTATCGCCAAGGGCGCGGGGATGATTCACCCGCGCCTGGCCACCATGCTTTCGTTCATTACCACCGACGCTGCGATCAAGCCTCGCGTGCTGCAGACCATGTTACGTGACGCCGTGGAGGCCTCCTTCAACCGCATTTCGGTGGATGGCGACACCTCAACCAACGATACCATTTTGGCGCTGGCCAACGGCGCTTCGGGCGCGGGCATCCGCCCCGGCGGCGAGAGCCGTACCGCGTTCCTGGCCGGTCTGGGCGAGCTCTGCGAGACTCTGGCCAAAATGATTGTGCGCGATGGGGAAGGCGCGAAAAAACTGATCACCATCGAGATCACGGGCGCGCGCACTCCCGCTGAGGCCGGGCGCCTGGCGCGCGCCATCGCCAATTCGCCGCTCGTCAAGACCGCCGTCGCAGGCAGTGATCCCAACTGGGGCCGCATCATCTGCGCGGCGGGATACTCCGGCGCACAGTTCGATCCCTCCAAAGTCGATATCCGCGTGAACGATTTCTACCTGTGCCGGAAGGGCCTGGACGCAGTTTTCGACGAGGCGAAGGCCAAGCGTGAACTCGATCAGAAAGAACTGACCCTGCGAATCGACCTGCACGTGGGGAAAGCGTCCACGCGCTTCTGGACCTGCGATTTGACCCACGAATATATTGATATCAACGCTTCGTACCGGACGTAGGGCGCGTGCCAGGCAGGAATGCAGCACTCAACCTTTCCGTCTCTAACGGCCCTAGCCATTCCCCCGAGCTTCGGACCGCGAGGCTCCAAATCCATCGAGCGTTACTGCACGGTCAGCTTTATTGTGCCAGAGTGTGCCAGCGTGCCCACCGTGCCGGTGATTCCGATATCGTAAGTTCCCGCCGTCGTTCCCCGATTTCCGCCTCCCCCGCCGCCACAGGCCGCTTGTAGCGCGAAGATCGTCAGCATGACAATCGCCGCGATCAAAGTGTTTAGCCTTGGGCGGCTCACCGACCTGGCCGCCAACAGTCCCAACAAGGTGAATGCCGCGACGGCCAGCCATACCCCTCCGGGAGTTGTGCCGTGGCCCAGGGGAAGATTTGACGCGCTGCCCGGGGACCTGAACCGCACCGCAGCGGCGGGCCGGGCAGTAGTAGTAATGGTCAAGTTGGATACGGCCGACGTTGCGCCCGGGGTCACTGTGGGGGGATTGAACGTACAGCTTGTTCCCGCCGGCAGGCCTGTGCAGGCGAGCGTAACCGGGTCACCGTACGTGCCGCCCTGTGCCGATACGGTCACCGTAAAGTTGGCAGATCCTCCGGCCGCGACGGTCTGGGAGGCCGGGGAGGCGGCAACGACGAAGTCCGTCACTACGATATGAACGTCCACCGGAGATGAAAACGCCGCACCGTTGTTGCTGGCGCTCACGGTGACGTCATGGGGCCCAAATGGGCAATTCATGCTGGCGGCGGGCCCTGCCCCGCACCCTCCCGTCCAATTGAGCGTCGTGAGCGGACAGGAGTTGGGGTCGTCGAAGCCAAGCTGTGTGGCGGAAAGCATTTTCCCCGTGGGCGTGTCGCCGCCGACTGTAATCGTCGGCGTGCCGGTGAAACGCGGCAGCGTTTCCTGAACGGATGCGAGCGCGTCGGCGCGGCCGAAGCCGAAGGTGTTGTTCGGAATAACCCCGCCCAGCGGGACGGCATTATCCAGAAGCAGATTGCGCAGGTTGGTGCGCGCCGTAGTGTCATCAAGGGCCCCGCTTGAGCCCTCCCGAAGGCAGGGCGCGGACTGCAGCACCAGCGCCGCAACACCCGCCAGGTGGGGTGCGGCGGCGGAAGTCCCAAAAAACGGATCGTGACAGTTGGGACTGGTAGCGTCACAAGGGAAGTTCCCGGCTCCGGTGATGGAGACGCCGTCGATGCCGGAAACGTCGGGTTTGGTGCGGCCGTCGAGGGTGGGTCCCAGGCTGCTGAAGAACTCAATCGTAGAATGGTCAGGGTCAAAGCAGGATTCATCGCGTGTCGTGTCGCTTCCGAAAAAGGTTTGCACCGTGTCCGAGGCGGAGCAGATGGCGCCCACGGAAACCACGCTGACGGGCGAACCGCCGGAATCGCTTTGCGCCGGAACGCTTCGCGTCGCGGTGTTGAAGTTCAGCCGCTCGTGGCGCGGCGGGGCAAGGCGGCGCGGGCCGTCGGTCGCGCACTCCGGCTGGAAGGAGAAGAGGTTAAGATGCCTGGCCGCAGCCGCGTTCCCGACGTTCTGAACCACTATTCGGAAGTAATCCTGACTGCCGGTGCTGTTGACGTAACTGAGAAATTCCAACGGGTCCTGCGTTCCGCGTTGCACATCGGTACTGCGGGCCACGACCGCGTTCGTGGATTGTCGGACCAGATAGAGATCATAGTTGTTGTTCGAAGCCCCGAAGGGGTCGTCCCAGGTAAGGAACACCACAACCTGGCCCCCGGCAGGCAGGAGGACGAGGTTGTACGGCTTGGGACCGAGGGCCCTTGTGTCCACGGTGTCGGCGCTCGATTGAAACAGGTGCAGGTTGCCCGATGTGGTAATGCCGCTGATCGTGTTCTCGTTGACGCCGGAGCTGGTGTAAGTGCCGTAGTAGTGCTCATCGGCGAAGTTGCCGGCGGCAGTGAAGTATCCGCGGATGGCGTTGGCCGGGCTGTTGAGCGCGCTGGCAGTGTTGGCGGAGACCCCGCTCGTGCCATCGTAGGGAAGGCCCAGGAATCCCAAGTCGTCGGTGACCACGTCATTCGAAGCAGCCAGGAAGTTGACGGCGTTGGCGAAGGCCAAGTCGGTATCAGCGTTGGCAAAGGACAACTGCGCGCCGGGAGCGAGGTCGTGGACGATCTCGAGTAATGCCGTGCCTTCCGCTCCCGCGCCCGCGAACCCACAGCCCGGGATGATGCCCTCCAGATCATTGTTCGACGCGAACGACCTGCCGTTGATGCCGCCGCCGGAAGAAGTCAGCACGCCCGCGAGGTTCCTGGTTCCTGTCGCGCCGGGCAGATCGCCGGTCGAAATCGGCCCGCCCGCGACGCCGCTGCAGGTGGTGCAGCCGGTCGCAAAAATCCCCTTGATGCCGTCGGAAATCACGCCCACGCGCACCCCCCGGCCGTCGATTTTGGAGCTGGCCGATTGGAATTGCGCGCGAACCTGGTCAGCGCGGTGGATGGCGTCCCCTTCCGTGTTCACCGCGCCCGTCAGGCGAATGGCGTAGCTCGGCAGACGGATGAAGTTCACAAAGGGCAATTCCGCCACCGCTTGGAGGCGCGCGACAGGGATACGTGCCTGCACGCGACGATGCGCGGCATCGGGAATCTCGACGGTCACGCCATGGGCCTCAAGCTGGCGGAGGTTTTCGCCCGTAACCGCATCCAACAAGATGTAAACCTGCACTTCAGCCTTGGAGTTGACTCGCAACATGCGATGCCGCGCGGCGTCGCGCACGGACGGAGGCATGGACTCCATCGAGAAGCCCCTGTCCGGAGCCGTTCGCGCTGCCGGAGCCTCCGCAGGCGTCTGCGAAACGGAGCGCACCATGTCCGCCAGCAGCGCGGTGAGCTTCGGCGAAACCTGTCCCGCCGCCTGGGGCGCTTCGGCGCGCCCCACCCGGAAAAAGAGGAATCCGGCCAGTAACGCCCCCGCCATTACGAAATGAAACCAAGCGCGCTTGCGGTTGCGGACAGCAGTCATACCCACCCCTTCCAATATCGCATCTTCACCCCAGGATGCCCGGCGGAGCATTCCCGTTGCACGCGGCAGGCGCCCCGCGCCAGATTACAACCCCGCAATATTCTTACATGATTCCGCGCCCTGGGATCGAGGAGATGGAGTATCCGGCCGGAACGCTTCCGGATTTCCCGGACCGTGTTGCGGACTTAGGCGGCAACGGAAGGCCAAAAGAGGGAATCCTGCAAAGAGTGGAGGGCCTTGCTCAGGCTTATTCGCCGACGCAGTTGCTCTGGTATAATCTCTCCGCAGACGGTCCGAATCGGGCAGCAGGAGGCGGGGGAACGGCTGCAGGATTGGTTGTCAGGCGCAAATCGCCGTGGTGACCCGGCATGCTTCATCGTCCCATGACGCGCGACACCTTAGTATGTCTTCTGGCTGGCGGGGCGGGGGAGCGATTATACCCCCTCACTCGTGACCGCGCCAAGCCCGCCGTGCCGTTTGGCGGCATCTACCGGATCATCGACGTCACGCTCTCGAACTGCATCAACTCCGACCTGCGCAGGATTTTCGTTCTCACACAATACAAGGCTCTCTCGCTCAACCGCCACATTCGGGAAGGATGGTCGATATTCGCCACCGAGCTGGGAGAGTTCGTTCACATCCTGCCGCCCATGAAGCGCGTGGGCGACCAGTGGTACCAGGGCACCGCCGACGCCATTTACCAGAACCTCTACTCGGTCGGCAGCGAGGCCTGCAAGTACGTCCTGATCCTCGCCGGCGACCACGTGTACAAGATGGATTACCGCCTGATGCTCAACCAGCACGTGGAGGCGGGAGCGGAAGTCACCGTCGGCGCTCTGGAATTTGACCTCGGAGAGGCTTTCCGGTTCGGGGTTATGGAGCTGGACGGCGAGGGCCGCATCGTGGGCTGGCAGGAAAAACCCACGGACCCCAAACCCTCGCCCAAGAACCCGGAGAAGTGCCACGTCTCGATGGGGATCTACTGTTTCAACCGCGATCTGCTCATCCAGGCTTTGATCAGCGATGCCGAGGATCCCAACTCCAACCACGATTTCGGCAAGGACATCATCCCCAAACTTATCCCGGGACACCGCGTTTTCGCCTACAACTTTGTGGACGAAAACCAGAAGGAAGCCCAGTACTGGCGCGACATCGGAACCATCGAGGCCTACTACGAGGCCAACATGGATCTGGTGGCGGTCTCGCCGGTGTTCAACCTTTATGACAGCCACTGGCCGATCCGCACTTACCAGCGGCAGTATCCGCCCGCCAAATTCGTTTTCGCGCAAGAAGGCCGGCGCATGGGAATTGCCGTGGATTCCATCGTCTCGATGGGCTCCATCATTTCCGGCGGACGGGTCACCAATTCGATTCTCTCGCCCGATGTCCGCATCAACAGCTACACCGAAATCGAAAGCTCCATCCTCTTTGCCCACGTTAACATTGGCCGCTACTCGCGCATCCGGCGCGCCATCATCGACCGCCACATCCACATCCCTGAGCGCACGGAGATCGGCTTCGACCTCGAGGAGGATCGCAAGAAATACCATGTGACGGAGACGGGGATCGTCGTGGTGGTGCCCGAACAGCGGCTCTTTGAAGAGCCCGAGTAGTGACGGGACGCCTTACTCCACATGGGGCACATCCGGCAGCAGCGTCCAGACGGGAATCCGGGCCAGAGCTTCCAGGCTGCGTACCCAGCGTTCCACGGCCTCACCGCGGGCCGTCACGCTGGCATTGCCCAGCAGGTCGCGGACGGCCTCGAAGAGCGGTTTCGGCTCGGGCAGGTTCACCAGGCTGACCGGCTCTCCCGCGGGGATCTTGGCGAGAGTTTTGGCCGCGGCAATGGCCGCATCGAGTCCGCCCAGTTCGTCCACCAGCCCCAATTGCCGGGCCCGCTCACCCGTCCAGACGTGTCCCTGGCCGACCTTATCCACCGCTTCAATCTGCATGTGACGTCCTTCGGCGACCCCCTTGAGAAACTCACCGTACACGTCGCGCATGTACTTCATGATGGATTCGCGTTGCGCGGGCGTGAAATTCTGGAACGGCCAATCGATGGTGGAATTGTCCGTGGTGGCGATAAAGTCCTTGGAGAGTCCGAGCTTCTCGTAGAACCCCAATAGGTTGAACTTTCCGGCGAAGATGCCGATGGAGCCGGTGATGGTCCCCGGCTCGGCCACGATGCGGTTGGCCGACATGGCAATCCAGTATCCGCCCGAAGCCGCCAGGTCCGACATGGAGACCACGACGGGCTTCTGGCGCTTGGTGAGGAGCAGTTCGCGGCGGATGGTTTCGGAGGCAAAGCTGACTCCGCCCGGCGAGTCCACCCGCAGGATGACGGCCTTGATGGAGCTGTCTTCGCGGGCGCGGCGGAACTGCTCGGCAATGGTTTCCGATCCCATCATCGCGCCGCCCAACGGGCTGTCGCTGCTGCGGCCGGGGACGATTGTCCCGCTGGCGTAGATGACGGCGAGCCGTGAACCGCCCGCACTTTCCGTGCGTCGCAGGTATTCGCCCAGGCTCAGCCGCGTCTCCTTTCCGCCGTTTTTCTGTTTCACCAGGTCGCGCGCTTCGTCCTGATAGGCCACCCGGTCCACCAACTTCGCCGCCAAGGCTTCCTGGGCGGTGAAGGGACCTCTCGCCACGACCGTCTCCGCCTCCCCCGGACTCATTCCGCGAGCCTCCGCAATGCTCTGTAAGAACTGGCGGGAAATATCCTGGAGAAGCGTCTGGTCGGCCTCGTGGTGGGCCGGCGTATATTTCTTCTCCGTGTAAACGTTGGTGGCATTCTTGTAGTCGCCGATGTGGAGGAAATCGGGATAGATAGCGAGCTTGTCGAACGTCCCGCGCAGGAAGGTGGTGGAGGTCATCAGGCCCCGCACGTGGAGGAGCGAGGTGGGAAGCAGGACCACCGTCTGACAGGCGGAGGCAAGATAGTAGGAGCGGTTGGTGCCGAACTCCAGATAGGCCACGCTGAACTTCCCCTTGCGGTTGAACTCGCGAATCTTCTGCCGGACCTCCTGGATGTTCGCCACGCCCAGGCTGGTCTCGCCCACACGCAGTTCCAGGCCGCTGATGCGGGGGTCATTGCCGGCGCGGTCCAGCGCCTCCACGATGCCCGGAACCCCCGGCCGGGCCCCCGCCAACAGCTCCGTCAGTTCATCCTGGGGCGGCCGCTCCGGGACCTCGCCTTCCAGCCGCAGGGTCAAGACGGTGTGGGGCTGAATGCGCCGGGAGAAATGCGCCACCACAACCACGACGACTGCCAGCATCAGGACCAGGGCGATCAGCACCAGAAAGATCTTTCCGACAGTCTTCATCGTGACCTCCAAATC
>Ga0334722_10007532_pt1 | contig 10528 bp, 12 predicted proteins | sample C3_bottom_MG_FD_207210 | JGI IMG/M metagenome (GOLD analysis project Ga0334722, IMG submission 207210) | Sediment microbial communities from Yellowstone Lake, YNP, Wyoming, USA - C3_bottom | ecosystem: Environmental > Aquatic > Freshwater > Lake > Sediment | place: USA: Wyoming | collected... | reverse complement strand
GCGCGCCCGCTACGCCCAATGTAGCCATTGCTACGCCGAATGGTGCGGCCACAACAGCGAACACGAAGCCCGCGCCGCAGCGCCTGGCGGACCTCGCGGCATGGCAGGCCAACTGCGGCATGGCGCGGGCGGCGTTCGTGGATGAGGTGGATCGGCTGGCGCCGCAGTTCGGCGCGTGGAAGGCGATGCGCCAGATAGAAAACCTCGCGCGCGCGCAGGCGCTGCCCGAGCACCTGCAGGCGCTGGTAGGCGTAGCGAACGCTCGTTCGGGCGCCAAGCAGGGCAAGGGCGGGCGCACGCTGTCGCGCAACCGCCTGCACGCCTGGCGCCAGAGCGCCGCCGCGGCGCGCACCCCGGAGGAGCGCGTGGTGATGCTCGCGCCCGGCGCGCGCGGACGCGATTACACCCTCACCCAAGACGTGGCCGCGGTGCTTGCGCTGCGCCAGAGCCCGAACAAGCCCAGCCTCGCCGCCTGCGCGCGCGAGGTGGCGGGAAAGCTCGGCGCATCGTTCAACTCGCTTGAAAAACGCACGCGCCGTTTCATGAAGAAGTTGCCGGCGGCGACCTTCTACCCAGGGCGGCATACGGGCGCGGCACTGAAGGCGCTCATGCCGTTCCGGCGGCGCGAATTCCTCTCGATGAGCCCGAACGATGTGTGGGTGGGCGACGGCCACGGCGCGAAGCTCAAGGTGGCGCACCCGGAGACGGGCAACCCGTTCGTGCCCGAGGTGACGGTGGTGATGGATGTCACCTGCCGCTACGTGGTCGGCTGGAGCGTGAGCCTGTCGGAGAACTGCCTCGCGGTGTCTGATGCGCTGCGCCACTCGATGTCGCGCCACGGCGTTCCGCTCATCTACTACTCCGACAACGGCGGCGGCCAGAAAAACAAGATGCTCGACGCGCCGCTCACCGGCATTCTGGGCTCGCTCGGCGTGTACCACGACACAGGCACGCCGGGAAACCCGCAGGGGCGTGGCGTGATCGAGCGCTTCTGGCAGACGGTGCTGATCCCGCTTGCGCGGCGTTTTTCCACATTCCAGGGCCGGGGCGCGGACAAGGAAACATTGAAGCGCGTCTCGGGGCAGATCGAGAGCACCCTCAAGCGTGCCTGCCGCGCCGCCAACGCCAGCGACAGCCAGCGCGGAGAGATCGCCGCCCTCCCCGCCAGGCTCCCGACCTGGCAGCAATTCATCGCCGCACTGGAGGAAGAAATCAACAACTACAACGAATCGCACAACCATAGAAGCCTGCCTAAGCTCGATGGCCGGCGCCACGCCACCCCGGCCGAATACCGCGCCACGCGCCTGCCCGACACCGATATCGAAACGCTGCCGAGCGCCGAGCTGGCGACGCTCTTCATGCCGAGCGTGATTCGCAAGGCGGTGCGCGGCGAGGTGCGCTTCTTGAATGGCGTGTACTTCTCCAATGACCTGATGCTGGTCGATGGCGAGAACGTCAAGGTGGTCTATGACATCCACGACAACCGTATCGTGTGGGTGAGAAAGCTCACCGGGGAGCTGATCTGCGAAGCGGTGCTCGATGGCAACCGCAGCGATTACCAGCCCCGCTCGAAGAGGGACGATATACGCGAGCAGCGCTTCAAGCGGCGCATGAAGCTCTTGAACAATAAGGCGGAGGAAGTGCATGCCGAATTCGAGCTGGGCCGCGCGATCGATGCGCGCGCGGTGCCAGCGCATGCGCCCATCGAGGGCATCCCGGTACCGGCGAGCGCCGCCGCCCCGCTCCCCGGCAATGTGATTGCGCTGCCCGCGCCGCCGACCAATGGGGGCATGCCGCGCTTTGAAGATGATCTGTCGATGCTCTATTGGCTCGGCGATAACCGCAGCGCGATCGATGACTATTACTGGGACTGGATGATCGAGCGCTCGGGAAAATCGGCGACGTTCGATCGCGAGTGGCGGCGTCTGTTCGGGCCGGGACAGGGGCAGCGCGACGATGGCACTAGCGGCGAGGACGATCTGGGAACAGCGGCGGCGCAGTAGCTCGTAACTACTGCGCCGCTATTACCACACCATCAACTACAACAACCGAAAAAGGACTTTAACACATGCGCAAACTCTTCGTAAAAACCAGCAACTACACCCGATTCATGCGCGCCGTGGACCGGGCCGAGTCACGCGGCTCGCCCGAGGCGGCGATTCTGCTCGTCACCGGGCAGGCGGGCGAGGGCAAAACCGCGACGCTCGAACACTGGTCGGTCGAAGTGGGCGCGGTGCACCTGCGCGCGAAAGCGGACTGGACGCTCGCGTACTTCAAGCGCGACCTGTGCGCGGCCATGCGCATCGATCCGCGCGGGCACGCGGATGTGGTGTTCAACCGCGTGATGAACCGCCTCGGCACCGACCGCACGCCGGTGGTGATCGACGAAGCGCGCTTCTGCCTGCGCGATCACGCCTCGGTGCTGCAGAAGGCGCGCGAGTGCTGCGACCTCGCCGAAGTGCTCCTGGTGCTCGGCGGCATTCCCGGCCTTGAGAACGGCATCGCGCGCCATGACGAGATCAGCTCGCGCGTGGCGAGCTGGGTGGAGTTCTCGCCCTCCACTGTGGCCGATGTGCGCCTGATCGCGAACGAATTGTCCGAGGTGCCGCTCGCCGATGACCTGGTGACGCAGATCCACCAGGCGTCCGACGGGCGCATACGCCTGGTGCGCAACGCCATCGCCGTGGCCGAGACGATGGGCAAGCGCGGGCGGCTGAAGGTGGTCACCGCTGCCGACGTGGCCGGGCAGGATCTGGTCTATGACTGGCAGGCGCGCAGGAAACAGAGCGTGCGCGCCTCGCTCTCCAAGCCCGTGGGGCTGGGGCTGGTTAAATGAGCTGGCCCGCACAAAAGGTGCTTGCCGCGCTCGCGGACAAAAGCCCGCTCGCCCCGGCCGCGCTCGGGCGCGCCTCGGGAGTGACGGGCAAGAGCCTGGAGAACGCGCTCTATCGGCTGCGCAAGCACGCCTTCGTCGCGATTGAGCGCGGCTGCTACCGCATCACCGAGCCGGGCCGCGCCTTCCTCGAAACGGGCAAGCGCTTCACCAGCGGGCCGCGCGGGCCGCAGCCGGGGCGGCGCCTGCACCGGGGCACGCTGCGGGAGCGCGCCTGGCGTGCGATGCGCATCAAGGTCAAGTTCTCCAGCGCGGAGATCGTATCCCTCGCGGCCAAGGGCGCCGAATCCAACCCCGACAGCAACGTCGGCAAGTACCTGCGGGCGCTGGAGCGCGCGGGCTATCTCATGGCGCTCGCGCGGCGCGAAGCGGGCACCGCGCCCACCTCGAACGGCTTTCGCCGTTATGTGCTGGTGCGCAATTCCGGCCCCCAGGCACCGCGCTGGCTGCCCAATCACGCCGCGGTGTACGACCCGAACACGGAACAGATGCACGCCTTCAGCGCGCCTGAGGCGGCACGATGAGCGCCGCTGCAAAGAAGGCCGCGCCGCGTGCCGACTGGATCGATGCGCTCGCTGCCGAATGCGAGCGCACCAGCCAGGGCAAGGCGGCGAAGCGCCTGGGCGTGTCGGGCGCGGTGGTGAACCAGGCGCTGCGCGGCAACTACTGCGGGCGGCTCGACCGCCTGGAGCAGCGCGTGCGCGGCGAGCTGATGGCCTCCACACTCGTCTGCCCGGAACTCGGGACGATCTCCACCAAGCAATGCCAGGACGAGCAGGGCATGCCCTTTTCGACCGCGAGCCGCATGCGCGTGGCCGTATACCGCGCCTGCCGCGCCGGGTGCCCGAACTTCAGGGAGAAAGCATGAACATTCTCACCGACCGGGAGCTGGAGAACGGCAAGCGCCACGCCTTCGCTATCGGCGCAGTCATCACGGCCGTCGCGAGCACGCTGCTGCACCACTATTACTACGCGCCCGCAGAGGCGTTGCTCGGCGCGCCGCAGATTGTTTTGCAAACGCCCAGCCAGACCGTCGCGCGCATCCCCACGCAGCGCGCCGGGAAGCCGGTTGATTGCACCGTCACCATCGACCAGGCGAAAAACGTCTGGTCGATCACCTGTTAGGAGGCTGCCATGCTGAAGATCGTCTATGAGCGTGAATGTTCTGCAGTGCGCACCTACACCGATGCGCAGATCGATTATTGGGGCGAAGTCTTCACCGCCAACCCGCAGATCGCGCGCCGGGGGGTGCTGTTCGAGGTCTTTCTGTTCAACCCCCCCATGTACCTCGGGCCGAATCCGGCGGTGTCGGTGTTCGTGCGCGACGGACTGCTGCAGGAACAGCGAGCCGTGCGCAGGAGCATCGATCAGGAGTCGGCGCTGCAGGAGATGGCCGAGCGCGCGATCGAGGCGCTGGCGGCCGAAAGCCGCTGCACAAACGGCAAGTGGATTGAAAAGCTCCGCCACCACGCCTGGCCGCCGCGGCGCTGGGCAAACCGCAAACTCATGGAGGTGTCTGATGGGAACTGAATCAGTGGCAAAGCGCGCGATCGCGCTCTTAACCGAACGAGGCGCCATGCGCACGGCGCAGATCGCCGAAGCGTTGGGCGTAGAAAACGCAGCCGTCGCCAGCTCGCTCGGGGCGTACGTCAATAACGGCACCCTCACCGCCTGCAAGGTGGAGTCGCCGGGCACGCCGCCAACCAACGAATACCGGATCAGCGCGAGCGGAAAGACGACGGATTTCAGGGAGTACAAGCCCAAGGAGACCGGGAAGAAAACGCCGCCGGTACTTGTGCCGGCCGTGGCCGCCGCTGCGCCGTCCGCCACGCCGAAGAAGGCGAAAAAGCGCAGCGCGCCGGTGCGCAAAGTGCAGCGGAAAACTGCAAGAAAAGTACAGAAAACTGTATCAGCCGCGGTGCGAGAGGCGGCCAAGGAGGAAAAGCGCTATCCAAGCGGGAGCGAGGCCGTTAAGTCATTCCGCGCGGCCATCGCATCCGACGGCTCGATGATCTTCCTCGGCGCATCGTCCGGCCCGTTCGAACTTAACCGGCCGGAGTCGCGCGTGCTGATCGAGTTCGTGCGCACGCTGGACGGCGGCGGGGTCGGCGCATGAGCGGTTGCGCCCGTCCCACGGGGACGCCGATCGCCGCGGCGCTGGCGCGGCCGGCGGCATCCTCCGAGTCGATGCTCAAGCTCACCGAGCAGGTGCCCTGCCCCGGTCCGCGCTTTGGCAAGGAGGAGCAATACCGCAACACCCTGCGCTCGATGCACGGCGACATGTCATTCGTGGTCCCGGACGCGACTCAGGTGTACGTCGTGGCCAAGAAAATGGGCATCAAGATCACCACGCGCAAAGACCGCGCCGGCGTGCGCGTTTGGAGGCTCTCTTAAATGGCCAATAAAGACCAGTTGTTGAACTTGCTCGCGCGCCACCAGGGCGAGGCCGCCGGCATCACCGCCGAGGGCCTGGCTGCCGCCCTGGGCGTCACCAAGCGCGAGGTGCGCGCGCTCGTCACGGAGCTGCGCCTTGCGGGCGTAGCGGTGTGCGCGCATCCGGCCGATGGCTATTACATCGCGTCCACCCCGGAAGAGCTGGAGCGCACGTGTCAATTTCTTCGCAGCCGGGCGATGCGCAGTCTCACGCTCGAATCGATGCTTCGCCACGTACCGCTCCCGGATCTGCTCGGGCAGATCCATCTCAAAACCTAGAAGGAAAAACCTAATGGCAACCGCAAAACGCATCAAATCCAAGGCGCAAGCCTACGCCCCCCAGACCCGCGAGGACTGCATCGCCGACATCAAGAAGCTCGGCGACCTGTCGCGCGACCGCGTGCGCGAAGAGGCGGACATGAATGACGAGATCGCGCAGATCACCAAGCGCCATGCCGAACGTCTTGAATCGCTCGGCGATCGCATCGACACCCTGCAGGGAGGCATCCCCCGCCTGGTTCGGCAAGCTCACGCGCGAGGGCGTCGATGTAGTCGAGTACACAGTGCTGTGCGATCCGGGCATCGCGCGGCCGCGAAAATACTGGGATTAGGGCGATGCCCAAGCGCAGCAAGATCGCCCAGTTGCCCGCCAGCCTGCAGGAGTACATCCGCGCGACGCTGGTGGCCAAGAGCTTCGGCCAGTACGAAGCGCTGCTGGCGAAGGTGCGCGAGCTGGGCGTGAAGCTTGGCGTGCGGCCGGAAGATCTGCCGGGCAAGACCGCGCTGCATAAGTTCGGCACGGATCTGGAGCGCCGCCTGGCCGCGGTCAAGGCGGCCACCGAGGGGGCCGTGGCGCTCGCCGCGATGGCGCCAGATGACGAGGCGCAGCTATCGGGCGCCGTGCTCTCCATGATCCAGACCGACGTGTACAACATCATTCTCAAGCTGCGCGAGGCCGACGATGCGGATCCGGTCAAGCGCGCGAAGCTGCTCTCGGCGGTGGCGAAGGATATGGCCACGGCGAGCCGCGCGCAGATCAACCTCAAACGCTTTCGCAGCGAGGTGCACGCCAAACTGAAAATCGAGGCCGATGCCGTGGCGAAGATCGCCACCAAAGGCGGCCTGACCAAAAGCGCCGTGAACGAGATCCGCTCGCGGATCCTCGGGGTGGCGACGTGAAGGCGAAACCCGCCCGCGGGGCTCCCGCTGCGAAGAAGCCCAGCGCCGGCAAGAAGCCGGCGCCAGTCTCTTCGCGTTCAGGATCTTCGCGTTCAGGATCGCGCAAGGCCGCGCCCGCGCGCAAGGCGCGATCGCGGGCCGTCCCCGTCGATCCGCTTGCGCTGCTGAAGACGCAGGCGAACGATCGTTCGGTGCCGCCGCCGGTGCTGCTCGGACCGCAAAAGGCGTGGGTGGAGGATCACTCCCCGTTCAAGCTCGGCGAGAAGAGCCGCCGCATTGGCCTCACCTGGGCGGAGGCCGCGGACAATGTGCTGACCGCCGCGGCCGAGGACGGCTCGAACGTGTTCTACATCGGCCCGACGCAGGACATGGCGGAGGAGTATATCGACGCCTGCGGCATGTGGGCGCGCGCGTTCAACTACGCCGCGAGCGAAATCGAGGTCGGCATCTTCGACGACACGGACGAGATCGGCGACACCAAGCACATCAAGACGTACAAGATCAGTTTTCCCGGCTCGCGCAAGCGCATCGTGGCCTTGTCGTCCAGGCCGACCAACCTGCGCGGCAAGCAGGGCGTGATCGTGATCGACGAAGCGGCCTTTCACCCGGATTTAAAGGGCCTGTTAAAGGCCGCTATGGCGATGCTGCTCTGGGGCGACAAGGTGCACGTGCTCTCCACGCATAACGGCGTGGACAACTATTTCAACGAGCTGATCCAGGAGGTGCGCGCGGGCAAGCGCAAAGGGTCGGTGCACCGCATCACGTTCAAGGAGGCGGTCGCCGCTGGGCTGTACCAGCGCGTCTGCCTGCGCCGCGGCCTCGATTGGACACCCGAAGGCGAGGCGGAGTGGGTGAAGGATGCCTATGACTTCTACGCCGACGACGCCGATGAGGAGCTGGACGTGGTGCCGAGCCAGTCGGGCGGGGCATTCCTCACGATGGCGCTGATCGAGGCGCGCATGGTGGCCGCCGGCCGCGCCAACACGCCGATCGTGCGCGGCAAGTGGAAAAGCGAATTCGCGCTCGCGCCCGAGTGGGAGCGGCGCGTCGATATCGACGCCTGGTGCGAGGAGCAACTCCTGCCGATCCTGAATGCGCTCGATCCCGATCTGCGCCATTCGTTCGGTGAAGACTTCGGGCGCGTGTCCGATTTAACCTCGATCGACGTGCTCGCCGAAGGCGGCGACTTGGTGCGCCGCGTGCAGTTGCACGTGGAGCTGTCCAATTGTCCGTTCCGGCAGCAAGAGCAGATCCTCACCTACATCGTCTCGCGCCTGCCGCGCTTCATCAGCGGCGCAATGGACGCCGGCGGCAATGGCGCAGCGCTTGCCGAGTACATGGCCGATGAGTTCGGGTCGACCAGCTCACGCTGGATCTGCTCGATGCGACGCTGAAGGGCTACGCTGAAGGGTATGGCAGACGCCAATGGCGACGGCTGAGACGAAGCCGCTCGCCTCCGGCTTCAATACCCCGTTCGCCGAGCAGCTCGACTTCTTCCGGGCAAAGCTCAACCTGCCCACGGAGCGCTGGGATGACATCATGCGTTCCGCCCACGACCGGGCCTTCATCGTCGCCGGGGCACAAAAGGCGGATCACCCTCTCCGCGGCGGAGGGCTTTGCCTCGCTTACCCAGGCGAGCAAGGAAAGCATGAAGGCGCTGACGGCGATCATCAGTAGCCAAGGTTTTGTTGATGCTTTGAAGGCCATCTCCGACAGCCTGGTCTACGTGGGGTTCATGGCGAAGGCCGCGTTCTCCATCATGAAGGAGTTTCTGCTCGCCTCGGCGCTGGTGGCCGGGGGATACGCGATCGCCGCATCGATCGCGGCAATCAATGCCGCCGCTCTGTTATCTGCCGGCAGCATGGCGCTGCTCAACAAGGAAGCATTGATGTTTGTCACCGGCGCGGCGCTGGCGAAATTGGAGACGCTCGGCGCTGGCGCCAAGGGTGGCCTGATTGGTCTTGCTCTGTGGGGCGGCTGGGAGATCGGCCAGTTCCTGAATAACAACACGCAAATACAGAAAAGCGTGGCGGCGATACTAGATCCTGTATTTCGCTTCTTTGACCGATCGGACGGTGCGATGCTCGATAAGCTCGGCGAGCGGCTTGCGCAGTTGCGCTCGGTGATGTCGCAGGCGAGCGTCCCCAATTTCGAAAAGACGAACGCCGGCCAGATACGCCTGGCTGAAATTGCCAATACGGAACGGCAGATAGCCGAGATCCGCAAGCGCATGGGCCTGGACGCCCAGGGGCAGCAGCCGGCAGCCGGATCCGGCGCGGCCTCGAACGGGCTGTCGCTCAACGTGGGGATCCTGGAGCAGGCCGCTATGACCGCGGTCGATGAGCAGATCGCTGCGGCGCAGACCGCCGCGCAGACGGCGAAGCAAAGCGCCGACAGCTATCGGCAGATCGGGGTCGCGCTCTCCGATGCGGTGACCAAGATCAAAGGTAACAGCACGGCCGGCGCGGGCAACCGGCTCGACACCTTGTTCGGTGTGGCCATGACCGGCAATGCGGCCGCGCTCTCCGGGTTGCCGAAAGCCGCCGATGATTTCCTCGCGGCAAGCCTTGCATCGAGCCGTACCGCGAGCGACTACGCGCGCGCCCAGGCCAAGGTGCTGGCCATGCTCGACCAGGCGGGGGGCGCCAGCGCCGCGATGGTGAGCTGGCAGGAGTTGAGCGCTACTCTGTGGCAGACGCAGCTCACGGTGCTGGAGAACATCAAAACGGAACTCGGCTCGGCCAGTCCCGACACCGCGATCCTCAACGAGCAGGCCGGGCTGCTGCGCGACATTCACACGGCCATGCTGGGGCTGACTGCGCAGACGATCCAGGGCAATACCTTCGTGCTCGATCAGACCGGAAGCATCATCGCCGTCAACACGACCCAGCGTGATCAGACGGGCAAGGTCATCGCCGGCAATGCCTTGATCGATACGCAGACGAGCCAGATCATCACCGGCAACGCGACGCAGGACGCGATCAAGGCCATATCGAGCCAGAACGCCGCTTATTCCGAAGGGATGCTGAAGGCGCTGGTGACGGGATCTTCGGGCCAAACCTCCCGCCTGGACGGCATCTATGCTGGCGTCGATAGTATGGTGGTGCTGCTCAAGCAGTGGATTGCGCTGATGGATCAGCAGACGGCGCTGGCGCAGGCCGCCGCTACCAAAGCAGCAGCAGACCAGGCGGCCGCGATCGCGGCGCAGGCCGCGGCGGCACAGGCAGCCGCGCAACTGGCCGCCACCCAGCTCGCCGCGGCGCAGGCTGCCGCCAAGGCCGATGCCGAGAAGGCTGCGCTGGAGGTTGCCGCCGCGAAGGCTGCTGCTGCGGCGGCGGCTGCCCAGCTCGCCGCGGCTGATGCGGCTGCGGCCGCAGCGAAGGCGGCAGCAGATGCCGCTGCCCAGGCGATCATCGATCTGGCTGCGGCCAAGCAAGCGGTTGCGGATACGAATGCCGCTGCGACGGACGCCGCCAACCGTTTGATGGTGCGCATGTACGCCGATGCCAACGCGCTCGGCATCGGGTATCTCGCTTTAGAAAGCCGGCAGGCGCAGTGGGATTCCATGCTCGGCGCGACCGAGGCGTCGGTGCTGCGCAATCTCAGGAATGAATTTGATACTGCATCAGCGCAGTGGAGTATCGCCAGCAGCGTCTATGCGGCAATGCCGGGCCACGCCTTGGGCCTTGCCTACGTGCCGCGCGACGATTATGCGATGCGCGCCCACCGGGGTGAGGCGGTGATCGATGCGGGAACGATGGCCGCGCTACGCGGCTATGGCATCCCAGTCAATAGCGGCGGCGCGGCGAATGATGATCTGCTGACCGAGATGAAGGAGCTGAGAAAAGAGAACGCCGGCATCCGCTCCGAACTCGCCGCAATGAGAAAAGACACCCGGCGCACCGCCGATACCCTGGTACGCGTAACGCGCGACGGTGAATCCATGCTGACGGCGGTCGCATGAAGGTCATTCCGCCGCTCACCATCACCGACACTATTCTGACAAGCACCTCCGCGCCCGAG
>Ga0334722_10007531_pt1 | contig 10531 bp, 11 predicted proteins | sample C3_bottom_MG_FD_207210 | JGI IMG/M metagenome (GOLD analysis project Ga0334722, IMG submission 207210) | Sediment microbial communities from Yellowstone Lake, YNP, Wyoming, USA - C3_bottom | ecosystem: Environmental > Aquatic > Freshwater > Lake > Sediment | place: USA: Wyoming | collected... | reverse complement strand
AATATTGGAAGCAAATTTGGGCTGTTTTTGTGTTAATGGCTATTATTTTTTGGCCGCTATACTCTTATTTTAAAACCCACCCGGGTGCCGCGGCCTCAAGAACCGCTGATGTTTCCATTTTAAACCCAGAGGTTAACAAAGGGGATTTAATTGGCACAGCCATAAAAACAACCACCCTCACCTTGGGCCAGTTTAATTTTAAGGGAGATGCCAACTGGCGGCACAATCAAGCGGGTTGGCCTCAATTGCTAGTGCCAGTTGGTCTGCTGTTTTTGGGCGGGCTTTTCTTAGCGATTGGCCGGTTTTTTTCCAGTTTAAGAAGGAGATCAAAAGAACTGCCTGCATACACATTTTTGTTAGCGGGTTTTGGAGCCATGCTTTTGCCATCGCTGTTAACCCAGGAGGGTTTGCCGCACGCGCTTCGCTCTATTGGCGCCATTCCCTTTGCATTTTTGTTTGCCGGCTTGTTTGGCGATTTTATTTGGCAAAAAACAAAAAAGAATCGCAAAAAATTAGTTTTAGGGCTTGGTATAGCGCTATTTGCCTTAACTGCTATAATTGAAGGGTATCGCTATTTTGGCATGTGGGGGAAAGATATTAATACTTACGGCGCTTATGCCCAAAACATTAAGAACATTGGGGATTACATTGAAAAACCCCTTTTTGGACCAAGTAACTATGATGTTATAGTTAATGCTTCTGGCGAGAATGTGGATGGTGTTCCCGTGGCAGCGGCAACAGTGAAGTTTTTAACACACAATAAAAAAGGGGTTATAGTGAAGTACCACAATGTTGAAGATATTGATCAAATTGATTGTTCAGTTTATTGCAACATAATCTTTATCCAAAATGACACAGAGCTTGAAAAAAAAGTAGCGCAAAAATTTCCAAAGGGAATATTTTATACGGTCGATTTGGTTCCTGGAACCAATTCAGAATTTAGGGGTTACAAAGTAACTCCAGAAAACATTATCTATTAACTTGTTTTAGTGGTGTGCCATGATTTTATTGCGTAAAAATTGGGTTTCCTTAACTGCGGCAACATTACTTTTGCTAATGTTTGTAGTTATGGTTTCATCGGCGCGCGGTGATTCTGCCATTAGAGATGAAATGCCGCACATTGCGGCGGGTTATTCTTATTTAACAACGGGCGATTACCGCATTAACCCGGAGCACCCGCCGTTAATTAAGGATTTGGCAGCCGTTCCGCTGCTGGCTTTAAACCTAAATTTCCCGACGCAATTTTGGGCCCAAAACCTGAATTCCCAGTGGGATTTAGGGCACAAATTTTTGTATGAAATGGGAAACAACGCGGACCAAATGCTTTTTTGGGCGCGCCTGCCCATAATACTATTATCTCTTTTGCTTGGCTATTTTGTTTTCCGGTGGGCAAGGGAATTATATGGAGATAAAGCAGGGCTTTTGGCCCTGACCCTGTACGCTTTTGATGCCAACATTATTGCCCATTCCCGGTTTGTAACCACAGATTTAGGCATTGGGGCGGCCTTTTTTATTCACCTGTACTTTTTGTGGAAATTTCTTAAAAATCCCACATGGAAATGGTTTCTTGTTTCAGGTTTAACTTTTGGCGTTGTGCTGGTAACCAAATTTTCAGCCGCGCTTTTGTTGCCTATTTATTTTCTGGTGTTTTTGTATCTTTTATTTCGCAAGCCCGAAATTCAATCAAAAATCGCATTTTTTAAGGACTTTGCAGCGGAAAAAATCTTTAAACGCGGCGTAAAAATTGCCATTTCTTTTGTGAGTGTTGCGGCTCTTGGCGTGGCGTTTATGTATCTTTTCTATATTCCGCACACTGCTAACATGACAAGCCAAATTCAGCACGCCGTAATCAACGAGAACCTGCCGCCGGAAAAGCGCGAATTAACCCACAAAATTGCAGATGTTTCAAAACCACTGGCGCAATATTTCCTTGGTTTTCAAATGGTAAACGCCCACGTAACCACCGGCCACCAAACCTATTTATTGGGTGAGGTTGCAAATGGTTTTAAGCTGTATTATCCAGTAACTTTAGCTGTTAAAACGCCAATTCCAGAAATGGTTTTGGTGCTTTTAACACTTTTGTTGTGGCGTCGCTTTGGCAAAAAGGATTATTTTTCAGAGTTCCTGCTTCTTTTGCCTGTGGCAGTTTTTGTGGGCATTGCCATTCAGGGTTCCCTAAACTTGGGAATTAGATATTTGCTCCCAATTTTTCCGTTTCTTTTTGTCTTTGTTTCAAAATATATAAACCTAATTGATTTTAAAACAGTTTGGGATGATTTGAGGCATTTTAAAAACTTGCTTGCCCCGCGAAGCCTTGGCGCAGTGGGGTTAGCTGTTTTAGTGAGCTGGCAAATCGCAGGCTCTCTTGCAGCCTATCCATCTTATCTTTCATATTTTAATGAGGCAGCAATTGCGTCTGGGGGAGGCATTAAATATATTTCAGATTCTAATTTAGATTGGGGCCAGGATTTAAAACGGCTTGTGAAATATGTGGAGGAAAATAAAATAGAAAAAATTAAAATTGATTATTTTGGGGGAGGGGACCCGCAGTATTATTTGGGAGATAAAGCAGAGCTTTGGAGTTCCCAAAAAGGGCGGCCGCTTGGCTGGTTTGCCATTTCCGCTTCAACTTACACTCAAGCCACAGCAAAATGGGCAAATGGGTCTAAAAAGGGCCAAGTTGTGGACCAAACATATTATGACGCGTTGGCAAACCAAAAACCCAAAGCTGTTATTGGTGGGTCCATTTTGGTGTTTGAGTTGAAGTGAGTGAATGTCCAAAATTATGATTTTTTGTGAGAAGTGTTAAAATAAAAATAAGAAGAGTTAGTTTAAGCAGGAGGGCGGGAGGTAAAAATGAGCGGAGAAACAAATCCAGAGTTAGGTTATGAAGATATTGGCGGCGGAGAAAACGAAGCAATTTTTCAAAAACTAGAAATGCCTGAAAAATCTCAAGTGGAGAGCGGCAAAGAAACAAATGAAAGGGAGTTGACTGAGGATTTGATAAGGAGAGCCATAGAACTTGGCGGGAATGGGGTTTTATACACTAAAGAAAGTGCCGCAAGGGATGGTTTTTCTTATGATGAAATTAGAAACGAGATTGTCCGTATGCTCTATGAGGCGGAGGATGGTGGGCTTAAACCAAAAGTGCCAGAAATTACAGCAAAGCAGGAAAGAGATGAAAAAGACAACGTAAGGGGCATCAGAGTTACGTATGCGCAGTCGCCAGAAGGAAAGTAAGATTAATGAGAATAATAGTGTTTTGTTGCCGCCCGTTCAACTTTGTTCAGGGCGGCTTTTTAATGCCAAAACATATTTAAACTATTTCCCTTTTCTGCTATAGCAGAAAAGGGAATAAGGCCGCCGTGTGTTTGGGAATGGATTTTTATTGAAAAGCGGCGTGAAATGCCGTAAGATAGGTATATGATATTAGCTTATCCGTATATCCGTTCGATCTGTATATTCGTAGTAAATTTTATGTGAGGTAAAATTATAAGAACCTCCGATTAACATCGGAGAACCTTGAATTTTTACACTGGAGGTAAAATTATGGCTTTTGATCAAGCGCGAGAAATGTTAAAACTTAGAAAAAAGGCAAAAGAATTGCAAAAAGCGCTTCGCCAAATGAGGATTGAAGGGGAAGCAGGCGGGGTTAAAGTAATTTTAAACGGCGAGCAGAAAATTGAGGAGCTTGAAATTGCAGATGAGCTTTTAAGCGTGGAGCGCAAATTTGAACTAAAGCGGCTCATTAAAGAGGCGTTTACAGACGCGGCAGACAAAGCTCAAAAACAAGCCGCTTCTAAAATGAAAGAAGTGGGAGGGTTTGATATACCAGGTTTAAGATAAACCTGGTAGTAAGCAATTAACAGTAAGCAGTTAACATAATGGAAAATAATATTTTATTTGGGAAATCAGATGAACTGGCGCATTTAATTTATAAACTAACAAGAGATTTTCCTAAAGAAGAAATTTATGGCTTAGTGTCTCAACTAAGGCGCGCAGCAATATCTGTTCCAGCTAATATTACAGAAGGTTTTGCGAGGAGAACAGATAAATCTTATAAACAGTTTTTACTGATATCCTTTGGTTCTCTTAAAGAATTGAAATATTTACTTCAATTTTCATTTGAAGAGGAATTTATAGACGAGAATAACTATAAAAATGCGCTTGAGTTAGCGGATGAATGCGCAAAAATGCTGTGGAAAACAATTGAAACCATTGGTAAAAATATTAATCGCTAAGTTGTTAATTGCTATCTGTTAATTGTTAATTATTGTATGCTTGCAAAATCCATTCAAAAACTAATTGACCATTTTTCCCGTTTGCCGGGAATTGGGCCAAAAACCGCCGAGCGGCTTGTTTTTTATATGATCAGGCGCCCAAAAGAGGAGCTCGCACAATTTGCTCAAGCAATTAATGAGCTAAAAGAGCACATTAAAATTTGTCCGCAGTGTTTTAACGTGGGGGAGGGGGAATCTATGAACAATCTTTGTGAAATTTGCGCCAACCCAAAGCGGGACCCGTCACTAATTTTAGTTGTTGAAAAACCCATTGACATTGTGGCTTTGGAAAAAACAGCCGAGTTTTTTGGCTTATACCATGTTTTAGGCGGCGCTTTGGAACCCACAAAAGGCGTAACGCCGGACCGCTTAAAAATTAGGGAACTTGAAGCGCGCGTTAAATCAAATAAAGATGTAAAAGAAATTATTTTGGCCACCAACCCAACTGTGGAAGGGGAAGCCACGGCAATGTACTTATCCAAAGTTTTGAAGCCATATAAGGTTAAGGTCACCCGCATTGCCCGGGGGCTGCCAGCCGGCGCAGACATTGAATACGCGGATGAAGTAACGCTTTCCCGCGCGCTTGAGGGGAGAAGGGAATATTAGGGATTAGTTAATTAGGGAATTAGGGAAATAGGCAAGTGGGTAAATTAGTTAACTAGGGAATTAGGGAATAGGATATCGATTATTAAGATCCGCAGGGGCGGATTTTTTTTGACTAACATGATAAAATATATTGCATAGAGAGGGCGGTGTCCTGTTAAAATTCTCTCTACCCAGTTGAACACGCGCCGGGGTTAGTTTCCTTTAGTTTGCGACTAGAGGTGCAGGGCGCCTTGGTTTTCACCTTTGCGGTTTCATTAGCTATGAGGGTGAAATCAAGCCAACATTGCTTCCAGCTTCGGCTGGAAGCTTTCATGCCGCGGATGCGGGCTCCTCCCGAGTGGGAGGGCCTTGGTCCGGTAGGCTCGTATCTGCGGCTGTAAATTCTCTTAGCCCAAAAGGCTAAGTGCACAATTTGGTCTCAAGCGCTTGGTGAGTGCCTGCCAGCACTCGACCCCTAGTTTCTTTCCAGGCGCTTTGAGACCGCCGCCGGGTAACCTGTATGCGCTTGCTATCCGCAGCGACACAGTCAAAACAGGTTGCCCGGCATCTTTTTATTTGAGGTCTTGCGCAATCATTATTGCAAAATGCTGGTTTACTCTAATGCTTCAATTTAGTAAAATAAAAACCATAGATATTCGTAGCAATTAGGATCAAAAAGGTATTCGGATTAATTTGTAACTTCACAATGTTAAAACTTTACAACACATTAACGCGCAAAAAAGAAACGTTTAAGCCAATTAAAGCCCCAAAAGTGGGAGTTTACACTTGCGGACCTACGGTTTATGACTTTGCCCACATTGGCAATTTTAGGGCATACACTGCCGCTGACGTGCTGGTGCGTTATTTGCGCTACAAGGGTTACCAAACAACATGGGTAATGAACTTAACTGATGTTGATGATAAAACAATTTTAGGCGCAAACAAAGAGAAAATAGCGCTTAGTTCTTTTACTGCCCGCTACAAAAAGGCCTTTTTTGCGGATTTAGAAAAAATTGGCATCACTCACGCTAGTGTTTACCCAGAAGCCACAAAACACATTTTAGAAATGGCAGAGCTAACCGCCAAACTGCTTAAGGCCGGTATTGCTTATGAAAAAGAGGGCTCAATCTACTATTCCATTTCTAAATTCAAAAATTATGGCAAGTTAGCTCAAGTTGATTTAAGCGGCATTAAAGCGGGCGCCAGAATAAGCGCGGATCAATATGAAAAAGAGGATGCCCAAGATTTTGTGCTTTGGAAGGGCAAAAGGGAAGGGGAGGTGGCTTGGAAAACAGAAGTTGGAGAAGGCCGTCCCGGCTGGCACATTGAGTGCTCTGCTATGAGTACCAAATATTTGGGCCAACCTTTTGATATTCATACCGGTGGCGTGGATTTGGTTTTCCCGCACCACCAAAATGAAATTGCCCAAAGTGAAGGCGCAACAGGCAAAAAATTTGTAAATTTTTGGGTGCACAACGAGCATTTGCTGGTGGAGGGTGAAAAAATGGCAAAGTCCCGCGGTAACTTCTTTACGCTTCGGGACATTGAGCAAAAAGGGTACACCCCCTTGGCGCTTAGATATTTATATCTTTCATCCCACCACCGCGACAAACTAAATTTTACATGGAAATCCTTGGAAGCGGCCCAAAATACGCTAAAAAACTTGGAGGATTTTTTGTTTCGTTTAAAAGACACCGAGTTTTCCGGCAAAAAAGCGTCAAAAGACATAGAAAAGATAACTAAAAAACTTACCGAAAATTTCGAAAAGGCAATGGATGATGATCTCTCTACTCCAAAAGCATTGGCAGAGGTTTTTGAATTTATTAGAAAAGTGAACAAAAATGTTGAACAAGGCAACTTCTCAAACGCGGATGGCAAGGTGGTTTTAGCCGCGCTGGAGAAAATTGATGCGGTTTTAGGCATTTTGCCAAAGGTGGAAGTTGTAAAATTAACCTCCACGCAGCAAAAGTTAATTAAAGAACGCGAAGCATTTAGGGCAAAAAAAGAATTTCAAAAAGCGGATGAAATCCGCAAAAAGTTGGCAAAGGAAGGCATTTTATTAGAGGACACCGCCTATGGCTCAAGGTGGAAAAAAGCTTAAGGGAGTTTTTATGGAAACAATTACATTGCTTGGTTTTATTGCGGCATCTCTTACAACCTTTGCGGTGCTTCCACAAGTTGTTAAAACCATTAAAACCAAAGAAACTAAAAATTTATCATTGGGCATGTTTGTGGTAGCCACAATTGGCTTTGCTTTGTGGTGTGCTTATGGGATTTTGAGACAAGATATTGTTTTAATTACTGCCAACGCAATTACGTTTTCCCTGTGGCTAACAATGATTATTTTAAAAATAAAGCATGGATAAACCATGCTTTCGGTTGAAATGTTGGTTCCCGGGCAGGGATTCCCTACTTCGCTCCTCCTTCGTTTCCGCCAAGGGCGGACCGCCTTTTAGGCGAAAAACTTCGAAGGACAAGTGAAGCTACGCAGGGTAAACTTCTTGCTTCGTTTTACTCAGCACAAGCTATTCACAGTTTACACTGAATGAAATGAAGTGGTTCCCGGGCAGGGATTCGAACCCCGATTCTCAGGACCAAAACCTGATGTCCTACCATTAGACGACCCGGGAGCAAGCTATTACCGTTTAAAGCTATTTTAGCTAAAGTTAGGGGTAAAATCAATATGAATAGTTTTAAGGAAATTAAAAGCGAAGCCAAATCTCTTTTTGATAAGGCTAAAGGTAGCCACGACTGGAGTCACACAGAGCGCGTTTATGACCTATGCATGCATATTGGTAAAAAAGAAGGCGCGGATCTTGGAATTCTTAAATTAGCCGCGCTTTTACACGATGTTGCCAGAAGACAGCAGGATGAATCTAATGGAAAAATTGACCATGCCAAAGAAGGGGCGCGGTTGGCAGAAGAAGTATTAAGAAAACACAAAATTCCTTTAGAAAAGGTTGAAAAAATTATACACTGCATTGCAACACATCGGTTTAGAGGAAATGCAATTCCTGAATCAAAAGAGGCAAAAGTGTTGTTTGATGCTGATAAACTTGATAGTATTGGCGCCGTTGGTATTGGCAGATCGTTTTTATTTGCGGGTGAAACTGGCGCAAAAATGCATAATAGTAAGAATATTGATATAAATAAAACAAAGCCCTATTCAAAAGAAGATACCGCTTACAGGGAATTTGTTTTTAAATTGAGCAAAATTAAAGATAGAATGTTAACTCCTGAAGGAAAGAGATTGGCAGGAGATCGGCATTATTTCATGGAAAAATTTTTTAAGCGATTAGATAAAGAGGTGGCGGGCGATTTGTAAATTCAAATACCAGTCCCTGCCCAGGAATCACTTCAAAATTCTTTACAGACACTCCGACTTTCTTGCGAAAGTCAGAATGTTTTAAAATGCTAAAATATTTTTTTTGAATATCTCTTGTTTAGCGCAGGGTTAGTAGAATGCCAAGTGCCGCGACAAGATAAAGCAAGAAGCTGGAAAGGGTAAGCAGGGGACCAAATTTTTGGTAAACTGCGACTTGTTCTGGCTCGCTTTTTGCCTGGCGCACCTTAAAGCCAACAATACCCTGGGCAATAATGCCGGATAAAACAAAAAGCCCCATTTTAGTAAGAAAAAGCTTGTCTCCAAGGAACCCTTCTTTAGCCGGCGCAACAAGCAAAATACCCGTTGCTACCAAAAGCACAACAGACCACAACACAACCTTGTTAACCAGTTTCGAAAAAACCAGGGTTTTTTCTCCAAGGGTTTTGGTAAAACCAACAATACCCGCCAAAGTCACAGACCCCAAAAGAATGGCCGCACCAAGGGCGTGCAAGATAATTAATGCATCACGCGCTTCCATTTTTAACCTCCCGACCCCGACATATAGCGGGGCAAGATTATGAATACTAACATCACGATTATGCCATATGTTATTGCGTTTACACAATGGGCGGGTTGTGATATTATAGTTTATAAGATTAATGTGAAAGTTAATATGAAAAAATCATCATATATTTTAATATTTGGCATTGCCGCGCTGGTAATTGGCTCCGGCGTTGCTCTTTTTGTCTTTGGCGGGGGGACAGGGCCAAAAAAAGATGTGGCCGGTGTTCAAACCGTGGCGGAAGGGGATTGGGTAAAAGGCAACAAGGAAGCTGATGTTAGCTTAATTGAATATGGCGATTTTCAATGCCCGGCTTGCGGGGACATGGAACCGCTGTTAGCGCAAGTGAACCAAGAATTTTCAGGAAAAATTAAATTTGTTTATAGAAATTATCCTCTCCCCATGCACAAAAACGCCAAGCAAGCAGCATACGCGGCAGAGGCGGCTGGCAAGCAAGGCAAGTTTTGGGAAATGCATGATTTGTTATTTCAAAACCAAGAGTCCTGGAGTGAGCTTCCAAACCCGCAAGAAAAGTTTGTTAGTTTTGCGACAGTTTTAGGGCTGAATTTAGATCAATTTGGGGCTGACATGAACTCATCGGAGATAAAATTTAGTGTTGAGGCAGATTTCACAAGTGGGGAGCAAGCCGGCGTTAACTCTACTCCAACATTTTTTTTAAACGGAGAAAAAATAAGGCCGAAAACCCCTGAAGAATTTAAGGGGCTAATTCAGAAGGAATTGAACAGATAGCAGGTAATATATAACAATTAACAGTTAGCAGGCATGAAGTTAAATCAAATTCAGCAAACTATTATAATTTCACTTGTAATTGGGGCGGTTGCCGGAGTATCCGGAGCTTTTTTTGTCGCCGGAAGCCAAAAACCATCAGACAATGATTTGATTAAAAGTTTTTATGAAACAGAAAACGCGGTGTATGTAAGTCCGCACACGCTTCGCAAAAAAATGGACAAGAGCGATAAAAACTACATTCTGGTGGATTTGCGAAGCCAGCAGGAATACGAAAAAGAGCATATTGTTGGCGCCGTTAGCATTCCAACTTACAAGGACCCAAACACTTCTATATCAATTGACACGGAAAAAGCCGAAAAAGAACGGATTATTAGCGAGTTTTCAAAATTAGATAAATCAAAAGAAGTGATTGTATATTGTTACTCAATGCCGTGCATGACCGGCAGAAAAGTGGGCAAGTTGCTGGCGGAAAGTAATCTTTATGTTAAACATTTGGGGGTTGGCTGGAACGAGTGGCGCTATTTTTGGGACTTGTGGAATCATGACGCAGAAACCAAGGTAGACCCAAAAGATTATGTTGTAAGCGGCAAAGAGCCGGGTACTCCAAAGCAAAAAGAACTGCCCAGCCCATGCGGAGCTGGAGAACTAAGTTGTTAAACGCGGATTGACGCAAAAAACTGTAAGAATTAACGCGAAATTGAATTTTTCCCTTTGTTGCGATTGCAACAAAGGGATATTTTTAAAATTGCAATAAACTTAAAAAAATTGTTAAACTGGAAGTATGGATATAGAAGAACAAAAGCGCATTAGCGAATATTTTGAGGGCTTGTATCAGCAGGGTATAACACCTTGGACAATGGCTCCAAAAAGCCCGGTGTTGGGACAGTTTTTTGAATTGTTAAAAAAGCAACATCCAGATGAAGTCAAAATTCTGGACATTGGATGTGGCAACGGTTGGGTTTCCGTTTTGGCGGCCAAAGAGGGTTTTCGGGTTTGGGGCGTTGATTCGTCTTCAACCGCAATCCAAGA
>Ga0334722_10007530_pt1 | contig 10534 bp, 9 predicted proteins | sample C3_bottom_MG_FD_207210 | JGI IMG/M metagenome (GOLD analysis project Ga0334722, IMG submission 207210) | Sediment microbial communities from Yellowstone Lake, YNP, Wyoming, USA - C3_bottom | ecosystem: Environmental > Aquatic > Freshwater > Lake > Sediment | place: USA: Wyoming | collected... | reverse complement strand
CCGACTCGGGGGTCATGATCTCATAGGTGGACTTCTCCATCAGCACGCCGTGCTGGTGGATGCCCGCCTCGTGGGCAAAGGCGTTGGCGCCGACCACCGCCTTGTTGGGCTGGACCCCGATGCCGGTGACGGTGGTCAACAGGCGGCTGGCCGGGGTCAGCAGCTCGGTGTTCACGTTGCAGCAGAAGGGGAGGATGTCCTTGCGCGTCCGGAGGATCATGACGAATTCCTCCAGGGAGCAGTTGCCGGCCCGTTCGCCGATGCCGTTGATGGTGCATTCCACCTGGCGGGCGCCGGCCTGGATGGCGGCGATCGAGTTGGCCACCGACAGTCCCAGGTCGTTGTGGCAGTGGACTGAGATGATGGCCTTGTCGATATTGGGGACGTTCTGCTTCAGATAGCTGATGATGTCGTAGTATTCGGTCGGGATGGTGTAGCCGACCGTGTCCGGTATGTTGACCGTGGTGGCGCCGGCGGCGATGACCGCTTCGACCACTTCGGCCAGGAACTCGCGGCGGGTGCGGACGGCGTCCTCGCAGGAGAACTCCACGTTGGGGGTGTAGCCGGCGGCACGCTTGACCGCTTTGACCGCCGTGGCCAGGACCTTGGCCGGCTCCATCTGCAGCTTGTACTTCATGTGGATGTCGGAGGTGGCGATGAAGGTATGGATGCGCCCCTTGTCACCGGCATACTTGAGCGCCTCCCAGGCGCGGTCAATGTCCTTGTCGTTGGAACGGCACAGCCCGGCGATTTCCGGCCCCTTGATGGTCTGGGCGATTTTCTTCACCGCTTCGAAGTCACCCTCGGAGGCGATGGGGAAGCCTGCCTCGATCACATCCACGTTCATCTTCTGCAGGTGGCGGGCGAGGCGCAGCTTTTCCTCGATATTCATGCTGTTGCCGGGGGCCTGTTCGCCGTCCCGCAGGGTAGTGTCGAAAATCCTGATGACCTGCCGATCATCCTTCTTCGTTGTCGCTTGTGCCTTTGCCTTTGCCTTTGCCATCGTGTGCGCTCCTTTCGTATGTGCTGCGCCGTGGTGCAAGTATACCAGCAATTGTGAAAACGTCCTGATTTCAAAAACAAAAACGCCTTCGTCCGCAAGGGACGAAGGCGTAAACGCTCCGTGGTACCACCCTAATTCATCCGGCAGACTGCTGGCCGGATCTTCGTGCACCCGTTACGTGGGAGGACGGCCCCGGCTACTGTATTCACCGGAACGGCTCGGAGGCGAGTTCATCGTCTGCGCTTGCCGGTTCGCACCACCCACCGGCTCTCTGGAAAGCCCACTACGACTACTACTCCTCGTCACTGCCTTTGCAATGTTCGATCATCATAAAAAAATAATTCAGCCAAAGTCAAGCTGTTTTATTTTTTCAGCCAATTATGCGCAGCTTGCCAAACAGAATATACCCTGCCGCGGCGGTCTGCCGGCCAGACAGGGTATGCAGGGCGGCAGATGACAGAAAGGCTTGCCTTCTGGCGCGCTTGCCTTTACTCTACACCCAATTCTCACCATGAGGTTCTTGCCATGAAACTGCGGAATTCAATGATGTTTACCCTGTTGCTCGTACTGATGTCAGTGGTGGCCCATGCCGCCGATCCAGCTCCAACGGCGGCACCGCCCAAGGGGCTCTCCCTGTTGCCGGCTGCAGCGGCCGAGGTCAAGAAGGAAGCGGCTGCAGCAAAACCCCAGTCCGGCTTTCGCATCGGCTATGTGGACATGGGACGCGTCAGCCAGGAGTCGAATGTGGGCAAGCAGGCCCAGGCCAGCGTCAAGGAGCGCAAGGACAAGCTGCAGACCAGGATCGATGCGCGGCGCAAACAGCTCGACAAGCAGCGGGCCGCCATTGAGGAAAAGCTGCCAACCATGACACCTAAAGTGCGTGAGGCCAAGCTCAAGGAGTTCCAGAAAAAGGTGGCCGACTTCCAGGCCTTTGGGCAGCAGGCGGACAAGGAGCTGCAGCAGCTGCAGGATGACCTGGCGGCAGGTTTCGCTACGTCAGTGGAAAAGGCCGCGACCGACCAAGGCGTTGCCAGCGGCGTTGGCCTGGTTGTCATCCGCAAGGAGCTGCTCTATGTGGATAGCCGTGTCGAGGCAGTGGACGTTACCGACGACGTCATCCGCCGCATGAACGAGGCGGCAGCCAAGAAGTAGCCGCAAGCCATGCCGTCAGAAATGCACAAAGCCCGCTTTCTTCGGAAAGCGGGCTTTGTGGCGCTGGGGAGTACAGACGATCAGACCTGGACAACCTCTTTCACGCCCGGCACTTTTTCCTTCATGGCGCGCTCGATGCCCATCTTGAGGGTCATGGTGGACATGGGGCAGCTGCCGCAGGCGCCTTTCAGCCTGACCTTGACGACGCCGTCCTCGGTTACCTCCACCAGCTCCACATCACCGCCGTCGGCCTGCAGGCCGGGGCGAACCATCTCAAGAACCTTTTCCACTTCCGCTTTCATGACGAACTCCTTTTCTCTGGTTGTATGCTTCAACACGAAAACTGGCTGTTTTTGTGATGAAAACTGTTATGTCTCCCGCAAAGGCAGCCCCGGTTCGGTCAGGTGCTCCGGCTGCATGACCCGGTCAAGTTCCGCTGCCGCCATCAACTGCCGCTCCAGCACAATCTGCCGGATGGACTTGCCGCTGGCGATCGACTCCTTGGCCACTGCTGCCGCGGCATTGTAGCCGATGTAGGGCGCCAGCACCGTCACCAGGCCGAGCGAGTCGTCCAGATAGCGCCGGCAGCGCTCCGGGTTGGCCTCTATGCCCAGTATGCACGCTTCCGTGAATTTCCGCACCCCGTTTGTAAGCAGCTCCAGGCTGAAGGTCAGGTTCCAGGCGATCAGCGGCATCATGACGTTCAGTTCCAACTGGCCCGCCTGGGCCGCCTGCATCACCGCCTGGTCGCAGCCGATCACCTGGTAGCAGACCATGTTGGTCATCTCGGCCATGGACGGGTTGATCTTGCCCGGCATAATCGAGGAACCGGGCTGGACCGCCGGCAGGCGAATCTCGTCCAGGCCGGTGCGGGGGCCGGAGGAGAGCAGGCGCAGGTCGTTGGCGATGCGGCCGATGGTGACCGCCGTCCGTCGCAGGGCCGACGACAGGGCCAGGAAGGGGTCCATGCTCTGCATGGCCTCGAACAGGTTGGGACTGCCGACGAGCGGAAAGCCGGTTTCCGTGGCCAGTTCCTCCACCATGTTCCGGATGTAGTCCGGCTCGGCGTTCAGGCCGGTGCCCACGGCGGTACCGCCGATGCCCAGCTCCAGGAGCGCCGGAAGGGTGGACTCCAGTCCTTCCCGGTTCCTGTGCACCGCCTCGGCGTAGCCTCCGAACTCCTGCCCCAGCCGGATCGGTACCGCATCCTGCAGGTGGGTGCGCCCCGACTTGAGGATGTGGTCGAACTCGCGGGCCTTGCGGCCCAGGGCCGTTTCCAGCCCCTCCAGTCCCTCCAGCAGCGGATCCAGCAACTCCAGGCTGGCGAGCCGGATGGCGGTCGGGATCACGTCATTGGTGGACTGGGCCATGTTGACGTGGTCATTGGGGTGCAGGGCGGCGAAGTCGCCCCGCTCTTTGCCCAACAGCTCCAGGGCACGGTTGGCCAGGACCTCGTTGACGTTCATGTTGTGGGAGGTGCCGGCCCCGGCCTGGAAGGGATCGACCACGAACTGGTCACTGAACCGGCCCGCCAGCACTTCGTCGGCCGCCGCGACGATGGCATTGCCGATCTCGGCCGACAGGCGGCCGGTGCCCATGTTGACCCGGGCGGCCGCCTTCTTGATGATCACCGTGGCCCAGACAAAGGCCGGATGGGGCTTGAGTCCCGAGATGGGGAAGTTGCGCACGGCCCGGGCGGTCTGGGCGCCGTAGTAGGCCTCGGCCGGGACCGCCATCTCACCGAGGGTGTCTGATTCGATGCGCGTCGCCATGGGTACACCCCCTTTTCTCAACCTAACGACACAGTATCATTATACCATGCTGGGACGGGTCAGGAGACGACGATCCGGGCAAAGCGGCGCTTGCCGATCTGGACGATGTACTCGCCAGCCGCCGCAAGCTCCAGGTTGACGTTGGAGACTTTCTCGCCATTCAGCTTCACGCCCCCACCCTCGATGTTCCGTTTCCCCTCACCGTTGGACTTGGTCAGGCCCGCTTCGGTCATGGCCCGGGCCAGAAGGACCGTGCCGTCGGCCAGGCTGAAGCTCACCTGGGGCATCTCGTCCGGGATCTCGTTCTCCTTGAAGCGTTTGACGAAGTTCTCCTCGGCTGCTTCACCGGCGCCGGTGCCGTGGAAGCGGGAGACGATCTCGCGCCCCAGTGCCTTCTTGGCCGCCATGGGATGCACCGACTTGTCCTTGAGGCCGGACTTGAGTTTTTCCAGTTCGCTGAGCGGCATGTCGGACAAGAGCTCGTAATAGCGCACCATCAGCTCGTCGGAGATGGACATGACCTTGCCGAAGATCTCGTCCGGCGCTTCGGTGATGCCGATGTAATTGCCGAGCGACTTGGACATCTTGTTGACCCCGTCCAGCCCCTCCAGCAGCGGCATGGTCAGGATGCACTGGGGCGGCTGGCCCCATTCGCGCTGCAGCTCGCGCCCCATCAGCAGGTTGAACTTCTGGTCCGTGCCCCCCAGCTCCACGTCCGACCGGAGCGCCACCGAGTCGTACCCCTGCACCAGCGGGTAGAGGAACTCGTGGATGGCGATCGGCTGCTGGCCGGTGAAGCGCTTGTGGAAGTCGTCCCGCTCCAGCATGCGTGCCACGGTGTATTTGGATGCCAGGGCGATCATGCCGCCCGACCCCAGTTCGTTCAGCCAGGTGGAGTTGAACACCACCTTGGTCTTGTCCGGGTCCAGGATCTTGAACACCTGGTGCTTGTAGGTCTCGGCGTTTCTGAGCACGTCCTCGCGGGTCAGCACCTTGCGGGTCTCGGATTTGCCGGTCGGATCGCCGATCATGCCGGTGAAGTCGCCGATCAGGAAGTTGATCTCATGGCCCAGCTGCTGGAACTGGCGCAGCTTGTGGATCAGTACCGTGTGCCCCAGGTGCAGGTCGGGCGCGGTCGGGTCGAAGCCGGCCTTTATCTTCAAGGGGACGCCGCTTTTCAGCGACTTCTCCAGCTTTTCCTCCAGCTCCTTCTCGATCAAAACCTCTACGGCGCCGCGCTTGATGACGGCCATCTGTTCTGCTACGGACATTTCAAAGACTCCTCGAATAGGTATGAAATAAACACCATACCACCCCTGACCCCTCCTCAACGAGGAGGGGGATGAGAAGCCGCTTGCCCCCCTCCTGATTCAGGAGGGGTCGGGGGTGGTTATATTTTTCAGTACAGTTCCGGCCGGCGGTCGTTGAAGCAGGGAATCTGGGCGCGCCAGTCGGCCATGACCTGCATGTCGAGCGGGGCGATGAGCTCGCCCTGCTCCTCACCCGCCTCGGCCAAAAGCTCCCCCTTGGGGTTGACGATCATGCTCATGCCGAAGAAATCCAGCTTGCCGATGATGCCGCAAGCGTTGCAGGAGACGACGAACAGCTGGTTTTCGATGGCCCGGGCGCGCAGGAGCGTTCGCCAATGCTCCTGGCGCGGCTTGGGCCACTGGGCCGGCACGCAGATCACCTGGGCCCCCTCGAGCGCCAGGCGGCGCGACAGTTCGGGAAAGCGCAGGTCGTAACAGATGATCACGCCGATTTTGCCGATGGAGGTGTCGGCCAGCAGCCAGCCGTCACCGCTGTCGAACGCCTTGTCTTCGCCCAAAAGGGAAAAGAGGTGCATCTTGCGGTAGATGCCGGCCAGGCGGCCGTTGTCCGCCAGGTAGATGGTGTTGAAGACCTTGTCGCCGTGGGGTTCGGGCATGCTGCCGACAATGACCAGCTTCAGTTCCCGCGACAGGGTCAACAGCTCCTCGACGATAGCGGGGGTGCGTTGGGCCAGCGCGTTCAGGTTCTTGTAGGCGAACCCGGATGACCACATCTCGGGCAGCACGGCGAGTTGGGCACCCTGGCCGGAGACCCGTCCGAGCGCTTCGCGCACATAGGCCAGGTTGGCGTCCACATCCCCCTGGTTGACCGTAAATTGAATGGCGGCGGCCTGAATGGTGGTCATGGTCCTTACCTCGTCAGTTGTGAATTCAGATAGGCGTTGATCACGTCCAGGTAGATCTCGCGCGGTTTGCTGGTGCCGTCGCTGGGGGCGATCATCCCCTCGTGCTCCATCATCTCCACGATGCGGGCGGCGCGGTTGTAACCGATGCGCAGCCGGCGCTGGACCATGGAAATGCTCGCCTGCTTGGTCTCGGCCACCAGGCGCAGGGCGTCCTCCCAGCGTTCGTCCTGCTCCTCGTCCATGCCGTCGCTCCCCTTGTCGTCGGCATCCTTCATCTCCAGGATCGACTTCTCGTACACCGGTTTGCCCTGTTTCTTGAGGAAGTCCACCACGCGCTGCACCTCGGCGTCGGAGACGAAGGCGCCGTGGATGCGCTGCAGCTTGGAGGTTCCGGGGGGCATGTAGAGCATGTCGCCCGCCCCAAGGAGGCTCTCGGCCCCGTTGCAGTCCAGAATGGTGCGGGAATCGACCTTGGAGGAGACCTGGAAGGAGATGCGCGACGGCAGGTTGGCCTTGATCAGGCCGGTGATCACGTCCACCGAGGGGCGCTGGGTGGCCAGGATCAGGTGGATGCCCGAGGCGCGGGCCTTCTGGGCCAGGCGGGCGATGTGTTCCTCCACCTCGCGGCCCGCCACCATCATCAGGTCGGCCAGTTCGTCCACGATGACCACGATGTAGGGGAGGTGCTTGTGCTCCAGCTCGTCGGCGTCGTCCAGAACGAAGGGGAGCGGCTCCTCGACGGCTTCTTCCCCCTCGATGATCTCTTCCAGTTCCTCGATGATCTCCTCTTCGGGGATGTCATGGTTTGCGGACTGGTCCTCCTCTTCGGCGGCCAGCTTCTTGTTGTAGGATTCGATGTTGCGCACGCCCTTGTCGGCCATGAGCCGGTAGCGCTGCTCCATCTCGTTCACCGCCCACTTCAGGGCCAGAGAGGCCTTTTTCGGCTCGGTCACCACCGGCAGGAGCAGGTGGGGAATGCCCTCGTACATGGAGAATTCCAGCATCTTGGGGTCGACCATGATCATGCGCACGTCCCGGGGGGTAGCGGTGTAGAGGAGCGACAGGATCATGGTATTGATGGATACCGATTTGCCGGAGCCGGTGGAGCCGGCCACCAGCAGGTGGGGCGCCTTGCCCAGGTCGGTGACCACCGGGATGCCGGCGATATCCTTGCCCAGGGCCAACGGAAGCTTCATGCGGTTGTGGTGGAACTCTTCGCAGTTGAAGATCTCGCGCAGGAAGACCATGTCGCGGTCGCGGTTCGGCACCTCTATCCCCACCACCCCCTTGCCGGGGATGGGGGCCACGATGCGGATGGACATGGCCTGCAGCGCCATGGTCAGGTCGTCGGCCAGGCCGGCGATGCGACTGATCTTGATGCCGGGTGCCGGAGAGAATTCGTACATGGTGATGACCGGGCCGGGGCAGATCTCCACCACTTCGCCGTCGATACCGTAGTCCTTGAGCTTTTTCTCCAGGAGCCGGGCGTTCATGGTCAGGCTGTCCTTGTCCAGCACCTTTTCACTGGCCGGCGGCTGATCCAGCAGGGAGAAGGGAGGGGTGTGGAAGTCGCCGTCGGCCTTGATGAATTCGAAGGCCTCCTGGATCGGGGCGTTCTTGGCCGCCTCCTTCTTCTTGTCCTTCTCCCGCTTGAAGACATTTGGTTTGGCGGCAGGCGGTGTGGCCGGCTTGATCACCGGGCCTGCGGCAGCGGCAGCCGGCAGCCCCTCCTTCTTGGCCTTCTCGCGCTGGCGCTCTTCCCGGTCGTGGGCGCGGCGTTCCTGCCAGGCGGCCCACTTATGTTTGAAGGTCTCCAGCCACCAGCCGGCAAACAGCACGAAGGAAAATTTGGACAGGATCATGATCACGGCGGCCAACAGCGGCAGCAGCAGCAGCATGGCGCCGGTGGTGCCGACGGTCGCCTTCAGTGCCCGGGCCGTGACTACACCGACGGCGCCGCCCGTGGGTACCTGCTGGCCGAGCAGCAGGGTCTTGTCGCGGAAAAAGGCGAACAGGGTGGCGAGGGTGAAAATCAGGCCGCCGAAGGCCAGGAGCTTGTAGGAACGGAGCCGGATTTCCTTGAAGCGCAGCAGGGTGTAGGCCATGTAGAGCAGGGCGCCCGGTATCAGGTACGAGGCCAGGCCGAAGCAGATCAGCAGGAGGTCGGCGATCTGGGCACCCAGCCGTCCCCCCAGGTTGCGCACGACCCCTTCGTTGGAGAAGCTGTTCCAGGAGACGTCAGCCGCATTGAAGGTCAACAGCGTCAGGAGCAGAAAGACGCCGATCGTGGCCAGCCCCATCCCCTGCAGTTCTTTGGTAAGTTTTTCTTTTTTCGGTTCTTCGAGCGCCATGGATAGAGTCGTTTCTTGGATTTAAATCGAGCTATATTACTCGGAATCTGCGGGGAGAGGCAAAGAAAAAAACGGGGAAGTGCGACAGAATACGCATTTTGGATGGCTCGGGCACTGTTCAGAGCGTGGTGATCTCATCCCCCGGTCTGATCGTCCCGCCGGTGATGACCCGGGCGAAGATCCCCTCCTTGGGCATGACGCAGTCGCCGGCCTGGTAGTAGATGGCGCAGCGGGTATGGCACTCCTTGCCGATCTGGGTCACCTCCAGCAGGGCTTTACCTACCTGCAGGCGGCTGCCGACCGGCAGCGATACCAGGTCGATGCCGGTGGTGGTGATGTTTTCGGCGAAGTCGCCCGCATCCACGTCCAGCCCCAGCTTGCGCATCTTGTCGATGCTCTCCTGCGCCAGCAGGCTTACCTGGCGGTGCCAGTCGCCGGCATGGGCGTCACCCACGATGCCATGGTTTTCCCGCAACTCCACCGACGAGACCTGGGTCTTGCGTTCCCCTTTTTTTTCGCTGATGCACGTGGCTACGACGTGTGCCATGTTACCCCCCTACCTGGGACATTTTGAAATTGCGGTGGGCATACCCGTCTTTGGTGATGGCGTGGCGGTCCGGTTTGCCCCTGACAATGCCGTGCAGCACCTCGGCCAGCCGCTCCGGGTCGGGTGGGCGCAGACAGGTGAGCAGATCGGTTTTCTGGTCGGCGAACAGGCATCCCTTGGCCTGGCCGGTGGCGGTGACCCGAATGCGGTTGCATTCATGACAGAAATGCCCCGAGATGGCGGTGATGATGCCGATGCTGCCGTGGGCGCCGGGAATGCGAAAATCCCGCGACGGGCCGGCATAGGGGCCCTTGTCCACCTGCTCCAGGGGGAAGCGCTCGGCGATGCGGCGCAGGATCTCGTCGCCGGAAATGCTGTAGCGCTGCCAGTCCTCATCCCGGACCACCGGCATGTACTCGATGAAGCGGACCGAGTTGCCGCGCGCGCGGGTCAACTCCACAAAGTCGAAGATCTCGTTGTCGTTAATGCCGGCCATGATCACGCAGTTGATCTTCGGCGGCGGAAAACCGGCCCGTTCGGCGGCATCCAGGCCTGCCATCACCCGCTGCAGGTCGCCGCCGCGGGTGATGTCGCTGAACACCGCAGGATTGAGTGAGTCGAGGCTGACATTCAGACGCTGAACCCCGGCCCGATAGAGGTCGGCGGCCATGGGCTCCAGCAGCAGGCCGTTGGTGGTCAGGGCCAGGTGGGCCAGGCCGGGAATCCGGGACAGCCGGTCCAGAAACGGGACCAGCCCGCTGCGCACCAGCGGTTCGCCGCCGGTGATGCGGATTTTCTCGATCCCCAGTCCGACGGCCGCCTCGGCAATCAGCAGCAGTTCCTCGTAACTGAGCACGGCGCCATGCTCCTGCTTGACGATGCCCTCCTCGGGCATGCAGTAGAAGCAGCGCATGTTGCAGCGGTCTGTTACCGAGAGCCGCAGATAATTGATGTGCCTCCCGAGGGAGTCAGTCAGCTGCACGGATGATACGCTCCTCGACAAAGCGGGCCACCTGGACCGGGTCGTTCAGGTCCAGCACCGGCACATCCAGTTCCAGCGGCTCGTCCGAGGCCACGGCTATGAGTGTTGGGTCGTGTTCCTCGCCCCGGCAGAGCAGGGTTGCGCTCCGCTCCCGGCGGTGGACCTCGATCTTGGGCAGATTCCCCTTTTTGAAGCCTTCGGTCAGCACGATGTCCACGTCGTTGAAGTAGGTGGCGATCAGCTCTTCGATGGCCGGCGCAGCCTCATGCCGTTTCACCACGGCCAGCTTTTCGGGGGAGGAGATCAGCATGGTGTCGGCGCCGGCCTGGGTGAGGCGGTGGCTGTCCTTGCCGGGGTGGTCGATGTCGAAGCGGTGGGCGTCGTGCTTGATCACCCCCACCCGGTGGCGGTGTTTTTTCAGCTCGGCGATCACCTGCTCCAGCAGGGTGGTCTTGCCGGTGCCGGATTTGGCGACAAAGGAAACGGCTTTGGGGGGCATGGGTACCTCATTGGCTCGTACGGTTGCGTCCCGTTGTGCAGGGGAAACATGG
>Ga0334722_10007529_pt1 | contig 10534 bp, 8 predicted proteins | sample C3_bottom_MG_FD_207210 | JGI IMG/M metagenome (GOLD analysis project Ga0334722, IMG submission 207210) | Sediment microbial communities from Yellowstone Lake, YNP, Wyoming, USA - C3_bottom | ecosystem: Environmental > Aquatic > Freshwater > Lake > Sediment | place: USA: Wyoming | collected... | reverse complement strand
AAGGTCGCCGCGCCCGATGAGGAGCGCGGGGCACAGATCGAAGGCGGCACCACTTACCAGCTGGCGAAGGGCGACGTCATCACCGTCCCGGCAGGCACGCCGCACTGGTTCAAGAAGGTGTCGGGCAGCCTCAACTACTACACGGTGAAGGTCCGCTGACCGTGCGACACCTCATCCTCTCTGGCGCCCTGGCGGTGGTGTGCGGCCCCGCGGCCGCCCAGGTGACGGCCGACGCGCCGCTGCGCGGCAATCCGGTGGCGGTCATCGACCTCCGTACCACGGCAGGCGCCGGGATCGCGGGCGTACAATGGAAGTACCAGGATGCCGACATCGTGGCCGTGGATCACCATGCCGTCGGCCCGGATCTCCGGCCATCGGGGCCCGCCAATCACACGCGCGACCTGGTGCCGCATGCCGGCGTTGCCGGCTTCGATGATGCGACCTGGGCCGTCGTGCCCGCCGAGTCGCTCGAGGCACGCCGGGGCAATGGCCGGCTCTCCTTCGGCTGGTACCGTGGGACCGTGACGATTCCCGCTCGCGTCGGCGCCCTCGATCCCAACGGCATGGCCGTCGTGTTCGAGCTGGTGGTGGACGACTACGCCGAGGTATGGGTGAACGGCAAGTTGCCCACGGTCCTGGGCCAGACGGGTGGGCAGCTGGTGAAGGGCTTCAATGCGCCTAACCGCGTGGTGCTGACCCGCGACGCCCACGCGGGCGATCGCTTCGAGCTCGCGTTCCTCATGCTGAACGGTCCGGTATCGAACCCACCGGGGAATTTCCTCTGGGTGCGCTCAGCCACGCTCGACTTCTACCCCGCCGATGCGGCACGCCCGGTGCCGGCGGCGATGGGCGAGATCCAGCGACACGATCCGGCCTTCGATCACGTGGTGCCGCCCGGCGCCGTCATCGAAGCGCTTGCGGGCGGCTTCCAGTTCATCGAGGGACCCGTGTGGGTCCGCGATGGCGGCTACCTCCTCTTCAGCGACCCGAACGCCAACCTGATCTATCGCTGGACACCGGACGGCCAGATCACGGTCTACCGGACCAAGAGTGGCTACGCGGGCGTCAATATCGGACAATACCACCAGCCCGGCTCGAACGGCCTGACGCTGGATGCGGAGGGGCGGCTCACGATCAACGAGCATGGCAACCGACGCGTCACCCGGCTGGAGAAGACGGGCGCCATCACGGTGCTGGCCGATGGCTACGACGGCAAGCGCCTCAACAGTCCCAACGACCTAGTCTACCGGTCGGACGGCACGCTCTACTTCACCGATCCGCCATTCGGCCTGCCGAAGGCATTCGACGATCCGGCGAAGGAGACCCCGTACAGCGGTGTCTACCGGGTGCGGAACGGGGTGGTCACGCTGGAGACGCGGGAACTCAGCGGACCAAACGGGATCGCCTTCTCGCCCGACGAGCGTTACCTGTACGTGGACAACTGGGACGTCAAGCGTAAGGTCGTGATGCGCTATGACGTGGCGCCCGATGGCGCGCTCTCGAATGCCAGCGTCTTCGTGGACCTGACGGCCGTGCCGGGCGACATCGCCCTCGATGGCATCAAGGTGGACCGCGAAGGGGACGTGTTCGTCGCGGGGCCGGGTGGCATCTGGGTCTTCTCGCCCGATGGCCGGCACCTGGGCACCATCAGCCCGCCGGAGCATGTCGCCAACATGGCGTGGGGCGACGACGATGGCAGGACACTGTATCTCGCGGCCAGCACCGGTCTCTATCGTATCCGGCTGGGCGTGGCCGGAGCGGGCACACCAGCCACCACCGCCAGCCGCTGAACCCGAACGGGAGGGGAAGGGGCGGCCAGGGAACCCGGGGCCGTCCTTTGGCGTTCCACAGGTAACCCCAGGGGATCTCCATGGCTGGCACCTCGCACTACGACGTGATCATCATCGGCACCGGTGCCGGCGGCGGTACCCTGGCCCGGCGCCTCGCGCCGTCCGGCAAGCGCATCCTGATCCTGGAGCGCGGAGACTATGTTCCGCGCGAGCAGGAGAACTGGAGCCCGCGCGCCGTGAACGTCGAGGCACGCTACAACACGAAGGAAGTGTGGAAGGACAAGGACGGGAAGGATCTCCACCCGCATACCAACTACAACGTCGGTGGCAACACCAAGTTCTACGGCGCGGCGCTCTTTCGCTTGCGTCGCGAGGACTTCGGCGAGCTGCGCCACCACGGCGGCCTGTCGCCCGCATGGCCGCTCACCTACGACGATCTCGAGCCGTACTACACCGAGGCTGAGCGGCTGTACCACGTCCACGGCGAGCGCGGTGCCGATCCCACCGAACCCGCCGCCAGCGCGCCATACCCGCACGCGCCCGTGTCGCACGAGCCGCGCCTGCAGCAGCTGCACGATGATTTCGCGCGCCAGGGGCTCCGGCCCTTCCACGTGCCCCTGGGCATCATGCTGGATGAGAGGGACCGGCGGGCGAGTGCATGCATCCGCTGCGCGACATGTGATGGGTTTCCCTGCCTGGTCCGCGCCAAGTCCGACTCGGAAACCTGTGGGATAAACGGAGCGCTGGCCCACCCCGCCGTGACGCTGCTGACCGGTGCCCTGGTCACACGCGTGGAGACGGCGCCCAATGGTCGCACCGTCAGCGCGGTTGTCGTCGAGCGTGAAGGCCGGACCGAGCGCTACGGCGCCGACATCGTGGTGGTCTCGGCCGGCGCGATCAACTCGGCGGCCTTGCTGCTTCGCTCGGCGAATGCACAGCATCCGCGGGGCCTCGCCAACGGGTCCGATGTCGTCGGGCGTCACTACATGGGGCACATCAACTCGGTGCTGCTGGCGCTCTCGCGCTGTCCCAATCCCACAGTCTTCCAGAAGACCCTCGCGCTCAACGACTTCTACCTCGGCGCACCCGACTGGCCCTACCCGATGGGCCACATCTCGTTCGTCGGCAAGCTCGACGGTGTGAGCCTCTCAGCCGGCGCACCGAAGATCGCGCCGGGATGGACCCTCGACCTCATGGCGAAGCACTCTCTCGACTTCTGGCTCACTTCCGAGGACCTGCCTGATCCGGAGAACCGAGTCACGCTCGACAGGGAGGGCCGTATCGTGCTCAGATATCGTCCCAACAACGGCGAAGGGCACAAGAGGCTCATCGCGAAACTCGAGGAGCTGATGAAGGCACAGACCAAGTGCAACGTCCATGGGCACGACTGCCATCAGGGGCTCTTCGGACGCAGCCTTTTCCTCGGCGAGCAGATCCCTCTCGCGGGCGTGGCGCATCAGAATGGCACGATCCGGTTCGGTCACGATCCGAAGGCGGCGGCGCTGGATGTGAACTGCCGCGCCCACGAGGTCGACAATCTGTACGTGGTGGACGGCAGCTTCTTCCCGTCGAGCGGCGCGGTGAACCCGGCGCTCACCATCATGGCGAACGCGCTCCGCGTGGGCGACCATCTCCTTGAGCGGCTCGCCTGATGCGCCGGCTCGCCGCGTTCCTTGCGCTGCTTCTTGCTGCGGCACCGACTCCCGGGAGACCGCAGCAGCCACACCCCTGGCAGGGGCCGGGGATCAGCGCTCCGGTCGGTGCGTCCGCGGGCCCCCGCGGCGCGGCGCGGGCCGTGGCCGGCGCCGCGCTCACCGTGTCGGACATGGAGCGGTCCGTCCGCTTCTACCGCGATGTCCTTTTCTTTACGCCGGTGTCCGATCGCGTGGTGGACGGACCGGCCTGGGAAGCGCTCACCGGTGTTACGGGCGCTCATATTCGAATGGTGGATCTGGCACTCGGGGCAGAGCACCTCCGCCTCATGCAGTTCCTTGACACGCCGGGGCGCGCAGCGCCCGCCGACATGCGGAGCAATGATCGCTGGTTCCAGCACGTTGCGATCATCGTGCGCGACATGGACAGCGCCTATGCTCGCCTCGAGGCGGCGGGCGTTCGCCACGTGTCGCCTGCCCCGCAGACTCTCCCGGAGACGATCCCACCGGCTGCCGGTATCCGTGCCTTCTACTTCCTGGACCCCGACGGACATCCCCTGGAGATTCTGGCCTTTCCTCCGGACAAGGGCGCGGCCCAGTGGCACACGCCGTCGAGCCGGTTGTTCCTTGGCATTGACCACACCGCCATCGTCGTGTGGGATACCGAGCGCAGCCTGGCATTCTACCAGCGTCTCTTCGGGCTCGAGGTGAAGGGTGAGAGCATGAATTTCGGACTCGAGCAGGAGCGGCTCACCAATGTTCCATCCGCGCGGCTGCTCATCACCGGCTTGCGTGCGGCCGCCGGGCCAGGATTGGAGTTCCTGGACTACCGAACGCCCCGCACTGGCCGGCCCTATCCGGCAAGTGATCGGCCCAGTGACTTGACGCACTGGCAGACGCTCATCGTGGTGGAGAATGTGGACACCGCACTCGCGCTGGCGCGCGCGCAGGGCGCCCGCCTGGTGTCGCGCTCGGCAGTCACCCTCGATCCCGTGGCGACCGGATTCCGTCGCGCAGTCATCATCCGCGACCCCGATGGCCATGCCGTCGAGCTGGTGGCCCGGTGAACCGCATCGGTCGGTCGCGACCAGAACAAGGAGTTGTCCCGTGACGATGCAGCATGAGGCCGGCTACTACGCGAAGATGAACCTGCCCCGTCCGATCACACCGGTGCACCCCATTCCCGAAGTGCTCACCGGGCAGGTCGCGATCGTCACCGGGGCCAACTCCGGCATCGGTCGCTCGGTCGCCATTGCGCTGGGCAAAGCGGGGGCTGACGTGGTGATCAACTACGTCAGCCGGCCGGAAGAGGCCGAAAAGGTCGCGGACCAGATACGCTCCGCAGGCCGGCGCGCCATGATCGCCATGGCCGATGTGAGCCAGGAAGCCCAAGTGCAGGCGATGTTCAAGGCGACCATCGCGGAGTTTGGAACCGTCGACATTCTGGTCAACAATGCCGGCCTCCAGAAGGACGCGCCGTTCCACGAAATGACGGTCGCCCAGTGGGACCTGGTCCTGGGAGTCAACCTGCGCGGGCAGTTCCTGTGCGCACGGGAGGCGGTACGCGAGTTCCTGCGCAGGGGCGTGCGACCCGAGGTCTCGGTTGCGGCAGGGAAGATCATCTGCATGAGCTCGGTCCACGAGGTCATTCCCTGGGCGGGCCACGTGAACTACGCCGCCTCCAAGGGAGGGGTGATGCTGATGATGAAAAGCCTGGCGCAGGAGGTGGCCGAGAAGCGCATCCGGGTGAATAGCATCGCGCCTGGCGCCATCCGCACCCCGATCAACATGGATGCGTGGGGAACTCCCGAGGCCTATGCGGCGCTGATGCGGCTCATCCCCTATAAGCGGATTGGTGAGGCCGACGAGATCGGGCGAGCCGCGGTCTGGCTGGCGTCCGACGACTCCGACTACGTGGTGGGGACGACGATGTACATTGATGGTGGGATGACGCTCTACCCCGGATTCGAGACCGGCGGATGAAAGTGCGCCTCGCCCGCAGTCGCCGGCTGCGGAGAGGCTTCACTCGTCAAACCGGGACCGCAGGCGGTGCGCTCGGTGCAGCCCCAGCGCCTGAGGGTAAGTGCAACTGAGCGATAAGCTAACGAGCGGCCGTGACCGCTCCGTCCCTACCGGTACCCCGCCGCCTGGAGTTGGAACAGCTCGGCGTAGAGCCCCTTTCGGGCGACCAGCGCCTCGTGGGTGCCCTGCTCGACCATCCGGCCGCCCTGGAGCACCAGGATCCGGTCGGCCATCCGCACCGTCGAGAACCGGTGGGAGATGAGCACCGCCATCTTCCCGGCGGTCAGTTCGCTGAATCTCAGGAACACCTCGTACTCGGCGCGGGCATCGAGTGCGGCCGTGGGCTCGTCGAGAATCAGGAGCTGCGCTTCGCGCATGTAGGCGCGCGCCAGCGCCACCTTCTGCCATTCGCCGCCCGACAGGTCCACCCCACCCTCGAACCGCCGGCCGAGCATCTGGTCGTACTGGCCGGCCAGCCGCTTCGCCACCGTATCGGCCAGGCTCCGCTCCGCCGCCGCCTCGATGCGCCGCTGGTCGGCGATCCCCTCGATGTCGCCGACGGCGATGTTCTCCTTGAGGAGGAAGTCGTAGCGGACGAAGTCCTGGAAGATGACACCGACGTTCCGGCGCAGGCTGTGCAGGTCGTACTCGCGCAGGTCCACGCCGTCGAGCAGGATTCTGCCCTCAGTGGTGTCGTAGAGCCGGGCGAGCAGCTTGACCAGCGTGGTCTTCCCGGCGCCGTTCTCGCCCACCAGCGCCAGGCGCTCTCCCGGAGCCAGAGAGAAGTCCAGCCCCCTCACCGCCCACTGCTCCGATCCGGGGTAACGGAACCCCACGCCCTCGAAGACAAATCCCTGACGAATCGGATTCGGCACCTGCGGAGCCCCCGGCTTCGGCCGGATCCGCGGCTCGATCGCGAGGAAGCTGAAGAGATCGTCGAGGTAGAGGCTCTGCTCGAACACCTGCGAGAGCGACAGGAGCACGCGCTGGGTGAGGTCGCGGCTCTGCCTGAACGATCCGGCCAGGAACGTCAGGACGCCGATGGTGAACAGGCCGGCCGGTCCGCGGTGGCCGATGACGGTGAGGTAGATGATCACCGCGTAGGCCCCGTAATACCCCAGGGTGCCGACAGCGGCGAGCAGGGTGGAGACGAAGCTCCGCCGGATCGCGAGGTGCTTGTTGGCCTCGTAGAACTCCTGCGAGAGCCGATCGTACCTGCCCACGAGAAAATCCGACAGCCCGAAGAGCTTGAGCTCCTTGGCGGAGACGTCACTCGCGCCGATGTACCGCAAGTAGTCGAGCTGCCGCCGCTCCGGGGTCCAGGAATACAGCAGCGAATAGCCGAGCGATGCGAAGTGGGTCTCTCCGAGCAGCGAGGGGAGCACCGCCACCACGAGCAGCGCCAGGAGCCAGGGGACGTACACCGCGAGCGCCGCGCCGAGCGTGATGAGGGTGATCGCGTCCTGCGCCGCGGCAAGGAGGAGGGTGAAGAGCCCGATCCGGCCCACCGTCTGGCGGCGCGCGCGCTCGAGCTTGTCGTACAGGTCGGCGTTCTCGAACTGCTCAAGGTCGAGGATGGCGGCGTGGCGCATCAGCTCGACGCTGGTGCGGTTGGCAAAGAGATCGCCCAGCAGGCTCTCCAGCAGGGCGGAGATCCGCGCCAGCCCTTCGCCCACGAGGGCGATCGCGAGCTCGATACCCAGCAGCTCAACCAGCCTCACCCAGTCCACCGGCGCACCGGTGCCCGCCAGGCCGACCGCACGGACGACCTCGTCCACGATCAGCTTCCCGATCCAGAGGACCGCGAGCGGGATCAGCGAGCGGCCGATCCGGAGTAGCAGGATGCCGGTCACGTAGCGCCGCTCGGTGGTCCACACCAGCCGCAGGAGGCGCGGCACGTGCTTCACCGCTTCCAGCCTCTTGCGCCAGCCGGGACGCGGCCCATCAGGCTTACGGCCGGAAAGGTTCGGCCGTACTATCGGGTGCTCGAGCGGGATCGCCATGGCCGGAAGCTAATCGCGGGAAAGGTGCACGATGCATTCATTCGACTGGCACACGATGCTGGACAACCTGCTGTACTTCGGCAGCCTGGACACCGTCACACACCCCGTGTCCTGGATCGAGAAGATCATCCGCCCCGTCGTCGTCTATCTCGTCCTGGTGTTCGGACTCCGGACCTTCGGCAAGCGGGTGCTCGCGCAGCTCAACCCGTTCGACCTGGTGGTCCTGCTCACAATCTCCAACACGGTGCAGAACGCGATCATCGGGAACGACACCTCGCTTTCCGGGGGCGTCCTCGGGGCGGCCGCGCTGCTCGGCATCAACGCCCTGATCGTGCGCCTCTTCTACCGCGGCCCGTCCAAGGATCTTCTCTGGGAGAGCGACAAGGACGTCAGCCTGATCTCCGAAGGAGAGACGAGAGAGCGCGAGATGCGCCGGCTGCACATCAATGCGGGCGAGCTCCTCGAGAAGGCCCACGAACGCGGGTTCGACTCGCTCGACGAGGTGGAAAGCGTGATGCTCTATCCCAACGGCACCATCTACATCAAGGGCAAGCCGATGACCGCCGAACGCGATCGCTTCGAGGAGATCGTCCGGCGGCTGGACGATCTGAGCGTGCAGGTGTCGGCGCTGAGCCGGTAGCTGGTTACTTTGGGCCTCATGCCTCCACTGACATCCGCACTCGTGACCGGCGCCACCCGCGGAATCGGACGCGCCACCGCCTTCGCCCTCGGACGCGCGGGGTATCGCGTCGGCGTTTGCGCCCGCACCCAGACGCAGGTGGACGCGTTGCTCGCCGACCTGAAGCGGGAGGGCATCGATGCCGCCGGCGTCGGCGCCGACGTCGGCGACCCTGGCCAGGCGGCCGGGGCCGTGGAACAGATTGCGGCCGCGATCGGCGAGATCGGCGTGCTGGTGAACAACGCCGGCGTGCTGATCGCCCGGCCGATCGAGGAGATGACGCTGGAAGATTGGGACGTCACCATGGCCACCAACGTCCGCAGCCTCTTCCTCATGACCAGGGCCGTGCTGCCGGCCATGCGCCGGCGGCGCGAGGGCACCATCGTCAACGTGGCCAGCCTCGCCGGGCGGAATGGCTTTGCCGGAGGCACCGCCTACAGCGCCTCCAAGCACGCCGTGCTCGGCTTCAGCCGCTCCCTCATGCTGGAGGTGAGGAAGGACAACGTCCGGGTCATCGCCATATGCCCCGGATCGGTGGATACCGCCTTGTTGCAGGGCCAGCCGATGCTGCAATCCGACCCCACCCGCATTCTCCGGCCGGAGGACGTGGCCGAGACCATTCTCCACGCGCTGCGCCTCCCCGCCCGGGCGATGGTGAGCGAAGTGGACATCCGGCCGACCAATCCCTAGTACGCCGAAGCCCACCGGATCGGCCGGGGTCCGCAATGGAGTGGACGTCTGTTGTTCGGCAGCCCCCGGCACTACCCTTATCCCGATGCCCCTCGACCGTTTCGCCCGGCTGCTGCTGATCCTTCTTCTCCCTGCCGCTTCTCTTGGGGTGGCGGGCGGAGGGCGCCGGCAGGAGCCCCAAGCCTCGGCATCACAGACGGTTGGCCCCCACATCAGCGCGCCTACTCAGTCGCTCCCCATCCCGGCTCACAACGAAGCGACCTGCCCGTTCTGCCAGGCCGCCATCTTCCCGCCCTGCACGCCGACCGCCGTGTCGGTGCCCCTGGAGCTTCTCGGGCTGGTCCGGGAAGATCACCTCTCCACCGACCCGCAGGTCCTCCACTCCACCGCACACCGCCTGGCCGAGTCCAGGGCCCCGCCCGTTCTCCGAATCGTCTGATCGGTCTCGCGCCCGCTGTGGGCGCGCGTTCCTCACGATTCGGAGACTCTCATGCACGTCCGTGGCCCCACGGTCTGCCTCGTCGTCACATTGGCGCTCGGAGCGCCCCACATCCTCATCGCCCAGGGGAACGAGCCCGCTTCGCCCGACTCGCTCGCCGCGGCCGCCGCCGACACCACCGATGACCTCGCCAAGCTCCGTGCCGCCGCTGCCGAAGCCGCGGGCGGCGCGGCACCGGGGGGCCCCGTTGCTCCCGGCGACAGCGCTCCCACGCCGAAGACGGAGTTCGTCGGCCGCCAGCGCAACGCGTCCGCGCTCAACCCGGAGATCAGCGCCACCGGCGACATCCGCCTCGTCGCCCGCGAGGGGCGGCAGCGAGACAACGGCGTAGCTCGGGAGTTCGAGGTGTCGATGCAGTCGGCGCTCGATCCGCACTCGAGCGGGAAGATCATCCTCACCTTCTCGGACGAGGAAGTGGGCGTCGAGGAGGGCTACATCTACTGGACCGGCCTCCCGGGCCGCCTCCGGGTGGACGTCGGCAAGTTCCGCCAGCAGCTCGGCGACCTCAACCGCTGGCACCTCCACGCCCTCCCCGAGACCGAATACCCGCTGGTCTACCAGCGATTCCTCGGACCCGAGGGCCTCGCCGGCGTCGGCCTCTCCCTCTACACGACGCTCCCGTTCTCGCTGCTCAAGGGGACACACGAGGTGTGGCTCCAGGGAACCACCGCCAATAGCGATCCGCTGTACGCCGGCGGCCGCCAGCCGACATGGCTCTTTCGCCTCCAGAACTTCTGGCAGCTCAACCGCTCCACCTACACGCAGCTTGGCTTCACCGGCACCGGCGGGAACAACGAGAGTGAAGATCTGAGGAGCCGGCTCCTGGGCCTCGACTTCCGGCTCACCTACCGCCCCCCCGAGGCGGGCACCCGGCGCGAGATCACCCTCCGGGCCGAGGGCTACCGGCTGCACGCCACTCAGCTCGGCACGACAACCGACCGGTATGGCACCTTCGTGGACCTGAACGCGCGATTGAGCCGACGGTGGGTGCTGGGCGGAAGGTACGATTGGGTCGAATCGCCGCGCGGTATCGAAGACACCGAATGGCGGATCACGCCGTCGGTCACCTGGTGGGAAAGCGAGTTCGTCTTCCTCCGGCTCGAAGGAGAACATGCCGAGAGCGACCTCGAAGGCCAGCGGAACATGCTGTCGCTCCAGGTCGTCTTTGCCATGGGCCCGCACAAGCACGAAACCTACTC
>Ga0334722_10007528_pt1 | contig 10534 bp, 9 predicted proteins | sample C3_bottom_MG_FD_207210 | JGI IMG/M metagenome (GOLD analysis project Ga0334722, IMG submission 207210) | Sediment microbial communities from Yellowstone Lake, YNP, Wyoming, USA - C3_bottom | ecosystem: Environmental > Aquatic > Freshwater > Lake > Sediment | place: USA: Wyoming | collected... | reverse complement strand
CCTGCGCGGCGAATGCCTTCCAGCGCAGCATCAAGTGAAGTCATGCCATTGAGATTGATGTTGAGGAGCGATGCTCCATACAGACCAAGATGGAGGTGAGAGTCGGTAAACGCTGGGTAGCAGGCGGCATCGGGTGTCTGGGCAAAGTCGATGACGCGAGCGCGCCCGTCAGAAGCCATCGCAGCAATGTCAGCGGTATTGCCAATTCTGGCAATGATGCCATTCCTCAGATACATGCTGTCGCCAGACTGAATCCAGCGTCCAGTGTGCCATGACAGGACTCGAACGTGCAGCAGGGCAATGTCTTCATGTTGTATCATCAGTGCGCCTCCAAAAGTGGAAAACTCCATTGCAGAACGCTGGAATCCATCGGGATGCTGGTGCGGGCTCTAGGGTGTGGTTGGCACTCTCAATTCCCTGGAGGTGTCAGTGCAAGGATCTCGGGGAGCGCGTCAACAAGAAAGGTTGGCTTCAGTGGAATGAGGCCAGTGCGGCCCGCATAACCAAATGTACATCCGCAGGAAGGAACGTGCGCATTGAGAGCTACAAGAATGTCGTTTCGTGAGTCACCGACCATGAGCGTTCTCTCAGCTGAGGCCCCAACGTCGCGCATCAGGGAAAGCAGGTTGGAAGGATTCGGCTTTCGGAGTTCAGGGTCGGTGGGGCCCACTACATGGTCAAAGTACTCAAAAATCCCCAGTCGCCGAAGGATTTCGAGCGAGAGGTCCTGTGGCTTGTTGGTCAGAACAGACAAGTGGGCTCCCTGCTCCTTGAGCGAAGAAAGCGTTTGGCTGCAGCCTTCGTAGATGTGCGAAAAGTCTGTGCAATGCTCTCTGTAGTAGGACCGGAACTCCTCTACCAATTGATCAATGAATTCTGGTTCAGTTGTCGCAAAAGCGCGCGACATCATGTCGTCCAGGCCATCACCCACCCAGGAGATGACCGTCTTCAGATCTGATGTCGGCCGGGTGTGCAGCTGGAGAACATGATTTACCGCCTCTGCAATGTCAACGCGCGTATCCACAAGGGTTCCGTCAAGATCAAACACATAGAGATCGAACACAGGAGCTCCTCCATCATTGCATGATAGTTTTTATTGTCGTGTATACTTTAGTGGAACCGGTGCATGAGTCCACCCTTGCAACTGTGAAACGATGCCTGTCCGAAATGCGTCAGGATCTCGTTTCAATCTGGCTCAGGAGGAGAAAGTCGCAGTGATCGACATCAGCGTCATCGAAGACAGAGCTGAGTTTGCAAAGCTGGAACCGTACTGGAATGATTTGCTCCAGCACAGCAGTGAAGCTGCATGCCACTCGACCTATGTGGATCGGAGAGAGGCGGACGACACATTCATCACCGAGGCTGCGGAGTTGTCTGCAAGGCGTCAGTCCTTCGACGGCCACCGAAGTCCTTTTCTGAATCATCCGGATTATGAGTTTCTGAGGGAGGTCCTTCCCCTGATGGGTCGTCGAAATCAGTTGCGGATTGGTGAACTGAGGAGCGAGGGTGTGCTGATTGCGTTTCTTCTAAGTTTCTATTGGAGAGGTGTCGTGTATACATGGAACACACAATATGAACCAGCTATGGCAGAATATTCGCTTGGGCGTTTGGTGCTCGTGAGGTTTGCTGAGCAGGCATTCAACGAAGCCTGCCATGAACTGAATTTCATGCGAGGCGATGAGACCTACAAGTTCGAGTGGACGACCCTCTTCAGGACAAACATGGCTCTGAGGTCAGGAGAGCTGGCCGGGGTTGCTCAGGGCGAAGGAGCCCATTGATCATGAGACAAAAAGTCATTGTCACCGGGCACAAGAGCCCAGATACCGATTCAGTCTGCTCGGCTCTTGGATATGCCTACTACAAGAATCGCACGGATTCGTCGCGGGTCTATATTGCAGTCCGCGGAGGCGAGCTCAACGACGAGACGCGATTTGTCCTGGAACGGTTTGGATTCCGCGTGCCACCTTTACTGAGATCTCTGATGCCACAGGTGCAGGACATTCCCCGAAAGCGCCTGATAACTGTCAGCCCTGGCACTCGAGTGGGCAAGGCGGCGATTCTCATGAAAGAGAATCATATCCATTCTCTTCCTGTTGTTGACCAGGAGATGACGGTGAAGGGAGTTGTCGATGCTGTTGACATTGCCACTGCCTATGCTGATCAGTTGGAGCATGCTGACGTCCTCCCATATGCCGTTGAACTGGAAACGCTGGTGCGTCAGTTGTCGGCCAGGATCCTGGTCCAGAGTCCTGTCTCTCGGGAGATCAAGGGTCGATTGCTTGTTGTTACAAGCTCGGCCGAACGCCTCATGGCCGGGGCCGGAGATGTCGCCATCATTATTTCTGATGGCATGCCATCCAAACAAGTACTGGACGCGTGTTCGACAGCGTCGACGCTGATCATCACGGGTGCAGCCGAACTGGAGCACAGCCCGATCACATGGCCCTCTCATCTGAATCTCGTCCTTGAGACAGAGATGACCGTGACTCAGGCGCTGCGCATGCTTTGGTCGGCAATTCCCGTATCAGCGTTCATGGAGAGCACTGTTCCCATGCTCAACATGACCGACACGCTGGAACGGGCGAAGAAGGCCGTACTGGATTCATCGTCCCGGTGTGCTGTCGTGCTCGACAGTTCGCACCACCCTGTGAACATCGTGACGCGTTCAGATCTCATACGCTTTGCGCGCAAGAAGGTCATTCTCGTCGATCATAACGAGACTCTTCAGGCTGTCGATGGCGTCGAGGAGGCAGACATTCTTGAAATCATTGATCATCATCGCGTTGGGGACATCTCCACGTTCCGGCCCATCTACTTCTATAATGAGCCGGTAGGCAGCACCTGTACCATTGTTGCTGAGCTGTGCATCGAAAATGGGGTGTTCCTGCCGAAGGCCGTGGCAGGTATCCTCTTGTCGGGGATTCTTTCGGACACCATGAATCTGAATCTTTCGACGACGACGCCCAAGGACGTTCGGGCAGTGCGGCGGCTTGCCGCGACCATTGGCCTCGATGCGGAAGTCTATGGGCTTGAGTTGCTTCAAAACGGTTCCGTCATGTTCAAAGGTCTCCCAGCAACTGATGTGTTGATGCGGGATTTCAAGGAATTTGACCTGTTTGACACACGGGTTGGTGTTGCTCAGGCTGTTGTCTTCTCGTTCGACCAGATCCGAGAGCGGGAGCCGGAATTCAAAGAGGCTATGCGGGACGCGCGGACGCGCATGGGACTCGCAATGGTGGCGTTCATGGCCACAGACCCGTTGAGCAAACGATCGTATCTCATTGTTTCAGGACCACCTGATGCCTTTGAAGAGGCATTCAATGTCCATGTTGTCGAAGGGCATGCCATTCTGGACGGTGTGCTGTCTCGCAAGAAAGACTTCATTCCGCCCGTCGCCGAAGTCCTGTCACGGTATGCGTAGTCACTCCTCAGACGACCAAATGCGACGTGCGGGGAGATGACGTTCTAGAAGCTGCTGGCTGCAGGACATCGGTCGTTTGGTTCAGGGGTATCACATAGATTTCGGCGGGAGGAAGAGAATGAACGATCGTTATGTACTGTCCATTGATTGCGGGACGCAGAGTGTTCGCGGCCTGTTGTTTGACGATCAAGGCCATCTGGTGGCCAAGCACAAGGTGGAGTTTGAGCCGTATGCGTCTCCGGTGCCGGGGTTTGCAGAGCATCCAGCCGAGGATTACTGGCGTGACACATGCACAGCCCTCCAGGCGCTGAAACAGGAGTCGCCTGAGGCGTGGAGCCGCATCGCGGCGGTCGCGGTCACCACCCAGCGTGATACGGTCGTTCCTCTTGATGCCGATGGGGTTCCGCTGCGGCCTGCCATTGTGTGGCTGGACCAGCGGATGGCTCGCTGTGAGAAGCCCATGCCACTTGTGGACAGGCTCCAATTCAAGCTTGTAGGAATGACTACTGCTGTCGAGATCACCAGGCGCAAGGGAAAAGACAACTGGATGGTGGAGAACGAACCCGACCTCTGGGCACGCACAAAAAAGTGGCTGCTGCTGTCAGGATATTTCTCCTTTCGCTTGACGGGGCGGTATGTCGATTCTGTTGCTTCGCAGATAGGGCACACTCCTTTTGACTACCACACGCGTACCTGGCCAAAAAGCAGCAGCAGCTGGCGATGGCACATGTGCAGCGCGCGGAAGGACCAGATGCCAGAGCTTGTTGATGCCGGTGAGCCAATGGGTACAGTGTCCGCGCAGGCTGCGCGCGAGACAGGAATTCCCGAGGGAATGCCGGTTATCGCAGCAGGCTCTGACAAGGGTTGTGAGACTCTGGGTGTGGGGTGTATCGACGAAACCAGCGTAAGCCTGAGCTTTGGCACGACCGCGACGGCTCAGACGACCTCACGTAGGTATTTTGAACCGATCCCGTTCATGCCTCCCTATCCGGCCAGCATCAAGCAGAGTTACAATCCCGAAGTAGAGATCTTCCGAGGATACTGGATGGTGAGCTGGTTCAAGAAGGAATTTGCAGCCCGTGAGGCGGTCGAAGCTGAGCAGCGCGGCGTTCTTCCTGAGGTTGTGCTTGACGAGCACTTGAATGACATTCCTCCCGGATCGCAGGGCTTGATGCTCCAGCCCTACTGGGGTCCCGGCTTGAAGATGCCCGAAGCCAAGGGTTCGATGATTGGCTTTGGTGACGTTCATACGAGAGCCCACATCTATCGGGCGATCATTGAAGGGATCGGCTATGGCTTGCTGGAAGGAGTGGAGCGCATTGAGCGCAAGAGCGGAGTGAAGGTCACCAGAGTCATGGTCTCAGGGGGCGGTTCTCAGAGCGATGCAATCTGCCAGATCACTGCTGATCTGTTCAACCGCCCTGTTGTTCGAAGCGAGACGTACGAGACTTCAGGCCTTGGCGCTGCAATCAACGGTTTTGTCGGAATCGGCGTCTATGCCACACATGAAGAGGCTGTCAAGAACATGGTCCATTGGAACGGCACATTTCTTCCTCAGGCCGAGGCAGCCCGCATCTATCATGATTTGTACACGCACGTGTACAAGCACATCTATCAGGCGCTGCGCCCACTGTATCGTGAAATCCAGAGGATCACAGGATATCCCGACATCTGAGGAAGTCGGAGCGAACGGGACAGTGCGATTTTGAATGCAGTTGTCCGCCTTACTCCCACTCAATCGTGGACGGCGGCTTCGAGGTGATGTCATAGACGACGCGATTGACCTCAGGCACCTCGCTGGTGATGGTCCGGGAGATTTCGTCGAGGACTTCCAAGGGAAGCCTCACCCAGTCGGCGGTCATGCCATCACTGCTTTCAACGATGCGAAGAGCGATGGTGTGGGCATACGTCCGTTTATCACCCTTGACGCCTACCGTACGGATGTCGGGAAGAACGGCAAAGGACTGCCAGACTTTCGCGTACCATCCCGACTTTCTCATCAGCCGTTCCACGATCGCGTCTGCGTGCTGCAGAATTTCAACTTTCTCGGGTGTCACCTCGCCAAGGATGCGAACGCCCAGGCCGGGCCCAGGGAAGGGCTGCCTGTCCACCAGTTCTTCGGGCAATTCCAGGGCACGGCCCAGGTCTCGCACCTCATCCTTGAATAAGAGCCTGAGAGGTTCAATGAGAGAGAACGAAAGATCCGCAGGCAGTCCCCCAACATTGTGATGGCTCTTGATAGTGCTGGCGACAGAACTCCCGGATTCAATGACATCGGGGTAGAGTGTTCCCTGAACAAGGAACGGGACGCCTTGCAGCGCCCGCGCCTGTTCCGAAAAGCAATCGATGAACGTCGCACCTATTGCCTTGCGTTTTTGCTCGGGGTCTGAAATACCCTTCAATGATGCAAAAAACCGTTCAGAGGCGTTGACGCGGACGAAGGGCATGTTGAAGCGATCATGGAACAATGATTCGACATGGTCTCCTTCGCGTTCCCTGAGCAAACCGGTGTCAATGAAGACACACGTAAGGCGATCACCAATCGCCCGATACGCCAGCGTTGCGGCAACCGAGCTGTCCACTCCTCCTGAAAGGGCGCAGATCGCTCGCTGGGCATTCGTTTGCACACGGATATCGTTGGTGGCAGCCTCCACGAAGCTCGACATTGTCCAGTCACCGGCGCAATTCGCCGCCTCAAAGAGGAAGTGACGCAGGATGTCAGGGCCGTTGGGAGTATGTGCCACTTCAGGATGAAACTGTACGCCATAGAGATGCAGCTCCGTATTCTCCAGAGCGGCGACCGGACATGCTGACGTCGACGCGGTTATCCGGAAGCCATCAGGGAGTGCTCCAATACGGTCGGTATGACTCATCCAGCAGGACGCCTCGATGGGAAGCCCGTGAAACAGAAGAGACGTATTGTCGAAGGTGATGGCCGTCTTTCCATATTCCCCTGCCGGGGCATGCTCCACTGAACCGCCAAGCAGCTTGGCCATTAACTGGGCGCCGTAGCAGATGCCAAGGATTGGAATACCGGCGTCGAAGATCGCTTTGTTGCAGGCGGGAGCGGAGGGGGCGTAGACACTGGACGGTCCCCCCGAAAGAATGATTGCCTTGGGATTCCTGGCAGTCAGCGTTTCAAGGGGCGTATCGCAGGGTACGATTTCGCAGAATACGTGCAATTCGCGCACGCGACGCGCGATGAGCTGCGTGTACTGCCCCCCAAAATCCAGAACAAGCACCAGATCGTGCCCGGTCACAGGTGTCATTCGCGTGGGTAATTAGGACTTTCGTCCGTCATACGTACGTCGTGAGGATGCGACTCCCGCAGACCGGCTCCGGTGATGCGGACAAAACGGGATTCGGTCCGCAGCAGGTCGATCGTCGGCGTACCGCAGTAGCCCATGCCGGATCTCAAGCCTCCAAGCAGTTGATACAGGACCTCATGTACTGATCCCTTGAGCGGAACACGTCCCTCGATGCCCTCAGGCACGAGCTTGGATCGGTTGTTTTGGAAGTACCGGTCGCCACTCCCCTGCCGCATGGCGCTCAGAGATCCCATTCCACGGTAGTTCTTGTAGTGCCTGCCTTGCTCTATGATGGTCTCGCCCGGGCTTTCGGCGGTGGCGGCGAGAAGACCACCAAGCATGACGACATTTGCTCCAGCTGCAAGCGCTTTTGTGATGTCCCCTGAATAGCGAATGCCTCCATCAGCAACGATGGGCGTGCCATGACGCTGAGCTTCCTGCGCACAGTCGTAGACAGCTGTTATCTGAGGCATGCCCACCCCAGCTATGATGCGGGTTGTACAGATGGAGCCAGGACCTATGCCAACCTTGACGCCATCGGCCCCGGCAATAACCAGATCTCGAACCGCCTCCGGCGTGGCGACATTGCCGGCCAGGATAGGCATGGCGGGAAAAGTCTGCTTGAGAAGGGCCACTGCCCGGACAATGCCAAGAGAGTGACCGTGTGCGCTGTCGAGCACGAGAAGGTCAGTGCCGGCCTCGACGAGGGCCCGTGCCCGGGCAAGCAGATCACTGGCAACTCCGACAGCAGCTCCTGCAAGCAGTCGGCCGCTTTCGTCCAGGACGGCATTGGGGTATGCGAGCGTTTGGGTAAGCTTGTCAATGGGCGCAAATCCAGTCGGCTGTTCTGCCGCATCAGCCAGTGCAAGCTCCTGTATGCCCCACTTCGCAAAATAGGCATTCAGCCCGACTTCATCCAAACCTTCGGGGACGGCAATCTTCGAACTCGTCCGAAGCAACTGAGAGAGTTGAGTCGCCGGTTCTTCAAAGGCCAGGTCAGAGTGCGAAACAAGTCCAATGAGCCGGCGCCCATCCATGAGCGGCAATGCAACAGCATTGAATCGTTCAAGGAGATCGTGCGCCTCCAGTACGGTCTGCCGTGGATCAAGGCGGGCTATGGAGGCAAGCGGTATGAGATGCGTTCGCTTGACTGTTGCTATTTCTTCGGCCTGACGCTCGATGCTCATGTTCTTGTGGACAAATCCAAGGCCGCCTTCGAGCGCCATTGCCACCGCCATCGCGGATTCAGTGACCGTGTCCATGGCTGCACTGACGATGGGAATGTTCAAGCGGATGGACTGAGTAAGCTGCGTCCCGAGGTCGACGTCGTGAGGCAGGACATCGGATTTGCCGGGGATCAGCAGGACGTCATCAAATGTCAGGCCTTCCTTTGCAAACTTGTCATCCATGCTTCCTCCCGAAAATTGGCAGCACTGAACCCGTTGGGGTCAGGCACTACGGTCTTCACAATGAGACGATGTATACACACTGATATCGTAACGACCGCTTTCTGGATTGTCAATCATAAGCAGTGTGGCAGACCCTCACGATCACAGTTCCTAGTGGCTCCCTGGAAGCAGATTGCGGAACCACGTACCCAGCGCACTGACATCAAGCGGAGGCAGCCAAACGAATAGAGGCTGCAGCAGGGGATAGACGCGGCTCCTGCTGACAAGGCCGGTGGAAAGCGAAACAGGGAGCAGGTGAGCGACAACACCCAGGAGAAGAGTGACGATGATGATCTTGAGAAGCGATGAGAGCAGGATCGCAGGAACCGCGATGAGAACGTACAGCAGAAGATAGGTGACGATATAGTAGGCGATCGTTGCAAGACCCTGGTTGGGCAGTTTGAGAAAGGTGGCATAGTAGGGAGTAAGCGATGCTGTTAGCAGAGCTGAGAGACCAATTGCAAGAAGCGAGACGCCTATTTTGCCTTGTTTCGCAAAGAGATTGCGAGCAACGATAATCGCCGATAGAATGACAAGCAGTGTATCGAACAGCACCGTACGCCTCCCGCAGATCCAGGATGCCTTCCTCTCGTATCATCATAGCCTGTTGTCATGATTGGACAAGCTATGAGGCGTCGTCACCCCGCAATCGTTGGCTGAGGCCAAATTGCCGGTATACTATCCAAAAGTGAGATTTTGCTGTCAGGCGTGCGGCATGCAAGAACCGTTGCCCGTCAGTCACAGGATGCGAAAAGGAGACGATTGTGGCATATTTCATTGATCTGCTGTTGCTGTTTATAACCCGCCCTGCGGAGGGGATGCGCAGAATCCGCAAGCGTCCGTCTGTCCTCGTGGCGCTCATTGCGCTTCTGCTTACCGGTGTCATTGATGCACTGAGTTTTCGGCTGCTTGATGTCGCTGGTATCCTGAAGTTGGCTGGCTTCACAAGTCAGATGATTGACAGTGTCATGAAAATTCAGCAGGCTTCGACGACCTTCTGGACTTTTGTAGGCGAGCCTTTCTTCCTTGTTATCCTTTCTGTGGCAATCATTGATGGGGCTGCTCAGATGATCTGGAAACGCACTGCAGCTCCAGCGCTGTACACATCTCTCAGCATTTCGGGATTGGTAGGAGCGGCGTTGCGCCTGGTTGGGCTGCTCTTGGCTGGCATTGGTGGTGGTGTGCTTCTTGATCTGTTTGCCTATGGTGCAATCGTCTACGTGCTTGTCCTGGGAGTTCTGGCAGTGAAGTCCTTCTATGAGAAGAATGCAGCGAGGGCCTTGGCGCTCTACCTGCTTCCAACGCTGTTGGGGGTTGGCCTCCTGGTTCTTCTGACGCTGCTCGTTGGAGGAACTGGCTGATGCCGCTTGACTTCGAGGGAGACCTCAATCCGCAGCAGCTGAAGGCTGTTCAAACGGTATCCGGCCCATGTCTGGTGCTCGCAGGGGCCGGATCGGGCAAGACCAGGGTCATTACGTACAAGCTCGCCTATCTCATCGCCAAGCGTGGCATTGCTCCCTCTCATATCATGGCAGTGACATTTACCAATAAAGCTGCAGGCGAGATGCGATCACGCGTCGACAGTCTGGTTGGTACGGATCTGTCCCGCAAGGGGCTGTGGATTGGTACGTTTCATTCGTTGTGCGGCCGCATCCTGCGGGAACAGATCGAGAAGCTTGAATTAGGCTATACAAACAGATTTGTCATTATTGATGAAGATGATCGGTTGCGCCTTGTTCGCCAGATCCTCAAGGAACTGAATCTGGACCCGAAGACGTATGAGCCACAGAAGATTGTATACCGTATTTCGGATGCAAAATCGAATCTCGTCGGTCCCGAAGAACTTTCGGACTATGGCTACAGTTACCTTGAGAAGGCAGCGGCCAGTGTCTACAAAATGTATCAGAAGCGCCTTCAGCAAGGGAACCTGCTCGATTTCGATGACCTTATCAGTCTTGTCATTCAATTGTTCAAGACGAGACCGGAGGTCGAGGAGCATTACAGCTCAAAGTTTGAACACATCCTGGTCGACGAGTACCAGGACGTGAACAAGATGCAATATGAACTTGTAAAGCGCTTGTCAAAGGTGCATGGCAATGTCACGGTGGTCGGCGATGATGACCAGAGCATTTATGCATTTCGAGGGGCCAACAGCAAGTTGATTCTAGGTTTTGAGAAAGACTATCCGGGCGCTGTTGTGGTCAAGCTTGAGCAGAACTATCGTTCAACGCAGTCCATCCTGGACGCCGCAAATTCCCTGGTGGCTCGCAATCGGACACGCTTTGCAAAAAAGCTGTGGACCGACAATGGCATAGGCAGTCCCGTTCACCTATTTGAGGCATTGAGCCCTGAAGAAG
>Ga0334722_10007526_pt1 | contig 10537 bp, 9 predicted proteins | sample C3_bottom_MG_FD_207210 | JGI IMG/M metagenome (GOLD analysis project Ga0334722, IMG submission 207210) | Sediment microbial communities from Yellowstone Lake, YNP, Wyoming, USA - C3_bottom | ecosystem: Environmental > Aquatic > Freshwater > Lake > Sediment | place: USA: Wyoming | collected... | reverse complement strand
GCGGGACGGCGATCAGGACCGCCACGAGGAGCGACGCGGCGGCGAGCAGCAGGGTGGCGGGGAAGCGGGAAAGGATCTCGCGCAGCACCGGCTCCCGGCTCCGGAAGGAGACGCCGAGATCGCCCGTGGCCAGCCCGCCGAGAAATTCGGCGTACTGCGCGGCGATCGGGCGGTCGAGCTTAAGATCCCTGCGCAGTTCCTCCTTCTGCGCCGCCACCGCGCTCTCGCCCAGCATGATCTCGACGGGGTCGCCCGGGATGAGGTGAATGAGGAGGAAGACGATCGTCACGACGCCGAATACGACCGGGATGAGCTGAACCATGCGCGAGAGGAGGTACCTTCTCATTGTGCGCCCTTTCCGGGGGCGTGCCGGCCCGGCCTGTCGATCCGCATTTCTTTCACCGGCGTGTAGTCTTCGTCAGGCGTCAGGGTGAACCCGGCGAGTTGCCGATCCCGGAGGAGGAGGTTGCGGTTGATCCAGAGAGGGAACACCGGCAGGTCGCGGAAAAGGAGAAGCTGGACCTTTCGGTAGATTTCCTTGCGCTTCGGGCGCGACGGCTCCCGGCGTCCCTGCTCGACGAGCCGGTCGAGCTCGGGATTCGCGTACCGGCCGCGGTTCGCGCCCTCGGGAGGGACCTGCGACGAATGGAAGGCATAATGGTAAATGTCGGGATCGGCGATCCCCACCCAGGTGAGACTGTAGAGCTGGAAATTCCCCTGCCGGACGTCCGAGAAGAAGGTCCCCCACTCGCGGGACTGGATCTCCACCGCGATGCCCACCTGCCGCAGCTGCTCCTGGATGACGGCGGCGACCCGGCGGCGCAATTCGTTCTGCGAGGTCTTATAGGTCAGCGTGAAGCGCGGTTTCGGGCCGTCGCCGTCCGGATCGCGGTACCCCGCAAGATCCAGCAGCCGCTTCGCCTCGGCGGGGTCGTGCCGCAGCGGGGGGAGCCCCTCCGCGTGGGCCCAGAAGGCGGGGGCAAGGATCGAGTCGGCGAGGTCCGCGTGGTCTTTCCAGATCGTCCGCACGATGGCCTCCCGGTCGATGGCGAGCGCGATGGCGCGGCGCACCCGCGCGTCCGAGAGGATCCGGTCCCGCAGATGGAACCCGAGGTAGGAGACGTTGCTCCCCGGCGCCTCCTCCATCGCCAAGTTCGGGTTTTTCAGCGCCGCCGGGAGGAGATCCGGATCCACGCCGTTCAGGACGAAGTTGACGCTCCCTTTTTTCAGCTCGAGGAACCGGACGTTGCTGTCGGGGATGAACTTCACGATTACTTTGGCGATCGCAGGGGAGCGGCCGTGATACCCGTCGAACCGGGAAAGCGCTACGCCTTCGTCCGGCTGGAAATCGTCGACCTTGTAAGGTCCGGCCCCCGGGACGGGCGTGTACCCGCGAGCCCCGGATCCCGCCGGAACGATTCCGCGCGCCATTCCGACGAGGAACGGCGCGAACGGTTCCTTCAGGTGAAATACGACCGTGCGCGGATCGGGGGTCTCGATCCGCGAGATCGTTTCGTACGTCGCCCGGTGCGGCGACCGGTTCTTCGGATCGAGGATCCATTCGAACGTGTACCGGACGTCGGCGGAGGTGACTTCCCGCCCGTCGTGGAAACGCGCGCCTTTCCGCATGCGGAAGACGATCTCCGTGGGGGATCTCTCTTCCCACGTTTCGGCCAGGTCGGGAACCGGGTTTCCCGCTCCATCCCTCTTGATCAGGAAGGCGTGGGTCATCTGGAGGACCTGCTCGCCGTAGGCGTCTGTGGCGAGCCGCGGGTCGATGCTGGTCGGCGCCCCGGGCAGCGCGATGACCAGCGTCCCCTCGTCGATCGGGAGCTTCGGCGCGCACCCGGACAGGACGAGCGCCAACGCCGCGAGAAGGAGCGCGGGAAGCCCGATGCGCGAAGCGTTTCTCACGCGCCAATGGTACCATGCGGTTCCGGGACATGTGGAAGCGGAGCCGGGCCCGGAGTTGTTCTTGTTACGGGCCCGTTCCGTGGTTTAAAATAGCCGGATGCACATTACCCTACTGAAGGCCACGACCCTCTTTTACCTGGCCGGCGCCCTCCTGTATCTGTATTTCATCGTAACGCTCAAAGAAAAGGGCGCGAAGCTGGGCAGGATGTTCCTCTTCATCGGGGTCATTCTCCATGCGGTCGGGTTCGTGGCGAGATATGTGACGGCGGGCTACACGCCCATCACGAACCTCTTCGAGTCCCTGTCGTTCTTCGCGATGGCGATCGTGGCGGTCTTCCTGGTCACCGAATTGCGCTACAAACTGCGCATCCTGGGTTCCTTCATCGCGCCGCTGGCCTTCGTGTTCAGCATTTTCGCCGCCTTTCAATCGGGGGAAGTCGCAAGGCTTGCTCCCGCGCTCAACTCGTACTGGCTCCCGATCCACGTCATGCTGCTCTTCATCGGCGACGCGGTCTTCGCCGTCGCCTTCGGCGCCGGGATCATGTACCTCCTCCAGGAGAAGGAGGTCAAGCGGAAACGGCTGGGGGCGATCTTCAAGCGCCTGCCCTCCCTCGATGTGCTCGACGAGATCAACTACAAGTGCCTCACCGTGGGATTTCCCCTGCTGACGCTGGGAATCATCACCGGCTCCATCTGGGCCGAGTACGCCTGGGGGTCCTACTGGAGCTGGGATCCGAAGGAGACGTGGTCCCTGATCACGTGGCTCCTCTACGCGGCCCTGCTGCACGGCCGTCTGACGGTCGGCTGGAGGGGGCGGAAGGCGGCGATCCTGGCGATCGTGGGGTTCTGCGCCGTCCTGTTCACGTTCCTCGGGGTCAACCTGCTCCTGCCCGGCCTCCACTCCTACTCCAGCCTCTCCGGGTGATGGGAGGGTTCGCGAACTTTCGATGAGCAGCATCGTCATAGTGGGGTTGAACCACCGGACCGCTCCGGTCGAGATCCGCGAGCGGCTCGCCTTTCCCGCCGACACGATCGGGCACGCGCTGCGGGGGCTGGTGGAGCGCGAGGAGATCGTCGAGGGGATCATCCTCTCCACCTGCAACCGGGTCGAGGTGTGCGTGCTGGCCGGGGTGGAGTCCTACAAGGGCGCGACGGCCGTGAAGGAATTCCTGTCCGCCTACCACGGCATCGCGAGAGACGAGCTGAACGGCTACCTCTACCACTACGAGGGGGAGGAGGCGGTGAAGCACCTCTTCCGGGTGTCCTCCAGCCTCGACTCGATGGTCCTGGGAGAGCCGCAGATCCTGGGGCAGGTCAAGGACGCCTACGGCTACGCCGCCGAGTTCCGCACGGTCGGGCCGATCCTCGACAAGTTCTACACCAAGGCCTTCTCCGTGGCCAAGCGGGTCCGCACGGAGACGAAGGTCGCAAGCTCCGCCGTCTCGGTGTCCTACGCCGCGGTGGAGCTCGCGAAGAAGATCTTCGGGAACCTCAAGGACAAGACGGCCATGCTGATCGGCGCGGGGGAGATGTGCGAGCTGGCGGCGCGCCACCTCCTCTCGGCCGGCGTCAAGGGGATCCTGGTGACGAACCGGACCTTCGAGCGGGCCGTCAAGCTCGCCGAGGAGTTCGACGGCATGCCGGTCCGCTTCGACGAGCTTCTGTCCCACCTCAAGATGGCGGACATCATCCTCTCGTCGACGGGGGCTCCGCACTTCATCCTGAAGAAGGAGGAGGTGGAGGAGGTCATCCGGATCCGGAAGAACCGCCCCATGTTCTTCATCGACATGGCCGTGCCCAGGGACATCGACCCGGACGCCAACCAGATCGACAACGTCTATGTCTACGACATCGACGACCTGAACAACGTGATCGAGACGAACCTCGAGGAGCGCCAGAAGGAAGCGGCCCGCGCGGAGGAGATCGTCGCCGGCGAGGTGCGGAACTTTTTCCGGTGGCTCGAGGCCCAGCAGGTCACGCCGACCATCGTGATGCTGCGGAAGAAGTTCGAGGAGGTCAAGAACGCGGAGGTGGCCAAGGCGATCTCGATGCTGGGGCCCGAGGACCCGAGGACGAAGAAGGTGGTGGAATCGCTGGCCTCCGCGATCCTGAACAAGGTCCTGCACCCGCCGATCACGGCGCTCAAAAAAGACGTCGACGGCCGCGATGTGACGGAGCTGGTGGCCACGGTCCGGGAGCTGTTCGACCTGCCGGAGAACGGCGGGCAATCGCCTCCTTCCGCGGATGCGCAGAAAGAGAAAGAAGGAGGGGAGATTGAGTAGGAACGGGGTCATTCGTCTCGGCAGCCGGGGGAGCAAGCTCGCCCTGTGGCAGGCCGGGTTCGTGCAGTTCGAGGTGGAGCGCAAAACCGGCGGAAAGGTGGAGATCGTCAAGATCAAGACCACCGGCGACATGATCCTTGACGTTCCGCTGGCCCGCGTGGGCGGCAAGGGGCTCTTCGTCAAGGAGATCGAGGAGGCGCTGCTTTCCGGGCGCATCGATCTCGCGGTCCACTCCATGAAGGATGTCCCGACGGACCTCCCCCATGCGCTGGAAATCGTCGCCATCACCCTGCGGGAGGACCCGCGGGACGCGTTCCTCTCCGACAAGGTGAAACGGTTCGAGGACCTGCCGAAGGGGGCGCGAGTGGGCACGAGCTCGCTGCGCCGGCAGACGCAGCTGCTGGGTCTCCGCCCGGACCTGGAGGTCGTCGACAACCGGGGAAACCTGGATACCCGGATCCGGAAGATGGAGGAAGGGAAGTTCGACGCGATCATCCTCGCGGCGGCAGGCCTGCGGAGGCTGGGCTGGGAACGGAGGATCACGCAAGTCCTCCCCGAGGAGGTTTCCCTTCCCGCCATCGGGCAGGGGGCGCTGGGGATCGAGATCCGGCGGGAGGACGCGGAGACGCGGGAAGCCGTCTCGTTCCTCAATGACCGGGACACCTCGCTCGCCGTTCGCGCGGAGCGCGGGTTCCTCAAGCGGCTCGAGGGGGGCTGCCAGGTTCCGATCGCCGCCTACGGACGAACGGACGGCGACGCCATCTTCCTCCAGGGGATGGTGGGCCGCCCCGACGGGTCGGAGATCGTCCGGGGGAGCGCGCGGGGGACCGCGGCCGACCCCGAGGCGCTCGGCGTGAAGCTCGCCGAGCAACTCCTGGCGCGGGGGGCGAAGGAGATCCTCGACGAAGTGTACCGCGCCGCCGGGAAGTAGGCGGCGGGCGGTTTGCGGTCGATGTCGATGCTTGGAAAAAGGATCCTTGTCACCCGCGGCGAGGGGCAGGCGGAGGAATTCGCCGCCCTGATCCGCATGCGGGGCGGGATTCCCGTCCTTTTCCCCACGGTCCGGTTGGTCCCCCCCGACGATCCGGGCCCCCTCGACGAGGCCCTGACGCGCCTGTCCTCCTTCGACTGGATCCTGTTCGCCAGCGCCAACGCGGCGAAATTTTTCTGCGGGCGCGCAGCGCAGAAGGGAATCTCCGGGCCGCCGGAAGGCGTCCGCGTGGCGAGCGTGGGGCCCGGTACGTCCCGGGAGCTCCGCCGCCTGGGGTTCCCGGCGGATCTGACCGCCGACCGGCACACGGCGGAAGGGCTGGCGGACGCGCTCCGGCAGCAGGGGATCGCAGGGAAGAGGTTCCTGCTCCCCCGCGCCCTGGAAGGCCGCGAGGCGCTCACCGCGGAGATCGCCCGGCAGGGGGGAACCGTGGAGACGGTCGCCGTCTACCGGAACGGGTTGCCCGAGCGGGACGAGCGCGCGGCGCGGGACATCGTGGCAAAGCCGCCCGATGTGTGCACCTTCGCGTCTCCATCCGCCTTCCGGAACTTTTTCCTTCTGTTGGGGGAAGGCCCCGCGGCGGAGGTGCTTTCCCGCAGCCGGATCGCGGTGATCGGCGAGGTGACCGCCCGCCTCGTCGCGGAAAGAAAATTTACGGTGGACATCATGCCCGAAAAATATACGCTGGATGGGATGGTGGAGGCGATCGCCGCCCGCCTCGCTTCCCAATCCCGTAACGGAGGATCGAGCCGATGAACTTCCCCGAATACCGCCCGCGGCGACTGAGGAAAAACGAGCTGTTCCGCCGGATGGTCCGGGAAACGAAGCTGTCCGTGGACGACCTGATCTACCCCCTCTTCGCTTCCGCCGGAAAGGGGATCCGCAAGGAGGTCCCCTCGATGCCGGGCGTCTTCCAGCTGAGCGTCGAGAATCTGGTCAAGGAAGTAAAGGAGGTCAAGACCCTGGGGATCCCCGCGATCCTTCTGTTCGGCATCCCGGCGAAAAAAGACCCCGTGGGGTCGGACGCCTGCTCCGACAAGGGAATCATCCAGACGGCGGTCCGTGCGATCAAGGACGCAGTCCCGGGAATCCTGGTCATCACCGACGTCTGCTTCTGCGAGTACACCGACCACGGGCACTGCGGGATCCTCACCCGGGACGGCGATGTGGATAACGACGCCACGCTCGCCATACTCGCCGAAAGCGCGCTCAGCCACGCCCGCGCCGGCGCGGATATGGTGGCCCCGTCGGACATGATGGACGGGCGCGTGGCGGCCATCCGGGAGGCGCTCGACAAGGAAGGGTTCGCCGGGACCCCGATCATGTCGTACGCCGCGAAATACGCCTCCGGGTTCTACGGTCCCTTCCGCGACGCCGCCGAGAGCACGCCCAAATCCGGCGACCGCCGGTCGTACCAGATGGACCCGCCCAACGCCCGCGAGGCGCTCCGGGAGGTGGCTCTCGATATCCAGGAGGGCGCGGACATCGTAATGGTCAAGCCCGCGCTCGCCTATCTGGATATCCTCTGGCGCATCCGCGAGGCGTTCGACCTCCCCGTGGCGGCTTATAACGTGAGCGGGGAATACTCGCTGGTCAAGGCGGGCGCGAAGCTCGGCTGGATCGACGGGGAGCGCGTGATGATGGAGATCCTCACGGGCATCAAGCGGGCCGGCGCGGATCTCATCCTCACCTATTCCGCCAAGGAAGCTGCGAAGATCCTCTCGAGGTGACCGCGATGGCCGGGGCGACAGGGAGCGGGAACGCCTACAAGGTCGTGGAGATCGGCGACGTCACCGACCAGGCGGTCGAAGCGGCGGTGAATCTCCGGGTGGAGGAAGGATACCGGTTCGAATCGATCCATTTCGTGACCCAGCCGGGAAACCGCCGGCCGGTGATGGCGTTCCTCTTCTTTACCCGCGGCGATCTGCCCGCCAAGGGGTGACGGCGATGGCTTTCCGGTGGCAGGACCAGAGGGAATTCTTCAAGGACGCGCGCCGGGCCCGGTACCTTACCCGGCTCGTGGCCAAGGCCGCGGACCTCATCATCGCCATGTCGCTGTGGCACATTCCGGGCGCCGCGGGAGCGTTCGCCTCCCTTTTCTACATCCTCCTTTGCGACGGGTTCCCGGGCGGGAGAAGCGCGGGGAAGCGGCTGACCGGCCTGAAGGTCGTCTGCGTCGACCGGGAGGGGATGGATTTCCAGTCGTCGCTCCTGCGGAATCTCACCGTGGGCACCCCGTTCCTTCTTTACCTCGTCCCCGTCGCCGGCCCGTTCCTGGCGTACACGATCGGCCTGGCCGTCCTCCTCATCGAGACCTACCTCGGCTTCTACGACGCCGACGGGCAGCGGGCGGGCGACACCCTCGCCGAAACGCTCGTGGTGGAATGCCGGCAGGGTGCGGATGACGTCCCTCTATCTGATCGACGGCCATAACGTCCTCTACCGCACCTTTTACGGTGTCCCGCGGCTTTCCGCGCCCGACGGCACCCCGACCAACGCGATCCTCGGGGTGGCGAGGATCCTGCTCAAGATCCTGAAGGAAGACCGGCCCGCCGCGATCGCCGCCGCATTCGACAGCCGGGAGCCCACGCCGCGCCACGCTCTTTACCCCGAGTACAAGGCAACCCGCCTGAAGGTCCCGGAGGACCTCGCCTCCCAGATCCCGCTGGTGATGGAAGTGATCGACGCGCTGGGGGTTCCCCGTGTCCAGGTTCCGGGCGCGGAAGCGGACGACATCATCGGCACGCTTTCCCGGATGGCCGAGGAGAAAGGGATGGAGGTCGTCATCGTCTCCTCCGACAAGGACCTCTACCAGCTGGTTTCCCCCGGAGTGCGGGTGCGGGACAGCCTGAAGGAGAAGATCGTCGGGGAAGCCGAGGTCCGGGAAACCTTCGGCGTTGCGCCGGCGCAGGTGGTGGACCTCCTCGCGCTCTCCGGCGATCCCTCCGACAACGTCCCCGGCGTCCCGGGGATCGGCGAGAAGACCGCAGCCGAGCTGATCCGGGAGTTCGGTTCGCTGGAGGAGCTTCTCGCGCACACCGACCGCCTGAAGGGGAGCCGCAGGGAGAAGATCGAGAAGAACGCCGAGGCCGCGAGGCTGTGTCGGGTGCTCATGACGATCGACCGGAGCGTCCCCTTGAAGGAGGCCCTCGAGGATCTCGCTCCCCGCCCGATGCAGAAGGCCCGCGTCTCCTCCCTGTTCCGGAAGCTCGGGTTCCGGAAGCTCCTCGAAGAGCTGGGGCTGGACGCGGAGCCGATGCTCCCGCTGCAGGGCGCCGCCGCGGCGCCGGCCCGGAAGTGGAAACGGGTCGAAAAGGGATCGGACCTTTTCCCCGGCATTGCAAAGGGCGGCCTGTCGGGTGCGGCAATCGTCTCTCGCGGGGAGGGGTTCGCCGCGATCTCCGCAACGGGGCACGGGACCTTCGTTTTCCCGGTCGCTTTCGTGCCCGAGGCTCTGCGGCGCCTTGTAACGCTATGCGACAAAATCTTCCTCTTCGACGGGAAGTCGTTCTTCAGAAGCCACGGAGGGCCCTCGGAAAGGGTCCTTCCGCTCTTCGACCTCCAGGTGGCGGGCTACCTCCTGGCGCCCGACGAGGGGACGCCCACGCTTGCCAAGCTGCTCGCACGATACCTTCCTGCCGCCGTGGGCGCCGCGGAGGGAGAAATGCCCGAGGACCATGCGGCCGGGAACGCCGAGGCGCTCCTCTCGCTGGGGATTCTTCTCGATGCGGAGCTTTCCGAGGCCGAACTCACGCAGATCTTCCGCGACGTCGACATGCCCCTTTTGCCCGTGCTTTACCGGATGGAAACCGCCGGGATCCGGATCGACGCGGAGATCTTCCGGAAACTTTCGGAAGAGCTCGCCGGGGGCACCCGGGAGATCGAACAAAAAGTCGCCCGGATCGCCGGAACGGACTTCAACATCAACTCCCCGAAGCAGCTGGCGTTCCTGCTGTTCGAAAAGCTCGGCCTCCCGCCGGTGAAGAGGACCAAGACCGGCTACTCCACCGACGTGGAGGTCCTGGAGCAGCTCAAAAGCGCCCACGAGATCCCCGCGCTGGTCCTCGAGTACCGCACGCTCGCCAAGATCAAATCCACCTACGTGGATGTTCTGCCGGGGATGGTCGACCCCCGCGACGGGCGGATCCACACGACCTTCCACCAGACCCAGGCCGCCACCGGCCGTCTCTCCTCGTCCGATCCGAACCTCCAGAACATCCCCATCCGCACGGAGCTGGGCATGCGCATCCGGGCGGGGTTCGTCGCGGAGCCGAAATGCCTCTTCGTGGGCGCCGACTACTCCCAGGTGGAGCTGCGCCTCCTGGCCCATCTAAGCGGCGACGCTTCGCTCACCCGCGGGTTCCTGAAAGGGGAGGACATCCACACCGCCACGGCCTGCGGCGTCTTCGGCGTTTCCCCTTCCGAGGTCACCCCCGAGCTTCGCCGGCGGGCGAAGGTGATCAACTTCGGCATCCTGTACGGGATGAGCCCGTTCGGCCTCTCCCGGGAGCTGGGGATCGGGGGGAAGGAAGCGAAGCAATACATCGACCAATACTTCAGCCGCTACCCCGGGGTGCGGGACCACATCGAGCGGGTCAAGGAACAGGCCCGGAAGGACGGCTACGTCCGGACGATCCTGGGGCGGCGCCGGTACCTGCGGGACATCAACTCCCAGAACAAGGTCCTGCGGGAGGCGGCGGAGCGGATGGCGATCAACGCCCCGATCCAGGGGAGCGCCGCGGACATCATCAAGCTGGCGATGATCCGCATCGACCGGGAATTCCGGGAGCGGAAGATGGGGGCCCGGCTGGTCCTCCAGGTCCACGACGAGCTCATTGCCGAGGCCCCGGACCGGGAAGCGGGCGAAACCGGGAGGATCGTGCGCGACGCGATGGTGGGGGTGGCCTCCCTGTCGGTTCCCCTGACCGTCTCTCTCAGCCGGGGGAAAAACTGGGGGGAAATCCATTGATATGGGACGCCGGGCGATGAATAGATCGGGGAAAAGCTCCGTCCTATGAATGAAAAGGAGAAACCGGGCGCCCCCGACGAGGCGTTGATCCGCGCCGCGCTGGGCGGCGAGGAGGAGGCTTTCAGGGAGCTGATGGAGCGCTACAAGAACCGGGCCTACCACGTGGCGCTCGGGATCACCGGGGACCCGGACGACGCGCTCGACGTGGTTCAGGAAGCTTTTGTGAAAGCGTATTACAACCTGAAGGAGTTCCGCTTCGGCGCGAACTTTTACACCTGGTTCTACCGGCTTCTGGTGAACCAGGCGATCGACCGGTGGAGGAAGTCGTCGAGGTCCCGGACGGTTCCCCTCGACGAAAAGTGGCTCTCCGAGGAAGTGTCG
>Ga0334722_10007525_pt1 | contig 10537 bp, 7 predicted proteins | sample C3_bottom_MG_FD_207210 | JGI IMG/M metagenome (GOLD analysis project Ga0334722, IMG submission 207210) | Sediment microbial communities from Yellowstone Lake, YNP, Wyoming, USA - C3_bottom | ecosystem: Environmental > Aquatic > Freshwater > Lake > Sediment | place: USA: Wyoming | collected... | reverse complement strand
GAGCTCGCAACGCGCGCACCACCGCCGCCGGCCGCGGACCGACGTCGGCGGCAAAGCGCGCGCCTTCTTCCCATTGGCTCGGCCCGACGACGCCGTCGGCCTGGCGGCCGAGCTCGTTCGCGAAAGCACCCAGTCCGGCCGCGACCGCGCCGAGGACAGGAGGTCGCGTGCGGAGCCGGCGCACCAGCGCGACGTCTTGCTCGAACGTCCCTGCCAACAGCAACACGTCGACGTCGGGAGCCTCAGGCACCTCATCATGAGAAACGGAACCGACCACGCGCATACCGAGGCGCGACGCCGCCTCCTGGGCGCCCTGCACGGCGTGCTGTCCAAAACCACCTCGGCCAGCCACGAGCAGCACTCGCGCCGAGGGTCGATGCCGCGCGACAGCCTCGAGGACAGCCGCCAAGTATCGGCTTGCGGGCGACGCGACCGACACCACACCAGACAAGCGCTCGACGTCATCGGCGCTGCCCCCGTGGTTCCACAGCAACCGTCCTCGCGTCGCTGCCCACGCGCCGGCCTCCCGGACCAGATCGCTCCCGTAGGGGCCCACCACCAGGTCGGCTTCGATCAGCGCGTCGAGCCCCCGACGCACACCGGCGCGCGTACTCCCGTCATCGAGGACCACCAACTCAGGAACGACGTAACGGTCCCCGCACTGAACACGCCGCACGTCTGCCACGGCCTGTTGCACACCAGCAGCCGCCAGACGTCCTTGAGACGCGTAACGCCCCGAGAGCGAGAGCACGCCCGCGACCAGCACATGTCCGTCTCGCATACTCACCACCTGGGCGCGATTCTTCACCAAGGTGGAGCCGAGCTCTTCCGAGTCCGCCGGCGCGGCGCGTCATGACTCGGGAGTGCTCGGTCCGGACAGCGGAACGGTGAGCCACACCACTGCGGCGTCTCCCGCGCCGAGTCGCCCGTCGATCGCTTCGACGTCGACCGCCAGCGTCGCGGGCCAATCCGAAACCGCCGGCGGGTGCTCGCGGGAGCACTCACCCACGACTTCGACCCGGGCCGCCGTGCCCTGCCTGGTGGCCCGCACGGTAATGGCGCCCTCGGAATGGTCGACAGCGCGACCGATCACCGCTACCAGCGCGCGCTGCAATGTGCTGGCGTCAGCGCCCACCGTGAGCCGCGGCATCTCGATGTCGACGACCCGGCCGTGGAGCAGTGGCGTGAGCTCGTCGAGCGCGGTCCGGATCTGCTCGAGGAGATCGGCCATTGCAACTCACCCTACGGCGCGATGCCACGAGGACGAGTTGGACCGCAACCGATCAGTCACCGGTGCTGGGCCCACCACAGCTGCGCCTCGCCGTCAGGCGCCGGCCTTCAGCTTGCAGATCGCAAGGTGGGCGGCGAGCACCGACTCACGGGCATCACCCGACAACCCGGTGTCGGCTTCGGCCGCCGCCTTGGCGCTGTCGCCGGCCTGCTCCAGCTCGATCACGGAGTCGCGATCGGGTACACCGTCGGTCCCCTGCTTCTCCGCCTTCGCGTGAGCCGTACGCTCGGCGCGAGTGGGCCGCGCGGAAGGAGGTGTGGAGCGGACGACGGGATTCGAACCCGCGACCCTCACCTTGGCAACTCGCCCATGCGCGGTCGTCGACGAACGCCGGCGAACGAAGGCGCAGGTCATCAGACGGCACAGGCGAACCCCGCCGAATGACCCCGACCGCGCGATGGACGCGCTATTGCAATCGCCGCGCATCGGCGCGGGCCTCGGCCCCTTGCTCGGCCGTACGGAGGGTCCGAGTCAGCGCCACGCGCCGTCGGCGCACTGCACGCACCGGTGGACTTGGACCTTGCCGATCCTGATGACGACCACCGACCGACCGCCTTCGGGGCGGTCGCGGTCGATCGAAACACCTACGTCGGCTGGGCGGGTCACATCGACGGGCTGGAGGCAGCCCGGGCATTGCGTGCTCTGCACCATCGCGAAACCCCCCGGGTCGCGGCGCGACCGCCCGCCGCTGACAGCGTGCAGCTTCCCCGTCGCTCATGCAAGGCCGGCCGTGTCGGAGCAGCGTTTTCCGCGGTCGTAGAGACTCGGTGCTGCGCGGAGACTTCTCATGGCCGGGTAAGAGAACCGCGGATGGCCACGTGCGCACTGGGTGATGCCCTGACCGCGCGCGTTTGGGTCGGCGTGGTCTGTGAACGACGCGACCCGCTACCTCGACGTGAGCGTTCTGGATGATTGGCGCGTTCGGGCAGTACGCCGTGCGGCAGCTGTGCGTGTCCGACGTGCCTGACGTCTTTGGCGGCGTTGGCGTTTCAGCGCGGTGGTGATCTCGGCGGGGGGTGCTGGACGGTGGAGATGAAAGCCTTGCGCTCGGTCACAGCGCATCGATCTGAGGAGCGCGAGCTGTTCGGGGGTCTCGACGCCTTCGGCGAGGGCCTTATAGCCGAGGGTGTGGGCGAGCAGGATGGTGTTGGCGACGAGCGCGGCGGCGTCGGATTCTTCGGTGATGCGGGCGATGAATGACTGGTCGACTTTGATGATGTCGACGGGCAAGAGATCGACGTAGGCGAGGGAGGAGTACCCGGTGCCGAAGTCGTCGATCGCGAGGCTCACGCCGGTGTCGCGGAGTGCCTGGAGGCGTTCTCGGCTGACGGTGATGTCGGCCATGACCGCGGTCTCGGTGATCTCAAAGCACAGTTGTGACGGGTCGATCCCGGCTCCGTCTATGCATCGGCGCACGCGAACGCCGAGGTCGGGGTCGGCGAGCTGGTGGGCGGAGAGATTGACGGCGGCAACGAAGTCGGTGCTCTCGACGATCTCGCGCCATTCGGCGACCTGTCGGCACACTTCAGCGAGGACGCGTTCCCCGAGTTCGTCGATGAGGCCGGTCTGCTCGGCCAGGGGGATGAACTGGTCGGGGGGGATGTAGCCGTGGGTGGGGTGGTGCCAGCGCAGCAGTGCTTCGGCGCCGATCACCCGTCGGCGGCGCCCCCCGATGTCAAAGAGCCCCTGGTAGTGCACTTCGAGCTCGCCGTGCGCGATGGCGTGGCGCAGGTCGTGGTCCAGGCGGGTGACCCGCCGGGCCTGGGCGCGTGCGCCGTCGGGCTGGCGTGACGCCAGCGCGAAGACCTGTCCGATGAGAATGAAGAACGCCCCGCGAGTGAGCCAGTCGCTCAGTGGCTGCGCGGTCATCGTGCTCGTCTCCGCGGGGAGGAGCGGTCCGGCGACCAGCATCGAGGCCGCGCCGGCGACGAACGCGCCCCACGGCCCGAACCGCACCGCGGCCAACACGATCGGGATATAGAACCAGTGGGGAGCAACGGCACCGGCGCCGCCGACGGCCCGGCCGACGACCCACGAGGCAACGAGCAGACCAGCGATGATCGCCACCGCGGCCCGGGCATCCATCACCTCACAGAAACCGACGGCCCGGCTCGTGACCCGTTCGCCCCAACGAAAGCCTGATGTCCCAGCCTTCTCCCGCGATCCCATGACACCCTCACAATCCGAGTGCTACGACCGGTATTTCGACCCCCGTGGCTCCGACCTGAAGGGCCCCTTGCCCGCACCGTGTCGCCGCCCACGCTCCAGAACGAACGCGGGGCCCCTGACCTTCGTCGGGCGTCGCCATCACCCTGGCCAAGTCGCCCGAGACCGGCCCTCTGCGCGCATCGGTGAACAGACCCCGACGGCGCGGTAGACGGGCGATGATGGAAGTCGTGCGGCGCGGTGGCGGAGGTCGAGCCGGCACTTGCACACGACTTCGGTAGTGGCGGCACGTCGGTGCGAATCGGCACCCGCCCGTTCTGGCCGCTCGACCGTCGGGCCGGGCGGGTGCCTCACGTCCGGGCCCCGCGGCTGCCGTGATCGTCCTCAGGCGGGGTCGTCGGGGAGCCGACACAATCGGTACGGTCCGATGAGTGCTGGGGAGCACCGTGAACCAACGACCCGCATCCGACGCCCGCGAGAGCGAGCGCGTGGCTATGGAGGACGCGTTGCGCGCGAGCGAGGCGCGCTACCGGCTCCTCTTCGACGCGAGCCGCGACGCAGTGTTCCTGACTGACGTCGAGACGTTCGAGATCGTGGATGCGAACCCCGCCGCGGCGGCGCTCTACGGGTGGACCTGCCAGCAGCTCACCGGCATGCTGGCAACCGACCTCAGTGCCGACCCTCCGGCGACCGCGCGCGCCATCGCCGGAGCGGCCCGCGATACCACGACCGTGCGCCGCCGGCATCGACGAATGGACGGCACGGAGTTCGAGGCCGAGATCGCGTACGGGAGCTTCGACCTCGAGGGCCGGGCGCTCGTCGTCGCCGTGATCCGCGACGTGACCGAGCGTGCCCGGGCCGAGGCCAAGTTCCGTGCGCTCGTCGAGCAGTCCTCTGACGTCGTCCTGGTGCTCGACGAGCGCGCGATCCTCACCTACGCGAGCCCCTCCATCGCACGCCTGCTCGGCTACGAGCCGGAGGCCGTGGTCGGGCGCCCGGCGAGCGACTTCGTGCACGCCGACGACCTCGAAAGCGTCGCGGCCGAGATCGCGCGGGTCCTGGGCGCACCCGGTACCTACGGCGAGATCACCTACCGAGCGATCCACACCGACGGCTCGTCTCGGACCTTCGACGCGGTCGGCCGGAACCGCCTCGACGATCCGGCCGTGCGGGGCATTGTCGTCAACGCGCGTGACGTCACCGATCGCCGGGCCGCCGAACGCAGGGCGGCCGAGCTCACCGAGATCCTCGAGGCCAGCAACGAGGTCGTCGTCCTCTCGGACCCGGGCGGTGCGGTTGTCTACGCCAACCAGGCGGCCCGCACGCTGTTGGGCGCCCGGGAGCACCAACACGTAAGCGAACTGTCCTCCCCCCGGTCGCGGGAACGGCTGCGTCTCGAGATCATGCCGACCGTGCACCGACGCGGTGTCTGGTCGGGCGAGCTCGAACTCATCGGGCGGGCCGGCCCGCTCCCGGTCGCGGCGACAATCCAGGCGCACCACGACGACACGGGCCACGTCGAGCGGGTCGCGACCATCGCGCACGACATCTCGGAGCTGAAAGCGGCGCAGGGACGACTCGAGTACGAGGCGACCCACGACCTGCTCACGGGACTACCGAACCGCGCGCTGTTCCGGGAGATCGGTGAGCGCGCCATCGCCCGCACGGCGCGCACCGGCGAGACCCTGGCCGTGCTGTTCCTCGACCTCGACGGCTTCAAGCTCGTCAACGACAGCTTCGGCCACGACACCGGCGACCGCCTCCTCGCGCAGGTCGCGCGCCGTCTGCGCGAAGCACTCCGACTCGCCGACACCATCGCCCGCCTCGGCGGCGACGAGTTCGTCATGCTCTGCGAACAGCCCGAGAGCCGGGAGCACATGCTCGACCTGTCACAACGCCTCATCGGTGTCGTCTCCGAGCCATTCCGCCCCGGCGACAAGGACATCAGCATCGGAGCAAGCATCGGCATCGCCTTCGGCACCGCCGGCGAATCCGCCATCGGTGAACTCATCCGCGAGGCCGACATCGCGCTCTACCGGGCCAAGCACGACGGGCGAGGCCGCGCCGAGGTCTTCGATCCCTCACTCCTGGAACCAGAGACACTTCCCGCTCTTCGCGCCTAGCAACCGCCGCGAACGGGCGTACGTCGTCGGACGATCGCCGCGTCATCGCGACCATCATCCTGGGCGAGATGAGCATGGAAATGGCGCAGCGCGTGGAAGCGAAGGCCATCGAGGCCGACCCGACGACGGAGCCGGTCGAACATCTGCGTCACCGAGTCGGGTCGGGTGGCCTCGGTGTTGCCCGGTCTCGGAGACGCGAAGACGAACGCGTCCTTCGCCAGACGCCCGCCAGCCATTCGCGCGCGTGCTTCGGCTCGGTCGTGGTGGGCCCGGAGGGCTTCGAGCGTCGCCGCACCGATCGAGAGAACGCGCACGCGATCCGTTTTGGTCGGCTTCTCGATCACGCCGTCGCCGGTGACGATCAGACCCCGCGCGGACGCGGATCGTGCCTTGGTCGGAGTCGACGTCGGACCAGCGCAGCGCCACCAGCTCGCCCCGACGCAAGCCCGTACCAACGGCCACGCGCAGCAGAGTCGCCCACGGCTCGTCGGCAGTGAGGATCAGCTTCTGCACGTCCTCCGGGGACGGGACGCGAGTCTCGGGCCGGCGGATCGTCGGTAGCGCGGCCGCGGCGGCGACGTTGACCTGAACGAGGCCCCAGCGCAGCGCCTGGCGAAGCGCACCACGAGCGAGGTTGTGGATCTTGCGGATCGACGCAAGGCGAAGGCGCTTCACGGTCGTGAGGTCGTCGTAGAGCGTGTCGAAGTCGAGCGTGCGCAGGCGGTCGATCGGCACGTGACCGAGCACCGGCTCGAGATGGTTACGCGCCAAGCCCCGGTAGTCGGCCACGGTGTAGGGGCTCGCTCCCGTGGTCGCGAGGCGGTCGACGTGACGGTTCAGGAGCACGGCGAACGTCATCGACGACGACTCTGCGTTCGCCTCGTTCGACTCGACCTGGGCGAGCATCCGAGCCCGGACCCGCTTCGCCTCGCCGGCGGTGCCCCGGAAACGCTGCGTGCGCTGTCGGTGCCGGCCGTCGACGCGGCGGCCGGCACTCACGACGAGCTCGTAGACCCCTCGCTGGAGCTCGTACACGCCCGACGCGACGCGCCGGCGCTTGGGGGTTCCCATCCGTTGCCTCCCAGATTCTTGGGTTTTTCTTGGGGAACGGATGCAGGACTCGCGCCGTCGTCGTGCGTGACGCTGTGACCTGCACGAACGCGTACCGGCGGGGAGGCGGACGGCTCGTGGGGCTAGGTGGACTCGAACCACCGACCTCATCCTTATCAGGGATGCGCTCTAACCGGCTGAGCTATAGCCCCGGAAAGCGCGGAGATCGTACCAACCGCGGGTTGATCGCGAGCCCCGCTCAGCGCGAGTCGACTTCTTCCTCGCGCACCGTGATCTCGAGTCCGCCGAACAGCTCCGCGAAGATGTTGTAGAAGGACGCCGCGATCACCGTGATGACCACCTGCAGCGCGACGACCACGAGGGCGATCAGGATCGCGCCGCGCAGCACCTCACCGGAGAGGAACGTGAAGTCCTTGGCCGACAGCAGGTCGCCGAGGAAGTTCTCGACGCTCCCGATCACACCCGCCGCGTCCGCGATCAGCCAGAGCGCGACCAGAGCGATCAGGGTCACGAACATCGCCGACAGGTAGAAGCACAACGACAGCTTCAGCACCGTCCAGATGTCGACCTTCGTGATCGTCTGGCGGAACCGGCGCTCGCGTGGTGCCACTGCCACTGGCCGCGGCTTCGCCGCGCGCGGCGCTTTGGTCGTGCTGGTGCGACGGCGAGTGCCGCGGGGCCTCGGCGCAGCTTCGGTGCTCAGCGCGCTGTTGTCGGTCAGCTCCGCCTCGACCGGCGCGGCGTCGGGAGGCGCGGCGACCGGCGCGGCCACAGGCTTGTCCGTCGCAGGCGGCGCGGCCCCACTGCTGACCGTGCGGCGACGTCGCGACGGCCGAAGCGGCGGGACCGCGGATCCTCCTGCCGACGAGACGCTCGTCGACGGGTCGTCTGCGGTCGCGCGCGCGGTCGGCGGATCGGTCGGCGCGGTCATCGGGCTTCTGGTCCTCTCGGGGGGCCGGCCCTCCAGGAGGGCGCGGAAGCAAACGATGATAGGCGGCCCGACCCCGGATCACTCACCGCGGCGGCGTCAGTCGCCGTTGGCGTCGGTGGCCTCGGCTTCGAGCACGGGGGCGACGGCGACGATCGTCTCACCCTCGCCCAGACGGGCCACCCGCACGCCGGTGGCGTCGCGACCCTGGAGGGAGATCTCCGCCGCCGGCATCCGCACGATGTTTCCACCAGACGAGAACACGAGGATCTCGTCGTCGTCGGTGACGCAGAACGCTCCGACGACACCGCCCCGCGCCGCAGTGACCTTCATGCCGCGCACTCCCTGCCCACCGCGGCCCTGACGATGGAACGCGTCGAGCTTCGTGCGCTTGCCGTGTCCACTCGAGCTCACGAAGAGCATGACCGCGCCGCGGCGAAACACATCGCACGCAACGACGGCGTCGCCCTCACGCAGCTTCATGCCGCGCACCCCCGCCGACGCCCGGCCCATCGCACGCACGCCGGTCTCGGCGAACCGGATCGTCTGCCCGTTTCGGGTGACCATCACGATGTCGTTCTTGCCGGTCGTCTGGACGACGCGCACCAGCTCGTCGCCCCTGACGAGGTTGATCGCGATCAGGCCGTTGCGAACCGAGGAGTCGTACTCGGTCATCTTCGTCTTCTTGACCGTACCGTGCGTCGTCGCGAAGAACAGGTACGCGCCGTCTTCGTAGGTGCGCGTGTCGATGATCGCCTGGATGCGCTCCTCCTGGGCGAGATTGATGAGGTTGACCAGCGCGGTGCCCCGCGCGGTCCGGTCCTTCATCGGGATCTCGTGCGCGCGCAGGCGGTACACCTTGCCGCGGTTCGAGAACAGCAGCAGGTACGAGTGCGCGGTGGTCGTGAGCAGCTTGTCGACGTAGTCGTCGTCGCGAGCGCGACTGCCGCGCACGCCCTTGCCGCCCCGGTTCTGGCGACGGAACGCGTCGGCCGCGACCGTCTTGATGTAGCCCTTGCTCGTGAGGACGACGACGACTTCCTCGTCGTCGATGAGGTCGAGCATGTCGATCTCGCCGACGTCGGCGGCGAGCTTGGTCCTGCGCGCGTCGGCGTACTTGCCCTTGAGCTCGAGCAGCTCGTCCTTGATCACCTTGCGGAGCTTCTGCTTGCTCTTCAGGATCGACTCGAGCTCCTTGATCGTGGCCAGGAGCTCCGCGAGCTCGTCGCGCAGCTTCTTGCCCTCGAGCTGCGTGAGGCGACGAAGCTGCATGTCGAGGATGAAGTTCGCCTGGATCTCGGTGAACCCGAACGGCTTCTTCATCAGCCCCGCTCGCGCCACGTCGACGTCGGCGGCCTTGCGGATCAGCTCGATGACCTTGTCGATCATGCCGAGCGCCTTCACGAGACCCTCGACGATGTGCTCGCGCTCCTTGGCCCGGCGGAGGCGGTACTCGGTACGCCTGGTCACGACCTCCATCTGGTGCGCGACGTACACGAGGATCGCCTGGTCGAGCGTGAGCACGCGTGGGACGCCATCGACGAGCGCGAGCATGTTCGCCGGGAAGCTCGTCTGCATCGGCGTGTGCTTGTAGAGCTGGTTGAGCACGACGTTGGCGTTCGCGTCGCGCCGCAGCTCGACGACCAGCCGCGCCGTGTCGCCGGCCGACTCGTTGCGCAGGTCGCGAATGCCCTCGATCTTGCGGTCGTTGACGAGCTCGGCGATGCGTTGCCCGATGACCTCCACCGAGGTCTGGTACGGAACCTCGGTGACCACGATGCGCGGCTCGCCTCGCTTGCCCTCGTCGATCTCGGCGACCGCTCGCATCTTGATGCTGCCGCGGCCCTTCGTGTACGCGTCCTTGATCCCGTCCTTGCCGAGGATCATCGCCCCGGTCGGGAAGTCGGGCCCCTTCACGATCTTCATCAGGTCCGACGCCTTGGCGTCGGGGTTGTCGATCATGTGCACCGCGGCGTCGATGACCTCACCCAGGTTGTGCGGCGGGATGTTCGTCGCCATGCCGACCGCGATGCCGCCCCCGCCGTTGACGAGCAGGTTCGGGAACCGCGCCGGCAGCACCACCGGCTCGGTGTTCTGGCCGTCGTAGGTGGACTCCCAGTCGACGGTCTCCTCGTCGATCTCGCCCAGCAGCTCCATCGCGAGCGCCGAGAGGCGCGCCTCGGTGTAGCGCTGGGCCGCGGGGCGGTCGTTCGGATCCGGGGAGCCGAAGTTCCCGTGCCCGTCGACGAGGGGATACCGCAGGGTGAAGTCCTGCGCCATGCGCGCGAGCGCGTCGTAGATCGCCTCGCCCGCATGCGGGTGGTACTTGCCCATGACCTCGCCGACGGCCTGCGCCGACTTCTGGTGCTTGCGATCGGGACGGAGGCCCTGCGCGTACATGCCGTAGAGGATCCGGCGTTGCACGGGCTTGAGGCCGTCGCGCGCGTCGGGCAGCGCGCGCGCCGTGATGACCGACATCGCGTAGTCCAGGAAGGAGCGCTCCATCTCCTCCTGGATCTCGATCGGCTCGATGTTGCCGAGTGTCTGCTGGACTGCGTCGTCAGGCACGGTTCCTCACCTCACACATCGATGAACCGCACGTCCTTGGCGTTCTCCTGGATGAACTGCTTGCGGCGCTCGACGTCGTCGCCCATGAGCTTGGCGAACACCTCGTCGGCGATCGCCGCTTCCGCGACCGTGACCAAGAGCAGGTTGCGGGACGCCGCGTGCATCGTCGTCACCCCGAGCTCCTGCCAGTCCATCTCGCCGAGACCCTTGAACCGATTCACCTCGACTCGTGAGCCCTCGTGCTCGGCTTCGAACCGGCGGAGCGCGGCTTCGTCCTGGAGATAGGTGCGCTCCTTGCCGATGTCGGCGCGGAACAGCGGCGGCTGCGCCAAGTAGATGCAGCCGTGCATCACGAGCTGCGGCAGGTGACGGTAGAAGAACGTGAGCAAC
>Ga0334722_10007524_pt1 | contig 10538 bp, 8 predicted proteins | sample C3_bottom_MG_FD_207210 | JGI IMG/M metagenome (GOLD analysis project Ga0334722, IMG submission 207210) | Sediment microbial communities from Yellowstone Lake, YNP, Wyoming, USA - C3_bottom | ecosystem: Environmental > Aquatic > Freshwater > Lake > Sediment | place: USA: Wyoming | collected... | reverse complement strand
CTGATGCGGCCGCCGGAGCAATAGGCGGAGCCGGTTTTTAAGAGTCTTACTATTTCGCCGCCACCATCGGCAGTTCGGGCGCAAATAGCTTTGATGCGGTCTTCGGAGATGAGCTCGGAAATGGGTATGCCACTCACGGTTGAGTAGCGAGGCAATGGCACCATGGTGTCACCGTGCCCGCCCAAGACCATGGCTTGCGTGTCGGACATGGCCACATTAAGTTCCATCGAGATGAAAGTGCGGAAGCGGATGGAGTCAAGCACACCGGCTTGTCCCATCACGCGATTGTGTGAAAAGCCGGTCAGTTTCTGCATGTGGTAGGTCATCAGGTCGAGCGGATTGGCGACCATAACCACGAAACTTTTGGGCGCATATTTTTTGATATTCTCCGCGACCTTGGCGGTAATTTGTGCATTTGAATTAAGCAAATCCTCACGCGACATGCCCGGTTTGCGCGGCACACCGGCAGTGTCGATGACAATACCGGCCCCTTCGATATCTTTGTAATCATTGGTGCCGTAGACTTTGGCGTTGTAGCCGCGGACCGGCCCGGCCTGGGTCAAATCGAGCGCTTTCCCCTGCGGGACGCCCTCGATTATATCGACCAGCACAATGTCGGCAATGTTGGCTTCAGCCAGATACTGGGCACAGCTGGCGCCGACATTTCCTGCTCCAACTATGGCAATTTTTTTGTTCACGGTTCCTCCACTGATACAGGCTCAAACGGAGCCTATTTCCTTATTTTACACACAAACCTTCGTATTCACAAATCATGAAAAGAAAAATGCAATTTCCTTTTTGGCGTTTTCATCAGAATCAGAGGCGTGTACAGAATTTTTTTCGATATCCCTGGCAATTTCATTTCTGATCGTGCCGCATGCGGCTTTGGACGGATCGGTGGCTCCGATAAGCGCCCGCAAATCCGCCACGGCGTTTTCTTTTTCCAAAACCATTGGAACGATACGGCCTGAGCTCATAAACTTGACCAGCGAATCGAGAAACGGCTTGCCCTCGTGCACCGCATAAAATTTCCGCGCCTCGCTCTGTTTTAATTTCAACATTTTAAGTTCGACAATTGTGAAACGGGCCTTTTCAAGGCGATTGATGATATGTCCTATCAAATTTCTTTTGGTGGCATCGGGCTTGATTATTAGAAGCGTTTTGTTCATCGCAATCTTCCTTTTGCCGCCTTCTTAATAGCCGTGATTGAGGATGGAGAAGCAGCTCGACCCTTAATTGACTTCGGTCTGATCGATGTAAATGTTTTTGCAGCTGATTTGATAAGGGCGGCTTTCTTACGAGTACCGCCGCGCAGCATTTCCTTAACTAATTGGGGAATTTCCGTTGGAGAGCCGGCCACGGGAACGCCGACTTTCTCCAGCGCCATGATTTTGTCAGCGGCCGTGCCGCTCGAGCCGGAAATGATAGCGCCGGCATGTCCCATACGCTTGTCGGCCGGTGCAGTTTGACCGGCGATAAACGATATGACCGGTTTCTTGACATATTTCTTTATGAACGCTGCCGCTTCTTCTTCATCCGAGCCGCCGATTTCGCCAATCATGACTATCGCCTTGGTGGCGTTGTCTTTATTGAAAGCATCAAGACAATCCACAAAATTCGTGCCGATGATTTGGTCGCCGCCAATGCCAAGGCAGGTCGATTGTCCAATTCCGGCCAAAGTCAGCGCCCAAATCGCCTCATAGGTTAAAGTTCCCGAACGGGAAACGACACCGACATTTCCTTTTTTCACAATATTCCCTGGCATGATACCGACTTTGGATTCTCCCGGAGAAATCAAACCGGGACAGTTAGGGCCAATCAAGCGAGCGCCTTGCTTTTTGACATAAGCATAAACTTTCATCATATCATTGGCCGGGATGCCCTCGGTAATGCAGACGACCAATTTGATGCCGGCGTCGACGGCTTCATAAATTGAGTCGGCGGCATATGCAGGAGGAACATAAATGACAGATGTGTCGGCTGTAGTCTTTGCCACTGCTTCTTCCATTGTGTTGAAAACTGGAATGCCGAAGACTTTGGAGCTGCCTTTACCGGGAGTCACTCCACCCACCACATTTGTGCCGTATTTTTTCATTTGCTCGGTATGAAATGAACCATCTCTGCCAGTAATTCCCTGAACTATAAGCCGCGTATTTTTATCTATGAAAATTGACATCGTTGTAATCCTTCGAGTTGTCTGTTAAGCTGCTATACCGGCCAGTTCAATCGCTTTCCGGACAACTTCATCAAGCGTTTGGCCATACGGCAGATTAACTGCGCGTAAAATCTTATGTGCCTTTTCTTCGTTGGTGCCGGTTAGCCGCACAACTATCGGCACTGATGGTTTCAATTCATTGAGAGCTGTGACAATACCATTGGCCACGTCGTCACAGCGCGTAATGCCGCCAAAAATGTTTATCAAAATAGCGCGCACTTTGGGGTCTTCGAGAATAATTTTTATAGCCGTGACTACTTTTTGCGGATTAGATGAGCCGCCAATATCCAAAAAGTTAGCCGGATCCCCGCCGTAACGTTTGACCAAATCCATCGTCGCCATGGCCAGTCCGGCGCCGTTGACAATACAGCCGATATTGCCGGAGAGTTTTACAAAAGAGAGTCCCCCTTGCCGTGCCTCTACCTCTGTAGGCTCTTCGGCGTCCAGATCGCGGAGCGATTCTAAATCAGAGTGACGGAACAAACCGTTATCATCCAGATTGATTTTGGCATCCAACGCGATTACTTTTCCGGCGTTGCTGGTAATTAGTGGATTGATTTCCACCAGCGAAGCATCCAAATCCCAGAAAAGTTTGTAGAGTTTCATAATTATATCCGCTGCTTCTCGGACTTGTGAAAATTCTCTGTAGAGTTTGTAGGCCAGATTGCGCGCTTGAAACGGCTTAAGGCCATCGACCGGGTCAATGTTCAACTTGTGTATTTTATGAGGAGTTTTAGCAGCAACTTCTTCAATATCGATGCCGCCGGCCGATGAAACCATGATGACCGGCTTTTTAGTAGCTCGGTCTAAAATTATGCCGACATATGCTTCTGAAAGAATTTCTTCGGCGACAGTGACCAAAACTTTCTTGACAGTCAGCCCCTTGATGGTCATTCCCAGAATCTTCTGGGCCAGAACTTTGGCTGATTCGGGATTTTCGGCATATTGAATACCGCCGGCTTTCCCCCGCCCGCCTACGTGTACCTGCGCTTTGATCATTACCGGTTTGTTGTATTTTTCCGCGATGGTGCGGACCTGTACGGCATCAGTGGCTATCTCGCCGGCCGGCACCGGAATGCCGACTTTGGCAAACAGCTCTTTGGCCTGATATTCATGTATTTTCATTGGTGAGCTTCTTCGATTTCTTAATTTTCAGGTTCTTGAGTCTTTCTTTGTTCTCTTGATAATAATCTTTGGTCAAAGATTCAAGCCCGCGTTGTGTATTTTTTTCAGGGTCATCCAGAACTGCTTCAAGCAGGTGATTAAGAATTTCTCCAACTGCCGGTCCAGGTTTGAGTTTGAGCTTCTTCATAATCACATTACCGTCGATGGCCAAATCATTCAGTCCAAATGGAGATTTTTTGTTTATTTCATTTTTGATTCTTAATTCCAACTCGTCCACATCGTCGGTTTTGCCCCCCATTCCCTGGGCGACAACATCAGCTCTTCGTAGCTCAAGCAAATCAAAGATTAGTTCAATCCCGACCCGGCGAATCAACCGGCGCAACCCCTTGTCGGCCACAGCAGTAGTGAACATGTGCCGTTCGACCATTGTTGAAACTTCTTTGATGAAATCATTTGGGTAACGATATTTCCGCAGCCAGTCTTTGGCAGCCTTGGCGCCTCCAATTTCATGGCCGTAAAATGTGGCGCCGTCTTCGGTAACCTGCTTGTGTTGCGGTTTGCGGATGTCATGAAAAATCGCCGCCAGGCGAAGTCTTAAACTTGGCGGACAGGCATCGATCATCCGGAGCGTGTGTTCGAACACGTCCCAGCGATGATATCCTCCCGGCTGGTCAACTCCAACACATTCCACTAATTCGGGCATGATGTCTTTTAGGAGCCCTGTGGAAAACATTAATCTGAACCCATCCGATGGTTTCGCAGCTTGAATCAGGAGCTTGTTGAATTCTTCGGCAATTCGTTCCGCCGAAATTGAAGATATCAAATGCACGTGCTTATTTAATGAGGCCAATGTTTTTTTCTCGATGGTCAAATCAAACCGAGCCGAAAACTGAACTGCACGAAGCATTCTCAACGGGTCTTCCTCGAATGAATTTTCAGAAACCATTCGCAGAATTTTATTTTCGAGGTCTTTTTGTCCGCCAAGTGGATCAATTAATTTACCGGTTTCCATCGAACGAGCCATGGCGTTAATAGTGAAATCACGGCGCTTCAAGTCATCTTCGACCGAGAGCAACGGATCAAATGAAACCTCGAAATCTTTGTGGCCGACACCGGTGGAGTATTCCTTTCGAGGCAAAGTGACATCGAAGGTGTGAGAGGCACCGTTAATTTCCTGCGTAAATTTTATTACTCCAAAGCTTCGTCCGACTAAATCGACTTTCCCGAACTTTCTTAGAATCTTGGTCAATTCGTTATAGGGGACGCCGGTGACCAGATAGTCGCTGTCCTTGGTCGGCTTTTGGTGAAGCAAAAGTCCGTCGCGAACGACTCCGCCGACTTCGTAAAGATGACCCTTGTTTTGAATCGTGGCAATCACTGGTTTGGTTATTTCCGACATTATGTTCTGTTAGTCCGGCACAATGCTCGTGCCGGATATTCCTGCAATTGCATTACGAGCGTCTTCGACCGAGGAGATAGTGACCAGTTGGCCGCCATTTTCAATGAACTGGATAGCCGCTTTTATTTTGGGACCCATGGAACCATCGGGGAATTGTCCTTCAACGTAATATTTTTTTGCTTCGGTGACGGTCATCTGGTCCAATAAGCGTTGATTGGGTTTGTGAAAATTTACGGCAACTTTGTCGACTGATGTCAAAATAGAAAGAATGCCCGCGCCAATTTCAGTGCCAATTACTGCCGAGGCCAGGTCTTTGTCAATGACCGCATCCATTCCCTCGTAGTTTCCCTTTTTATCAATATAAACCGGAATCCCGCCGCCACCGCCGGCGATAACAATTGCACCACTGTTGACCAGCTTCTCCAACGTACCCGCTTCGACAACTTTCAGGGGAGTGGGTGAAGGGACGACCCGCCGCCAGCCGCGGTCGGAATCTCTTTTCATGGTCCAGCCGCGTGACTTTTGAAAATTTGCAGCCTCCTCTTCAGTATAGAACTGCCCAATGAATTTAGTGGGCTTGTTGACAGCCGGGTCATTTTCGTCAACTACCATTTGAGTAATGAGTGTGATGACCGGCCGGTCGATTTTTTCAGCTCGCAATCGATTCTGCAGAGACTGCTCTATCATATAGCCCATGCCACCCTCGGTGTCGGCCACTAACACTCCCAGCGGCAATATGGGCGCTTTTCCACGGGCCAGTTCGATACGCAAAAGGGCATTGCCCACTTGAGGACCGTTGCCGTGAGTAATTACCATCTTATAACCCTCACGAATAAGCTCGACAATGCCGTGAAGTGATTGACGGGTGTTGGCAAACTGATGGGCAATGGTGTCTTCCAGATCAGGTCTGGTGATGGCGTTTCCACCCAGAGCTACTACTGCTGTTTTAGTCCCTGCCACAATAAGATTCCGCGCGATTTGATTATCTCTTTTTCTAACGTACTCGAGATTTTTTTGAGACCCGCTTTGCTTCTTTGGTTTTCTTCACGAAATCGGTCAGAATTTCCGTCAAATTGGGTGAACCGATTTCCTGAAGATTGTATGAGACCCGGACAGTCGGCTTATTAATCTTCATCAACCGCGAAAGGTCAATGGGCGTGGCGATAATGACCACATCACATTCAGTTCTGTTTATCGTGGTCTCTAAATCTTTGACCTGCTCATCGCCATAACCCATCGCAGGAAGGAGAATCCCAATTTCAGGATATTTTTCAAATGTTTGCGAAATCGAACCCACCGTGTAAGGCCGAGGGTCGACCAGTTCAGCGGCCCCAAATCTCTCGGCTGCCACGACACCGGCGCCGTAGGCCATTTCTCCATGAGTAAGTGTCGGACCGTCTTCGATAGCCAAGACTTTTCTGCCGCGAATTGCCTGCGGATTATCAACGGTAATTGGGGAAGTGGCCTCGACCACGATCGCCTTGGAATTATAGGCGGCAATATTGGCGCGCACGTGGGCCACTCCCTCGGGTGCGGCTGAATCAATTTTATTAATGACGACCACGTCGGCCATTAATAGATTGTTTTGTCCCGGATAGTAGGTAATTTCGTGTCCCGGCCGATGTGGGTCGGCTACGGTTATGTACAGATTAGGGACATAGAAGGGCATATCATTGTTGCCGCCATCCCAAAGAATGACATCAGCTTCTTTTTCAGCATCACGTATAATCAATTCATAGTCGATACCGGCATAGACCGTTACGCCGCTTTTGATATGCGGCTCGTATTCTTCGCGCTCTTCGATTGTGCAATTTTGTTTGTCGAGATCCTGCATTCTGGCAAAGCGCTGTTTGATCTGCTTGGTCAAATCGCCATACGGCATGGGGTGACGGATAACCACAACTTTCTTGCCGAGTTTTTGCAAGATTTCAGCCACCCGTCGGGTAGTCTGTGATTTGCCACTGCCGGTTCTGACCGCGCAAACTGCCACGACCGGCTTATTGGATTTTATCATGGTCGGACGACCGCCTTCAAATGCAAAACGCGCCCCGGCCGCCATCACGCGCGCGGCTTTTTCCATAACGTATTGATATGAGACATCTGAATACGAAAAAATGACCTCATCAATCGAATGCTTCTTAATTAATTCAAATAGTTCTTTTTCATCGTATATGGGAATGCCGTCCGGATAAAGCTTGCCGGCCAGAATCGCCGGATATTTCCGATCCTGAATATCAGGAATTTGCGTGGCAGTAAAAGCGACCACCTCAACTGACTCATTGTTTCGATAAAGTGTATTGAAATTATGGAAATCGCGTCCGGCTGCGCCCATTATAATTATTCTTTTCCTTTTATGAGACATTTTCAATCCTATTTTAAAATAATCAGATTTACTATTTAATCACACCTAAAAATGGAAAATGGAATTTAATTAGATGGAAGAAGCCATCCAGATGAACAGAATCAAATAAAGGACTAATGGTCCGCCAAAGTGCTTTTTAACGAATTTACATTTCGTCATTGTTTTTCTGTGTCAATTTGGGCTCTTTGAAGTTTTCCGGAAAAATCAACATAGACTGATTTCCATTCGCTGAATACATCCAAAGCGGCAGTACCGGCCTCCCGATGACCGTTACCGGTTTCTTTGGTCCCACCGAAAGGCAAATGAGTTTCGGCGCCGATAGTGGGGGCATTGACGTAAAATATCCCGGTGACTACATCACGCATAGCCACATAGGCTTTGTTGATGTCACGGGTGTAAATCGAAGCGGATAAGCCGTAAACTGAATCGTTGGCCATGTCAATGGCTTCTTCAAATGTCGAAAAAGAAGCAATACTCAATACCGGACCAAATATTTCTTCTTTCCAGATGCGCATGTTGCGGGTGACGTTGCCAAAAACAGTCGGTTGCACAAAATAACCCTTATCGTAGTCTTTCCCAGTAAGTCTGTCACCCCCGGCCAGGACCTTGGCTCCTTCTTTCTTGCCAATTTCAATATAGCTCAAGACAGTGTTTAACTGGCTTTGATTTATAACGGGGCCCATGTCTGTTTTTTCATCGAGACCATCACCGATTTTCAATTTTTTGGCACGGTCAACAATCATCTTTGTGAATTTGTCCAAAACATCTTTGTGGCAAATCAATCGACTGGTTGCCGTGCAGCGCTGACCACTGGTGCCAAACGCTCCCCAGAGAGCGCCTTCGGTAGCCAATTCAAGGTCGGCATCGTCCATCACGATTTCAACATTCTTGCCGCCCATTTCCAAACAAGCATGCTTGAACGTACTGGCACAAGCTTCAGAAACTTTGCGGCCAATATCAGTCGAGCCGGTGAACGAGACAATTTTGACGGCCGGGTTTTTTATTAGCGGGTCTCCGAGTTGACTTCCCGAACCGGTGACCAGATTGACTACCCCCGGCGGAATTCCTTCCTCGTGACAGGCATTTATCAAATTGACGACGGACAACGGTGTTTCTGTGGCCGGTTTGATAACTACCGTATTGCCACAGATAAGAGCCGGCATCATTTTCCAGGAAGGAATCGCCATCGGGAAATTCCAGGGTGTGATGAACGAACATACTCCAACCGGCTGTCGCACCGTCATATTGAATTTGTTTTTCAGTTCGGAAGGCGTGGTGACGCCGAAAAGTCGACGGCCCTCCCCCGCCATATAAAATGTCATGTCGATAGCTTCCTGCACATCGCCGCGAGTTTCTTTAAGAATCTTCCCCATCTCGCGGGTCATATCCGAACTGAAGCATTCTTTATGGTCAGCTAACCTGCTTGCAATTTTGAATAGAATTTCGCCGCGCTTGGGAGCGGGCACGAGCCGCCATTTTTTGAAAGCTTCCGCAGCGGCGCCGATAGCATTATCAATGTCAGCTGTGTTGGATTTTTGAAAGACGCCAACTACCTCACCAGTATTGGCCGGATTGCGGCTTTCATACTTGTTGCCGGATTTGGAATCGACCCACTGACCGTTTATGAAATTTTTATATTCTTTGACGTTTCCCATAATGTACTTTAACTTGTCAATGTAATGACAGGCTTGAGTTTAAGCCCCAAATATAGAATACTAATGACTGGTGTCAACTGCTTTGAAATCAGCCCAGATTGACTTATGCTGACGTTCGGTTTGATAAGGTGATTGGGTGATTCACAAGCATGACTGACTCAAAGAAACAAGCAGTTACTGGAGCCTTTGGGTATACCGGTCAATATATCACCAAGCGGCTACTTGATAAAGGCGTCGATGTCATTACCCTCACCAACTCCACACAAAGAGCCAATCCTTTCGGTCAAATAATACAGGTTTCCCCGTTTCATTTCGACAAACCGAAACTGCTGGTTGAAACACTGACGGATGTAAGCGTTCTTTACAACACCTATTGGGTTCGCTTTAATCATAAACTTTTCAACTTTGACAATGCCGTATCTAATACTCTAGCACTATTTGATGCGGCCAAAAAGGCCGGAGTAGAAAGAATCATTCATGTCAGCATTACCAATCCGTCAGAAAATAGTGATTTAGAATACTTCCGAGGTAAAGCTGTCATTGAGAGAGCTCTTAAGAATTCCGGAATGTCATATGCGATTTTGCGACCCGCCGTAATTTTCGGAGGTGCGGACATTTTGATTAACAATCTTGCCTGGATGATTCGAAAATTTCCGCTAATTGTCGTCTTTGGTGATGGCAATTACCGATTGCAGCCGATTCATGTTGAGGATCTGGCAGAATTGGCAGTTCGGATGGGCGAGTCACGCGAGAATGGGACTATAGACGCCATCGGACCGGAGACTCTGACGTTTAGACAATTGATAGATGCGATTGCCAATTCAATAGGAGTAAAAAAACCAATTTTTTCGGTCAGCCCAACGATGGGCTATTGGTTGGCCAAATTCTTGGGCAAGTTTGTGGGCGATGTTTTAATTACTCGGGATGAAATCAAGGGCCTTATGAACGAATTGCTTTATGTAGATTCACCACCGGCAGGTAAAATAAGACTCATTGAATGGATGCAACATAATCGCCAATCGATTGGATTACGATACGCCTTCGAACTCCGCAGACGAGTTGATAAACATACTGCATATGCAGATTTGGCGAATTGAACTAAATTTCTACTTTCGTTTTTCTGCCAAAAATCAGGTACAAGGACGGAAGAACAATGAGAGTCAGGACAGTCGAAGTCAGAATCCCTCCGACTACAACAGTTGCCAGCGGTCGTTGAACTTCGGCGCCGACCCCGGTCGAAATAGCCATTGGCACAAAACCTAATGCCGCTACCAGTGCCGTCATCAATACCGGACGCAGGCGAGTCATGGCGCTTTCTTTGATTGCCTCGTGAATATTCTCTCCTTCAGAGCGCAAACGTTTGATGGTAGACACTAATACCAACCCGTTCAATACTGCTATCCCCGACAAGGCAATGAATCCGATTCCCGCGGAAATTGAAAAAGGCATTCCTCTTAGCGCCAGTGAGACAACCCCCCCCAGAGCAGCCAGGGGTACGCCCGAAAAAATAAGCAAAGCGTCGCGTACAGATTGGTAAGTCCAGTACAACAACCCGAAGATCAATAGAAGTGCGATTGGAACCACAATGGCTAACCGAACTCGCGCACGTGCCAAATGCTCGAACTGTCCGCCAAGGCGGACAAAATATCCGCTGGGAAGATTAACATCAGAGTCGAGACGCTCGCGAAGCTCTTGGACAAATGAGCCAATATCTCGATTGCGCACGTTGCATTGCACAACGATTCTTCGTTTGGCCCATTCGCGAGTAATGGTCCCGGGGCC
>Ga0334722_10007523_pt1 | contig 10538 bp, 12 predicted proteins | sample C3_bottom_MG_FD_207210 | JGI IMG/M metagenome (GOLD analysis project Ga0334722, IMG submission 207210) | Sediment microbial communities from Yellowstone Lake, YNP, Wyoming, USA - C3_bottom | ecosystem: Environmental > Aquatic > Freshwater > Lake > Sediment | place: USA: Wyoming | collected... | reverse complement strand
ACCTTCTCGCCGCTGCGGCATGGCCCGCTGCGTCTGTTCGTCTGCGCCCGCGCCGCCGCCACCATTGCCTACCAGATGGCCGGCGTCGCGGTCGGTTGGCAGATTTACGACCTGACCCGCAACCCCTTCGATCTGGGCATGGTGGGGCTGGTGCAGTTCATCCCCTCCCTGCTGTTGGTGCTGTACGTCGGCCATGCGGCAGACCGCTATGACCGGCGGCGCATCGTCTTTCTGGCCCAGCTTGCCGAGGCGGCCGCCCTGGCAGGGCTGGCAGCATTCACCCTCTTCTCGGGCATGGGGCGGGAAACGATCTTTCTGTTTCTCTTCGTCATCGGCATTGCTCGCGCCTTCGAATTTTCCACCTTGCAGACCCTGGTCCCGGCCCTGGTGGAACCCCAGGCGCTGCCCCAGGCCATGGCAGCCACCTCGTCGGTCCGCCAGGCTGCCACCATCGCCGGCCCCCTGTTGGGCGGGCTTTTGTATCTGGCCGGACCGGCGGCCGTCTACGGGGTCAGCGCCCTGCTGTTCGCCTGTTCCGCCGTCATCATCGCGCTGCTGCCGGTCAAACGGTCCACGGCCAGCCGCGAGCCCGCCACTTTCCGCACTCTCTGCGCAGGCATCGAGTTCATCCGCCGCCATCCGGTGGTGCTGGGCGCCCTGTCCCTCGACCTGTTCGCCGTGCTGCTGGGTGGCGCGACGGCACTTTTGCCGATCTACGCCCGAGACATCCTCTTCGCCGGACCTTTGGGGCTCGGCATGCTGCGGGCGGCACCGGCCCTGGGCGCCCTGACGGCCGCGCTCTACCTGGCCCGTTTTCCCCTGCAGCGCCGGGTCGGCCGGATCATGTTCGCCACGGTTGCCTGCTTCGGTCTGATGACCATCGTCTTTGCCCTGTCACGCTCCATGGCGCTCTCCTTTGCCGCCCTGGCGGTGCTGGGGTGCGTGGACATGTTCAGCGTGGTGATCCGTTCGTCTCTGGTGCAATTGGAAACGCCGGACGAGATGCGCGGCAGGGTCAGTGCGGTGAATGCGGTCTTTATCGGCACGTCCAACGAATTGGGGGAATTCGAGTCAGGGCTGACCGCCGCCTGGTTCGGGGCGGTGCCGGCGGCCCTGATCGGCGGGGTCGGCACCCTGGTGGTGGTAGGGATCTGGATCTGGCGTTTTCCCCAGCTCTACCGACGGGAACGGCTTCACGCCGATTGAGATGCTGAGGACTGAGCGGTCTCTTGGGGGATTATCCGCTGCGGACCTAGTCCAGTTCCAACGGCGGTTCGTTCAAGGCGGCCAACTGCTCGCGCAGCTGCAGGATCTGTTCACCCCAGTACTGAATGGTGTTGAACCAGGGAAAGGCCAGGGGAAAGGCGGGGTCGTCCCAGCGCGAGGCCACCCAGGCGCTGTAGTGCAGCATGCGCAGAGTTCGCAGCACCTCCACCAGGGCCAGCTCCCGCGGATCGAACTCGTTGAACTCGACGTATCCCTCCATGATGGCCTGCAACTGCTCGGTCTGGCGGTGGCGGTCACCGGAGAGCATCATCCAGATATCCTGAACCGCCGGCGCCATGCGGGCATCGTCGAAATCCACGAAGTGGGGCACGTTATCGCGCCAGAGGATGTTGCCGGCGTGGCAATCGCCATGGGTGCGGATCAGTCGCACCGGCCCCACTTCGGCCTGGATACGGTCGACGGCTTCGAGCAGCTGGGCGGTCACGGCGGCGTAGCTCTCCCGGTATTCGCGCGGCACCCAGTGTTCCAGCAGCAGGGCGGCGCTGGCGTGGCCGAAGCTGGCGCTGTCGAGCAGCGGCCGCCGGGCAAAGGGCTGCACGCCGCCGATGCAATGAATGCGGCCAAGCATGCGCCCAAGCAGCAGCAGGTTGTCCAGGTTGTCGAATTCAGGGGCATGCCCCCCCTGACGGGGGTAGAGGGCGAAGCGAAACCCATGGAAATGGAAGAGGGATTCGTTGTCGGCGTTGCGTCGGGGAGCCACCACCGACAGCTCGTGGTCAGCCAGGTCGCGGCAGAAGTCGTGCTCTTCGCGGATCTGCGCGTCGCTCCAGCGGTGCGGGCGGTAGAACTTGGCGATTACCGGCACGTCATCCTCGACGCCGACCTGATAAACCCGGTTTTCGTAGCTGTTCAGGGCCAGAATGCGGCAGTCGCAGACAATTCCCTGACTCTCCACGGCATCCATGATGAATTCGGGGGTCAGGATATGGAAGGGATGAGCGGATACTGACATGGGCACTGATGGCCTTTCGTGGCTTAATCCCAGCAGGCTGGCGCAGACTTCACTCGGCGTCGGGGTCTTCCAGGAACTCCTCGAAATTGATGGCGTTCCTGACCTTGTCGAGCAAATCTTTGGGCCACTGGTCGATGGGGACGCGGGTAAGCATCTTGACCTCGTCAAAGGTCAGATCAACGCTGTCGGGTAACTTGTCGGCCAACTCCATGGCCCAGCGGGTCTCCTGCGGCGTAAGGGGCGCCTCCAGGGGCAGCGGCATATGCTTGGCTTCTGTCATCGTGTGATCTCGCTGTCTGCCGGGCATCTCTTCGAAAGTCCATAGGCGAAGCGTGCCGGTATTCGGAATGGGCACCTCGTGTGCCGTGGTGCTCCGCGTACTATAGCAAAGGAAGCCGCTAAAATACAGCGACAAGTCTTCTGCGGCAAGAGAGCCAATTAAGGCATTGCATCAACCCGGCAATCGTGGTACAGCATACACCATATGTAGTATCATTACCCTTAACGCCTTCTAAATAAGGGGCTTATATGAAAAACAGACATTTTACCCGAGTCAAAATGAACGAGTGGGCGACCATCAGGCACGACGATCATACGTTTGGAGGCGAAGTGGACAATATCAGTCTGCGTGGACTCTTCATCCAGACCAGCCAGTCGATTCCGCTCAACACCCCGGTCGAGGTCAGCGTCCATCACGCCCTTGATACTTCTCTGGACATGAGCGCAACCGTTGTGCGCCAGGGCGAGGCAGGACTGGGCATGCAGATCGACCGGATGGACATCAAGTCGCTGGCCTATATCCGCAACCTGGTCGCCCAGGAATGCGAGAATCAAGAGCAGGTCATGCAGGAGACCAAAAAAATGGTCAGCTTCATGCTGAGATGATCTCCTGATCAGGACCGGCGAGCACTCATTGCACACACATCATTCGTAAAGGCGGCCGTCCCGGTCGCCTTTTCTGTAGAGGGCCCCATGGCGCACATGACACTCGACTGCATCGACCTGGACCAGCCAAGCCAGGAAGGGTTCCGCCAATTCATCAGCTCCTGGCTCTGCCGGAACGGTGGCACGACCCTCCTGGTGGACCCGGGTCCCCTCTCCACCATCCCCACCCTGATTGCCGAACTGCAGCGACGTGGCGTGGCGCGGTTGGACTACATTCTGCTGACCCACATCCATATCGATCATGCCGGCGGCACCGGAGCGCTGTTGCGCGACTTTCCCGATGCCGTGGTTATTTGCCACCCGGACGGCATCCCCCACCTGGTCTCACCGGAAAAGCTCTGGCAGGGGTCCCGCAAGGTCCTGGGCAGCCTGGCCGATGTCTACGGCGAGATCTGTGCCATCCCGGCCGATCGAATACGCTTCGAGGAGAATATCGGCACCACCGGGGTGCGCAGCTTTCTGACCCCGGGACACGCCCAGCACCACTGCTGCTATCTGCTTGACGACCTGCTCTTTGCCGGCGAGGTAGCCGGGGTGCGCTGCAACCTGCCGGATGCCATATTCATGCGCCCCGCCACGCCACCCCGCTTCATCCTGCAGGTCGCACTCGACTCGTTGGACCGCATGATCTCCCTGGCGCCCCGGCGGATGGTGTTTGCCCATTACGGCCTGGCGGACGACGCCCTCGCCCATCTGGAGATTGCCCGCAGGCAACTGCTGCTCTGGGTCGCCGGCGTGGCGGCGTTGGAGACGGGTGACGCGGATGGGCGGGAGCAGGCCTTTGTGGAGTGGCTCACCGCGCATGATGCCCAGTACCGCAATGCAGTGCGGTTGCCGCCGGACATCCGTGCCCGTGAGCGCTACTTCATCGGCAATACCCTGCGCGGCATGTCGGAATACGTGGCAACTCTGCCTCCCGACGAGCGTCGCCGACTTGCGGAAACTGCTCCGGCATGCCCCTGAAACGCCTCGCGACAGCGGGCACGCCAACACCGCAGACCGTGGTACGAATGCCGCCTGATCGGAGATTCCATGGACACCTGCACACAATCGCCATCCGGAGCTCTGCTCCATGCCCTGGGCGAGTTCAACCGCGGCGAGTGGTTCGAATGCCATGAGACGTTGGAGGAACTCTGGTCCGGCACGACCGGGGAGATTCGCGACTTCTACCAGGGGCTGCTGCAGATTGCGGTGGCGCTGCACCACTGGCGCAACGGCAATTTCAACGGCTCCATCCATCTGCTGACCAGCGGTGCCGACATGCTGCGCCGGGTCAGACCCGCGTGCCAACGCATCGACGTGGCTGCCGTCACCGCCGCTGCCGATCAGGTGCGCGAGGCGCTGCTCGTGCTACAGCCGGAGCGCATGAAAGAACTCGATCCGTCCCTGCTACCCCGCCTGCGCCTGGTGCCGCTGCCCGACCCTCCACCCTGAGCCCCCGGTATAAACATCAGAACACAAACCCAAGCGTAAGCTGGAACTTGTCGTTATCCAGCGGCAATTCCCCCGCCGACCGGTGATCGTTGTATATCTGGTAATCCGCCTTGACGGCTACGGAGGGAATCGGCAGGAAGGAAAGACCGACCGTAAGGTAATTGCGGTCGAATCGGCCACTGACCTTCGCGGGGTCCGCCACACCGCTCGCCTGGGTATTCAACTCCGACCACCGGGCAAAGAGCACCGCATCCGCATTGCTCAACCGCCCTTTTTTCAGAGACTCGGGCATGGCATGCCAGGCGCCTTCGAACCAGTAGCCCGACATGGTACGGCCGATCTCCGGGCTCAGCACCCCTGGCTTGTCCTGGTAGACATGGGCATATTCACCGGCGATTTCAAAATCCTTGTAACGGTATTTGCCGTCAAAGGCCAGCAGGGTGGTATAGGCGGTAGGAGCGCCGCTCGGGGCTGAGTTACCGGCATAGAAGGATACCGATGTGGTCAGGCCGGCGACAGGTCGTACATCCAGCCGGCCGGTGACGGCGAAATTCCGGTTGCTGTCCTGGCCGAAACTTGGGCGCCCCTCTCGCAGGCCGCTGGTCGCATCGAATTTGCTGCCGTCCAGGCCGGTCACCGCCATAATTTGGTAATCCACAATCTTGTGCGGTGCGCCATGCAGGCCGATCCCCATTTCCTGCCACGTGCTGGGGATGATATAGGTATCCAGCGCCGGCCGTGCCGTGGAATAGAAATTGACCGGCTCGTGGTTCTGGTTGATGGCGCCCAACGGCATCAGCATGACCCCGGCTCGCACATTGACAGCCGGACGCACCTTAAAATCCAGATACGCCTGTTCTACCGCAACGCCGCCATCCTGGCCGTCACTGCCGCCATGTTCCCACTCCAGCTCACTGTTGAAGGTGATCCAGTCCGACAGCTCCGACGTCACATTGAGCACGACCCGATGGGGATCGAGGGTGTTGCCGCCCTTGCCGTTGCCGTTGTCTCGCCGAAAGATGTAATCCAGCTCGCCATAACCGCTCAGCCTGGTAGCACCCCACACCTTCTTGAAATACCCATCCTTGTCGCCCTGGTCATCCGCTTTTTTCTGTTTCTGCAGTTCCTGCACCCGCCCCCTGAGATCGTCCAGTTGCTTTTGCAGGTCACCGACACTGTCCGCGCGACTGGCAGATGCCGTTCCCATCACCCATGTCGCTACCATCACTGCCACATACATTTTCTTCATGAATTTACCTCCCCTGTGAGTTCGGCATGTCGCCATGCCATGGATATTGACTTTCTTTATCAATTAAACCCTACAGCAAACCGCCTGAGCGCTTGAAAACTGAAGAGCGCATTATTGCGCCAAATTTGAGTTACAAATGTTACACCGTATAAACGTGGGGATAAACATCGAGCAGACAGGACACATGAACTGGCGGTACCTGCAGGTGTACATCAACTCTGCCGGGGATGTTGTGGTTTTGATTTTCGTTATCAATAACCCAGCCGAAGAAATATGTCAAATAAAAATTAGCCGGGCGATTGCTGCCGGTGCCGTTGCAATCACCCGCCCTGTCCGTGCCTACGAAAGCAGCTTGGTAAGGGCGGCAGGATGAATGGGCAGGCCGGCCAGCCCCGCAATGCCCATGAGGATGCCAAAGCCGGCCAGGGTCCAGGCCAGCACGAGCAGCCGTCGCTTGCCGGTCAAGGCCACAATTGCCAGCATGGCAAGAGATATGGACAGCGCTGCATCCGACAGGTCGAACTGGTCGTCGCGGTAGTTCAAATTGTCGTACTGCTTTTCGAACCCCTTTGCCTTTTTCATCAGGGCATCCTCCTCGGTCGCATAGCGCGCAATCGTGTCCTGATAACGCTTCTGCTGGGCAGCAAGCACACCAAGCCCCTTCGCAGGCGCCATCACCTGCAAAGCTTCAACCTGATTCAGCCCCAACTCGGCCATATGGTGTTTCACCTTCTTGGCCTGATATTCGTTCCAGCTGTCCACGGCATCCGACTTAGCCTGGAGCATAGCCTGGACGATGTTGTCATCCTTGACCTTGCTGACAGCCATGAATACCGAAATTATGGCTACCGTAATGGCCACCCAGTTGTTGAGGCGATTTTTGGCCTCGGATTCTTCAAGACGATCCCTAAGTTCAGCAATTTCACTCATAACGATCCTCCGTGAAAAATCATTGGTCAATGGAACAGGCAGGCCGTGCCCACGGCACCCCGTGTTTGTTCTGACTTATTTTGTCGTACTGTAGCTTGTCATACTCAAGTGGAGCCCGCGTTTCCGCCGGATGCCCGATACTGATGATCGACTCCACGGTGATATGCGGCGGCAGCCCGAGCAGTTCCTGGATGAACTGCTCGGCAGTGGTGTCGCCGTTATGCTGACGCTGGCGGATCTGAATCCAGCAGCTGCCCAGCCCCAGAGACTGGGCCACCATCTGCACCAGGATCGACGCGATCGAGCAGTCTTCCACCCAGACATCGGACCGGGTGCTGTCGGCGCAGACGACAATGCCCAACGGAGCGTTTTTCAGGAATGCCGAGCCATGCTGTTTGGCCGATGCCAGACGCGCTAACAGTGCCCGGTCGTCCACCACGACGAACTGCCAGGGGTTGATATTGCGCGAAGACGGAGCCCGCAGCAGTGTTTCGACCAGCAGATCAATGGCCTGCCGATCAACCGGCTCTGAAGTATAGGTACGAATGCTCCGCCTCTGCCGTACCAGATCAATCATGGTCTACCTCCTCACTGTTCAGTTTTCGCATTGTAACGGGAACTGTTCTGCCGGTAAACAGTTTCCGCGCCACACGTGCAGGGTCAGTCGGCATTGAAAAGGCGCGTGTGATGTGATAGGTTGCCTCGATCGCTCCGGGAAGTGCGCAGGTACCGACTGCGTGACCGGATGCGCTCATCACCACTTCAAGGAGAAACAACGACATGAATACCTGTCCTTGCGGCAGCAAAGCCGCGTACGGCGACTGCTGCGAACCGATCATACGAGGAGCCCGCCCAGCAGCAACGGCAGAGCAACTCATGCGGGCGCGCTACAGCGCATATGTCAAGGCTGAGATGGATTTCATCTTCGAGAGCACCCACCCCGACCACCGCAAGGATTATGACCACGAGGGCACAAAAGCCTGGGCAGCGGAATCGGAATGGCTGGGGCTTGAGATCGTCGGCACCCACAAAGGGGGAGCCGAGGACAGTGTCGGCGAGGTCGAATTTGTAGCCCGCTTCAAGGATAAGGAAGGCATCGCCCGGGAACATCACGAATGCGGCCAGTTCAAGCGCAAAGCAAGCCAGTGGCTCTTCACCGAAGGAGCCATGGTAAAACCCCGCCCCTTAAGCGTCACAAAAATCGGCCGCAACGATCCCTGCAGCTGCGGCAGCGGCATCAAGTACAAGAAGTGTTGCGGCAAGTAATGAGCCGGTCGGGGAAACAGAGCACATGGGGTTGAACTGATTTCTAGGCTTTGGCAGGAGTAGCGTAGTAAAGCCGTTTGAACAGGCTCAGGACGAGCCGGTTCGGCAGCAGCAAAAGCATCATCAGGCCAATTCTGTAAAGTTTGTTCAGGGCATTATCCGGCAGACCCTGCCTGATCGCATTGTACTGGATCAGCAGGGTCTTTTTGATGGTCTTTTTCAGATACCTCGACTTCACTTGGGTCGTGGAAATCCGGTATTTCGTCAACTTTTGATCCAGGTTGGCCAGTTTGTAGTTCCGCGCCATCCGGAGCACCAGATCGTAATCCTCCACAGGGCACACGGATTCGTCATACGCCCCGCCAAGCTCATCGAACACAGCTCTCCGATACATACAGGCTGGATTGGCGACGGGATTCACCCGCAGCATGCTGCGCCTGATCTCTTCATCGGTATGCGGGTACGTTCTCCACCCGACCGTGCGTGACTGCTCATCGATAATCTCCAGATCGCTCGCCACAAAGGCGTAGTCGGCACATGTCTGTAAAAAGCGTACCTGTTCCTCCAACCGAGAAGGAAGCGCCACGTCATCATTGTCAAGGCAGGCGACATACTCGCCGCGAGCCTCGCGAATCGCCAGATTCCGGGTTTTGGCAACACCGTAATTTAGGGGATTGCACACGATTTTGATGCGCTGGTCTTGCGCCGCATAGTCGCGGGCGATCGCCAATGATCGATCGCTCGAACCGTCATCCACGATGATCAATTCCAGATGGGAATACGTTTGAGAAAGCACACTCTCGATCGCCTCGCCCACATATCGCTCTGCGTTGTAGAGCGGCATAATAACCGATACCAGTCCGCTGCGGCCTGTCACAGCTCCTCCGTTTTTCCGCTACAACGCTTGTTCGCCAGCTTCTGATAGGTCTCTTCCACTTGCCGGATAATGGTCTCCTGCCCGTACCGAAGGCGGACAAACTCCTGCCCTTTCGCGCCCAGTGCATGCGCCTGTTCAGGGTGCAGCAGCAGATAGACCACCGCAGCGGCAAAGTCTGCGGGAGTGTCGGCCACAAGCAGGTGCTCACCGGGCGTCGCCCCCACCCCTTCATTGCCAAAGGTCGTGGTCACTACCGGCCGGCCGGCAGCCAGGGCATCAAGCACCTTGACAATGATTCCGCCACCGGTCCGGATCGGGGCGACAAATATCTCCGCCTCCTTATAGCAGCGGTCCATGTCATCCACAAAACCGGTCACCTCTGTCAGCGGGTCCGCCGTGGCCAGGCCGGTCAGTGCTTCTGGTGGACCGTATCCTGCAATGACAAAGCGGGCGTCGGCACACGTTTGGCGTACGAGCGGCAGCACTTCGTGATGAAACCAGAGCGCAGCCGCGACATTCACGAAGCGATGTTTGTAGGATGCAAAAAAGAGCAGAGTCCGCGGGCGAACCGCATACTGCTTGCTGGAGATATCCAGTCCTGCGGGCACCGGCACCACGGAAACCGGCACCTGCGGGGACAAGGACCGCATGTAGGAACGGTCGAATTCGGAAAGAGTCGTAACACAGTCGTAGCGCCGGACTATTGCCTGTTCCAGCCGCTTTACCACCTGCCAGACCAGCCACGCCAACACGCGGGATATCCCCGTCGCTGCCGCGGCACGGCGCTCTGCCGGTTTGGTGATGACATCGTGGGCATCCAGCACCATCGGTGCGCCATGCCGAAATATGAAAAGGCCCGTTTCCACCCACTCGACTTGTATCAGATCGAAGCTCTGTTGCCGAATGAACCGGTCGGCGAAGCGGCTGAAGCCCAGATAGTTTGCCGCAAGCCGCATGCTTTCCACGGCATTTCGCTTCTCGACGGCGGGGTACGAATAGGTCGTGACGGTGGTGCAGATGTTTTCCAGCTCCTGCAGGTAGGGCTCTTCGCCTTGTTCCAGCCGAGTCACAAGATGAATTTCGTGGCGCTGCGCCAAAGACTGCAGCAGCCAGAAGACATGCCTGCCTCCGGCATGGGAGGCCGTCTTGCGGGGCAGGAACAGTGATATAAACAGTATTTTCAAATTTTGTTTTTCAGGCACTGACATAAGTGGCAGCCATGTGATCGGTACTCCGGGAATCGGGAAGCGCCCCTCGGGCCGTTTGTGACATCGGAACCATCCGCCGCACCGGCAGATGGTTATGCGCCCATGACTTCCGCAACCTTGCGGGCCATGGCATCTACCGCGAACGGCTTCTGGATGAAACCGTCACCCTCCCGGACATCTGCCTCCCGCACCAGGGAGCTGTTGGCATAGCCGGACATGAACAATGCCTTCAGGCTCGGTTGTTGCTCTTTCAGGCGACGGTACAGCTCCGGGCCGTTCATGCCCGGCATGATCACATCGCTGACCAGCAGATCGACGGTTCTGTCAGCCGCCAGCGCCATGGCCTGATCGGACTCTGCGGCCACGAGCACCTGGTAGCCGAGGTCATTC
>Ga0334722_10007522_pt1 | contig 10538 bp, 9 predicted proteins | sample C3_bottom_MG_FD_207210 | JGI IMG/M metagenome (GOLD analysis project Ga0334722, IMG submission 207210) | Sediment microbial communities from Yellowstone Lake, YNP, Wyoming, USA - C3_bottom | ecosystem: Environmental > Aquatic > Freshwater > Lake > Sediment | place: USA: Wyoming | collected... | reverse complement strand
GAAGATGTCTTAAGAAAAGTAGGTACCTTCTATTCTCTTATTAGGAATATTTTAGGTGGTAAATATGTCTTCACCAAGTGCCAAATCTTAAGGCCACCGTTTGGATGGCCTTAAGATTTTTAAACTTCTGCTTTAACCGTATTTGTTTTCCATACTTCCCTATTCAATTCTCTTTCGGAAGAAGCAACCACCGTAGCACCTACCAGGTCTCCTGTTACATTTAGACAGGTCCTGCCCATATCCAAAATCCTGTCTATCCCTGCAATAAGAGCTATACCCTCAAGAGGAAGCCCAACCGACTGAAGCACCATCGTAAGCATTATAAGTCCCGCACCAGGAACTCCAGCAGTACCAATGGAAGCAAGGGTTGCGGTCAGGACTATCACAAGGGGCCCATTCGCCGCAACCACCGGAACTATAAGCGCGAACACACCTATAGGAGCGTATGCCATTATCATTCCAACAATCTTATAGCTTATTTCGGCCAAACTGTCAAAGAAATCGTAAACCGGCTTCCCTTTATCCTTTGCAAAAGTAATGGCAATTCCTACAAATAGAGCAAAAAAGATTATCTGAAGCATATTGGCATCTGCCATAGCCTTAACGGGGTTTACGGGAACAATGTTTAGAAGCGTATCAATTACAGAGGGAGCCTGACTTACATTAACTTTAGCTCCCTGAGGAAGGGTCAAACCGAATCCCGGATCAATTATATTTCCAAGAATTAATCCCAATGTTACCGCCATAGCAGTTGTGGTTAAATAATAAGCAAAAGTCTTGGCTCCGATCCTCCCCAGCTTTCCTATATCTCCTATGCTCGCCGATCCAACCACCAAGGATGAAAGAACCAGAGGGACTATTATCATTTTAATGAGGTTTAAAAACAAATCACCAAAGGGTTTTATGTATACTTTTGGTATGTTGGGCGCTGATGTAAAGAACAATCCAACGATTATACCCAAAATTAACCCTATAAAAATTTTGGTGGTAATATTGTGTTTTTTCATAAGGCACCTCCTCCTCATTCAAAATTTTAAAAATTTTAAATTTATTAAATTATTACTTTTATTTTAAGAAATATATAACTAAAAACTACAAATAAAAACAAAAAGTAAAACAAAATCTGCAAAATAAAAAACCCGGTCTTTCACCGGGTTTATGTTCGTAAATGGCGGAGATGGAGGGACTCGAACCCTCGCGCCGCTTTCGCGACCTACAGTCTTAGCAGGACCGCCCCTTCACCAACTTGGGTACATCTCCGCATAAGTTGGCGGCCAATATGAATAATATGGCAGACATTTTTCATGGCGGAAGGGGTGGGATTCGAACCCACGGCCCCTTGCGGGGTCACTGGTTTTCAAGACCAGCTCCTTAAACCGCTCGGACACCCTTCCATCCGATGCATATAATATTATATCAGAATATACTTTGGCTCGTCAATAATGGAATTTATTCCTATATTGGAATAAAATTGAGTTTAACTCTAATATTTACCTCTGTGCCGAAACCGTATTACGCAAAACATTCCACATTTCATCGGTAATAAGGCCGAGCCTCCAAAGGGCAATTCCGTTCAATCCATATCTCTTCGCAAGACCTATTTTGACAGCAACGCTTTCCGGAGTCTCGCTGGGTACCGAAATCCCAAGTATGAGCTTTTTCTTAGGCACATCTTTAAGGGCTTGCTCAATAGCCTGAACCACAAGTTTCTCGGGCTCGGGTTTAGTGCCGTAGTCATAAGCCATTACTATAATTTTATCAGCTACCTCTCCCAGCGACCTATAGTCATAGCCTTTATAAGCACTGTTAGGCGCATGGAGGGACAAAGTCAAGGTCTTTGATTTATCAAGGTCATTTCTTAGTAACTTCACAAACTCTGTAAAGCGCTGCTTAGTTATGCTCAGGGCATCCCCTGTTTCATTAAGTCCGAGACCTTCAAAATCAAGGTTTACTCCATCGTAGAACTTTGCTTCTTCAGAAATAGCCTTGCTCAATTTTTCCATTGCATCCCTTGAGGATAAAAGGTTGGTAATGGTTAAATCTGCGTCGGCTACATGAACCACCATCTCGGTTTTTATTTTATACTGTCCAGCTGCTTCCAGAACTTTCTCCCACCCATCCGGCCTCTGCCATCCTGTTCGGCTTTTGGTGAGCAAATTCCCGTCGCTATCCGCGCTATACCATCCCAATTCTACCCAACTTATGACATCGGTATTTCCAGGGGCATATTCCGGATAGGACTTACCAAATAGATTGGTCCAGCTGCTCGTCTTGCTATCACCGAGGGCGTAAAATCCCAATATGGACATTTCTTTAACAGGAGAAGTTATTTTAACGCTGTATGTAGAAGGGTCCCAATCCACCTTGCAGTTAAAAGCCTCACTGAAAAAACGTATCGGAATAAGAGTTCTGTCATTTACAATCTGCGGTGGAACATCAAGAAAAATTTCGTCATTATTTAGATAGGCTACTTTATTCCCTATCTGCAGCTTAATGTTATTCTTGCCATCAGTTGCAGTGATTGTCCGAGTTTTGTCGTCCCATTCTATCAAAACTCCAAGCGCTTCTGCTATCGCACGAAAAGGCACAAGAGTTCGTCCATCCTTAATAATCGGAGCCACATCAAAAGTTACAGGATAACCGTCCAATAAAATTTGGACATTGGGCTGTTCCTGTGCAAGGGTGTAAATCGGGTAATTAATTATTAAAAATAATATTGAAAAAAACAGTAAAATCTTAATGCTCCATAATCTCATCTTTATCCTCCTACATTAATTAAAATCCTTTATAGCTTTTTGCTATCCAGAAAACCTGTATAAACATCCATTTCTAATTTTTGGTTATATAAGGGAAAATTACTTTCTTCTTTTACAAAAATCCTTGTATCCCTTATTCTCATAGATATATTAGATCCCCTACGAGTTATTCCAGCTGATAAGCCATCTATCAATCTGAAAAATCTATACATTGGCAATAAAAACTTTGGAAAATCAGACGGTAATTCGTTTTCTATATGGTGATGGTATTTTATAAGATAATATATATTAGTATCTATATTATATAATTCTTTGCTCAAATCAGCACTCCTAAAAGCATGAAGATAACCTTTTTCAAAAACTTCCTTAGGATTAACAATATCCCCTATTTTTAACGACGGTTGTACTTTTCCAATATCATGCAAAATAGTAGCTTGCACGAGTGCATTTTTATCCATACCTGGCAGTTCCATTAATCCCTGTTTAAAAGCATCTGCAATAAGTTTAAGCATATTTATGACATGCTTAAAACAACCGTTTTTTATTATACCGGTTATTTTGATCATACCAGTATTATCATCATACTCATCCATATACTCTACTATAGATTTTAACCTTTGTTCCAGCCGCTGATCGGGAAGCATTATTGAAAATGCAGTTTCTACTTCTTTTTGGCTATTTCTCAATTTTTGCAGCATTTCATATTCTGTCGTTATATCAGTAAAGGTAACCAAAATATTATCTACTTCCTGTAAGTTGTTTATACACATTCTATAGTGAGTCCCATTATTCAGCGTTAACACCTTTGGATGGTTATCTTTGGCCATTTTTTTAATCTTGGCAAGATCCACCAAGTTTTCATCGATTATTTGCTGTGCTATCTTATTTTTTTGTAGTATCTTGCCATTTACTGAATAAAGTGCTATACCAAAGGGAACCATGTCTATTACTACTTTTATTAAATGTTCTACATTCAACCTTTTACCTTTTTCTTCTCCATATGACCTTATAATTTCATCCATTAAGCTTTCCAAAGAAAATCTACCTTTTACTCCTTTTTCGTCGCTCACAAATAAAGGCAAACCCTTGTTTTTAACTACTTTTTCAACAATATTTTCTATATCTACAGACGATTCCAATCTATCTTCGTCTCTTATTAAAATTGCTAAATCCCCAGCTTTGAGTTTTGCACCTTCTTCACCCATGAGAAACCATTTCAACAATACCTTGGTATCAATATATCCGTAAACATTCTCACTCTTGCTTACTACCACCATTGTTCCTTCACTATCAAGAAGCGTTTGAGCAACCTCTTTTAAATTAGCATCCGGTGAAACTACAGGCAAATCAACATACCGTTCTCTTATTGAATCTTCCATTTAAAATCACCTCTAATGCTTTTTCTTTACTCAGATCAGCGTAAAAAACAACTCTGTTTTTACCTTTAGCTTTAGCTACATACATAGCCTTGTCTGCAAATTCAATAGTTTCTTCCATGGTTAAAGGAGAATCATCCGGATATACTGCAACACCTATACTAATAGTTAATTTAATACCTGCCTTTGTAAATACATTTTCTTCCACCCTTTTTCTTATCCTTTCAAGAGCCTTGTTAGCACCATTACTGTCGGTTTCAGGTAATAATACTAAAAATTCTTCACCTCCGTATCTAAATACCACATCTCCATCTCTTAAAGAATTTTTTATAACAGCGCTTATTTCCTTCAATACTTCATCTCCAATTACATGTCCATATCTATCATTTACATACTTAAAATTATCCAAATCAAATATTGCCACAGCAAGAGGTACTCCTCTCATATTTGCGTTTGTCCACAATTTAGTAGCAATCCTCTCAAAAGCCAACCTATTGTAAAGACCTGTAAGTGGGTCTCTTTCAATACCTTCCTTTAGTGTGAATAGTAATGTATCTTTTATTATGAGTATCTGGGCTAAAAATTCAGAGGCTCTTTCAATATAACTCCATTGAATCATAGTATTACCCTGCTCAACCTTCAGAACTTCTTTTAATACACGATTGTGAATATCCAAAATATCTACAGAATGCACAAAAGAATGGTCTAATAATTTTAAAATATTTTGATATGCTTCATATAATATCTTATCATGTCCACCGCTTAAGAGATATTCTGAAAGATATTTTTTATATTCTTCTATAAAACTCCCCAAATCAACCATTACTTCCTTCCCCCTATTATAGGGTCCCATAATTTCTATATATTTCAATTTTTTTACATTTTTAAAAACAATTAAAAATAAGAATTGGTATATAAAATTTGAGGATACTATTAAAGCTCATTTAAATTTACTTTTCTTTTTTCAACTTTTATAACAGTACCTTTACCTACTTGGGATTCTACATAAAACCTATCCACAAGACTTCTAATTCCAGCAAGACCCAGTTTCAAATTTCTCTCATAATAGATATGTTTACCTATAACCTGATCTAAATTTTTTATTCCGGGTCCGTTATCATAAGCTAATATTTCTATACCTACTACATTTTCTGTTAGTCCCTCTTTTTTCCTGATGTAGATATAACCCTCTTTAGCATATGTGTATATATTTCTCGCAAGCTCCGAAACAACCGTAGCTATTTTTATAATATCCCCCATGGAAAAATTTAGCTCCTGGGCAAATTCTCTTACTACCTGTCTTGAAATTGCTATATCATCTTCATTTTTTATCTCAAGCGCTATATCATAATCCTGAAAACACTGATCCTCCACTTCCTATCAACCCCCTAAACAAAAATTAAGAAATCTCAATTTTTCATTTCATAATAATATTTACTTATAAACCATCAATTTTATCTGCACCTAATTTCAAAATCCCAACAAACCAAATAAAAACCAATAATAATTTTAATCAGATTTTGATAAATTTTCAACTACAAAAAAGTTTTAGCCCTCTACCCCATTAATCCCTGATATCAGCTCAGTACCATTGTTATTTTAGAATACCTTACTAACCATCTTCACTTTATATGATGTGCCGACTTCTTATTTAATAAGATTATGCAGCAAATCCTTTTCATTGTGACCGTCTTCCGGATAGGATAAAACTAAAAAGTTCCATTCTTCTTTTAATAAGGTTTTTAATTTATTAACCACCACTTCGGCACCATCCCTTCCGGTTAACGGAAGGATCACAAAAACTTCCTTTTCGCTCACTGCTATAACAGAATCTATCTCTCTCAGATTATTTTTTAATACTGCCTCTATATCCTCTTCCCGACCATCATTATCTTTTCTTTTTGAAATATAAATTACAGATAATTTTAAGCTACCTCTTTCTGCCCTCTTTATTTCTTTTCTTAAGATATCTTCCAACAATAAAAGCTTATAACCTCCGCTTTCTGGCATGCCTATTATTTTAGCAACCCTTTTTATCAATTCATCCATTGAAAAAGGCTTACACATATATTCTACCGCACCCAGCTCTATCGCCCTTTTTATTACCGGTAACTTGTTATCCACAGTTAATATCATAATTGGTACATATAAATACCGTCTATCTTTCTTTATAGACTCGATTAAATCCAAACCATTATAATCAGGAAGATGAATATCCGAAATAATTAAATCATAAACCTTGTCATTTCCCTTTATTCTTGTAAGAGCTTCTCTTCCCGTAGCTGCTTCATCAACATAATATCCCTTTTCTTCCAACGCCTTTTTTGCCCAGAACCTCGAGAGGGTGGAATCTTCGATTAATAAAATCCTCTTTTTAGGATCAACCATTTTATCCCCTCCTGAGCACTTATATAAAATAACACAAAAATAATTTTTAATAGATTTTTCAAATGTTATTATAACATATGTATAATGAAAAAAATTGAAATTATTTTGTTCACTTTTTTATTTCTTCCACGTCTTTATAAATGAAGCAGTAATTTCAGAAGGAGGAGGGATTAATGTGGCAGGAATTATATCGAATGGTAATTCACTATTTACTTAGACTTGGCCTGTCTCATGCTGATGCGGAAGATATTGCGCAGGAAACATTATTGTCTACATATCTACATTTGGATAGCATCCAGGAAGGAAAATTAAAATCTTATGCCCTGGCAGCGGCAAGAAATAAATATATTGATTTTTTAAGAAAGAATAAAAAGGAATTTACTGTATCAGTTATTGGTGATTTTTGTATAAAGAACTTCTCGGAAATTTACCAAATCGAAAATAAAGAAATATTAAAAAAAGCACTAAGTAATCTTAATCTTACCGAACAAAAGCTTTTTTATATGAAATACAATTTAGGGATGACAAATAAAGAAATTTCTTCTCTGTTTGATACCTCTCCAGATTCGGTTAAAACTATGCTCTGGAGACTGAGAAAAAAGGTAAAAGAATATTTGGAGGAGGAGGCGAAAAGTTAGATGTTACCGAATACAAATATTGAAAATAGCAGTGATGATATAACTTTCGACGAAAAGGCTTTTCTTCGTAAAGCTCGTTTTAAAAGCATAATTCGTATAACATTGATTTCTTTATGCGTGGCTATCGGTATTTTTGTATTGTCCTTTGTAATTCCAGAAATAATGCTGGGAAATCAAGAAAACCGTATCAATAGTTTTTATCCAAATCTTGTTAAATTTACCGAACCCAATACCTTTGCGCTTTCAGGGGAAAGCTATAACGTCAGATTGTTGGGCCGACAAAAAAAATATTACCTATTTAGGCTAATAGGTGATAAACCTCATCCTGCCGGAACAATAACTGTAGATTTTGATGCCTGGGGAGGCGAACAAACTAATGGAAACAATTATTTTTCTGTTTCTAACTCAAAAGAATACTTGATTCCATATGCCGTACCGAAATTAAGATTTTATAATCCAGCAGCAAGTTATGAAAAAATTATTAGAGAATTTGATACTCTGAAAAATATACCTAAAAATCAACTCGTTGAAATGGCCATATCATTTAATAAACCCTTAACCCTTGATGAAATAAAAGTTATGATGCCACAAGATTTAAAACTGATGTGGGGAGCTGTACGCGTCTTTAAAGATGAAGATTACGAAAATGCCGTTAAGAATGCAGAAGAAAAAGCAAAAAAGAATGGACGAATTCTAACACAGGAAGATAAAGAAAATATCAAGCGTAATCTTGCTGAGAGGTTGGTCGGAAACCCTTATCTCGATAGCACCAATGGTGAAAAAGAATTCATCCAAGAACTCGAAGTCCTTGTAAACATTCCAAGCTACCATTCAAACAATATCAAAAGAACGGTAAGCTTTTTAAAAGAAAATGGAATAAAATATTACGGTGTTGTCGTAGTCGGATCTCCTGAATCCTTAGAAAAGCTTTCTTCTAATCCAATGATAACGGGTGCAGTTTTAGGAATAGTGACAACACCTTATTAAAATTTTCGTGTTTTCTGGCGCTTCGGCGCTGTTTTTATTTTAAAATAAGTTCTCTTTCAAAATTATTAGGACCTTATGATGTGGTCTTACCTATTTGTATTGACATATTTAACTCTACATCATATAATAAAAATATGAATATATGAATAAATACTCAAATGTTCATATTTTATATATAATTATATTCTTGAAAAGAGGTGAAAAAATGGCTGAAAAAAACGGATTTGATAGATGTGACTGCAACGTTATCCATGAAGATGTTGTAAATGACGTAAAGAAAAAAATGCCGCCGGAAGAAAATCTCTACGACCTCGCCGAGTTTTTTAAAGTATTTGGTGACACCACCAGAATAAAAATACTTTGGGCCTTAGATGAAGCAGAAATGTGTGTGTGTGATTTAGCAGCTCTCCTGAATATGACTCAATCAGCAATATCACATCAGCTGCGGATATTAAGACAAGCAAGATTGGTGAAATACAGAAAAGAGGGTAAAATAGTATATTACTCACTGGACGATGAACACGTTAAGCATATATTCGATCAAGGACTTATCCATATAAATGAAAAGTAAAAGTATTGAAATAGAGGAGAGGTCTTAAATGAGTAAAAAGAAAACAAGGGAACTAATCCTTGAAGGATTGGAATGTACAAACTGTGCTATGAAAATTGAAGCGAAGGTAAATGAACTAAAGGGTGTGAAGCAAGCAAGCCTAAACTTTGCCACGAAAGTATTATCCGTTGAAGTGGATAATACAATTAACGCCAACGATATTTTTTATTCGGTGAATAAAATAGTGAAAGATATTGAGCCAAAGGTTGATGTTGTAGATATCGAGGAACAGGACGTAAAGTGCGCTTGTGAGGATGACAGCAGTAATACAGCTTCGGACCTTGAAGCAAATAACAGGAAGAAAGCCATACGATTGGGAATATCGGCAGCATTCTTTGCCTTCGCCCTTCTGATTGAGTTTCCTTACTGGATAGAATTTTCTCTATTTTTAATCAGCTATATCCTATCAGGTGGCGAAGTCGTCCTAAAAGCTGTTAAGAACATTATAAAAGGCCAGGTGTTCGACGAAAATTTCTTAATGACCATTGCTACGATAGGTGCATTTATTATTCAGGAATTCCCCGAGGGTGTAGCTGTTATGCTGTTCTTCCAGGTGGGTGAGTTCTTACAGAATATAGCTGTAAATCGTTCCAGAAAGTCTATTGTAGCACTTTTGGATATTCGCCCCGATTTTGCTAACCTAAAGATAGGAGACAAAATTAAGAAAGTATCGCCCAAAGATGTTAAAATTGGCGATATTATCGTGGTTAAACCTGGTGAAAAAATACCTTTGGACGGTAAAATCATTGATGGAAAGTCAATGGTAGATACCTCCGCATTGACTGGCGAGTCTGTACCAAGAGAGGTCGAGGTCGGAAATGATGTTTTAGCTGGCTTTATCAATAAAAACGGTCTTTTAACGATTGAAGTTTCTAAAGAGTTTGGTGAGTCTACCGTATCCAAAATACTTGATTTGGTACAGAACGCAAGCAGCAGGAAAGCCCCCACCGAAAACTTCATTACTAAATTTGCAAGACGTTACACTCCTGTTGTGACGATAGCAGCAGCACTTATGGCTATCCTCCCTCCTCTTACTGTACCAGGTGCTACCTTTACAGATTGGTTTTACAGGGCAATGGTATTTTTAGTAATCTCCTGCCCTTGTGCGTTGGTTGTTTCAATCCCGTTGGGCTTCTTTGGCGGTATCGGTGGAGCATCTAAAAACGGTGTGCTTGTGAAGGGCAGTAACTATCTTGAAGCGTTAAATAACGTGGATACGGTTGTGTTTGATAAAACCGGTACTTTGACCAAAGGTGTGTTTAAGGTCACACAGATAAAACCGCAAGACAATGTATCAAAGGATGAACTATTGGAATACGCTGCTTTTGCCGAAAGCTATTCAAACCACCCTATTGCTCTTTCGATTTTGAAGGCTTATGGTAAGGAAGTAGATAAAAACGAGATTGAAAATTATGAAGAAATTTCAGGCCATGGAATAAAGGTTAAGGTAAAAGGAAAGACAGTCATTGTAGGAAATGCAAAGCTAATGGCAAAGGAAAATATCGCTTGTGATAAAACCGACGCTGTAGGCACAATCGTACACGTAGCGATAGACGGCGTATATGCCGGATTTATCGTAATATCCGATGAAGTAAAAGAAGACTCCGCCAATGCCGTGAAAGCCTTAAAAAGTATCGGCGTAAGAAAGCTTGTAATGCTTACGGGTGACAGTAAAGAAGTAGCAGAAAAGATCGGCAAGCAGTTAGGACTTGATGAAGTCCATGCCGAACTTCTCCCCGACCAAAAGGTCGAAAAGCTTGAAATGCTGGATAAGCAAAAATCG
>Ga0334722_10007521_pt1 | contig 10539 bp, 7 predicted proteins | sample C3_bottom_MG_FD_207210 | JGI IMG/M metagenome (GOLD analysis project Ga0334722, IMG submission 207210) | Sediment microbial communities from Yellowstone Lake, YNP, Wyoming, USA - C3_bottom | ecosystem: Environmental > Aquatic > Freshwater > Lake > Sediment | place: USA: Wyoming | collected... | reverse complement strand
GCAACCACCATTGTCTACGTGCTGGCGCGCCGCGACGGCGACACGCCCGTCGAGGACTTCCTGCTGGCCGGCGTCGCCGTGAGCGCGTTTCTGGCGGCGACGGTGTCGTGGATGCAGTTGTCCGGCGGCGAGAGCCTGCAGCGGGTCATCTTTTGGTTGATGGGAGGGTTGTCCGGGCGCGGGTGGCCGCAGCTGGTCATGGCGGCTCCGTACGTCGCCGGCGGTCTGTTCCTGGCCTGGCTGTTTGGACACGAACTGAATGCGCTGTTCCTCGGCGATGAGACGGCCCGATCGCTTGGCGTGGAGGTCGGACGGGCGCGCCCGATCCTCATTGTCGCGGGCAGCCTCATGGCCGCGGCGGCCGTCGCGGCCGCGGGGCTCATCGGCTTTGTCGGTCTCATCGTGCCGCACTTGGTGCGTATCGCTGCGGGTCCCGAGCACCGCAGGCTCATCCCCGCCGCCGCCCTCGGCGGCGCGGTCCTGCTGGTGATTTCCGATACCGCGGCCAGGTCGATGGCCGGGGTGACGGAGCTGCCGGTGGGCATTCTCACCGCGGCGCTCGGCGCGCCCTTCTTCTTGTTCGTCCTCTTGCGCGCCCGGCGCCGGTTTTGGTCGTAGCGCGCGCCGTCACACGGCACACGCCGGCGGAGGTGGGACGACGTGGGCGCGGTATTCAGGGGAAGTATGAACTCGAGTCTTCAGGGCTGGAAGAACCGATCCTCGGAGGCGGTTGAGTATTCTGGACTTGGTCCGTCCTGGTGACCTATAATTTGCTCAACACGTGACGAGCGGGAGTAGCTCAGCGGTAGAGCGTCTCCTTGCCAAGGAGAAGGCCGTGGGTTCAAGTCCCATCTCCCGCTCCATGTCATGAGGCGGCGTAGCCAAGAGGCAAGGCAGGGGTCTGCAAAACCCCCATACGCCGGTTCGAATCCGGCCGCCGCCTCCATTCTTGTGTCTCGGACGGGACGCCTGCTGCCCAGGTGGCGAAACAGGCAAACGCGCGACACTTAAAATGTCGTCCTGCACCCGCAGGTTGTGGGTTCGACTCCCACCCTGGGCACCAAGACCTCGAGTGAACGCGGGCGAGTAAATCGTCAGCGATAGCGGGTGACGTCGGTGTCTTGCGAGCCCGCTTCGTCTCCCTCACCAATCGCGCGGAAGACGACCCGGTTGCGGCCTGCCGACTTGGCATCGCGCAGCGCCGCGTCGGCCGCCTCAATCAGCGCGGTCGCAGCGACCGGCCCCTGGTTGGCCGGCTCGTAGGTCGAGACGCCGGCACTGAGCGTCAGCGCCAACTGACCCTGACTCGTCTCAACCGCGACCTCCCCAACGGCTTTCCGCAGCCACTCGGCGACCTCGATGGCCGCCTCCGGCCCCGAGCCGGGTAACACCCAGACAAACTCCTCGCCGCCGTAGCGCGCCACAAGATCGGTCTTGCGCGGCCGCCCGATGAGGATGCGGCCGATCTGCCGCAGCGCCTCGTCACCCACCTGGTGACCGTGCGTGTCGTTGATCTGTTTGAAGTGATCAAGGTCGATCATGATGACGGACAGCGTCAGGCCGTTCCGACGCGCACGCTCGACCTCGAGAAAGAACTGTTCGTCAAACGTCCTGCGGTTGGGAAGATCGGTCAAGGCGTCGTTGGACGCCAGCTGTTCGAGCATCTTGTTGGCCGTCTTGAGCTCGTCCTGGAGGGTCTTGACGCGCAGGGCCGCCCGGACGCGGGCGACCAGCTCGGTCGCGTCAAAGGGCTTTGGGATGTAGTCGTGCGCGCCGATCTCCAATCCCTTGATCCGGCTTTCGACCTCCGACCGCGCCGTCAGGAGCACCACGGGGATGTCGCGGGTTTCCGGATCTTCCTTTAGTTGTTGGCAGGTAGTGAATCCGTCCAGGTCGGGCATCATCACATCGAGCAAGATCAGGTCCGGGTGCTGCTCCCGTGCGGTTTTGAGGACCTGCGCGCCGCCGGGCAGGGCCGTGACCTCGCACCCCAGTGCTTCCAAGCGACGTCGCAGCAAGTCGAGAATCGACGGCTCGTCGTCCGCGACCAGCAATCGGGGGGTCTTTGGGCCAAGAGAGAGCGTCATGTGCCGGCCGCCTGCCTCGTCCAGTGCGTGATAAGTCGGCATGGGGTTCGGCGCGTCCGCCGAGGTCTCCTTTGCCTTCGCGATGGGCATGAACAATACCGGAAGTTGCGGGCAGGTTTCCAGTAACCTGGGAGGTGGCAGTGCTGGAGCGGTCGCACCCGCAGCCGTCGGCGTTGCCGCTGGTTGCCGGTCTTCTCTTGTTTGTGGTGGCGTGGATCTCCCTGCTGTCGCCGCAGGCGTATGCCACCGCGCCCTATCCGCAGCTGATCCGTCAGGCCGCGCAAATGAAGGCCTTTCTCCTCTCCAGCGGCGTCTTTCTCTTTGTCGCATATGCGGCGAAGATGCGGCGGGACGGATGGCTTCCGATTGCGCTCGCGGCGATCGGTACTGCGCCGTACTGGGTCACCGCGGCGCTGGCCTACACAAGCACCGCGTGGGTCACGTTCGCGGTCGTGGCGGTTGTCGCGGGCGGCGTGCTCGCGGACATCGTGCGCCCGTGGCGCCACGAAGAACAACCGGCTCGACGGATCCCCACGCTGACCGCCGTCATGGCGGTCCTTGGTCTCGCGCTGGGGACCATCGCACTGATCCTACCAGACCCGTTCAAGTTACCGCCTGACGCCCTCCTGCGCGCGCACCTGCGACCACTCGCCGCTGCGTTGCTCGCAAGCAGCGTTGTGCTCGCCGCCGGGTGCGTGTGGCCGAGATTCGAGAAGACGTCGCAGATGGTCGGGGCGGCGCCGCTTGTGACGCTGGCGGGCGGCTTTGTCCTGCTCGGTCGCTGGCCGAGCGTGTTCCTGTACGGGACGCTTGCGCTGGCCCTCGCCTGCGAAGCCATCTTGTTCGGATTCCTTCGACACCGCTCGATGCAGCGGGACGCGCAGCCGCCAAGCGTGTCGCAGTTCGAGATGGCGACCGAGGGCGTGGCGTGGGGGTTTACGCTCCTGACGACGCTCGTGGCCAGCGTCACGCCCGACGGCAGCCAGCACGTGACGCTCTCGGTCGTCATGACGGTCACGTGTCTGTTCACGGCGGCGTTCTACCATCTGGTGCCGATCGGGAGCGCCGGTCTGACGCGCACGGTGTTCGCGTCGGGGGTCTACAGCTTCATGGTCGCCGTGCTCGTCCAGGCCACGGGCAGCGAGCGGAGTCCCTATTTCTTCGTCTCGTTCCTCCCGATTCTCCCGCTGGCGTGGACGCAGGCCCCGGAGACGATCATCGTCCCCCTCGCGATCCCCATGGGCGCGCTGATCATCGGGCTCATTTTGGAAGCCGTGCGCGGACAGATCCTGCCGCTCGAAGTGCTGACGGAGGGCCTGCCGCGCGTGGCCGGGTTGCTGCTGGTGTCCGGATTCACGTATCTGCTGGCCAAGCGCAACTTGCAGAGTCGGAACCGCATCTGGCAGGCGCACCGCAGCCTCGAGACCGTCCTGACCAGCATGGGAGAGGGACTCGTCGCCACCGATGAGTCCGGGAGAATCACCCTCTGCAACCCAGCCGCGGCGTCCATCCTGGGTTTGACACCCCGCGATATCATTGGGGAGTCGCTGACGACCGTGCTGCCGCTGCGCCGTGAAGACGGGACACCGGTGTCTCAAAACACGCACCCGATGTGGCGCGCGTTGGCCGGTCACCAGGTCCCGCCTGCCCGCTTCGTGATTGCGGGGCAGGCGTCGCTCCCGGCCGCCGTCGCCGCCACGCCGCTCGGCGGGACGAATGGCAATCACGGCGCCATCATCTTGCTCCGCGATGCCCGCGCTGAATCCGAAGTCGAGCGCATGCGCGAGGATTTCTTCAACATCGCGTCGCACGAACTCCGAACCCCGCTGACGGTGATCAAGGGCAATCTCGAGATGGCCTTGGAGGAGGCGCCCGCGCCCAGCCTGCAGGCGACGATCCAGGAAGCCCTGTCGTCGACGGGACGGCTGATCCGCATGGTCAACGACTTTCTCGACGCCGCGCGGCTGGATCACGGTTCGGTCTCCATGCGCATCGAAACCGGGGATATCAGCGCACTGGTGCATCAGGCGGTCGAGACCATGCGACCCGACGCGGAGCGGAAGGGGCTCACGATCACCTATCACCGGCTCCCGAATCTACCGCCCGCCCGTCTGGACGCCGAGCGCGTGCTTCAGATCTTGATCAACCTGATCGGGAACAGCGTGCGCTATACGCAGACGGGGACGATCGAAATCTCACACGCCGTCGATGGCAAGGACGTCGAGACGCTCGTGAAGGATACGGGCATCGGGATCCCCGCCGAGCATCATGATCGGTTGTTCCTGCGCTTCGGCCAGGTCGAGCGCGGGCTCCGCCGTGGTGGCGGCGGCAGCGGGTTGGGACTGTACATCTCCAGGAAGCTCGCCGAGCAGATGGGCGGGACCGTCGTTCTCAAGGAAAGCGTGCCCGGCCAAGGCAGCGTGTTTGCGTTGCGTCTGCCGGTCGCCGCGCTCGAGCCGGTTGGGGTCCGCTAAACTCTCAGGACGTTGGGTCGTGGACCCCGGCGCCTATCCCGGGGGCCGGAAGAATAGGAAGTAGATAATCAACCCCGCCAACACCCAGAAGATCAGATCCATCTCAAACCTCCTCACATGCGTGAGACGCTCGCCAGCCCGGAGGATTCGGCGGCCGTACCGGTCGTCCTGCGCGCGTTGAATCTCAAACCCCCTTTGCTATAATACGCGGGGACTGGCCCACGTAGCTCAGGCGGTAGAGCGTGTCCTTGGTAAGGACAAGGTCACCGGTTCGAATCCGGTCGTGGGCTCCAGCAGTTGACGGCCGCCGCATGACGAGGCGGCCATCCTTCTGAGGGGAGCCGGGCGAAATGGCGAAGCAGAAATTTGAGCGAACGAAGCCGCACGTGAATATAGGGACGATCGGGCACGTGGACCATGGGAAGACGACGCTGACGGCGGCGATCACGTACACGCTGGCCGGGGTGGGGAAGACGGCGGCGAAGGGGTACTACGACATCGACAATGCGCCGGAGGAGAAGGAGCGGGGGCTGACGATCAACATCAGCCACGTGGAGTACGAGACGGGGGCGCGGCACTACGCGCACGTGGACTGTCCGGGGCACGCGGACTACGTCAAGAACATGATCACCGGGGCGGCGCAGATGGACGGGGCGATCCTGGTGGTGAGCGGGTCGGACGGGCCGATGCCGCAGACGCGGGAGCACATCTTGCTGGCGCGGCAGGTGAACGTGCCGTACATCGTGGTGTTTCTGAACAAGATCGACATGGTGGATGACCCGGAGCTGCTGGACCTGGTGGAGGTGGAAGTCCGGGAGTTGCTGAGCAAGTACCAGTTTCCGGGGAACGAGATCCCGGTGGTCCGGGGGAGCGGGTTGAAGGCGCTGGAGGCGTTGGAGGCCAACCCGAAGCTGAAGCGGGGCGAGAACGAGTGGGTGGACAAGATCTGGGAGTTGATGGAGGCGGTGGACAAGTACATTCCGACGCCGCAGCGGGAAGTGGATAAGCCGTTCCTGATGGCGGTGGAGGACATCTTCACGATCACGGGGCGGGGGACGGTGGCGACGGGGCGGGTGGAGCGGGGGAAGGTGCAGGTGGGGGAAGAGGTAGAGATCGTGGGGTTGCGGCCGGAGGCGAAGCGGACGGTCGTGACGGGGTTGGAGATGTTCCGGAAGTCGCTGGACGAGGCGCTGGCGGGAGACAACATCGGGATCTTGCTGCGCGGGGTGGAGAAAGATGATATCGAGCGGGGGATGGTGATCGCGAAGCCGGGGTCGATCAAGCCGCACGTGGCGTTTGCGGCGGAGGTGTATGTGTTGACGAAGGAAGAGGGGGGGCGGCACACGCCGTTCTTCACGGGGTACCGGCCGCAGTTTTACTTTCGGACGACGGACGTGACGGGGGACATCAAGTTGCCGGATGGGGTGGAGATGGTGATGCCGGGGGACAACATCACGATGGGAGTGAAGTTGATCCAGCCGATCGCGTTGGAGGAAGGGCTACGGTTTGCGATCCGAGAGGGTGGGCGGACGGTGGGGGCCGGCGTGGTCACGAAGGTGGAGGTCTAACCGATGCCGCGCGACATCGTCACCATGGCCTGCTCGGTCTGCAAGCGGCGGAACTATACGACAACGAAGAACAAGAAGAATGATCCCGACCGTCTCGAGACGTCCAAATACTGCAAGTGGTGCAAGAAGCACACACCGCACCGCGAGACGCGCTAACCGCCGTGGCGGCCGCCGCGCCGCAAGCGTTCGTGATGGGACGCGTCTGCGTCGATCTCTATCCGCAGCAGTACGAGGTCCCGCTCGAAGACGTCAAGACGTTTGAGAAGTTCGTCGGCGGCTTTGCCGGCAACGTCGCGACGGGTCTCGCGCGTCTGAGCGTCAACGCGGCGATTATCTCGGGCGTGGGCGACGACGGCCACGGCCGATTCATCAGGCGGTTCCTGGCAGCCGAAGGCGTCGACGTGACGTGGCTGCGGACCCACCCGACGCTGCGGACCGCGCTGGCGTTTTGCGAGGTGTGGCCGCCGGATCGTTTTCCGATCACCTTCTACCGCACCCCGACCTGTCCCGACTGGGAGTTGACCCGCGCCGATCTTCCAGCGGGCGCGCTCCCCGCGGCGTCGATGCTCTACGTCACCGGCACCGGGCTGGCGCGCGACGCGAGCCGGTCGACGACCCTGGCCGCCATGGAGATGCGGCGCATCTCCACGGAGATGCGCCGCGCGACCGGTGCGCCTCGCTCACGCTGGCTGCCGGCGACGATCCTCGACCTCGATTGGCGGGAAGCCCTGTGGGATCGCGCTGCCGACTACGAGCGAGAGGTGGCTGCCGCCGCGCGTCTGGCCGACATCGTGATCGGCGGCGCCGGTGAGTTCGCCGCTGCGGGGCTCGACCCGGCGGCGACGTTTGCGCTCGGCCCGCGGCTGGTGGTGGTCAAACGCGGCCCCGACGGCGCGACGGTGATGGACGGGGACCGGGCGCAGCACGTCCCCGGTCTGCCGGTGCCGGTCACCAACGGCCTGGGCGCGGGGGACGCTTTTGCGGCCGCGTTTGGCGCCGGGATGCTGGCGGGACTCGATCCGCTTGAGGCCGTCGCGCGGGGCAACGCCGCCGGCGCGATCGTCGCCACGCGGCTGTCGTGCAGCACAGCCATGCCCCGTCCGTGGGAGATCGATGCGCTGTTGGCGGGCGCGCGTGTGGTCGACGGCGCCGTCGTGCCTCGAACCTAACGACGCTCGCGCTTGACCGCGTCTTCGTAGGCGGCGCGGGCGCGCCGAACCGGCTCCATCTCCGAGACTTCCGCCACTTGGACGTCCCACCACGATTCGTACCCGGGCACGCGGTGATCGAGGTCGGTCTCGACGACGATCACGGTGGTGCGCGTCTCACGCCGGCTTTGGTCGAGAGCAGCCCGAAGCTCATCGTAGGTCGCCGCCCGGATCGCGCGGGCGCCGTAGGCCGCAGCGTTGGCGACGAAGTCGACGGGCACCACCGCGCCGTCCAGCTGGCCGGTCGCGGAGTTGCGATGCCGGTACTCGGTGCCGAACCCGCCAGAGCCCAGCGAGAGCGAGAGGCCTTTGATGCTCGAATAGCCGTGGTTGTCGAGCAGGACGATCGTGATCTTGATGCCTTCCTGCAGCGCCGTCACGATCTCGGACGACATCATCAGATACGATCCGTCGCCGACCATGACGTAGACCTCCGACTCGGGGCTCGCCATCTTGACCCCGACGCCGCCGGCGATTTCATACCCCATACACGAATAGCCGTACTCGAGATGGTATCCCCCGGGCCGGCGCGTCCGCCACAGTTTGTGCAGATCGCCGGGCAGGCTGCCGGCCGCGCACACCACGACGTCCTCCGGCCGCGAAAAGCCGTTGACCGCGCCGATCACTTCACTTTGGCTCAGCGGGGGGCCGTGCCGGATGCCGAACAACCGGTCCACCTCGGCGTCCCATTCCACCTTGAGGGCGGCGATGCGGCGTTCGTACTCGTGATCGACTCGCAGCCCTTCGACCGCCGCGGCGATCGCCTCCACCGCGACGCGCGCGTCGGCCACCAGCGGCAGTCCGCCGTGTTTGTACGCATCAGGCGCCGCCACGTTGACGTTGATAAACCGGACGTCGGGGTGTTGAAAGGCCGTCGTCGACGCCGTCGTAAAGTCACCCAGACGCGTGCCGACGGCGATGACGAGGTCGGCCTCTCTCGCGACGATGTTGGCCGCGCGGGTGCCGGTGGCGCCGATGGCGCCCACATTCTGGGGGTGATCGAACGGCAGCGCGCCTTTGCCGGCCTGCGTCTCGCCCACCGGAATACCCGTGTGCGCGGCGAGGCGGGCCAGCGCCTCCGTGGCTTCGCTGTAAAGCACGCCCCCGCCGGCCACGATGAGCGGCCGCCGCGCGCCGCGGATCAACTCGACGGCGCGCCGGAGCGCCGCGGCGTCGGCCGGCGGCCGCGGCATATACCACACGCGGCGTTCGAACAGCGAGAGCGGGTAGTCCCAGGCTTCCGCCTGCACGTCCTGCGGCAGCGCGAGGGTGACGGCGCCGGTGTCGGCCGGTGAGGTCAGCACCTGCATGGCCGATGCCAGCGCCGACGCGAGCTGGTCCGGGCGGTTGATGCGATCCCAGTAGCGCGAAATCGGCCTGAAGCAGTCGTTCACCGACTGGTCCTGCGAGAGCGGAAACTCGAGCTGCTGCAATACCGGCGCCACGTTTCGGCGCGCGAAGATGTCGCCCGGCAGCAACAATACCGGCAGCCGGTTGATTGTCGCGCCGGCCGCCGCGGTGATCATGTTGGTCGCGCCCGGACCGATCGATGTCGTACAGGCAAAGGTCCGCAGGCGGTTGGATCGTTTGGCAAACGCCGCCGCCAAGTGGACCATCGCCTGCTCGTTGCGCGCTTGATAGAAGCGCAGCCGCGACTGCTGTTGGAGCGCCTGTCCGACCCCGGCGACGTTGCCGTGGCCGAAGATCCCCCAGACGCCGGCGAAGAAGGGATGCTCCCGACCATCGCGCTCGACGTGCTGGACCCCGAGATAGGCGATCAGCGCCTGCGCCATGGTGAGCCGCCGTGTCTGCATGCGGGACGCGCCCCCTAGGTGCGCTCCATCGCGTGTGTGACCAGTGGCGCACGGCCGTCCTGAGACGTCCAGGTCGCCTTGACCCAAGCATGGTCGGGATCGTCCGTGTTGGCCAGCGACTGCGCCGATCCCGCGAGGAAGTTCAGGTAATAGCACGTGTAGCCGTACGCGGCGCTGACCGGATGGTACCCGGCGGGGACCAGGACAATGTCGTTGTCCCCCGCGGTGACGGTGGCATCGATCACGCCGTCGGCGGTGTAGACGCGCTGCACCGCAAACCCTTTCGGACGGTCGAACTTGTAGTAATAGAATTCTTCGAGGTCGGCCTCGATCACGGTGCCGGCCTCCTCACGGTGGACGTCGTGCTTGTGGGGCGGATAGGAGCTCCAGTTTCCGCCGGGCGTGTACACCTCCACCGCCACGATGCGGTGGCAGGGGAACCCGGGCGGCATGATGCTGTTGATCTGACGCGTCGCGTTGAGACCGCCGCGGATCTCGATCTGGGACTCGGCGGGGGTCACAAGACGCGGCGCGTGGTCCTGGTCAGTGGGCACCCAGCAGTGGGCGATTTCGACGCGGTGCGTCAGTGCCTCGAGCGTGAACTCCGTGTGGCGCGGCAGATACAACGCATAGGGCATCCCGCCGAAGACGTTCGCCCGCCGGCCGATATCCGGCCACTCCCCGCGGTTCGACCGAACGCGACACCGGCCGCCCAGCACGACGAGCGCCGACTCCGACTGATCCGTGCGGTGCGCCCACGACTGTCCCGCGGCCAGCCGTCTGACCTCCATGCTGAGGAGGTCCCACCCCGCGTCGCGCGCGGTGACACGCGTGACGAGACCGGGCGCATCGTCGTCGATCGCCGCATGTCTCAGGAGGGTCGCTGCCGTGTAGGTCATCGCGGGGCACCCGGCGCACGATGTGTTCGGGGTCGGATTGCGCCAGCCCTCCCGGCGAGAGCAGGGACCGCCCTCCGCGCGCCGTAAACAACCACACGTCCATGCAGGTCGTTGCGCCAACAACACCGCGAATCGGCAATGCCCCAATCAGTTGGGGGGTCTGCGAAATCCCTGGATGGGGGCCGCAGCTGCCCTATGAGCGCGTCCTGAGCGAGATGCGCGCGGCCGGATATGAGGGTACCGAACTGGGGCCGTGGGGGTTCCTGCCCACCGATCCCGCGGTCCTCCGACAGGCGCTCGCGACGCATGGGCTGGTCATGGCAGCGGCTTTTGTGCCCCTCACCCTGAAGGATCCGACCACGTACGCCGACTGCGAGGCGCGCGTCCGAGAGACAGCCGCTCTGCTGCAGACGCTCGGCGCCGGCGACATCCTGCTGGCGGACGCCGGCGACGAGGCCCGCTATAAGATCGCGGGCCGGCCTGACCAAA
>Ga0334722_10007520_pt1 | contig 10541 bp, 7 predicted proteins | sample C3_bottom_MG_FD_207210 | JGI IMG/M metagenome (GOLD analysis project Ga0334722, IMG submission 207210) | Sediment microbial communities from Yellowstone Lake, YNP, Wyoming, USA - C3_bottom | ecosystem: Environmental > Aquatic > Freshwater > Lake > Sediment | place: USA: Wyoming | collected... | reverse complement strand
CATCCCCTCGGAGGGGGAGTTCGTTGCCCCCAAGTTGAAGGACCCCGGCATCCGCCACCTGGCCATCATCCCTGACGACTTCGATGCCGCTTACCGCCAGCTCCAGGCCAAGGGTGTGAAGTTCATCAACGAACCCTTCTCGGTGGAGGGCAACCGGCTGGTGTTCTTCTACGACGGTGACGGAAATATCTGCCACCTCATTCACCGGGAGAAACCGCTTCCCTAAGTGCTTGGCCGCGTTTTCAAGGCGTTTCAATACCGCAATTTCCGCCTGATGTGGGCGGGCGCGTGCACGTCCAGCGTCGGCACCTGGATGCAGAAGGTAGCCCAGAGCTGGCTGGTTCTTCAGATCTCGGGATCGCCTTTCCTGCTGGGTTTGGACGCGTTTCTGGGCGAGATTCCGATCTTCCTGTTTTCGCTGGCAGGCGGCGTGATCGCCGACCGGATGGACCGCCGCTGGCTGTTGCTGGGTTCGCAGGCCGTCCAGATGACCTGCGCGTTCCTGCTGGCCGGGTTGATCGCGTTCGACGTGGTGCGGGTGTGGCACATCCTCACTCTCTCGTTCATCGTGGGCCTGGTCCAGGCTTTCGGCGGACCGGCCTACCAGGCCCTGATCCCGTCCCTGGTCGAACCGGAAGATCTTTCCAATGCCATCGCCCTGAACTCCATTCAGTTCAATCTGGCGCGCATCATCGGGCCGGTGCTGGGCGGTCTGGCGCTGACCGGCCTGGGCGCCGCGTGGTGTTTCGCGCTCAACGGTCTGTCTTTCATCGCGGTAATCGTCTCGCTGGCGCTACTCGAGATCCGGTTCGTCCCGCAGTGGTCCAACGCGTCTTTCGTGGCCAGCATACAGGAGGGCATTGCCTTCATCCGCCGGCAAGGCGCCATGGAATCGCTGATCGCGCTGGCCTTCCTGATGACCATGCTGGGCATTCCCATGATCACGTTTCTGCCGGTATTCGCCAAGGACGTATTCCGCGGCGGCCCGAATACTTTCACGCTGCTGCTTTCAGTTTCCGGAGCCGGATCCGTGGCCGGCGCGCTGATCGTTGCCGGGTTGGGCAACCTGGCGCACAAAGGACGTATCATGCTCATCATGTTGATGGTGCTTGGCGCGGCAACCTCGGGATTCGCCCTCTCCCGCTCCCTGGCGGCGAGCTGTCTGCTGGTATTCCTTTGCGGCGCGGCCCTGATTTCCGTATTCTCTCTGGTGAGTTCGCTCGTCCAACTGATTACGACCCACGAGATGAGGGGCCGGGTGATGAGCGTTTATAATGTGGCGTTCCGCGGGGGCATGCCCTTCGGGAGCCTGATCACCGGATGGCTGACGCCGGTACTGGCGGTGCCCTCCGTAGTGGCCGTCAACGGGGTGGCGCTGATCCTGATCGGCGGCTATTTCCTGATCTTCCAGCGCCGAGTCGCAGCTCTGTAGATAGGTGGCATGTTAACCCTGATCCTAATGCTTGCCAGCGCGGCGGCAGCCGCGCCACCGGAGGTGGAGAAGGCCCGGGACCGGCAGGACCGCGCGGCGCTCGAGAGGGCGCTGGCGGAGTTCTCCGCGGCTGCGGAGAAACAGCCGGCCGGCGCCCAGGCGCAGTACACGGCAGCGCTGGCCGCCTCGTACCTGGCCGAGATCGCTCTGGAACTGCGCGATAAAGCCGGAGCCCAGCGCGCCGCCGAGACGGGCATCCGCTTCGCCGAGCGCGCCGTGGCGCTTGAGCCGAATCAGGCCGAGTATCATCGCATCCTGGGCACGCTGTGCGGGCAGGTGATACCGGCCAACGTGCTGGCCGGCCTCCGGTACGGCAAGCGCGCGCAGGAGGAGGTGGCCCGCGCCATCGAGCTCGACCCGAAATCCTCGCGCGCCTATCTGAGCCGCGCCGTCGGCAACTACTACTTGCCACCCCCTCTCGGCCCCGGGATCGAAGCGTCCATCCGCGACATCCGCAAGGCTATCGAACTGGACCCGCGCAATGCCGAAGCTTACCTCTGGCTGGGCCTGGCGCTGCGCAAATCCCAAAAGAACGCCGAAGCGCGCCAGGCCTTCGCCAAGGCGCTCGAACTGAACCCCGGCCGCGTTTGGGCCAAACAGCAACTGGAGAAGACGCCGGCCCGATAATGCGCCAATCCCTCATCGCCGCCGCCGGCATCACAACCCTGGCGCTGATCTCGTTCTTCCAGTTTCCGGGCCACACCTGGCTCCAGCAGGATTCCCAAATCTACGCGCCGATTCTGGAACATCTGAGGGATCCGGAGGCCCTGAAGAACGACATGCTGGTGCGGCGCCCCCACGTCAGCTTCACCCTCTACGACGAGTCGGCGCTGGCCCTGCGGAAAATCACCGGCTGGGAGTTCCAGGGGTGCCTGCAACTGGAGCAACTGGTCACAAGGGCGCTGGGCATCTGGGGTGTCTGGCTGATCGCCACAGCCCTGGGTCTGGAGCTGATGCCGGCGCTGCTGGTGGCGGCCATCTTCACGCTGGGCGCCACGATTGCCGGGCCATCGGTTCTCACTTTCGAATACGAGCCGGTGCCGCGCGGTCTCGCCGTGCCCCTGCTCCTGCTGGCCGTGGGGCTGGCCGCCCACGGCCGCGACCTGGGCGCCGGCATCGCCGGGTCCGTGGCGTTCCTGATCCACCCGCCCACCGTCTATCCCTTCTGGGGCGTCTACTTCCTGCTGACGCTTTGCCCCTCGAAGCCGGAGGTGATGCGCCGCCGCATCCTGGCGCTGGCGCCCCTGTTCGCGGCCGTCGTGACGCTGCTGTTCGCCTCGCGCTTGCAGGCCGGCGTCGGAGAAACCCAGGTATTTTTCAGCCGGTTGGAGCCGCTCCAGGAGCAACTGCAACGCATGCGCGCACCCTACGTGTGGATCTCGATTTGGGGACGCCCCTGGTACGGTCACTACGCGGTCCTGTACGCTCTCTGCGTCCTGGGTTACCTGCGGCTTCGGAAAGCGGCTCCGCTCGACCTGCGCTTCTTTCTGGCCGGCCTGCCGCTGGTGGGCTTGCTCAGCATGCCGGTCTCCTACTGGCTCCTGGAGAAAATGAAGTGGGCGTTGCTGCCCCAGTTCCAGCCCCTGCGCGCCCTGTTGTTCGTCACCGTGACGGCGGTCATTCTCTGCGCCGTGGCGGGAGTGAAGGCCGCCGGCGCGGGCCGGCTGTGGGAGGCCGTGCCGTGGTTAGTGGTTCCCTACCTGATCCCGGTCAACACCCGGGTCACCCAAATACCTCCCCGCAACCGGCTGGAGTTGATCGCGGTGCTCGTCTGCGCCGCAGCCTTTTCCGTCCGGGCGCTGCGCTGGAATAAGTCTGCGGGCAACACCCTGATTGTGGCGACGGCGCTGGCCGCGTTTTTCCTCATTCCCGGTTGGGGGCGCGTGCGGAACTACCCTTCGCTGCCCAGCCAGCCCATCGAGGAACTGGCGGCCTGGGCGCGCGCCAGCACGCCGAAGGACTCGGTCTTTCTGTTCCCTGACGCCGGCCGGGATATCTACCCGGGGATCTTTCGCGCCCGGGCGCTGCGCGCAGTCTACGTGGACTGGAAAGGTGGTGGCCAGGTCAACTATCTGAAGGAGTTAGGCGAAGAGTGGTGGGCCCGCTGGCAGGCCACCATGGCGCGCCCCTACCAGCCTGGAAACCTCACCCGCTATCGGCGGTTGGGCATCGATTACCTGGTCGTGCGGCCCAGGAACCGGGAGCCCGGCGTCACGCCCGCTTTCGAAAATTCCGCCTTCATCGTGTATCGCGTCCCGAAGTAGGCGTCTTTTGCCGGGTTGGTCCGTATACCCGGTGAGCGTCGCGCCCGCCGTGCGCCCACAACCTGCGGGGCAACTACGAAAGGTTTCACGGGGGCGATTTCCTGAAACCATGCGCCCACATAACTAATCTAATTTGATAGAATAGGACTAAGTTATGGGCGCCCAGGATATTCGAGTTCTCCCCCTGCTTCCGGTGAAAAATACGGTTCTGCTGCCGTATATCATGCTTCCCTTCAAAGTGGGCAGGGAGGCTTCCATCGCTGCCGTCGAGGCCGCTGTCTCCAGCGAAGAAAAGGAGATTATCGTCCTCGCTCAGAGGGATGCATCCGTCGAGGAACCCCTTCAGGAGCATCTCTATACGGTTGGCACCCGAGCCATCATCAAGCGCCTGATCCGCAATGACGGCAACCTCGACGTGGTCCTCCAGGGAGTCTCCCGGGTGGCCGTCGAGCGGGTGGATTTCGCGGACGGGTACCTCCGGGCGCATTGGCGCGAGTACCCGCTGCCGGAAGAGAGCAGCGCCGAGGAAGAAGCTCTCCATCGCGAGGTGGTGGAGCTGGCGACCAAAGCCCTTTCGCTTTCTCAGCCTCAGGTGCCGGCGGAGGTGATGCGCATGATCGCCACCTCGGAAACGCCCCTGCGGCTGGTGTACGGTCTGGCCTCGATGTTCAGCCTGGAGCTTGCCAAGGAGCAGGCCCTGCTCGAAGCCAAAACCCGGACCGAGGCGCTGCGCCTGATGCACTCTTTCCTGACCCACGAGGTGCAGGTACTGGAGCTGCGCTTCAATATCGCCAGCAAAGCGCAGTCGGAGATGAGCAAGGAGCAGCGTGAGTACTTCCTGCGCCAGCAGCTCCGGGCCATCCAGGAAGAACTGGGCAACCAGAATCCGGAGCAGGCCGAGGCCCAGGAGTTGCGCCGGCGCCTGGAAAAAGCCAACCTTCCTGAAGGTGTCCGCAGCGAAGCCGAACGCGAACTTTCCCGCATGGAGCGCTTGCCGTCGGGCGCGCCGGACTATCATGTGATACGGACGTACCTGGATTACGTCCTGGAGCTGCCCTGGTCGGTGGCCTCCGAGAGTGTGGTGGACATCCCCCAGGCGCGCGCCGTGCTCGATGAGGACCATTACGGCCTGAAGGAGATCAAGGAGCGGATTCTGGAGCACCTGGGCGTGTTGAAGCTGAATCCCAAAGCCAAGGCGCCCATCCTGTGCTTCGTGGGACCTCCCGGTGTGGGCAAGACCTCCCTTGGCCAGTCCATCGCCCGCGCGCTCGGGCGCAAGTTTGAGCGCCTGAGCCTGGGTGGCATGCATGATGAAGCCGAGTTGCGCGGCCACCGGCGCACCTACATCGGCGCCATGCCCGGCCGGCTGATTCAGGCCATCCGGCGGGCCGGGGTGAACAACCCGGTGCTGATGCTGGACGAGGTGGACAAACTGGGGCGCGATTTCCGCGGCGACCCGGCCGCAGCCCTGCTCGAAGTGCTCGATCCGGAGCAGAATAAGACGTTCCGCGACAACTACCTGGATCTGCCTTTCGACCTGTCGAAGGTCATTTTCCTGACCACGGCGAACGCCCTGGATACGGTTCCGCAACCGCTGCTGGACCGCATGGAAGTCCTGCGCCTGCCCGGTTACACCGAAGAGGAGAAACTCGAGATCGCCAAACGCTACCAGATCCCCAGACAGGTTGCCGAGGCCGGACTGACTTCCGAGCAGTGCGCAATCACTGATGAGGCGGTGCGCCACATGATCTCCCGCTACACGCGCGAGGCCGGCGTCCGGCAACTGGAGCGGACCATCGGGACGGTGGTGCGCAAGGTCGCCCTGAAGTTCGCCGAAGGACACACCGAACCGGTCACGGTGGATGTGGCGGATCTGCCCGAGATGCTGGGTCCGGAGCGGCATTCGCCCGAGCACGCCCGCAAGAAACTGCCCGCCGGCGTGGCCACCGGCCTGGCCTGGACCGAAGCCGGGGGCGACGTGCTGTACGTCGAGGCGACGCTGCTGCCCGACGGCCGCGGCATGACGATTACCGGGCAGCTTGGCGAGGTGATGCAGGAGTCGGCGCGCGCCGCCCAGAGCTATGTCTGGTCCCACGCCGACGAACTGGGTATCGACCGGTCGCTGTTCCGCCGTTACGGGGTGCACGTGCACGTTCCCGCCGGGGCGATTCCGAAGGACGGCCCCTCGGCCGGCGTCACCATGGCGGCGGCCCTGGCCTCGCTGTATACCAAGCTCCCCGCCCGCCCGGATATTGCCATGACCGGAGAGATCACCCTGACCGGCCTGGTGCTGCCCGTCGGCGGCATTAAGGAGAAGGTGCTGGCCGCCCGGCGCGCCGGGATCAACCACGTCATCCTTCCCAAGGAAAACCAGAAGGACTTGCGGGATCTGCCGGAGCCGGTCCGCAAGGAGATGCGCTTCACCTTCGCCGAGACCATAGAGGACGTGCTCATCACGGTGGTGCCGCAGATGGCCGAGCGGCTGGCCCTGCCCAAAGCATCGTAATCCGGCTATAATGGCGGCTCTCATGCCGCCTCGAATCAGCCGCCGGTGCGTCCTTGCGGGCGTCCTCCTGATCGCGGCCCTGGCCGCTTGCGGCCTGTGGCCGCGCTATCAATTTTCCGGCCGGGTGGTGCGCATTCTGGACGGGGACACCATCGAAGTGCTGCACGGCCGCCGGCCGGAGCGGGTTCGCCTGTACGGTGTGGACTGCCCGGAACGGCGGCAGGCGTTCGGGACGGTGGCCCGCCAATTCACCGGCGACACCGTCTTCGGCAAGGACGTAACGGTGAAAGTTCGCGACCGCGATCGCTACGGCCGGACCGTCGGTGAAGTCATTCTGCCGTCCGGCAGCAGTCTCAATTACGAGCTCGTCAGAGCGGGGCTGGCGTGGTGGTACCGGGATTACGCTCCGGCCGACATTGCGCTCCGGCAGGCCGAGGAGGAAGCCCGGCGGGCCCGGCGGGGTCTGTGGTCGGATCCCAATCCCGAGCCCCCCTGGGAGTTTCGCCGCCAGTCCCGGAAGCCGACGAAGCGGCGTTGAGGCGCCCCGCGCGCCGGGGTTTGCCTGCTACACTCGAAATCGTGGGCAATGGGAACACGCTGCCCGTTCTGGGAGATTCGCTCGGAACCACGCCGCGGATTTCATCTTTGCTGATCAAGCCGGCGTCGGCGGTCTGTAACCTGGACTGCGCCTACTGCTTCTATCTCGACCGGGAGGCCGATCCCTACAAGTCTTTGCCTGCCCGCCGCATGAGCGATGACACGCTCGAACGCCTGGTGGACACGTATCTGTTTTACTCCTACCCCGAGAGCGTGTTCGCTTTTCAAGGCGGTGAGCCGACTCTGGCCGGCCCGGCCTTTTTCGAGAAGCTGGTCGAATTCGAGAAGCGCCACGGCCGTAACGGACAGGCCGTCTCGAATGCCCTCCAGACCAACGCCATCTTGATTGACGACACCTGGTGCGGCATCTTTCGCGAAACCAACTGGCTGATCGGCGTCTCCATCGACGGGCCGGAAGAGGTGCACGACCGCTATCGCTTCAACAAAGCCGGGCACGGCACCTGGCGCAAGGTGATGGACGGCATTGAGACGCTCCAGCGCAACAAGGTCGAGTTCAACGTGCTCTGCGTGCTGAGCCAGGCCAATGTCGAGAAGCCCCGCGAGACCTACCGGTTCTTTCGCTCCCTGGGAATCGACTATGTTCAGTACATTCCGCTGGCCGAGTTCGACGCCTCCGGCAATCCCCTGCCCTTCACCATCACCCCGCAGCAGTACGGCCGCTTCCTGTGTGAGACCTTCGACCTGTGGTGGCCCGAGCGCCGCAAGGTGCGCATCCGCTTTTTCGACAATCTGGCCGAGGCCCTGGCCGGGCGGAAGCCGGGCAACTGCACCATGCACGAAACCTGCGACAGCTACGTGGTGGTGGAGTACAACGGCGACATTTACCCATGCGATTTCTTCGTCGAGAGTCCCTGGAAGCTGGGCAACATCAACGTGGATTCCTGGCCTGAGATCGCCCGCCGCAGGTTGCGGTACGAGTTCGCGGCCAAGAAAACGCTGCCCCATCCCGAATGCCAGGTCTGCGAGTATCAATCGGTCTGCCACGGCGGTTGCCCGAAGCTGCGGCACGGCCGCAATCGCCGGTTCGAAGACCTGGACTACTTCTGCGCGGCTTACAAGATGATCTTTGCCAAAGCGGTGGGACCGCTCCGGAAAGAGGTTCGCCGGTTACTCGGCCACGAGACCGCCGGTTTTCCCGGATAATGGCGGAGGGCGCAAACTTGACAGCGCCAACGCGTTACTGACCGGTCTTCGGCTCGATCCGGGCGGAGACGGCCGCCGCCGCGTCCGCCTCGGTGAAGGATTCCACCCTGGCGGAAATGTTCATCGAGCAAAACTTGGGCCCGCACATGGAGCAGAAGTGGGCGTCTTTGAAGCCTTCGTCCGGCAGGGTTTCGTCATGCATGGCGCGGGCCGTCTCGGGATCGAGCGACAGCTCAAACTGGCGGTTCCAATCGAACTTGTAGCGTGCCCGGGAGAGAGCGTCGTCGCGGTCCCGGGCGCCGGGCCTGTGCCGGGCCACATCGGCCGCATGAGCCGCAATCTTGTAAGCGATGATGCCGGCTTTCACATCCTCGCGATTGGGCAGCCCCAGGTGTTCCTTGGGGGTCACGTAACAGAGCATGGAAGCGCCGTACCAGCCGATCATGGCCGCGCCGATGGCCGAGGTGATGTGGTCGTAGCCCGGCGCGATGTCCGTGACCAGGGGTCCGAGAGTATAGAAAGGCGCTTCGTGGCACATCTCTATCTCCTTCTCCACCTGCAACTGAATCTGATCCATGGGAACGTGCCCGGGCCCCTCGATCATGACCTGGACGTCGTACTCCCAGGCCTTCTTCGTCAGTTCGCCCAGGGTCTTCAGTTCGGCGAACTGGGCTTCGTCGCTGGCGTCGGCCAGGCAGCCGGGCCTGAGCCCGTCGCCGAGCGAAAAGGCGACGTCGTGTTTGGCGAAGATCCTGCAAATGTCCTCGAAGCATTCATACAGCGGATTCTGGCGGTGGTTCTTGACCATCCATTCGGCCAGAATGGACCCGCCCCGGCTCACGATGCCGGTGATGCGTTGAGTGGTGAGCGGGATGTACTGGACCAGGATGCCGGCGTGGATGGTCATGTAATCCACGCCCTGCTCGGCCTGCTCCTCAATCACCTCCAGCAACACCTGGCGGCTCAGGTCTTCCGTGCGCCGCACGCGGCTCAGGGCTTCGTAGATCGGCACGGTTCCCACCGGCACCGGAGAGGCCTGAATGATGGCTTTCCGGATGGCGGGGATGTCTCCGCCGGTGGATAAATCCATCACCGTGTCGGCGCCATACTTGACCGAGTAGCGGAGCTTCTCAAGTTCCTCCTCGATGTGGGAACTGACGGCCGAGTTACCGATGTTGGCGTTGATCTTGCACCGCGACGCGATGCCGATGGCCATAGGCTCCAGGTTGGTGTGATGGATGTTGGCCGGAATGATCATGCGCCCGCGCGCCACCTCGTCGCGAATCAGTTCCGGGGAAAGCCGCTCGGCGGCAGCCACCGCGTGCATCTCTTCAGTGATGATCCCGCGGCGGGCGTAATGCATTTGCGTGCGGACCTTGTCGTCCTTCCGCTTCTCGACCCAATCTCTGCGCATAGAACCTCCCACAACCTCCCAACCGGCTATGCCTGCCCGCCCACGGCTCCGGGCCCATAGCTATGGACCGCCTCGCGAAGGCTCAGTCCGACTACCTCGATACGCTGCAAATCCGTGGTGCCGATGCCGGCGGCCTCGGCGAGCGCCAGGGTGTTGTCTCCCCGGTGGAACGGCGGCGTACCCCGCGCGGCCTGCGGGCTGTAACCCATCGCGGCCATGGATACGGCGTCGACGCACACGGGGTTGAATCCGGCCAGCAGCAGGCCGGGTTGGATGCGCCGGACGCCCGGGTTCCACTCGCCCTCGCCGCCGGCGATGGAATCCACGCCATCCACTACGGCGAGGTCGACCGGACGGGCGCCGACCAGATCCGCCACGATGCGGGGCACACGATAGCCGGCCTCGCGGGGCGACTCCGGATGCAGTTCCTGGGGCACGCCTTTCGGCGGGGTGCGTGTTCCGTTATGGCAAACCGGCCCGCGCTCCTGCCTGGGGTCCTCATTTCCGCTCTCCCCGCAGTCTCCGCCATACAGGGAGCAAGGCGTGTTGCCGAAGCTGTTCTTGAGCGACATGGTGACGCCCGCAATCCAGTGGTTCTTCAGTTTCGAAAGCGAGGCGAAAACATCGCAATCGGCAAAAGAGTGGTTCAGGTCATAGGCCGGAAACACGTACCCGCCCCAGGGCACCTTCATGCGGACATACTGTTTGGCGTAGCCGCGGTTCTGGGTATTCTCCCACTCCACCTTGCAACCCACGTTGTTGATGGCCTGGATATCGAGCTGGTAGCGCGCCCACAGGGCCATGTCCTGGCCGGCCGGGAAAAAGCTCTCGATGAAGCGGATACGCCGGGCGCCGGCGCGGGCCAGCAGGTGGGCCAGGACCAGAACGGTCGCCGGATCGTTGCGGTAGGGCAAGCCGGGCTTGATCGGGAACCGGGTGATGTTGCCGGTCAGGTTCAGCTTCACGGCCACGGTTTTGCCTTTCACCAGCTTGCCGATGCCGCCGAGTTGATCGAACATGCGGGCAAGGGCGGGTTCGAGGGACCGGCCGTAGTCACGGCAGCGGGCAATGGCGACGCGGGAAGCCGGGGCAGAGGCCGGGGCC
>Ga0334722_10007519_pt1 | contig 10542 bp, 11 predicted proteins | sample C3_bottom_MG_FD_207210 | JGI IMG/M metagenome (GOLD analysis project Ga0334722, IMG submission 207210) | Sediment microbial communities from Yellowstone Lake, YNP, Wyoming, USA - C3_bottom | ecosystem: Environmental > Aquatic > Freshwater > Lake > Sediment | place: USA: Wyoming | collected... | reverse complement strand
TGACAGCAGCACCGAGGCGCTCGGCTTCTGCTGCTCGCGCACAAACGCCGACGCTTTGGTAAAAGCCAGATGCACGCGTGCGCCGTTCACGGCCGAGAGCGACTGGATCGAGCGCGCCAGCTCGCCCTCAAGCGCACGCTGGTAGTTGACCTGTTCCTGGAACTGGGAGGTGCCCAGTTTCTGCGTTTCCATCACTTCGAAGCCGACCAGGCCGCCCTTGGGCAGCCCCTGGCCGGCGAGGCGCAGGCGCACCTCGTGCACCTGGTTCGCGGGCACCAGCAGTGCACCGCCGCCTTCGGCGAATTTGAACGGGATGTTCATCTGCTGCAGCGAACTGATCACCGCGCCGCCGTCGCGGTCGGACAGGTTGCTGTAGAGCACCCGGTAGTCGGGGGTCTGGCCCCACATCCAGCCGCCGACGAGCAGCGCCACGACGGCCGCCAGTGCGACCATCAGCCCGAATTTCTGCTGCATCGGGATCATGCCCAGCACCTGGATGCGCGGTGCCGGCAGTTGAGCGCCGCCTAGTGCCATGATGTCCTGCCTGCAGCGTTGACGGGGCCGGTGAACGTTTGTGCGTGCTTCATGTGGTCGCCATCCTGTTTCTGACCCTCGGACGGAGGGCTGCAGCGATTATGGCCAAATTGCCGCGCGTCAAATCCGCAAGAAGAGGGCTTTTACCGGCCTTTATTGCGCGGCGCGCGCAAATCGGCCGGTGCTAGTCTCTCATCCGTGAAAAAGGGAAAGGCGGATGGCGCCCCGGCGCCGCGCGACCATGCAAGCGATCGCTAAACTCAGCCCGCAGCAATTGCTGCGGGCGTTCGAGAATTTCAATTCCGCCGCGTCGGAGTTGTGCGTCGCGTATGAAGAGCTGCGGCAGCAGGCGCAGTCGCTGACGCGGGAGCTCGCGCTCGCCCAAGGCGAGTTGCGACGCCAGCTGGCAGAAAAGGAAGCGCTGCGCCTGTCAGTGCAACGCCTGGAGCGCCTGGCGGCGATGGACATGAAATCGCTGGAGCGCGCGCATATCACGGAAACGCTGCTGGCGGTGAACGGCTCGCGCAAGCTCGCAGTGGAAAGATTGGGCATCAGCGAGCGTGCGTTGCGCTACAAGCTGCAGCAGTATCGGCTGGATGGCGGGCTGGCGCTTTAGCCGCGAATGAATCGATTGCAGGATATTAGGAGAACCAGATGGACACCAGCGCGATAGACAATCTGATCGGACAGATGCGCGCCGCGGCCGCGGGCGGGGGCGTGCCCGCGCGCGCGGCGGCCGCACCCGCAGGGGGAACGGATTTCTCCAAGCTGCTGAAGCATTCGCTCGACGGGATCAACGGCAGCCAGCTCGATGCCGCACGCCTGGCGCGCGATTTCGAACTCGGCGCGCCCAACGCCAGCCTCAACGATGTAATGATCTCGATGCAGAAAGCCAACCTGTCGTTCCAGCAGATGGTGCAGGTGAGGAACAAGCTGGTTTCCGCCTACCACGACATCATGAACATGCAGGTGTGATGTTCCCTTGGCCAATAGCGGTGCACGGCGTCTCATTCTAAAATGCCGCCGCGTGTCACGAACAGACTTGCGCGCTAGCGCGCCAACCACGGTTATGGACAAAGGCAATAGCGGCTCTTGGGTTTGACCCTATCCGAGATCGCCGATTGTGCGCGGATACGCTGTTCATCCGCGCGCAATCGGTGATCCGCGCGGACGGGGCGCCGTCCGCGCAAGCTCGATCGCGACAGATCGATATAGGTGCCTGCATCCGTCAGTGCCGGCGATCGGCCATTGCGCGCTTCGCGCGCCAACCGTGGTTTTGCTACGGATGAAAAGCGTATCCGTAGCAAAACCACGGTTATGGATAAAAGCAAGAGCGGTTTTGGGGTCTGACTTCGTTCTAGACGGTCACGTATAAGGTAAGGTCGGCGCCGCGCCCGCGCCCGCGTCAGCGCCCGCCGGCGCGGTCCTTGCGCTCGCGCTCCAGCCGGCTGATATAGCGCTGGATCAGCGCCCGGTCGCGCTCCCGCATGCCGATGAACTCGCAGCCGGCGCGCCGGTGTTTGGCGCCGTTGCGGTAGGTCAGTTCGAACGTGCTCCTGACTTCGATGTCCGCCGTGACCGCGCCCAGTTCGGGCAGAAGGATGCGACAGCCGCTGAAACGCGCCCCGGTCTCTATTCCCGCCGGGTCGGTGGCGTCGATGACTGCGACCCCGCCGCAGCTGATGTCGACGATGGTGACTTCGGCGGGCTGGTTCAGCGGCCCGGCCTGCGGCGGAATGAGGCATATCAGCGGCTTGGTGAGCGGCGTGGTGATGCGAAAATACTCGCGCCGCTGCAGGCGCAGCAGCGTAGCCGGGATCGCCATGCCGAACACATCGCGGCCGCCCAGGCGCGCCGCGCGCAGGGACTCGGCGGCGAACTGGATCTTGATGCGGTCGTGCGCCGCGACGAAAGTGATTTTCCGGGTATTGAGCGCGCGCTGGTTGGCAGCGTCATCCGCGCCGTAGTCGAGGAACACCCGATCCTGTTCCGGCCGGACCGCGGCAATCGAAGTCAGGATGAAATCGTTGCCGCCGCCGAAATACGCCGTGACCATGGTGCCCGCCTTGTTCAGCGTGCCGAGTATGGTCGCGATTTCCAGGCGCGAGTGGATCAGATACTTGCTCTGGTCGGCACTGGCGGCGTCGGGTTTAAGCGGTTGTTCGTTGTGATCGGGCATGGTGGTGTCGCGCTCGTCTGAGCGTCGGATTCTATAGCATCTCTCCACGCGCTCTGGCGGCGAAATGAGGGCTAATCCGCCCGCATATTCGCCTGCGAACAGGCTTATCGCAGCAGGAATTCATCCGCCGCTGCGGCAGCAGGCTCAGTTCCGCCTTGTTCCAAGCGGTATACCCAGGCCAGCAGTTCCGCCACCGCGCGATAGAGTTCGGGCGGGATGCGCTGGTCCAGGTCGAGTTGCATCAGCAGCGCAACCATCTCGCGCGATTCATGCACGTACACACCGTGCTGGTGCGCGCGGTCGATAATGGCCTGCGCCACCAGGCCGCGTCCTTTGGCGACCACTCTGGGCGCGGCATCGTCGCCGCTGTAGGCCAGCGCAACCGCCGAGGGCTGCGGCCCGAATTGCCGAACATCGGGCACAACTGCCGGGAGCGTCGCGCGGGGCAGGGCGAGGGCGCGGCCGCGCGGGGGCGAGTCAGCTTGACTCATGGTGTGCGATCGCAATGCCGGTGGCCGGCACGCCGGCCGCGCCCAGCGCCGCGCGCAACGATGCGCGATGGTCCTTCAGCCGCGCCGCGCTGGCGGCGCTGTCGACCTCCAGTCTGACGCGCACGCCGTCGGCGCCCAGGGTCAACGCGGCCTGGAGTTGGCCCAGGTGCGGCAGTTCCAGCCGCAGGTGTGTATTCCAGCTTTGTGGCGCATCCGGATCGTGTCCGGGACCGGGCCGATCATCGTCGATCTCCCACTGCATCCACTGCCCGGGCCAGATCTCGAGGTGCAGCAGGACCTTGGCGCTATCGAGCGCGGCAAGCTGCTGCTGCACCAGGGGAACCGTGCGCGGGTCTATCGACTGGTCCTGGCGCGGCGCGGGCGTGGCCGAGGGCAGACCGACGGCCGCCGCCGTGGCACTGGCGGCGGCTGCGCCGCGCGCGGGCGCGTAGCGCGTCAGGCGCGCCTGCGGCTCCTGCCTGATCTGCGCCAGGTCGCGCCTGCCGCCCAGCCATTGCGCCTGATGCGATTCGTAAAACAGGCCGGTATCCGCGAGCGTCTGCGCCAGCGCGCCCGAGAGGCGGGCGCCGTCGGCAGGTGGTGCGGCGAGCAGCGGCGCTTTGACCGAGGCTTCGACTGGCAGCGCGAGTTCGCCCGCTTGCAGCATGGTCGCCGCAACCAGGCGGCCTGCGGTTGACAGTTGCGGTGCCGGCGCGGATGCGGCCGGTGCCGCGTCCCTGAGCGCGAAGGTCAGCCGCGGTTCGCGCGCGACGAAAGTGAGTTCCAGCGTGTCGCCAGGGGCGGTGTACGCAGGCAAGGCCATGCGCAGCGGCTGGCCGGAAACCAGCACTTTGTAACTGCCGTCGGGGAGTTTGGCCTCGATTTTTGCGCTGAGTATGTCCCCCGGGTCGAGCTGCGGTAGCAGGCGCGACGCGGCGTCGCGGCCGCCGCCCGAAGGCCTGGCCGCCGTGACCGGTTCGATACCCTTCAGCAAGGTGGCAAGAATCATCGCTTACTCAATGTCGCCGTTGGCAGGAATGCTCCACTCTAGTAACGGCCGCGACAGGGCTGCGCTTGAAGCAAACCGCGAGAAACGCTGCAATTTAGCGGGATCGTCGGCGAACCCGATGTTCAGTGGCGCCGCAGTGCCCAGGCAACAGGCCCGCAGCCCAGGCAGCGCCTGCGTCCTGGCGTTGCGCCTCGTGCTAGGAGCTTATTTCAAAACGAGGGGATATCCCCTACGGGGACTTCTTTCGGGGCGCATCCTCTCGTGCTCCCCTATATCAGGGGCCATTTCGGTAATTCTGAAATGGCCTCCAAATCTTAGCTGCCGTGACCGGTGTCATAGGCATGCTGCAATTTGCGCTCCTGGCGCGCGCTGCCTATGTAGGCTTCGAGCTGAGTCATCCACGGCTCGGTGAATTTTCGTATCTCGGCATCGTCGGCGAGCGCCTTGCGGATGAATGCGATCTTGCGCTGCACGAATTGGGCGCCGGCGGCGGCGCCGGTGTCCGTGTATTTGAGGCAGTCGATCAACGTGCGGCAATCCTGCTCCAACTCGACCAGTCGGTCCCAGTCGCTCGCTTTTGCCGCCGCCAGCATCTCTCCGGTCTTGTCGGAGATCGAGCCGTAGATGTCGAGTATGTGGTCTTGTTCGTTCATGATTCAGATGCTTCCATAGGACATTGCGGCGCGGTGCGGCTGCGGCGCGGCGTTGGACTTGACCGCAGGCGCGGTCGTGTTTGCAGCGAGGGTTTCCCATGCGCTCATCAGTTGCTGCAGCAACTGGCGCACTTCGTCGAGCGCGGCGGGGTCGTTCCTGAGGTTGGCGTGAAGCAGGCGCCGCCCCATGTAGTCGTACAGTTCGGACAGGTTTTGCGCCAGCGCGCCGCCGACGCTCAGGTCCAGGCTCGCCTTCAGGCCGCCGTCGATGATCGAGATCGCCTGCGAAATCGCCTTGCCCTTGGCGGCGATGTCCTTCAGACGCAGATGCTGCTGCGCCGACGCGATGGCGGCGATGGCGCCTTCGTACAGCATGAGGATCAGCTTCTGCGGCGAGGCCGCGATCACGCCGGTCTCTACGCCCACGCTGCGGTAGCTGTTCAGCGCGGCGCGCGAATTTGTGGAAAACATCGGCGTCATCCCTTGTTGTTGTAGTAGTTGGGCAGGTTGGCCAACTGCTGGGTGAGGAAGCTGCTGGTCGAATTCATGCCGCTCAGCAGCGTATCGAGGGCGCTGAATTGTTTCTGGTAACGTATCTGGACCGCATCGAGACGGCTCTGAATATCGATGCGGCGCGAGCCGATGTCCTTGATCGAACGGTTGATGCCGTCGGTCTCGTTGGCAAGCGGGCCGGTGGTTCCGAGAAAGCTAGTGGCGGCGGTGTTGATCGCGCTGGCGATGCTTTTTGTCAAAGAGGCGACATCGGCGTAGCTGGAACTCAGGGCCGCCGCAAGCTTGGTCGAATCGAGCGCAAGCGAGCCGTCCTTCTGAAAACTGACGCCGAGTTGCGACAGCGTGGTGTAGCTGCCGCCGGGTTGTGTGCTGCCGAGGAGCGTGCGCACTTGGCGTTGCAGGCCGAGTACCGCCCAGTCGCCCTGCAGCGCCGCGCCCTTGGCGGTGGCGCTGGCGATGGCCTTGTTGGAGCTGTTGTAGCCTTGCACCAGGGCGCTTAGCGCCGCCGTCAGAGCGCTGGTGTCGCGTTGCACGGTGACCGTGGCCGTCGCCGGGGTCGGGTTGGGACTGGCTTTCGCGAGATTGAGCGTAACGCCCTGAATGGCATCACTGACCGAATTCGTGGCCGACGTAATGTTTATGCCGTCGACGGAAAACTGCGCGTTCTGCGCAGCCTGAGTCTGACTGAGGTTCTGCGTCGCAGTCGAGGGATCGTAGCTGAGCAGCGAACTGATATTGCTGTCGCCGCTCACCGTCAACTTCAGGCTGCTGGCCGCGCCGGTGTCATTCGAGGTCAAGCTCAGGCGATAGGGCAAACCGCTGCCGTCGTTGATGATGGTGGCCGTGACCCCGGCGTTCGCCGCGTTGATCGCGTCGCGGATGCCGGCGAGCGTATTATTGCTGCCGTCTATCGTCACGGCGACCGACGCCTTGGCCGGGTTGGCCGTGAATGTCGCGACGGGAGAGTAAATACCATTCACGAGCGTGCCGCCGCTGATCGTGCCCAATTGGAAGGTCAGCGTGGTGGGGCCTAAGCCGCCGATGGCGGCGGCGGTGCTGGTCGTGCCGGCGGCGATGAGCTTTTGCTGCTGCGCGAGACTGGTTACCGCGACTGCGTAGCTGCCTGCAACTGCATTGCTGGCAGCCGCGGCCGTCAGCACCGAGCTGTCGCTGACCGACGCGCCGTATGCGGCGCTACTTGCCGAAACCAGCGACTGCGCGGCGGTTTGCAGCGAGGACAGGGCGCCGCGGACGGAGCCGAGGCCGCTCAGTTTCGCCTGGAATGCCGCTTGCTGGGTGTCGAGCAGAGTCAGAGGCCGCTGCTCGACAGCCATCAGCTGGCTGACCAGCGATTTGACATCGAGGCCGGAGCCGACGCCCGGGGCGGTCAAGGTTCCGCTGCTGCTACTGACGCCGGACAAGGTCACTGCCATGTGCGCATCCTTCGATGGAAGACGAAGTTTCAGCGGAGGCTCGCGCGACGCGCGTTATGCCGCAACCAAAACCGTTACAGCTTAATATCGGCCCGTACCTGGCAATCCTTTAAGCACCAAGGCAAAACACCCGCTATCAGGCTTTTTGCGCCAGCAGCAGTCCGGTCATGCGGTCGAGCGAACGCGAAATGGCGAGCGTTTCTTCGGTCGGCATCTGGCGTATCACCTGGCGGGTGGCGGAATCGACCACGCGCACGATGACCTGGTTCGACGTGCCTTCGACGGTAAATTCGACGCTTGCGGCGGACGATTTGAGGAATTCGTTGATCTGGGCTGCCGCCTGCCGGGCCGCTTGCATAGACGCCTGCGGCGCGCTGGACGGCGCATTTTGGGCGGGTGCTGGAGGTGAAAACGCCGCCACAGTCGCGCCCGTACTTGCAGGCGAGGGTGCGGCTGGCATTGGAGTCGATCCCGCCGCGGGAAGGGTGACCGTACCGAGTTTCATGTTCTGCGCTCCTTCAAGCGAGCAAAAAGCCCCGGCCGGAAACGGCCCGGCCGGGGCTCAGTTCATGCTGACTACTTGAGCAGAGACAACACGCTGTTCGGCAACTGGTTTGCTTGCGCCAGCATCGCCGTGCCCGCTTGCTGCATGATCTGACCGCGAGTCAGCGCTGCTGTTTCAGCCGCGAAGTCCGCGTCCTGGATCCGGCTGCGCGAAGCAGACAGGTTTTCCGAGGTCGTTTGCAGGTTGGAAACCGCCGAGGTGAAGCGGTTCTGAATGGCGCCGAGGTCGCCGCGCGAGCTGTCCACCGTCGCTAAGGCGGCGTCGATGGCCGTGATCGAGGCCGTGGCATTGGCCGCAGTATCGACCTTCACCTTCGTGGCATCGACACCGAGGTCAAGCGACTTTGCACTTGCGAGCTTGGCAACAGTGATGGTGTCGCTGGCGCTCGTGCCGGCGCCGACCTGGAAGACCATGGCGCTGCCACTGCCGTCGAGCAGCTTCACGCCGTTGAACGAAGAGACGGATGCGACGCGATCGATTTCGCTGACGAGCTGGGTGACCTCGGCGCCGATCGTGGTGCGGTCGACAGTGGTGTTGGTGTCGTTGGCCGCCTGCACGGCCAGTTCGCGCAGGCGCTGCAGGTTGTTGCCGATTTCGTTCAACGAGCCTTCGGCCGTTTGCGCGAGCGAAATGCCGTCGTTGGCGTTGCGCACCGCCTGATTCATGCCGCGGATCTGCGAGGTCATCCGGTCGGAAATGGCCATGCCGGCTGCGTCGTCCTTGGCGCTGTTGATGCGTAGGCCCGAAGAAAGGCGTTGCAGCGAGGTGGCGAGAGCGGACTGCGAAGTGCTGAGGTTACGCTGCGCGTTCAGCGACGCGATGTTGGTGTTGATGACTGAAGCCATGGTGAATCTCCTTAACTTTGGTTTCGAGAAAAATCCGGCGTTCCGCCGGTCACGTTGGTTGGCTTCGTCACCGAAGCATCAAAACCGTCGTTGCCTCAGTTATCGGATACTCCCGGGAAAAGGTTTAGGGTTTTCTTGCGGGTTTTCTTGTGTTTGTGTGCGGGGCGCGATGGGAGACCCCAATCACGCGGTGTGGCGGCGCGTTGGAAGCAGGGGCTTAGTGGCTGCTTTCAAACAGGATTATGCGTCGGTTGTCGGCGCGGCCGGCACAGGCGCGCAGGTCGGTGGTGCAGTGGCACGTTTGTATGCGCGCGGCGCCATCGCCAGCGAAGAGCGCGATAACGGCAGGATTGTGAAATACTGAAATCCTTGGTCGATGCGCGCGTTACGCGTTGATGCCTATCTTAGACGCCATTTCGGAATTGCCGCATGTACGCTGCGTTTCGCGCATCGCTGGGCCGCAGGCTGGCGCGGCATGACAACCCCGCGCCCGCGCGATGACCGGGCCGCACGCGCCGCATGACAGGGCGCGGATGCCCGGGCGTGAATCGCTCAGCCGGCGACGATCACCCGGTCTTTACCTGAGTGTTTGGCGTCGTACAGGGCCTTGTCGGTACGGCTCAGGAGATCGCTTTCAGCCTCGCCCGGATTGCGCGCGGCGACGCCGGCGCTGAAGGTCACCAGCAGCCGCTTGTTGCCCCATATGATCGGTTTGCGCGCAAATTCGCGCTGCAGCCGGTCCATGACGGCGACCGCCTCTGCCAGTCGCGAATCGGGCAGCAGCAGCAGGAATTCCTCGCCGCCGTAGCGCCCGATCAAGTCGTTGGTGCGTATCGTTTCCTTGATGATCGCGACCAGGTGCACCAGCACGATGTCGCCCACCTGATGGCCGTAGGTATCGTTGATGCGCTTGAAATTGTCGATGTCGAGGAGCGCGATGCACAGGGGCGTGTCTGCGCGTTCGGCGCGCGCGGCTTCGCGCGCGAGCGCGTCATCCAGCCCGCGCCGGTTGAGCGCGCCGGTAAGCTGGTCTTCGCGCACCAGCCTGTTCACCAGTTCGAGTTCGCCCTTCAGGTGCTCGATGCGCTGTTCGGCGAGGATCACCTGCTGGTGCACGATCGCCATTTCGTTGGCGGTGTGCAGGGCGCGCGTTTCGTTCAGCGCCTCGTCCAGAATGGCGATGATGTCGCGCACGTCCTGGGTCGTGCGGATCTTTTCAGCGTAGGTCTCGATGCGCTTGTAATAGTCGGTCGGGGCTGTCGCCAGCGGTGTCCTGCCCGAGGTGCGCGCTGCGCGTTTCAAGCCCCCCACCCGTGGAGGGGGCGCAAGGCGCAGCACGCCCCGGTCCAATTCGCTTCCCATCATTTGCTCTCCTTAGCGCGCCGCCCGGAAATGTCCAGGGAGTCGGCAGACGGAGCTAGGCTAACATCGGAGCAAGGCAGTGCAAGAGCGGAAGAAGAGGGGGAAATCCGCCGCAATTCGTGGTTCGTGGTTCGAACCACGAGCCACGAACCACGAGCCACGAACCTCAGGCGGCGCAGACCCGGTTCTTGCCGCTGCGTTTCGCCTGGTACAGGGCCTGGTCGGCGCGCTCGACGATCGCTGTCTGGGGCTCGTCTGCGCGGCGCTGCGCCACGCCGGCGCTGAACGTAATGAGCACGCGTTCGTTGTTGTGCAGAAAAAACGCCTTGGTCAGATTGCGCTGCAGCCTGACCATCACCTCGACCGCCTCGTCCTGCTCGGTCTCGGGCAGCAGCAGCAGGAACTCTTCCCCGCCGTAGCGCGCGAGCACGTCGCTCGGGCGCATGGTGCGCTTGGTGACCCGCACCAGGTGTTGCAGCGCCTCGTCGCCCGTCTGGTGGCCGTGGGTGTCGTTCAGTTGCTTGAAATTATCCACGTCGAGCAGGCCCACGCACAGGGGCTTGCCGCTGCGCTCGGCGCGCCCTGCCTCGCGCTGGTAGGCATCCTCCAGGCCGCGGCGGTTGAGCACGCCGGTGAGCTGGTCCTCCTGCACCAGTTCGCTCACCTGCACCAGTTCGCGCTCCAACTCCCTCACTTTGATCTCGGCCGCTTCGACCTGGCGCCGTGCCGCGATCAGTTCGTCGCGGGTGCGCGCGGTGTCGATCTGGGCCGCGCGCGTGTCCGTCAGCAGGTCTTCGAGCACGACGTTGAGTTGCCTGATGTCGTCGGTCTGGCGAATTTTCTGCGCATAGCCCTCCAGGCGGTCGTGGTAACCGCCAGCGCTTTCGGACAGATCGCCGAGCCGATCGATGAATCGGCTGATCAGCTGCTTCAGCGCCGCCTTGGCTTCCTGCAGGCT
>Ga0334722_10007518_pt1 | contig 10542 bp, 9 predicted proteins | sample C3_bottom_MG_FD_207210 | JGI IMG/M metagenome (GOLD analysis project Ga0334722, IMG submission 207210) | Sediment microbial communities from Yellowstone Lake, YNP, Wyoming, USA - C3_bottom | ecosystem: Environmental > Aquatic > Freshwater > Lake > Sediment | place: USA: Wyoming | collected... | reverse complement strand
GGCAGCCATCTATGCGGCCGGCTTCATTCATCATGATACCGCGCCTGCTACCAGCGGATCATGTACAACCTGCCACGTCGGCGGCACAAGCCATGGCGGCAATCATAGCAACTGGGTGGCATCCTCAGCGGCATGCACGAGCTGCCATACGGCCACGGCCGGCACGGCATCCGGCGTACCTGTGAGCACTGCCAACAATAAGGTTCATGACGCCTGCACCACCTGCCATGCCACCAACGGCCTGCTCCTCTCTGTTGGCGCCGCGAACCAAGCGGGTACCAAGGCGACAGTCATTGCCATGGTCCGCGGAAACTGCGTAGGCTGTCACGGAACGGTCACACACACCGACATGCCGCATGACACCAGGGTGACATCCTCAGCGGAATGCACGAGCTGCCATACGGCGACCGCCGGCACGGCATCCGGTATCCCGTTGAGCACCGGCGACAACAAGGTTCATGACACTTGCGCCACCTGTCACGATGCCACCACTGGACTACTCCTGAGTGTCGCTAACGCTAACAAGAGAACCCCGGCCACCGTGGTGACGATGGCTGCCGGCAACTGCGTGGGCTGTCACGGTTCCTATTTCAGCACTCACACTCATACCCATGACGTGACTCAGCTTAGCTCCGATAAGTCCGGTACTGCGTTCTGTAATAGCTGCCATGGCGTTGGCGGAACTTCAAATGCAACGAAGTTCACCGCCACCTGGACCGGCACGGATGGCATTCTTGCTCTTCATACGAGCGATTGCACCTTGTGCCATAACTCCACCCGAACCAACACCACTAACCCCGGCACCCTGAGGACTACTAATCCAAGTGTCCAGGGCGTCATCCAGACTGGTGTGGCCGTCGGCTGTCTGGACTGTCATCTCGATAGGAGCAGCACTCACGCCGGACACCTGCCCACCGACTTCGTAGCGACCGCAAGTTGTACTGTAAGTGGCTGCCACCCGGTCCCGGCAGAAGGAATTGTCCAAGGTATCCATAAAGATACCTGTACCACCTGTCACGACAACCCTGGTGGCGGCACCGGCACAACGATCCTGCGTACGATGACCAACGGGCTCAAGGTTGACGGTGATGCCACTAAAGGTGCCGGCATAGCGCACTCAAGCGTAAACTGCCTGACCTGTCATCCGACCGCAACCTATCCGACTGGTAGTATTCATCATGACACGCAGACGGCTTCGACTAATGACTGTGAGACTTGTCATACGCAAAATCCAAAACTTGCCGCCCATTACACTACCTATGTGACGGCGGATACGAACTGTACCTCTTGTCATACAGCGACTGTCGGCAATGCTACTACCGGAATGCCGGTGAGTTTAACTGATGGCGAGGTCCACGATGCGTGCCGCACCTGCCATACCTTTACCGCCGGGGTTGGCACCTTGCTGCCACCTAGCGGTAATCGTGGCGTTACCGTTATGGGCCGTGGCACTTGCACGACCTGCCATACAGCGACGACCATGACCGCCAGGGCCACCATGCACCACACTAACAATGCCCACGCCTTGATCGGCGAATGTGAGTACTGTCATACCGATCCACGCGTCAATGGCACGCCTGACGCCACCAAGTTCAAAGAGGTCATGGCAAACATACCGAAGCATCTGCCGTGTGAGGAGTGCCATGTAACCCCGAAAAGCACGAACGGTTGGGCTGGCAATCAGATGACCATTCTGGCCTTCGGCGAGGGTGGCACCCACTCCACCACCGATTACTCGAGCGACTTTACCAAGACCACAGCCCACAGCAACGGTCACGTCATCGCCAACTCGGTGGGCAGGATCAACAACTGGGGTATCTGTTTCAACTGTCATAACGGTACAACAGCGGTTCAGGTCAATCAGTTCCATGCGAAACCGACGGCTATCACCCCGACCAACCTCTCCTGCGGAGCAACCGGTACATCTCGGTATGCCCCAGGACGTGAGTCAAACAATACCATTGGTAACTTTGACTTTTTCGCCTCCACCTTCCGTCCGGCGAGCACCAGGCCTGGCGGCTCGGGTTCCTGCAAGCAGGCGGCGGAATGGACCGGTGCCGTGAAACCTGGCGCAACAATCTATACCGCGACAGACACGGTGGTGCCGGATCCTTGGAGCACCGCGTCCAATACCATACCAATGTTTGCGGATCAACTGCCGGCGAATACGACGACCACCCCGGCTGCAGATGATATCCAGGTTCAGAGTGCGGTATGGGATGGCACGAATATAATTGTGACCGCGACGACTACCAATACCGGTGGCTGTACGACAATGACCGCAACCTACAATGGCAATAACCAGGGCTTTAGCGGTACGGGGAGTTGCACTGCTACCTTTGCTTCTTCGGTGGTGTTTAATAGCGCTACAGCGAGCACGCTGGATGTCACAACCAGTAATACTCAAGGTTTAAATGTCACCGGGTATCGAATCAAAGAGGCAAGTGTAGGAGCGCTAGATGCATGGGCCAATCTTTACTCTGGCGTACCAGCCGCAAGTCCAGTGGCCGCTGGTAACCTTACTGTCGGTAGTGGTTCACGACGAGTCTTACTGGTTGCGGTTGTTATGGAACATGCCGCGGCTGCAAACCCGACCATAGGCGCAACCTATGGCGGGACAGCCTTGACGCAGATCGCTGTCAGCGCAAACACTCAGCGTGAAAATGTCTGGATGGGGTATCTCATTGACACAGGCATCGGCTCCGGTTCTAAGGCTTTATCCGTCACTTATAGTGGCTCGGTGAGCGCCATGCATGTGAAGTGGGCCTCTTACGCAGGCGTGAAGCAGACAACGCCGGTTGTCAGTTCAAATGCGGTGAGTGCTGGAGCTGTAACAGTTGCCAACAGCGCTGCCGTCAATTATGTTAAAAATGGCATGACGGTGGCCGTCTCTGGCAATGGGGGTACTCCCACCACCGTTGTGGCCACCGCCACGCCGACCCTGACTCCCGGAACGGTGGTGACGACCGATGCGCAATCGAGCAATAGTTTTGTTTCCGCAAAGCACACTGCGGCGGGTAACTATGCAAGCGGCGGCATCTCATTTGCCTGGAGTGGAACAAATCTCTGGTCCGCCATGGTGGCCGCCTCACTACAACCATAGCTTGAGCAGAACAATACTAACCAAATAAACAAAGGGGGTGTCCGGTAAGGACACCCCCTTTGTTTATTTGATGGCAACGGGCAGATAGACTGAAACAGCGATCAAAATTTGAGCCTTGACTGCATCCTCTGAAGTTCCGTAGAAAGTTTTGATGCGCAGGTTCTGCTTGATCCGCTTGAAAAACGACTCCGCTTGCCAACGATTTCGGTACAGTTCGGCAATGGTCATGGCAGGCAGAAAAAAATGTTGGTCAGAAACACCGGTGTTTTGTCGGTATCGGCATCGTAATACTTTACCCGTCGCAGCTTGCCTGGATAATCCTTGCTTTGGTAGGATCCCGTGAGCAGGACTGACAAATCGCAAATCAAGCCGGTACTTCGGTCTATACGGTGTACGGGGGGCCTGTGACACACAATAATCTTATGCGCCTAATTTTAACTGTCAATGCGAGTACAATTTTTTATTGACTGCTAGGGAAGATTAGCTTACTATCTGAAACGTTGATTTTTTTTGACTTTTTGGCATCTTAAATTGTGCTCAAGAGGGTCAAATTTGCCCTAAAAAGACCTTATATTTATTAACTGGGCACAACGGATAAAACCACTGGAAACACCCGTAGTTGTTTAATTTTAAGCATTGCCGGAGTGGTGAAACTGGTAGACGCACGGGACTCAAAATCCCGCGATCGCAAGGTCATGTCGGTTCGATTCCGACCTCCGGCACCATTTGAACATTTTTAGACGTACAAAAAAGTACATTTAACCCGCACTCCGACAAGGTTTGCGGGTTTTTTGTTGTCCAATGAAGTTTGATGAGATATGGTGCAATTTAAGAGTTTTAGTGTCCACCTTAGGGGCCTGCCTAGAAGCCCCTGACTTTTCTTCTACAGTTGCGAGGGTCGAACACCCCGCGAGCCCAATAAAATCAAGAGCGATTTGCGAATTTTCTCAAAACGGTAGTGCCACAGGGAAAGTGGTTATTCCTTGACTGGAATAGATTAAAACCATAATTTATGGGTGTCCTTAACAGAGGAGGCACCCATGTTTGCTCGAACCAAGAAATCAGGCCGCTACGAGTACCTGCAAATCGTTGAAAACACCAAGTCCGCCGGCAAAGTCTCCCAGCGGGTCATTGCCACCATCGGACGCCTTGATCAGCTCCAGGCCAAAGGCGGGGTTGAAGCCCTTGTCCGCTCGCTGGCGAAGTTTTCCGAAAGAACGCTTCTTGTCCTGTCGGGAAAGGTTGATGTCACTGCCCATGCCGTTAAAATTGGCCCGGCATTGATCTTTGAACGTCTGTGGAAGGAACTTGGCTTGCCGGCCATCATCCAGGGCCTGCTGGCCGATCGAAAATTTGAGTTTGATGTCGAACGGGCGATCTTTCTTACCGTCCTGCACCGTCTCTTCGTCTCCGGCTCCGATCGTTCGTGTGATCACTGGCGGCAAGACTATGCCATCAGCGGAACGGACAGTGTTGCCCTCCATCACACCTATCGCGCCATGGCCTTTCTCGGAGATGCCTTGGACGAACAGGAAGGGGCGACGCCTTTTGCTCCTCGCTGCACCAAGGATCTCATCGAAGAGGGGTTGTTTAAACGGCAACGGGATCTCTTCTCTGGCCTTGAGCTGGTCTTCTTCGATACGACCTCCATCTACTTCGAGGGTGAAGGCGGAGAGACCATCGGCCAGTTCGGCCACAGCAAGGATAGCCGGCCTGATCGCAAGCAAATGGTGGTAGGCGCCATCCTGGACGACAGGGGGCGTCCCATCTGTTGCGAGATGTGGCCAGGGAACACGGCAGACGTCAAGAGTCTCTTGCCGATCGTTGCACGTCTGCAACGCCGCTTCGGCATTGACCGCTTCTGCATCGTGGCTGACCGGGGCATGATCAGCGCTGAAACCATCGCCGCCCTGGAGAAGCCGGAGTGCGGCATTCCCTACATCCTGGGGGCCAGGATGCGGAGGGTGAAGGAGGTCAGCAAAGAGGTGCTTGCCAGGGCTGGCCGCTACCATGAAGTCCATCCCGAGGGCGCAGCCAGCAAGGATCCGTCGCCGTTGGCGGTGAAGGAAGTCCTTGTGGATGGCCGGCGCTACATCGTCTGCCGCAACTCCCGGCAGCAGAGAAAGGACGCTGCGGCACGGGAAACGATCATCAAAGCCCTTGAAGAGCGCATCAGGAATAACCCTAAAGGGCTGGTCGGCAACCGTGGTTATGCCAAGTTCATCAAGGTCAACAAGGGAGGCATGACCATCAACCTGGAGAAGATCGAAGAGGAGAGCCGCTTCGATGGCAAGTGGGTGTTGCGTACCAACATGGAGTTGTCTGCCGAGCAAGTGGCCCTGAAGTACAAGGAACTCTGGCAAGTAGAGCAGGTGTTTCGGGATGTGAAGTCGATTTTGGACACCCGGCCGATTTTCCATAAATGCGATGAAACGATACGAGGTCATGTCTTCTGCAGTTTTTTGGCCTTGGTTCTCCGCAAGGAGTTGGATCGACGCCTGGAAGCGGCTGGACACCAGTTTGAATGGGCCGACATCAAACAAGACCTGAAGGCCCTGCAGGAGGCCACAGTCGAGGAAAGCGGCCGTAGTCTGGTGGTCCGCACCGCCTGTGTCGGGAGCTGTGGTAAGGTGTTCCAGGCTGTTGGAGTCGCCGTGCCGCCAACTATCCGTGAGATATGAGCCAATTTGTGTTGAGTCGAACATGCCGGGTAGTGCCAACACTTTTTTTGTGCGTTCTATTGCCTTGTTATTGTTTAACTATTTTTTTGCAACTGTAGAAGATGAGCCTGAGGTGGAGGCCCCCAAAAATGAAGACTGCCACCATGCCTAGAAAAATTATACCGTTGACTGACACCAAGATCAGAGGTGGCCAGTGAGCCCAGGTTGATTGCTCTAGGGAAAGCTTACGTCTCCGGGGCGCCGGACACTTCCTGGACATCCTGAACAACACGAAAGCCGATTCTACAGATCGCGAGCGCTCATTGTGGCCGGCGTCTCCCTGGTGACCGCATTGAACGGCCTGCCTTCGGGTCGCCGTACCCCCCCCTCCCATGATCTACGCGCCGCACGCCGACAATCCTTTTGCCGGCAAGGATTTCGACCTAGCTGGAATCATGAGCCCCAAAACCTGAGGCCGCAAGTCGGACGTCCGGGCAATATGCGGATGCAAGCCACTTTTTGGCCTTTCCGACCATATTATCCAGGAGACCTTAGGGGCTTGCGCTTTCCAGAAATGAATTTACCGGCGCGAGGAGCAGGTAGCCGTCCGCGGGATCTCCGCGCTTGTCCACCCCGACGTCCGGCCATGATTGCAAAGGCGATTAATGTTGTCCGAGATACGGTCCCCCCTATTTTTCCTCTGTGGGCAGTCGGTATCGTTTGCCGGTGGAACGGCTGAGCCATTCGCAGTAAGCCATGGCGTCACGCCAGGTGAAGATAAACCGGTGGATGGACTGCTGGGGGTTGGCCGACCGAACAAAGCTTGGATATCCGTGTCAATTTCCTACGGATATTTTGAAGGAGGTAATCTAAAGGAGCTACCCGTTCATTTCTTTGTATTCTGGCTGCGAATCCTGACACCTGGATTCGCAGAGGTGGCAAGGGTGCTAGTGCCCCTTGATAAAGGCGCGGACTATGGAGCCTGGAAGCAGATGCCCCCCTGGCTGGCCGAGTATAAGGAAATCGTCATCGGGAAGACGTTTTTTCTCTTCCTCAAGCCGGGCGATCTCGCCGGTCAGGAAGGTGATCTGACCATGAAGTTCCTTGATTTCTTCCTGGTGCTTGGTGAGATGGTTGGTAATGGTTTTATGCTCGGTCGCGAGTCGGCCTAATTCGACATTCTTTTCAGCGATTAATCGCTCATGTTCACTTCGCGCGATAAATTCTCCCAGGTCGATCGGAGCAGGGCTCACTTCGGTTGCCGCCAGTTGCGCCTGACAGGCCTGGAGTTCTTCTTCCTGTTCTTGGTATTTCTGTTCCCATTGCTTGTTCACGACCGCCACCGCTGCCTGGGCAGCTTTGGATCGTTGCGATTCCCCCATGGCGAGCAAGCGGCGACGCTCCCGGACAAATCGCTCTTGGAGCGAGATCAGGGTCAGACCTGAACCCAGAGATAGGCCCAGGCAGACAAAGAGGATTGACTTTATAGCTGGCATAGCGGCAAGGGTCAGGCGCCTTGACCAGAAAAGCCGATTTTATCCCAATGTTCGGCTGGCAGGTCCATGGCGAGCTTCAGGGCGCCGGAGCAGCCTGCGAAATCGGGATCGGCAACGCAGGTCACTTTCACTTGGCCATAGTCGACCAACATTCTTTCCACCATGCTGGCAATCCCTTTGATATTGGACCCACCACCTGCCAGGTAGATATTTTGCAGCACATCTACCTGATTCTCAGGGTCATAGCCTTTCATGATGGAGATGATATTCTCAACAATATCCGGGACGATGCTCTCGCAGACCGACCGAATCTCCCGGGTGATATCATACTCGGCCGGCTTGCCGTCGCTACGCAGGGTAATTTTTATTGGTCCGGCTACCGCCTCGCCGACAAAGGCGTGTTGCTCTTTGATGACACGGACTAGGTTGCGCGTGATTTGGACATCATAGAATTTCTGCTGAATGGCTGATTCCAGGCGCTCGTCGATGTAGTCGCCGCCCTTCAGGGTGGTGATCTGGTCTTTCTGTCCGGGCACCGAACCTTTAACCCCACAGATATCCACGGTGCCGGCGCCAATATCAACGATGATGGCATCATTCAACTTATTTAAGTGGTAGGCCACCATGAAGGGTTCGGAGACCACCAACGCGGTCGACATCACCTCTTTGGCAATTTGCAGGAGGAGTTCCTTGTTCATGATCGAGGCTCGCGATGGAACGCCGATGATGCCAGCCACCGGGATGTCCGAGCCTTGCTTGGCCTCATGGACAACATGTTTCAGCAGCTCTAGCGCGGCGGTATAATCTCTTTCACTGGCGTCGCGGATGACGCCATCTTCCAGAGGATGATACAGCGTCAAGGCGGAACGATTTTTCAGTGCCTCGTCGCCAAACACCTGGGCCTTGCCTAACAGTTTGATGCCGATGATGTCCTTGGGGTAGCCGACTATGGATCGGGTAATCTTTTTGTACCCCTGATTGGACATGACCGCCGTTCGCGATGTGCCAAAATCAACCCCAATGACGAGTTGATTTTCCGGTGTGTTTTGATCTTCTGACATAGTCGATCCCTATTGATATGAAAGTTTATTGAGCTTCCTGTGTTTGACCTGGTTCAGGGAGCTTACAGCATTTCATGGCTTACACTCAACCCCACGGCCTAAGATTCATTCACCTTGACAAATTTTAATACAATGGCAGCATGAAGATTGTCAAGTTAATTGCGGGGGTGGCCCCTTGTTGGCTGTAATCGCATGAAAAAAATGACGAAGGCAATAGTTCTTTGACGAATAGGTAACGTCATGCTATGGTGTTGCCTGTTTTTTTGTAAATGGCGACGTAAAATCGGGGCGCATAGGCGGCATTGGCCCTTGGTGGCTGTGGACTACAATATTACCTGTGGAGATTTTGATTATGAAGACAGACAACTCTCGTGCTTTTTTTCAAAGGGCCCAATTATCAATTCCCGGTGGGGTAAGCAGTCCGGTGCGTGCCTGCAAGTCGGTAGGCTGTGACCCGGTGTTTATCGAGCGGGCCAATGGCTCGAAGGTATACGATGTCGATGGTAATGAGTATGTTGATTTTGTCTGTTCCTGGGGGCCAATGATCCTGGGGCATAATCACCCGGCGGTGGCAGCGGCAATCAAGGAGGCCTTGGTCAAAGGCACCAGTTTCGGAGCGCCGACACCCCTGGAGGTCGAGTTGGCCGAGCTGGTCTGTCAGGCCATGCCGTCGGTGGAAAAAGTCCGTTTTGTCAACTCAGGCACCGAGGCCACCATGAGCGCCATCCGTTTGGCCCGTGGCTACACCGGAAAAAACGTAGTGGTCAAATTTGACGGCTGTTATCATGGACACGCCGATGCCTTCTTGGTTAAGGCGGGCTCAGGCGTGGTCACGCTCGGGATCCCCGGCAGTCCAGGTGTGCCTGACGATGTTGTTAAAAATACCATCTCCATCCCCTACAATGACTTTGAGACGCTGGAGAAGACCCTGAGCGACGATTCTCTCAATATCGCCTGTCTGATTATGGAGCCGGTGGCCGCCAATATGGGCGTCATCGCGGCTGCGCCCGGTTTCCTGGAGAAGGTCCGGGAGCTGACCAGAGCGCACAATATCCTCTTGATTTTTGATGAGGTGATCACAGGCTTTCGGCTCAGTCTCGGCGGGGCTCAAGCCAAATTCAACATCATGCCGGACCTGACCTGCATGGGCAAGATCATCGGTGGTGGTCTGCCGGTGGGGGCCTACGGCGGTAGAAAAGAGATCATGGGCCTGATCGCCCCGGAAGGCCCGGTCTATCAAGCCGGAACCCTGTCCGGCAACCCGCTGGCCATGGCCGCTGGTATCGCCACCTTGAAGGTCTTGAGCGCCCCTGGTTTTTACGAGAGACTCGACAAAAAGGCCGCTGATTATGCCGATGCCCTGCAAGGTCTGGCCCAAAAATACTCGTTGCCGACTACCCTGAACCGGGTGGGTTCGGTCCTCACCACCTTCTTCACTTCAAGCCCGGTAACGGACTTCAACAGCGCCATGAAGTCGGACACCAGCAAATTTGCATGCTTTTATAAGGATATGCTGGCGCAAGGCATCTACCTGGCGCCTTCGCAGTTTGAGGCCGCCTTTATCTCGGATGCCCACACCTCGGAGGATTTGGAAAAGGCCTTGGCGAAAACTGAATCCTCATTCAGAAAATTGGTTGGGGCTTGAAAAAGCAATTGACTTTCAAGGTGACGCATGATACCTAGGATGCTGTTTTTGATATGGGTATCCGTATGCATAGGTAGGAGTACTAGGCTTTGCGGGAGGTTTCGCCGGCCTGAAAATAGCCAAATGCTTTGCTTGGTGTCTGGGCTGTGAGTGAAGATCCCGGCACCCGCAAGGAGCTCATGAGGTTGGTGGCGGATTTTTCCACCATCGGCTTGAGCTTGGCGTCAAGTATCTTTGTCGGCTTTGGCATGGGGTATTTACTGGATGTGAAACTTTTTCATGGCCGGACTAGCCCTTGGTTCATGATGATTTTTTTTGGTTTGGGCGTGTTTGCGGGTTTCAGAAGTTTGTACCGGCTGACACAGCGAAAGGATCTGTAGTTTGGACAGTAAAGTGCAGCAACCTGAATTTTCTTTGGTTACGGTTCAAATCGTTAACTTTATGTTGCTCGTAACCATGCCCTTAGCGGCCGGTTTGACTTTTTCGTGGTCGATGGCCTTGGCCATTCTGGTTGGAGCCCTGATCGCCAACCTGAGCTTTATCTTGCTCAAAAATGATTTGACCAAGATAATGAAGG
>Ga0334722_10007517_pt1 | contig 10543 bp, 8 predicted proteins | sample C3_bottom_MG_FD_207210 | JGI IMG/M metagenome (GOLD analysis project Ga0334722, IMG submission 207210) | Sediment microbial communities from Yellowstone Lake, YNP, Wyoming, USA - C3_bottom | ecosystem: Environmental > Aquatic > Freshwater > Lake > Sediment | place: USA: Wyoming | collected... | reverse complement strand
CCAATTCGAGAGCTCCCATGTCGATCCGCGGCACCATGACCTCTCGCACGAGGGTGTCGCCGAACTCGATCACGCTTTTGAGCAGATCCTCGTCGCTCTGATCCATCACCCCCTCGGCACGGCCTTCGGTGATGACCGACTCCAGCTCCTCCTCGATCATCTCCGAGCGCGGGACGTTGCCACGGCGACTGACCAGGCGTTCGAGAGCGCGTTTGAGCGAACCGAGCCCGCGGACGAGCGGCAGCACCAGCAGCCGGGTCAGCCGGCCGACGAACGAATCCCGCGGGTATTCCGCAACCGTCAGCATCGTGGGACCGGGCAGATCAGCTGCCGACCGCGGCGGCGCCGTGTACGCCGCAGACGCGTGGCGTTCGCGAAGACGGCCACAACCTGCCGGGTCACCCGCGCCACCCGCGGATGATCGCTTCTTCGCGGCGGCGCATTGCGGCGGCGGCGACCGCGTCGTGCTCATGCTCGTACCCCGCCAGGTGCAGCAGTCCATGCACGGCCAACCGGTCGAGCTCCGCGGCCAGGCAGTGCCCGGCTTCCCGGGCCTGGCGCCGGGCGATGGGGACGCAGATCACGATGTCGCCGAGGACATCCGGGTGCAGCCCGCCCCCCTCCCCTTCGCGCTGGGAAAATGACAAGACATCGGTCGCCCGGTCCTGAGTGCGCCAACGGTGATTGAGGCCGCGCATCGCCCGCTCGCCGACGAGCACGACGGTCACCTGCGCCCCGAAAAGCCGCAGCCGCTCGAGCGCGAACTCGACGAATGCGCCGACGCGCACCGGGCTGATGCGCGACGCGCGCTGTCGGTCGATAACCGTGACCTCCGGCGGCGGGTGATTTCTGCGCCCGCTCACGCCCGCCCCCCCGCGCCTGCATCCCGGACCTGCGCCTCGTGCCGCTCGTAGGCCAGGATGATCTTCTGGACCAGATCGTGACGCACCACGTCGCGCTCGGTAAACCGGACGATTTCGACGCCGGGCACCTCCTGCAGCACCTGCGCGGCCTCGATCAGGCCTGAGGCCCGCCCGGAAGGCAAATCGATCTGGGTCACATCCCCCGTGATGACCGCCTTGGAATCGAAGCCGAGGCGGGTCAGGAACATCTTCATCTGCTCGGTGGTCGAGTTCTGGGCCTCGTCGAGGATGACGAACGAGTCGTTGAGCGTGCGCCCGCGCATATAGGCCAGCGGCGCGACCTCGATGGTTCCCCGTTCGACCAGCTTGGCGACCCGGTCCGGGTCGACCATATGGTAAAGCGCGTCGTAGAGCGGCCGCAGATAGGGATGGATCTTATCGTAGAGATCCCCGGGAAGGAAACCGAGACGCTCGCCGGCTTCGACCGCGGGCCGGGTGAGAATGATGCGCGAGACCCGCTTCTGGGTCAAGAGCGCGACCCCCATGGCCATTGCGAGAAAAGTCTTCCCGGTGCCCGCGGGCCCGATACCCAGAACCAGATCGTTCCCGCGGATCGCCTGCACGTAGCCCAGCTGCGTCAGGCTCTTGGGCGTTATCGGCCGTTTGTTCGGCGCGACGAGGACGACTTCCTGAAAGATCGAAGCCACGCTCTGCCCGTCGCGGAAGAAGACCCGCCCCGCGTGCCTGATATCGGTGGGCTGCAGGGACATGCCCCGCTCGCGCAGCCGCGCCAGCTCGTGGAGAAATGCCCGGACACGTTCGACGTCGGCGGCCGCACCCTCGAGAAGCACTTTGTTGCCCCGGGCGCCGACGCGCACGCCGCTCGCCTCCTCGATGGCGCGCAGGGCGTTGCCGCCCTCGTCCGCCAGCCAGGCCAGGTCGGTCTCGCCCTCGAGGATCTCCTCGCCCTTCACGGTCTTTCCCTTCATGGTCATGTCATTGTTCTCGTGCGGTAAACGAGTTTCGGCAATCCGCTTACAGGACCAGCTTGTTCAACGGATATTCGACGATGCCGCTGGCGCCGGCCTTCTTGAGCGCCGGCAGGATGTGCCGCACGACCTTCTCGTCGATGACGACCTCGATGGCGATCCAGCCGGGGTCGGAGAGGTTCGCCACGGTCGGGGTATGCATCGCCGGCAGAATCTTCATCACCTGCTTCAACACCGTGCGCGGCAGATTCATCTTCAGCCCAACCTTGTCCTCGGCGGCCAGCGCGGCCTGCAGCAACAGATTGATGGTTTCGATCTTCTCACGTTTCCAGGCACTCTTCCAGGCCGTCGGGTTGGCGATGAGCTTGGTGCGCGAAACGAGGACGTCCTCGACGATCCGCAGATTGTTCGCTCGCAAAGAACTGCCGGTCTCGGTCAGTTCGACGATCGCGTCGGCGAGTACGGGCGGCTTGGCTTCGGTCGAACCCCAGGAGAACTCCAGATCGACCTTGACCCCCTTCTTCCTGAAGAACTGGCGCGAGACGTTCACCAGTTCCGTTGCCACCCGCTTGCCGTCGAGGTCCTCGGCCTTCCTGACTTTCGAGTCCTCGGGAACGGCGAGCACCCAGCGCACCGCACCGAGCCCCCCTTTGGCGTAATTGAGCTCTGCGACCTCGTGCACCTTCGAACCGGTCTCGCGAATCCAGTCCAGCCCGGTCAGCCCGACGTCGAGCACTCCCTTGGCGACGTAGGGCCCCATTTCCTGCGCCCGGATGAGAATCGCCTCGATTTCGGGGTCGTCGAACTTCGGGTACAGCGAGCGGCTCGAGCCGAGGGTCACCTGGAACCCGGCCCGCCGAAAGAGCTTGAACGTCGATTCCTGGAGGCTGCCTTTCGGGAGCCCGATCTTGAGCTTCATCGTGTCATCTCCTGGGTTGGGGCCGCGTACACCGGCGGGGTCTCAGCGATTGGATTCCCGCTTGAGCGCAAAGAGCCGGCGGGCGGTCGACCGGAGCGTCTCCGGCACGTTGCGATTCTTGGCCAGAAACTCGAGGTCTTTTTTCGTCAGGCGCTTGACGAAGTCGAGGGTGATCCCGAGCGGCGCCTTGGGGTTGAAGACAAGTGCCCTGACAATGGGATATTGCTTGAGCCACTCCTTCTTGTTCGAGATCCCGCGCAGGACGTCCTCGGAAATGTTCGTGCTCTTGGCATAGGCCTCGACGTCGGTCTCGCTCAGCCGTGGGTTCTCGAGGACCTTGAGACAGAGCATTTTGTTGTTTTCCCTGATCAGGATGTTGCGCACCTCACGGTTGCCTTTGACCGCGAGCGCCACTTTCTGCCCCATGGTCATCTTTTTCAGCAGCGCGTAGATCGACAGCTGCTTGGCGCTGAGTGCGTCATTCGCCTCGACTTCCGGACGAAACACCGGTTCCTTCTCGTCCTCCTCGACGAGAACCGGCACGAAGATCGGCGCAACTTCCTCCTGGTCCTCAAGCACCGCCGCCGACAGCGTAGCGGAGGCTGTCCGCCGGTCCATGTGCTCCTGCCAGAGCTGGACGATCGACGTCGGGGTGTCGGGATTGGCGAGCAGGGCGGCGACGGTCTCGGGGGAGCGTTCCAACAGCCCCTGGTTGCGGCCGATCACCTCGAGAACTGCGGGGAAACGCAGCGTCGCGAGAAAGGACATCGTCGGGTCCGCCGCGACGCCGTTGCGGGCGATTTCCAGCAGCATGGTCTCGTTCCTGCTGTAGCGCCGGCTCAACCGGCCGAGGAGCGCCGGGGAGATCGCCGGCGAAGAGACCACTCCGCGCACGACCGTTGCCGGCAACCGCTCGAAGGAAGCGAGGGCTTCGGCCTGAATGCTCTGGTCCGGGTCGTCGGCGAGAATATCCAGGGACTCCAGCAGCGTCGCCGGCTGCAAGGGCAACGTGCCACGGGCGATCGCCGCGCGAACCTTGAGCGGTGCGGTCCCCTCCCGCAGGAGTTCGATCAACTGCGCAGGGGTTACCTCCATAGCTTTAATAATTATAGCACAGAGCGGTCGCCTCTCCGCGGGGCCAGGCGTCGGGCCGAGGAACCCTCCGTACGGACGGCTGCGGTGGGCGCTGCTTCACGGCAGATCCAGCGCTGCTGACGTCACGGTCTCCTGCCGTTGCAGAGAATTCGCCCAAGATAACCCGCCAGATCGAATCCCGCCGAACGCTCGGGAGTGTGGCAGAGACGACAGATCCGGTTGATCTCGCAGGGTGGGCACTCCCCACCGGTCGCCGTTGGCACAAGCGAGGGGTGCGCACTGTGGGCGTGCTCGGCACCCGCACCGTGGCAGGCTTCGCAGCCGACGGCCGCCAAATCCGCGGCTGCGCCGCCGATCCCGTATCCAAGCGGATCGCCGTACCCGGTGACGTGACAGCGCAGACAGGCCGTGACCGCCCGATCGGCGGTGGTCAACCCGGCATATGCACGAGCGTGCCCCGTGGCCCGCCAGCGGGCAAAGGCCTGCGGATGACAAGCCCGGCACGACTCGCTGCCGAGATAGCGCGTACCGCCGCCTATGGCGTTATCGAGTACAACCAGCGACCCGACCGGCGCCTGGGTTGCCGGCCGGCTCAGGCAGCCGCCGGCCGCCAGCAGCGCCAGTCCGACGAGGGGCGAGATCTTCACACCGGCAGCGACCCGTCGGCAGCAGTGGACTCGAGCACCTCCCGGATGTCGACCAGTCCCTGAGAGGCCTTGAGGATGCCGTCCTCCCGCAACGACCACATGCCGAAACGCTGTGCCTCGTCGACCAGGATCTGTGGCGGGGCTCCCGCCAGGAGACTGTCGCGCACTCCCTCCCGGAAAGAGAGCAGTTCGAAAATGGCGACCCGCCCGGAGCGCCCCGTGCCGCCGCAGCTTTCGCAGCCACTGCCGGTGTAAAACGTGAACTCCTCGACCCGCCGGTCGCGGATGCCCTCGATCAGCTGCACGGGTTCGGCGAGCGGCTCGCGACAGGCACTGCAGATCTTGGGCAGCAGCCGCTGGGCGAGCACCCCGCGCAGGAGGAGCCCCTGGGTTGCCGTGCTGATCCCGGCGTCCCGAATCCACTCCAGTGCCTGTTTATTATCGCGCATGCCGCAGAGCGCCACGACGAGGCTGCGCCTCCCGGCGTTGAAGACCATTTCGAGCGTGGTGCGATCGGGCACGTCGGTCAAGCCGACGACATCCGGCTCCTGGTGGAGGATCGACTGCAGACCCGCGGCGAAATCCAGCCCGGTGCTGCCGCCGACCTGGGACTGGCTGATCCCGGCGATCGGGAAGCGGACCGGGCTCTCCAGCGTCATGACGTTCCTGCCTCCCTCGCCTTTGAGATAGGAGAGAAAGCTATAGAAGGTCGTGCGCCGACCCTGGCCGGGGGGGGCGTTCACCAGAATCACCCCGTGCCGATAACCGAGCAGCCGCTGCGCCTCGTCGGCGACCTCCTTGGACATGCCGAGTTCCTGGAATTCCCGCGCGAGGAGACTCTCGTCGACAATCTTGAGGACGAGGCGCTCGCCGAAGATCGTCGGAAACGCCGAGAGGGTGGCGCGCAGCCAACGCTTGCGCACGTGAATGCGAAATCGCCCCTCCCCGGGTCCGACGGCCGGAATTCCGGCGAGAGCCAACGCGCGGCTCGCGATCTCACGACGCAGCCCCGCCGGCGCCGTCTCACCCTCCTGGAGCACGCCGCGCACGCGATAGCGCGAACGCAGCCCCCCCTCGTACGACTCGAGGTGGATCTCGCGCGAGCGCCGCCGCACTGCCTGCAGAATGATGCGCCTCAGCCACTTCTCGGCGGAAAAGTCACCCGGCGGTGGCGCCGCCAGCTCGAGCTGGCGCGCGTCCCCCTCCTCGTCCAGGTCGAGCACTCCGTCACCGTCAGCTGCGCCGCCCGCGGACGCGACCGGGTACAGGCGCTGAAGCGCAGCCTCGAGAGCGGCCTCGGGGCAGATCAATGGCTCGGGTTCCAGTCCGGTGATCTCGCGGATCGCCGCGATCTCCTCCGCACGCGAGGGGTCGAGCATCGCGACGGTCAGCGTGTTGCCGAGAACGTGCAGCGGCACGACCCGGTGCTCGCGGGCGAAGGCGGCGGGGATCACCCGCAGTACGGTTTCCGCGACCTGGTACCGCTCGAGGTTCACCGCCGCCACCCCGAACTGGTCGCGCAAAAAGCCGACGAGGTCGTCGGCCTTCAGGTGTCCGAGACGGATGAGGTTGTAGCACAGTCGCCCGCCGAGACGCTGCTGTTCGGCAAGAGCTGCACTCAGCTGATCCGCCGTGATGACGCCGGCGTCGAGCAGCAACTCGCCGATCCGCCTGCGCTCGTCCAAAGGTCGCCTCCCCGCCCTACCCCTGTTCCTGGGAAACGACGCGGTTGCGGCCGTTTTCCTTGGCCCGATACAGAGCGCGGTCGGCGGCGGCGATCAGCTCCGCCGGGGCGCTGATCTGCGCGTGGGGGACCGAGGCCACCCCGAGACTGATCGTCACCGGCAGTGGCCCCTCCGGACCGGCCACGGGGTGGTTTTCGACGGCTGCGCGCAGCCGCTCCGCCACGCGAGCCGCAACCTCCAGCGGGGCGTCGGGCATGATCACCGCGAACTCCTCGCCGCCGTAGCGCGCCACGATGTCCAGGGAACGCACCTGCCCTCGCAGCGTGCGGGCGAGTTCCTGGAGAACGACGTCACCCTGCTGGTGGCCATAGGTGTCGTTGAACCTCTTGAAATGGTCGATGTCGAGCAACGCCAGCGAGAGCGGCGTCTGGTGCCGCTGACAACGCGCGAACTCGCGCTTGAGCGAATCCTGGAAGAAGCGGTGGTTGTAGAGCTTGGTCAAACCGTCGGTGATTGACAGTCGCTTCGTGCTCTCGTAGAGCCGCGCGTAGCCGATGACGATGTTCGCCTGTCGCGCGATCATCTCGAAGGTTTTCTCGACACGCTCCGGGTAGGCGTTGGACTCGGCCGTGGCGATCGCCACCGATCCGCTCGGCCGACCCTTGGTCGTCAGGTGGGCGATCAGGACCGATTCGGGAAACTGCGGATGGCTCCCCGGCCGGCCGAGCAACTGCTGCGTGTCGATGACCTCCGGCTCGGCGCCGGGTTCCGACTCGGATCCCGGGGTCTCGCGCAGCAACTGCTCGCCGAGCAGGCTGATGAAACGATCCTCGACCGGTTTGTTCACCAGCACGAAGAGCCCGTGCTGCTCCTCGCCCCCGAGGTGGATGGCCCCGACGTGAAAATCGATGACCTTGCCCAGAATCTCGAGGACCCCGATCACGGTCGCCCGCAGATCGTCGAGGTTGTTGACCAAGTCCTGAATTTCAGCGGCCACCGTGGACTCGAAGAGGTTTTTGTCGAGCAGATGAATCACGCGCTCCATAACGTCCGCGTCCTGATCGACTCTGCCGGCCTCGCTGTCCCGCGCAGCCGCGGCGGCAAATCCCGCCGCCACCCGGTCCTCGAGAAAACCGTGAATCTGCGCCACGAGCAACGGGATGTCGCCGCCCTTGGTGATGAACATGTCGGCGCCGGACTTCAGTCCCCAGAATGCGTCCTGACGCTGGTCGAGGCTGGTCAGGAGAATCACCGGGATCCGGGCCGTGGCCTGGTCGTCACGCAGCAGGCGGCAAACCTGGTAGCCGTTGAGCCGGGGCATCACCACGTCGGAGACGACGAGGTCCGGGCACTCCTGCCAGGCTTTCTTGATGGCCTCGATGCCGTCGCGGGCGAGGATGACTTCATAACCCATGCGCTGGAGCGAGAGCTTCATCAGCGTGGCCTGCGTCAGGCTGTCTTCGGCAACCAGTATTTTCACCTTCAGGTTCTCCTCAACGAACCGGGGTCGACGCCAGCCGCAACAGCGCCTGGGGAATGTCATCAAGTGCCAGGACCTGGTCGACGACCCCGGCCTCGGCAGCGGCGCGCGGCATCCCCCAGACGACGCTCGTTTTCTCGTCCTGGGCCACGGTACGTCCGCCCAACGCCTTCACCCGCCGCAGCCCTTCGACGCCGTCGTTGCCCATGCCGGTGAGCAAGACGGCGATCGTCCGCTCGCGCCAGGCCTCGGCGACCGAGGCGATCATGATGTCGATCGTCGCGCGTTCCGTCTTTGCACGCTGCGGCCGCAAAGCGACCTCCCATTTGCCCCGCAGTTCCAGCAAACCGCGGTCCGGGGTGAAATAGACGACACTCGCGCGCACCCGCTCCCCGTCCTCGGCGACTTTGACCTCCAGAGCGGAGTTGCGCGCGAGCCATTCCGCGCAACCGCGCCCGAAGCCCTCCGAGATGTGCTGGGTGATGAAGATCGGCGCGGGGAAGCCGGCCGGCACGGCCTGGAGAATCGCGAGCAGGGCCGAGGGACCGCCGGTCGAGGCGCCGATCGTCACCACGTGCTCCGGCGCGCCGACGCGGCTCCCGGCGGGCGGGGTCCAGACGATGGGCCGCTGCAGCCGCGGCGAGATGTGCCGGAAGACGCGGATCTCGGCGACCATGCGCACGCGCCGCACGATCTGGGAACCCAGCTTCTCGTAGCCGGACTGCAGGTTGCCGCGCGGCTTCTCGATGATGTCGAGCGCCCCGGCCTGGATCGCGTTGAACGAGATTTTCAGATCCTCGCTGCCGACCGAGGCGCTGATCACCAGAATCGGCGTCGGGTTCTCGGCCATGATCAGCTGCGTCGCCTGGAAGCCGTCCATGACCGGCATCCGGATGTCCATCGTCACGACGTCGGGGCGCAGACTGCGCACAAGTTCGACGGCCTCCAGCCCGTTGCGCGCCACGCCGACGACCTGGATCTGCGGATCGGACTCGAGGATTTTCACGAGTAAACTGCGGGCGAAAAGCGAGTCCTCGGCGACCAGCACCCGGATCGGCCGCCGCGCGGACGCCTCCGGCATCATGCCCCACCCCGGTTCATCATAACAGCTGCCGGATGGTGGCGATCAGGTTGCCCTGGTCGAAGGCGCCCTTGATGATGTAGGCATCGGCCCCGGCCTCCACACCGGTCTTCTTGTCCTCCTCCGAGGAGAGGGAGGTCACGAGAATCACGGGAAGTTCGCGGTAGGCCTCCTCCCGGCGCAGCTGCCGGGTGAGATCGAAACCGTTCATGCGCGGCATCTCCACATCCGAGACCACGAGATCGATGCCGCCGCTCGCGAGCTTCTCCAGGGCGTCGATGCCGTCCACGGCCAGGGTGACTTCGTAGCCGTTGCCTTCGAGGATGCCCTTCTCGAGCAGGCGCGTGGTCACCGAGTCGTCGACCACGAGCACCCGCGATTTTCCGCGTCGGCCGGCCTCGACGCGCCGCTTGTCGGCGAGCCAGAGGCCACGCACCTTCTGCGAAGCCTTGATCAGGTCGAAGACGTTGAGAATCAGCACGACGCTGCCGTCGCCGGCGATGGTCGCTCCCGAGACGTTGCGGACCCGCCGCAGCGGCAGCCCGATTCCCTTGACGACGACCTCGTGCTCCCCGAGCAGTTCGTCGACCAGAAACGCCACCCGCTCGTCGGTGGAGCCGAGCACGACAACCGGGGCCCTTTCACCGGCCTCCAGGCGCGCGGACTGCTCGGTCAGGTGGAGAATCTCGTTGAGCCGCACGAGCGCCGTCGGCACGCCCTTGATCAGGACGGCTTCGCGCGACTCGACGGAGGTCACCTGCTCGAGGCCGACTTCGCCGATGACCTCGACGGCGGCCAGCGGAATGGCGAAGGTCTGGCCGGATGTCCGCACCAGCAGCGCCTGGGTCGTCGCCAGCGTGATCGGCAGTCGAATCGAAAAAACCGAACCGCGGCCGGGCGTGGAAGAGACGGTGATGGTCCCCTTCATGCGTTCGATGTTCGTCAGCACCACGTCGAGGCCGACGCCGCGCCCCGAAAGATCGGTGATGATGCCCTTCGTGGAAAAACCCGGCCGGAAGACCAGGCCGAGGATCTGCTGGTCGGTCATCTCGCGCACCTCGGCCTCGGTGGCGAAGCCCCGCCGTATGGCCAGGGCCCGGACGCGCTCGAGGTCGATACCGGCACCATCGTCCTCGATCTCGATGACGACGCTGCTCGCCTTCTGCGTGGCGGCAAGGCGCAGCAGGCCGGCCGGGCGTTTGCCGGCGCGCAGACGCTCATCGGGCTTCTCGATCCCATGATCCAGCGCGTTGCGCAGCAGGTGGGTCAGCGGATCCTTGAGCTCCTCGATGATTTTCTTGTCGAGCTGGGAATGGCCGCCCTCGATTACCAGTTCGACCTCCTTGCCCTCCTGCCGGGCGATGTCGCGCAGCAGCCTCGGGAAAAGATTGAACAGCGCCGACAGCGGCAGCATGCGTACCCGATTGATCGAATCCTGGAGTTCGCCCGAAACCAGGGACATGCGCATCGTGTCGTCGTTGAACCCCGTGGCCAGGCGGCGGATATCATCCTGGAGGCGGGCGACGCGTTCGCCGATCTCCCGCGCGGCCCAGGTGTCGGCACCCTGGCCCGGACGCCGGCGCACCGCGGTCCAGAGGCGTTGAAACTGCTCGATCTGCTGCTCGATCTCGCGAATTTCGCCGAGGCGTTCGTCGAACTTGATGCGCGTGACGAGGATCTCGCCGATCTGGTTCATCAGGTCGTCGAGTTTCTGCGTGGTGACCCGGATGGTCTCCTCGATCTGGCGGACGCCCGTTTCGTGCGCGGCGGCCGACGGTTCCTGC
>Ga0334722_10007516_pt1 | contig 10543 bp, 20 predicted proteins | sample C3_bottom_MG_FD_207210 | JGI IMG/M metagenome (GOLD analysis project Ga0334722, IMG submission 207210) | Sediment microbial communities from Yellowstone Lake, YNP, Wyoming, USA - C3_bottom | ecosystem: Environmental > Aquatic > Freshwater > Lake > Sediment | place: USA: Wyoming | collected... | reverse complement strand
GATCCGGAGCTGCTGGACCTGGTGGAGATGGAAGTGCGCGAGATGCTCACCAAGTACCAGTTCCCCGGGGACGACGTGCCGATCATTCGCGGCAGCGCGCTCAAGGCGCTGGAGAGCGGGGAGTTGGACTCGCCGGACACCAAGTGCATTTTCGAGCTGCTGAATGCGCTGGACACGTACATTCCGGAGCCGAAGCGGGAGATCGACAAGCCGTTTTTGATGTCGGTCGAGGACGTGTTTTCGATTTCCGGACGCGGGACGGTGGTGACCGGGCGGATCGAGCGCGGGATCGTGAAGGTAGGCGACGAGGTGGAGATCGTCGGGTTGCGCGAGACGCGCAAGACGGTGTGCACGGGCGTGGAGATGTTCCGCAAGCTTTTGGACGAGGGGCGTGCGGGGGACAACGTCGGGGTGCTGCTGCGCGGGACCAAGCGCGAGGAAGTGGAGCGGGGGATGGTGCTGGCCAAGCCGGGGAGCATCACGCCGCACGTGAAGTTCAAGGGGTCGGTGTACGTGTTGAGCAAGGAAGAGGGGGGGCGGCACACGCCGTTCTTCAAGGGGTACCGGCCGCAGTTTTATTTCCGCACGACGGACGTGACGGGGATCGTGCACCTGCCCGAGGGTGTGGAGATGGTGATGCCGGGGGACAACGTGGAGATCGTCGGCGAGCTGATTTCGCCGATCGCCATGGAGAAGGAACTGCGCTTCGCGATCCGCGAAGGCGGCCGCACCGTGGGCGCGGGCGTCGTCAGCGAGGTCATCGAGTAGGGACGCGGTCAGCGGTCAGCTGCCAGCGGTCGGCTGGGAGCTGGAAGCTGAAGGCTGAGAGCTGATAGCTAAGAGCTGAGGGAAGATGGACACGCAAAAAATTCGGATCAGGCTCAAGTCCTATGACCACCGGCTGCTCGATCAGTCGGTGGTGGAGATCGTCGACACCGCCAAGCGCACCGGCGCCCGCGTGGTCGGCCCGATCCCACTCCCGGTGCGCATCAATCGCTTCACGGTTCTGCGCTCGCCGCACGTCGACAAGAAGTCCCGGGAGCAGTTCGAGGTGCGGACCCATAAGCGGCTCGTGGACATCATGGACCCCACGTCCCAGACGGTAGACGCCCTGATGCGCCTCGACCTCGCGGCCGGGGTCGACGTCGAGATCAAGCTGTAGCGGAGGGCGAGCAACCGTGGAAAAGATCGTCAATAAATCCGTCGGGCTCATCGGCCGCAAGGTCGGGATGACCCAGATCTTCTCCGAAAAGGGAGTGCTGGTGCCGGTCACCGTGCTCCAGGCCGGCCCCTGCACCGTCGTGCAGAAGCGGGTGCGTGCCAAGGACGGCTACGACGCCGTGCAGGTCGGCTTCGATCCGGTCACGAAGAAGCGCGGTGCGAGCAAACCCGCGGCCGGCCATTTCAAGAAGGCCGGGGTGGCGCCGCAGAAGGTGCTGCGCGAGTTCCGGGGCATGGCCCCCGACGAGTACGAACTCGGCCAGGAGATCAAGGCCGGCGTGTTCGAGATCGGCGAGATGGTCGAGGTCGTCGGCATTTCCAAGGGCAAGGGCTTCCAGGGCGGCGTCAAGCGCCACGGCTTTCGCGGCGGCGCGGACTCGCACGGTTCGATGTTCCACCGCGCCCCGGGCTCGATCGGCGCCTCGTCCTATCCGTCGCGGGTCTTCCCGGGCCAGCGCCTGCCCGGACACATGGGCGTCGACCGGGTGACGGTCAAGCACCTCGCCGTCGTCGGCGTCGATCAAGACCGTGGGCTGCTCCTCGTGAAGGGCGCCGTGCCCGGCGCTCCCCGCGGGATCGTCCTCATCACCGCGAAGCGCTAGGGCCGGGGGGAGACGTCATGGCGAACACCGATTTGTTCAACGCGAAAAACGAGAAGGTGGGCGAGGTCGAGCTGCCCGCCGGCCTCTTCGGCGGCCGTATCAGCCAGGCTTTGCTCCACGAAGTCTCGAGCATCACCGCCGCCAACGAGCGGACCGGCACCCGGGCCACCAAGACCCGCAGCGCGGTCTCCGGCGGCGGCCGCAAACCCTGGAAGCAGAAGGGCACCGGCCGGGCCCGGCAGGGGAGCACCCGCTCGCCGCAGTGGCGGCACGGCGGGGTGGTTTTCGGCCCGCTGCCGAAAGTCTACGATGTGCGCTTGCCCCAGTCCAAGCGCCGTGCGGCGATGCGCGCCGCCCTGGCCTGGAAGCTGCGTGACGGGTTGGTTCACGTCGTCGACGAGATCCCCGAGACCGGCGGGAAGACCAAAACGCTGGCGTCCTGGCTCGGCACCGCCGGCTGGCGCGAGGGCGGCGTGCTGCTGGTGCACACCGCGACCGGCGACGCTCTGCTGCGCGCCGGCGGGAATCTCCCCGACGTTAAAATTGCGCGGCCCGGAGGCTTTGCCCTCAACGACGTGGTGGTCCTGCGCCATCTCGTGCTGACGCGCGCGGCCATGGCCGCGATGGAGGAGCAATGGGCAAAGTGAGAGACCCGTACAGCATCATCCGCAAGCCGCTGCTGACGGAGAAGTGCCATGATCTCAAGGAGCGGTACAATCAGGTAGCGTTCCGGGTCGATCCGGGCGCCACCAAGTCCGACATCAAGGCGGCCGTCGAGCGGATCTTCAAGGCCAAGGTGGCCGCGGTGAACGTGGTCAACATCCAAGGCAAGGAGAAACGTCTCGGCAAGAACATCGGCCGGCGCTCGGACTGGAAAAAGGCGATCGTCACGCTGAAGCCCGGCGAGAAGATCGAGATCATCGAAGGGGTTTCATAATGGCGATCAAGAAGTACAACCCGACATCGGCGGGCATCCGGCACCGGACCGACCTCGGCAACGAGGATCTCACCGCCTCCAAACCGCACCGGGCCCTGACGAAAAGCCTCAAGAAGAGCGGCGGACGCAACAACAGCGGCCGGGTCACCGCCTGGCACCGCGGCGGCGGCCACAAGCGCTCGTACCGGACCATCGACTTTTTGCGCGACAAGGTGGATGTCGTCGGGAAAGTCGTCACGGTCGAGTACGACCCGAACCGGACCGCGCGCATCGCGCTCGTGAGCTACACCGACGGGGCGAAGCGCTACGTCATTGCGCCGGACAAGCTGACGGTGGGCGACAAGATCGTCGCCGGCCCCGCTGTCGACATCAAGGTCGGCAACACGCTGCCGCTCAAGAACATCCCCCTCGGCACGGTGATCCACAACATAGAGCTGCGGCCCGGCCAGGGCGCCAAGCTTGTGCGCAGCGCCGGGGCCCTGGCCCAGCTTGTGGCTCGTGAAGGCGCCTACGCACAGATCAAGCTGCCGTCGGGCGAGGTGCGGATGATTCCCGTGAAATGCGCGGCGACCATCGGCCAGGTCGGCAATGCCGAGCAGGGGAAAGTCTTTCTCGGCAAGGCCGGTCGTTCGCGCTGGCGCGGGCGCCGTCCGCACGTGCGCGGCGTGGCGATGAATCCCATCGACCACCCGCACGGCGGCGGCGAAGGAAAAACCTCGGGCGGGCGGCATCCGGTGACACCGTGGGGCAAGCCGACCAAGGGCGCCAAGACCCGGGGTCGCAAGACCTCCGACACATTCATCATCAAGCGCAGGAAGTAGGGGAGCGAGAGGGGGCCATGGGTCGTTCATCGCGCAAGGGACCGTTTATCGACCAGCACCTGCTGGACAAGATCGAGGCGCTTAACCGCTCCGGCGAGAAGAAGGTCGTCAAGACCTGGTCGCGCCGCTCGGTGATCGCCCCGGAGTTCATCGGCCACACCGTAGCGGTGCACAACGGGAAGAAGTTCATCCCGGTGTACCTCACGGAGAACATGGTCGGTCACCGCCTCGGCGAGTTCTCGCCGACACGGACGTTCCGCGGCCATGGGACCAAAGCCGAGAGGGCAGCCGCACCGACCCCGGCAGCCGCAGCGGCCAAGTAGCCCCGGGACCGCGAGGAAGAGGAAAGAGGAAACGATGGAAACCAAAGCGATCGCACGCTATATCAGGATGTCGCCCCAAAAGGTCCGCCTCGTCGCCGACACGATCCGCGGCAAACGGGTCGAGGAGGCGCTGGCGACGCTCGAGCACACCACCAAGGCCGCGGCCCGGATCATCGGCAAGGTCGTGAAATCAGCGGCGGCGAACGTCGAGCACAACCTGAAGGCCGACAACTCCGAGGAGTTCCGCGTCGCCGTGATCACCGTCGACGGCGGCCCGATGCTCAAGCGGTTCCGCCCGCGCGCCATGGGTCGCGCGGCGAAGATCTGGAAGCGGACGAGCCATATCACAGTCGTCCTGCGCGACGGCATATAGTCGGAAGGGGGGGAGCGGGACGTGGGTCAAAAAGTACATCCTGTCGGGCTGAGGCTCGGCATCGTCAACACCTGGAATTCTCGGTGGTATGCCGGAAAAGGGTACGCGGAACAGCTCCATGAGGATATCCGCGTCCGGGCCTTCATCAAGAAGACCCTGAACCACGCCGGCGTCTCCCGTGTCGAGATCGAACGCGCCGCCAAGCGGTTGCGCATCAACATTCACACCGCGCGCCCCGGCATCATCATCGGGAAAAAGGGCGCCGAGATCGACAAGCTGATGAAGAGCCTCCAGGACATGACCGGCAAAGAGGTCTTCGTCAACATCATGGAAGTGCGCAAGCCGGAGATCGACGCCCAGCTGGTGTCCGAGAACATCGCCCTCCAGCTCGAGCGGCGCGTATCGTTCCGCCGGGCGATGAAGCGGGCGGTGCTCTCGGCGATGCGTTTCGGCGCCGAAGGCGTGAAAGTCATGGCCGCCGGCCGCCTCGCCGGGCACGAGATCGCCCGCAGCGAGTGGTATCGCGAAGGGCGGGTGCCGCTGCACACCCTTCGTGCCGACATCGAATATGGTTTCGCCGAGGCCAAGACGACCTACGGCGTCATCGGCGTCAAGGTCTGGGTTTTCCGGGGGATCAAGGATCTCCTCGGGACCGAGGTCAAGGCGGCGGTAAAGCAGTAGGGAAGAGGACGGATACGCCATGCTGAGCCCAAAGAGGGTCAAATTTCGCAAGATGCACAAGGGGCGCCGCGCCGGGCAGGCGACGCGCGGGGCCGAGGTCGCGTTCGGCGGTTGGGGCCTGCAGGCCCTCGGGGCGGCCTGGATGACGAACCGTCAGATCGAGGCCGGCCGCGTGGCCATCACCCGCTTCATCAAGCGCGGCGGCAAGGTCTGGATCAGGGTCTTTCCGGACAAGCCGGTGACCCACAAGCCGGCCGAGACCCGCATGGGTAAGGGCAAGGGCGCCCCGGACGGTTGGGTTTGCGTGATCAAGCCGGGCCGGATTCTCTACGAGATCGACGGCGTGGACGCCGCGACCGCCGCGGAGGCGCTGCGGCTGGCCAAGCACAAGTTCGGGTTTCCGACCCGGATCGTGGCACGGAGGAAGTAGTCGTGAAGACGGTCAAGGCGGGGAAAATCAGGGAGCTGGCGGCCACGGAGTTCGACAAGCGGGCCGGCGAGATTCGCGAGGAACTCTTCAAGTTGCGGTTCCAGCACGCCACGGGTCAGCTTGAAAACCCGGTGCGCATGCGCACGCTGCGCCGGGAGCTGGCCCGGGTGCTCACCGTGCAGCAGGAGCAGGCGGTCGCAGCGGCGAAGCTTGCGGGAAAGGCAGGGTAGGGTCGTGGAGGAGCAGGCCAAGGTCGTTGAGGAACGGGGCAGGAGAAAGACGCGGGTCGGACTGGTCGTCGGCACGCAGATGGACAAGACCGCGGTGGTGAAGGTCGAGCGGCGGCAGCAGCATCCGAAGTTCAAGCGCTACCTGCTGCGGTCGGCGAAGTACCTCGTCCACGACGAGAAGAATCAGCTCCAGGTGGGGGACAAGGTGCGCATCATCGAGACGCGCCCCTTGAGCAAGCGCAAGAACTGGCGCCTCCACCAGGTCATCGAGAAGACCAAGTAGCGCGCTCGCGACGGGGGACAGGCAGCGATGATTCAGGTACAGACCATCCTCGAAGTGGCCGACAACTCCGGGGCTCGCAAGGTGATGTGCATCAAGGTCCTGGGCGGCTCGAAGCGACGCTACGCGGAGCTCGGCGACACCATCGTGGTTTCGGTGAAGGAGTCGCTCCCGGGCGGCGCAATCAAGAAGGGCTCGGTGCTCAAGGCCGTGGTGGTACGGGTCAAAGCCAATCACGGGCGCCCGGACGGTTCCTTTATCCGTTTCGACCGCAATGCAGCCGTGGTCATCAATCCCCAGGGCGAGCCCCTCGGCAGCCGCATCTTCGGGCCGGTGGCCCGGGAGTTGCGCGCGCGCGGTTACATGAAGATCATCTCCCTCGCGCCGGAAGTGTTGTAGGCCGGCGGCGGGGGAGCGAGAAAGGCACGGGCAGACGATGGCACAAGCGATAAAGATCAACGACACGGTGGCCGTCATTTCCGGGAAAGAAAAGGGCAAGCGCGGGCGCGTGCTCATGGTCCTTCCCGCCGCGGAGCGGGTCATCGTCGAGAAGGTGAACTTCATCAAGCGGCACACCAAGCCCTCGCAGAAACAGCGCCAGGGCGGGATCATCGAGCGGGAAGGTCCGATCCACCTCTCGAACGTGCAGATCTATTGCAAGAAGTGCGCAAAACCGGCGCGGTTGCGCCGCCTGACGGGTGCGGATGGCGTGAAGAGCCGGGCCTGCGCGCGCTGCGGCGACCTGCTCTAGGTAAGTTGTTGAGGAGCTAATGAAATTGGGCAGGCTGCTCAAAAAGGTCCAGGTGCAAGGCAACACGGCAGATGGGCCTTTTTCAGTGGCCTGCCGCGGGGAAGGAGATCCTCCGCGGATGAGAACGAAGGGAGCGGAGTAACCCAACTATGGCGAAGGAAAAAGAGAGCGGCAAGAAGAAGGATGCGGGCCAGTCTGCCGGCAAGCCTGCCAAGACGGACAAGGCCGGCAAGTCGGGGGCCTCGGGCGCAGCCGCCAAGGCGGGCAAGGCCGCCAAGGCTGCCGGAAACGCCGCGGAGCCGAAGGCGCCCAAGGGGCCCAAGGCGCCGGTGGAGCCGGCGCGGCTGCGGGTCAGATTTCGCGCCGAGATCGTCCCTGCCCTGATGAAGCAGTTCGGCTACGGCAACATCATGCAGGTGCCGAAACTCGTCAAGATCGTGCTCAACCGCGGTACCGGCGACGCGGCCTCCGAGGCCAAGGTCATGGAGACCTACGTCGACGAGTTGCAGGCGATCAGCGGGCAGCGTCCGGTCGTGACGCGCGCGCGGCGCTCGATCGCGGCCTTCAAGCTGCGCGAGGGGATGCCGATCGGCTGCAAGGTGACGCTGCGCGGCGACCGGATGTACGAGTTCTTCGACCGGCTGGTGAGCCTGACGCTGCCCCGGGTGCGCGACTTCCGTGGAGTCTCGCCGAAGGGCTTCGACGGCCGTGGCAACTTCAACCTCGGGCTCGACGAGCAGATCATCTTCCCCGAGATCGAATACGACAAGATCGTGCGGGTCAAGGGCGTGAGCATCTCGATCGGCACGACCGCGGCGACGGACGACGAGGGGCGGGCCCTGCTCAAGGCCCTCGGCTTCCCTTTCCGCGAGCAGGCCTAGCCCAGGACCGGCAAAAGGAGCACGAACGTGGCGAAGACTTCGTTGATGATCAAGGCGCGCCGGAAACCCAAGTTCCCGGTCCGGAAATACAACCGCTGCCCGCTGTGCGGTCGGCCCCGGGCCTTTCTGCGGAAGTTTCAGATGTGTCGTATTTGTTTCCGCTCCCTGGCCCTCAAGGGGGACATCCCCGGGGTCGTCAAGGCGAGCTGGTAGCCCGGGAGAAGGAGAACAGTCGATGTCGATGACGGACCCCATCGCGGATCTGCTGACGCGGATCCGCAACGCGAACCAGAAGGCTTTCGAGAAGCTCGAGGTGCCGCACTCCAAGTTCAAGGAGGAGATCGTGAAAATCCTCAGGGACGAAGGGTACCTCAAGGACTACCGCATCCTCAAGGATCAGGGGCGCAGTCTGCTCAAGATCTCGATGAAGTATGGCGATCGCGAAAAGCGGGTGATCACCCGCATCGAGCGCGTGAGCAAACCGAGCAAGCGCGTCTACGTCGGCCATGACGAGATCCCGCGCGTCCAGGGCGGCTTCGGCGTGGCGATCCTCTCCACTCCGGGCGGCGTGATGACCGACCGTCAGGCGCGCACGGCGCGCGTCGGCGGCGAAGTCCTCTGCTACATCTGGTAGCCGGCGGAACGCGGGCGCTACGCAGCAAGAGAGGAACGCGAACGATGTCGAGGATAGGGAAGAAAATCGTGGCCATCCCCAAGGGGGTGGAGATCAAGGTCGTGGGCGAGCAGCTCGAGGTCAAGGGCCCGCTGGGGTCGCTGCGCGAGCGGGTGCACCCGGCGGTGAAAATGGAGATCAAGGACGGCGTGCTCACGGTCGTCAAGATCCGCGAGGAGAAGGGCGACGACGCAGTGCACGGCCTGATGCGCAGTCTCGCGGCCAACATGATCCAGGGCGTCACCGCGGGCTATCAGCGCGTGCTGGAGATCGTCGGGGTCGGCTATCGCGCCCAGGTGCAGGGCGGGGTGTTGACCTTGAATGTCGGTTACTCGAACCCGGTGAACTATCCGATACCGAAGGGCATCGAGGTCGACGCCTCCGGTAAGGGACAGGTTTCCATCAAGGGGATCGACAAACGTTTGGTCGGCACGGTTGCGGCCGAGGTCCGGGCCATACGCCCGCCCGAGCCTTACAAGGGCAAGGGGATCAAGTATTCCGACGAGCGGATCCGCCGCAAGGTCGGCAAGACCGGCGCCTAAGGAGGATGCGAGCGTGAAGATGGGTTCCGAGGACGCGAGAAAGAAGCGTCATGCCAGGATTCGCCGGCGGTTGAGCGGGGTGCCCGAGCGGCCGCGGCTGTGCGTTTACCGCAGCGACCGTCATATCTACGTGCAGATCGTCGATGATACGACGGGGAAGGTCCTCGTGAGCGTTTCCACGCTCTCGAAGGAGTTCAAGGAGCAGGGAATCAAGGGCTCCGGGGTACCCGCGGCCAAGGCGGTCGGTGCGTTGATCGCCGGCAAGGCCGTGGCGCAGTCGATCGAGAAGGTGGTCTTTGACCGCAGCGGCTTCATCTACCACGGTCGTGTCAAGGCCCTGGCGGACGCCGCGCGCGAAAAAGGCCTGAAGTTCTAGCGTCGCGAGGAGGCGGGATGGCCAGAGAGTCGATGGATCAGAGACGGGGCGGGGGCGAGGAGTCCGAGTTCCTCGAGAAGGTGGTCACGATCAACCGTGTGGCCAAGGTCGTCAAAGGCGGGCGGCGCTTCTCGTTCAGCGCGCTGGTCGTCGTCGGGGACGGCAAGGGCAAGGTCGGCTGGGGCATGGGCAAGGCGAATGAAGTTCCGGCCGCCATCAAGAAGGGTGTCGAGAAAGCGAAGAAGGGCTTCATCACCGTCCCGCTTACTCAGGCGACGATTCCGCACCCGGTTGTCGGTCGCTACGGCGCCGGCCACGTCATCATGAAGCCGGCATCGCAGGGCACGGGCGTCATCGCCGGCGGCGCGGTGCGTGCGGTCATGGAGACGATGGGGGTGCACGACATCCTCACCAAGTCGCTGGGCACCGGCAACCCGCACAACGTGTTGCGCGCGGTTTTCGAAGGCCTGCGGTCTATCCGCAGCGCGGAGGAGGCTGCCCGGAGCCGGGGCAAGAACATCGAGGAGATCCTCGCGCGCTGAAGGCGCGGCGCGCGGGTGGAGGGACACGAAAGATGAGCGAGGCGAAGAAGGCTGCGTCCGGCCCGGCCGGCGAGTTGGCGGCACACCGGCTGGCACCGGCGCCCGGGGCGAAAAAACGCAACAAGCGCGTCGGTCGCGGGGTGGGTTCCGGACACGGTAAGACCAGCTGCCGCGGCGGCAAGGGCCAGACTGCGCGTTCGGGCGGCAGCATCGCGCCCGGGTTCGAGGGCGGGCAGATGCCGCTGCAGAGGCGCCTGCCGAAGCGCGGTTTCCACAATCCGTTCCGCACGGCGTACGAAGTGGTGAACGTCGGCCAGCTCGCGGCCTTCGACGCCGGCGCCGAAGTCACTCCCGAGGCGCTCCAGGGGCGGCGGCTGCTGCGCCGCGGCAGGCTGTTGCTCAAGGTTCTCGGTGACGGGACGCTGAGTCACGGGCTCACCGTGCGCGCCCATGCGGTCAGTGCGGCCGCCCGCCAGAAGATCGAGGCGGCCGGCGGCCGCGTCGAGATCATCGCGTAACGCAAGGGGAACCGGCAAACCGATGATCCAGATCATCCGAAGCATCTTCGCCATACCGGAGCTGCGCAAGCGCATCCTGTTCACGTTCGGGCTGCTCGTGGTCTACCGCATCGGGGCGCACATCCCGACGCCGGGCATCGATCTCGCGGCTCTCGACGCCTTCTTCGAGGCCTCGAAGGGCACGCTGCTCGGCTTCTTCGACATGTTCTCGGGCGGCGCGCTGCGCCGGCTGACGATCTTCGCGCTCGGGATCATGCCCTACATCGACGCGGCGATCATCCTCGAGCTGCTCAAGGTGGTCATCCCGCACCTGGCGCGCCTGGCCAAGGAGGGCGAGGCCGGCCGGAAAAAACTGACCCAGT
>Ga0334722_10007514_pt1 | contig 10543 bp, 12 predicted proteins | sample C3_bottom_MG_FD_207210 | JGI IMG/M metagenome (GOLD analysis project Ga0334722, IMG submission 207210) | Sediment microbial communities from Yellowstone Lake, YNP, Wyoming, USA - C3_bottom | ecosystem: Environmental > Aquatic > Freshwater > Lake > Sediment | place: USA: Wyoming | collected... | reverse complement strand
GCGCTCATCGGATCAGACCGCGACGACGTTCTGCATGGCCGACACCGCAGCCCAGATGAGCCCGCCGAACGGCGCCGCCAGGATCGTCTGGATGATCCCGCCCGTGACGATATCGGCCGTGCCGATCGTCAGGAGGACGAAGCCCCAGAAGATCCCGAAATGCATGATCCCGGCGCGGGGATCCTTGAACATCTTCGTCTGTACGAAGGCATAGCGGACGAGGCCGACGGTCCGGGCTGGCAGGTTCGCCAGCGGGTTCGGGCCCGGTGCCCGGGCAGCGGCGAAGATCCGGAGGTGGCGGGCCATGGCGAGGGTGAAGAACGCGGCCGCACCCCAGAACACGGCGAACACGAACGGGTACGCCGGAACGTCGGCGTAGACCGGGAACATCAGGGCGCGTCCTCCTCGTCGCGATCGTACGCGACGGCGGACGGCGCTCGCGGCGGGTCGTGGTCATGCGGGCCGGCCAGTGTTTCGATCGCGTGGGCAAGGAGCGGCTCGATGGCGCCCAGGGATTCCAGTGCACCACCCGGACTCCCGGGCAGGTTCACGACGAGGGCCCGGCCGGCGACACCGGCAACCCCGCGCGACAGGTCGGCCAACGGCGTGTGGCTGCGCCCGGAGGCTCGCATCGCCTCGCCGATGCCGGGGATCTCGTAGTCGAGGACCGGTCGCGTCGCCTGCGGGGTCACGTCGCGGGGGGTCAGCCCGGTGCCACCGGTCGTCAGCACGACGGCGTGTGTGGCAGAAGCTTCCCTCAGCGCCGCGCCGATGGCCGCGATGTCATCGCGGACGAGACCCCTGGTCACCGTGCCGCCCAGCTCGACGATGCGCGCTGCGACGGCCTCACCGGAGCGGTCTTCGCGCAACCCCGCCGAGACGCCGTCGCTCACGGTCAGCACGTAGACACGCGTGCCGACAGGCAGCCGGCCGGACGTCGCCTCAGGAGCCACGCTCAGCCCTTGCGAATACGGCCGGCTGCTCGATCCCCCGGGCGCGGACCGGGTCGGTGCCACTCGCCGCTCTTGCCGCCGGTCTTCGTCACGAGGCGGATGCCCCCGATCTCGACCCCGCGTTCCACACCCTTGACCATGTCGTACACGGTCAAGGCGGCCACTGATGCTGCGGTGAGGGCCTCCATCTCGACACCGGTCGGACCCGTCGTCGCAGCCTCCGCCCGGATTCGCAGGCCACCGGCGGCGCGGTCCGGCGTGATCGCCACGACGAGGTCGGTCAGGGCCAGCGGATGACACAGCGGGATCAGCTCCGAGGTCCGCTTCCCGCCCATCACGCCGGCGAGCTCCGCCACACCGAGCACGTCGCCCTTGGCGGCCCCACCATCGATGACGAGAGAGAGCGTCTCGGCCGTCATTGCCACGAACGCCTCGGCCACGGCGCGGCGCGCCGTCGGAGCCTTGTCGCTCACGTCGACCATCCGAGGACGACCCGTCCGGTCGACGTGGCTCAGGCGACGGCGTTCGGCGCGCGGGACGGGGCCTCGGTCCATGGATCCTCCTGTGGGCGGAAATGATGCGCCAACCCGTCGCGCTCCGGTGCTCAGGCGCGATCGAGCCACCACAGCTCAACCTCGCCCCCCGCGGGATGAACCGTCACGTCCTCCGGGATCACGGCCAATCCCTCGGCGGCCGCAAGTGCTGAAAGCACATGACTGCCCTGCCCTTGCACCCCTCCGGCCAGGCGAACAAGCGCGCGGCCGTCACGATCGCGGCGAGGGGTTCCTCGCTCATCGCGCGCTGCCCGCACCCGGACGAAGGCGCGGCGTCCCGGCCCTTTGGGCGTCTCGTCGAGGAGCACGGCTCGATCCACGGGTCGTCCCGTCCGTTCCAGCCCGGCAAGCCGGCGGAGCGCCGGCCGGACGAACAGCTCGAACGTGACGAACGTCGACACCGGATTGCCCGGGAGTCCGAAGAGGAGCACGGGCGCGCCACCGCCTGCCCTCGGCGCGGTTCCGAACGCAAACGGCTTGCCCGGCTGGACGGCCACCCGCCAGAGATCGACCGTCCCGATCTCGGCGAATGCGGCACGGACGTGGTCGTATGGCCCGACGGAGACGCCCCCGGAGACGATGATCGCGTCCGGCTGCTCGGCCAGGCCGGCACACAGGCGGGCACGGACATCGTCGATGCGATCGCGGGCGACGCCCAGGCTCCGTGGGTCACCGCCCGCGTCATCGACGAGCGCCCGAAGCGCCGGGCCATTCGCGTCGGGGATGCCCGCCACCCCGAGATCGGAACCAGGTTCCCGGATCTCGTCCCCGGTTGCCATGATCCCGACGACCGGCTGCCGATGGACGCGCACGCCCGCATGGCCTGTCCCGGCCGCAATCGCCACGCCGGCGGGTGAAACGGTTGTTCCCGCGGTCAGCACGATGGCATTGGCGTGGAGATCGCTGGCCCTCCGACGGATCGATCCGCCGGCCGGCACGGCGGCGTGCACGAGGATGTGCGTCGGAAGCGGGCCCGTCGCGTCGCGCCCTCGCGCCCCAGCCGGCCGGCCGTCCGGCGACGCTGGGGTCGTGAACTCGACCGCGACCACGGCATCGGCGTCCTGGGGGACGCCCGCACCGGTGGCGATCCGGATCGCCGTGCCGCGCCGGAGCTGCGCGGCGGAGCGCACGCCGGCCGCGACGTCGCCGACAACTTCGAGGACCACGGGCGTCGCCTCCGTGGCGGCAGCAACATCCCCGTGACGAAGGGCATACCCGTCCATGGCGCTGTTGTCCCACGGCGGCAGGTCCGTCGTGGCTGCCAGGTCCTCGGCAATGACGCGCCCGAGCGAATCGGCGAGATGGACCCATTCCGGCTCGGTGGGGCCTGCGATCGCGGCCAGGATCGTGGCCAGGGCCGTGTCCGGGCTGATGAGCGCGTCCGCGACCCGCCCGCCGGTCATCGAGGCCCGCCTCGCCCGGGGTTCGATGCAGCCTCCGTTCTCGAGCCAACCGCCGCGCCGACGGCCCGGCGCGTCAGGACCCCGATGAGTCGACCTTCCGCGAGGACGGGGATACCGTCCAGGCCCGAGCGCTGAAGCCGCTCGATGCTGTCGACCAGCGCATCCGTGGGACCCACGATCCGCATTCGGGGAGGGCGGGCCATGGCCGCACCGACCCGTGTCTCGCCCCACATGCCTGGACGGAGCCGACGGACATCACGGACGCCCAGGATGCCCACGACGATCCCGTCCTCCACGACCGGAACGGCCGTGGTCGGGGTGTCCGCGTCGAGGAGCTGCGCCGCGAGAGTATCGAGGGTCAGTCCCGGATGGACCGCCGTCACGTCGGTTTCCATCACGTCGGCGACCGTCAGGTCCCCGATGAGGGCCTCTACCTTCAGGCGTTCGCGAATCGCTCGGCTCGAGAGAACGAGGAACCATCCGCTCAGCGCCAGCATCCCGCCGTTGCCCGGCTCGCCGGTCAGGGCCACACCCAGGCCGACCGCGACCACGACTAGACCGGTCACGCGTCCCGTCGCAGCCGCCGCGCGCCAGCCACGCGCGACCGAGTCGGTCCGCCGCCAGGCGATCGCGCGGACGATCCGCCCGCCGTCGAGCGGATAGGCCGGGACGAGGTTGACCAGTCCGACGAGCAGATTCAGGACGGCAAGGACGGCAATCACCTGGCCGAGGGCCTGTGCGAGGTCGCCGCCGGACCCGCCGATCCCTGTTGCGCTGACCGCGAACCCGATGCCGAGGAGCGTGCTGATGATCGGCCCGCTGGCCGCGATCGCAAGGTCGTCCGCGGCCACGCTGGACGCCGGGTCTGTCGGTGTCGTACCCCCGAAGAAGGAGACGAGGATCGAGCGAACCTCGACGTCGCGGCGCCGAGCCGTGAATGCGTGGGCAAGGTCGTGGACCATGGCACTCAGAAAGAACGCGACCCCGACCGCCCCGCCGAGGATCCACTGAACCGGCGTGGCGAGGGTCGGGACGGCCCCGCCGAGCTGGATCACAGCCAGCGCGGCGACCAGGGCGACCACCAGGATCCAGCCCAGCTGCACCCGGACCTCGATTCCCAGGATGCGGGCAATCGGCACCCCGATCATCGCGACACCTCGGACAGCCTCCCGATCGGCGCCCGCTCGATTGAACCGTGTCGTCGCGAAGCGAGCAACGCGACTACCGCGGCCGTGACCAGGATCACGCTACCGACCACGATTGAGGTCTCGGACCAGAAGGCGTCGGGAAAGAGCTGAGTGAGCCGGTACGTCCGCGGGTCGAAGTTGTATGTCCCGGCCGAGAAGAAGACGCGATGGAACACCTCGAAGGCGGCATCGAAGGCGGCAAAGGCAACGACGCCGAGAGCCAGGATCCCGAGGGCGAGACCCCTCGCGCCGGCTCGGACGGCCCGCCAGAACCTGGGCCTGGTCCAGGTGTCTCCACGGCCGGCGAGCATCCACGCCGCGACGACGACCAACAGCCCACCCACCGCTGCCGCGAAGAAGCTGGTGAACACCGCTCGTACGTCGCGCATGTGGGCGCGCTCCGGCTCGGACAGGACCGCGACGCCGCCGACCGCGACGTCAAAGTCGGGCGGACCGACTACGAGGTCGGTCAAGATCGCGTCGGTGGCCGCGCGCAGGTCAGCCGGAGCGAAGCCGGTCCAGGCCTGGGCGTCGGCCCGGCCCTGTGCGAAGGCCACCCATTGCGGCGTCAGGAAGGGCACCGTGGAAGCCGCGGTGAGCACCAGCGCGGTCGCCGCAGCGATCACGACCGAAGCAAGGCCACTCGTCCGACGCATGCGCGCATGGTACCGCCGGCCCCCGGCGGTCCAGACGCGGCCGTCCGGGCGCTACTCGTCCTCGAGGGATCGGGCCTGTTCCCACCAGCTCTCGAGCGTCAGGTCTGGAGGGGTCTCGAGGTTCAATTCGACCGCCGCCCGAGCGACCCGGTTCCGGAAGGTCTCGAGATCGACGGCGAGGATCGCGCCCAGCCCCTCGAACCCCGCCTGGCTGAGGAGGATGTGCTCTGTCGGCCCGAAGCCGGCGAGGTTGAGCATCAGGGCCTCGTCGCGCCAGGTCAGGACGTCGTTCGTGGAGGCGTCGACCTGGTCCGCCAGCGTCTGGCGTCGCGTGGGCGTCTCGCTGACCTCGAGCAGGATCCCGGTCGTGAAGACACCCTGGCGGTCCAGGCGGTCGAGGTGAACGGGTTCGATTCGGGTCAGCTCGTTGATGGGCGGCACCTGTCGCGCGTCCTCCGATGTCCTTGGCTACCCCGCGATGATGCCATGGATGGCGTCAATCGGACGGGGTCGGGCTCGATTCGGGGGCGAGCGTCGGAAAGCGTGCGAGCACCTCGAAGACGGTTACGGTCGGCTCGCCACCGGCCTCGCGAATGACCCGGCGGGCGAAGGGCTCGCTGCCGCTCGCGATCAGCGCCTGCAGGTCATCGGCACTCGCCCAGGTGGTCACGATGTTCATCTCGTCGCCGTTCCGGAGGAGCATCGTCGCTACGATCTCGGGCGGGAGGTTGCCATCGATCATGGCCCGGTACGGCTCGACTACCTCGGCCTGGCGCTCGGGCTCGATGTGTCCGCGCGCCCATGTCACCACTGAACCCATCCGCTTCTCCCAAGAGGTGCTGTCCCCGGTCAGGCTGTAGGTTAGATGTGACGGGGGCATGACAGTGCCACGAGCGCGCGGTTCGCTCGGCAGCACGTTCAGGCCCTGGTGCATCGGCACACCGGCTGCGCAGCTTCTCGTCTGGACACCCCGGAGTGAGCAGCGTAGGCTCGCGCAACTGCGGGAGGCTGTGACGCGCGAACGTTGTCGCGGACGCCCTGTTCGCGCGGAGCCACTGGCGAGACCGACCCGTATTGGATCCGGCATGCGCCGGGAAGATCCGGAGGCGTCCCATGCTCGCACCCCACCGAATGAAGTTGCGGATCCTGGCCGGCCTCATCGCCGCGCTCATGGCAACGCTTGGACAATTCACTCCGGTCTCCGCGCACCCGGGGGCGATCGCAGTCTCGGGCACTCAACTAGTCGAGAATGTTGCGCCCTGTGCTCCCGGATCGTTCAAGATGATCGGCTCCCTGACGGGCTGCTGGACCATTGACACCTTCGTGGAACAGGTGGCGAGCCCGGGGATCTACGTGGCCAGCGGCACGGAGCACTTCGTCGGCTGCGTCGGCTCCCTATGTGGGACGCTCTACTCCACGTTCGTCTTTGTCGGGAAGTTCGATGCAAGCGGCAACGAGGTGTGGGGCGGCTGTCATCACCCGATCGTGGGCGGCACCGGTGGGTTCGCCGCGGCGACCGGCGACCTGAACTTCAGGGACCTCCCGAACGGAACCCCTTTGCCTCCAGCGGAGTACAAGGGCCGCATCGTTCTGAGGCCGTAGCTCGGGATCGATACAGAGGGCCTCTGTCGTGCTCAGATTACTGGTCGGGGCGGAGCGATTCGAACGCTCGGCCTCCTGAACCCCATTCAGGTGCGCTACCAGGCTGCGCCACGCCCCGACAGGCCCGGAGTCTAGCAGAGGGTTCTCGCCGGACGCGCGGCCAGGTCAGTCCGCGGGCTCTCGCCGATGTCCGACCGAAATGTCCAATCGATCGATCCAGCCCCGGAAGTCCGCGAGCTCGTCCTTGGACTCGCGCGCAAGCAGGTCCACGAGGCAGCGCTGGACGCTCTTGCCCTCGAAGAGCGCGTTGTGGACCTCGCGGGCGATCGGCATCTCGACGCCGTGCCGCTCGGCCAGCTCGATCGCCGCGTCGACGGTGTAGGCGCCCTCGGCAACGCCGGGCAACGACGCCTCGATGTCCGTCCACGTCCGGCCCTTCGCGAGTTCCTCGCCCAGGCGGTGGTTCCTAGACAGGGTCGAACCGCATGTCGCTATCACGTCGCCGATCCCGGCCAGTCCGGCGAAGGTGAGCGGATTGGCACCGGCCGCGAGGCCCAGGCGCATCATCTCGGCCAGGCCGCGGGTCATCAGGCCGGCCTTGCCGTTGTCGCCGAAGCCAAGGCCGTCGGCGGCACCGGCGGCGATCGCGATGACGTTCTTGAGAGCACCGCACAGCTCGACGCCGAGCACGTCGGTGTTCGTGTAGAGACGGAACTCGCGGCGGGCGAGGCGGCCCACGATCCGCTCGGCGAGGGCCGGGTCCGCAGCCGCCACCACGGCCGAGGCAGGCAGACCCCGGGCGATCTCCAGGGCAAGATTCGGGCCGGAGAGGGCCGCCATGCGGGACTCGGCGATGCCCCCCGCGTCGGCCATGACCTGGGTCATCCGAAGGAGTGTGCCACGCTCGAGGCCCTTGACCACCGACAGGACGTCCGCCGATTCCGGGATCGCGGGCGCCAGCCGGGTCATCGTCGCCCGCAGGTGCGTCGAGGGAACCGCCACGACAACCAGGTCCGCCCCGCCCAGGGCGGCCGGATCCGATGTTGGCTGAATTCGCGCGGGGAGATCGACGCCCGGGACACGTCGCTCGTTGCGGCCCTCCACCCGAAGCCGGTCCGCCGTCTCCTCCGAGTGGCACAGCAACGTCACGGGCTCGGATCGCGCGACGATGAGGGCGAGCGTGGTGCCCCAGGCGCCGCTCCCGATGATCGCGACCCGAGAAAGCGCCTCCGTCACCCGCGAGAACTCAGGTCCGCGGGCTCATCGCCCGGTCCGCCTGCTCATCGCCCGCCACCCGTCACCGAGCGGCGTGGGCGGCTCGCCGATGGTTCCGGCGAGCGCGCGCTGCGCCTGCTTGCCCGCCGTTCCGCGCGGATCCCGGCCCGTTCGCGAAAGACGAGGCGGAGCGGCGTCCCGAGGAACCCGAAGACATCGCGCAGGCGATTTTCGAGGTAGCGCCGGTAGCTGAAATGGACGGATGACGCCTCACGGGCGAAGAACACGAACGTCGGCGGCGCGACGGCCGCCTGGGTAGCGTAGAAGATCTTGGGCCGGTGGCCCTTGACCATCGGCGCCTCCTGGCGCTCTGTCGCCGCGGTCACGATCCGGTTCAGCTCGCCAGTACCGATCCTCCGGCGCCGTTCGGCCCAGACGTCCACGGCCAGCTCGAGGACCCGCGCCACGCGCTGGCCCGTCTTCGCCGAGATGCTGACGGCCGGGGCGAAGTCCAGGAATGGGGCCTCGTGACGAATCCAGTCCACGTACGTGTCGAACGTCTGACCCGACTTGTCCTCGACAGCGTCCCACTTGTTGATCGCGATGACCAGGCCCTTGCCCTCCTCCACCACGTAGCCGGCGATGTGGGCATCCTGTGCGGTGAGCCCATCGACGCCGTCGATGATCAGCACGGCCACGTCTGCCCGCGAGATCGCCTTCAGGCTCCGAACAGTCGAGTAGCGCTCCGCCGCCGGTCCGGAGCCCACCTTGCCACGTCGGCGGATGCCCGCGGTGTCGATCAGGATCACCTCGGTGCGACCCCAGGCGATCCGCGAGTCAATGGCGTCGCGCGTCGTCCCAGGGATGTCGCTGACGATCGTCCGCTCCTCGCCGAGGAGGGCATTGAGGAGGCTCGACTTGCCGACATTGGGGCGGCCGACCAACGCAATCGCGGGCGGCGAATCGTCGCTTGCGGCCGCCATCATGGCGTCCCAGCGGGCGGCCTCGGCCGCGTCTGCGGCCATGTCTGCAGCGTCTGTCGCGTCGTCTGCCGCTTCGTCCGCCCCGTCGTCGTCGTGGGTCCCTGCAGCGCGCTCATCGCCCACAACGAACGGGCGCAGCCGGCCGGACGCCACCTCCTGCGCGAACTCGTCGGCCTCGGCGGCTCGGGCCTTGCGCGCGATCTCCGCCTCGGACTCGGGCGGCAGCGCGATGACGAGTTCGTCAAGCAGGTCCGCCACGCCTCGGCCATGAATCGCCGCGACTGCGTGGGTGTGCTCCCAGCCGAGGGACCAGAACTCGGCCGCCTCGAGCTCACGCCGCGCGTTGTCCGACTTGTTGACGGCGACGAACAGCGGCGCCGGCGCCGTTCGGAGGAGCTCCGCTGCCTCCTGGTCGGCCGGGGTGAGACCGGCGATGGCGTCGACGACGAAGACGATCACGTCTGCCTCGGCGATGGCGAGGCGCGCCTGGACCTGGACCTTGGCCTCGATCGGATCATCCGGGTCGATTTCGAGACCGCCGGTGTCGACCACGACGAAGCGGCGGCCGTTCCACTCGGCGTCGCCGTACAGGCGGTCGCGCGTCGTCCGTGCCCGATCCTCGACGATCGCGGCCCGTTGTCCCACGATCCGGTTGAACAGCGTGCTCTTGCCGACATTCGGCCGGCCGACGATCGCGACGACCGGCAGGCTCCCGTTCAGGGGCATGCCCGGCGACCCACGAGGAGCCCTCCGAGGATCGAGCTGAGGCGCCTGGCTTCCATCGCTCCGGGTCTCAGCCGGCGGACGCGGCGGCCGGCAACGACGTCGTCCGCCCGGCGGGATGAGCCGCCACCGCGAAGGCCGCGTCGGCCAGTGCAGCCGCGCGCGCCCGGGTACGCGCCGTTCCCGCGATCTCGAGGATCCGCTGGGCCACGGCGTGCAGGTCCTCGATCGGGGTCGAGGTCCCGCCCGTGATGCCGACGATCCTGCGGCCCTCGAAGGGCGCCCCGTCGTCAAGGTCGCGCGCTGATTCGATCTGGATCGCGGGAGTCCCGGCGATCCCGCACAGGCGGGTCAGCTCCTTCGTGTTGGCCGACGAGCGACCCCCCACGACGACCATGACGTCCACTTCGCCCGCCGCCTCCAAGGTGTCCTGCTGGCGCCGGATGGTGACCGGGCAGACGGTGTTGACGATCTTGAGCTCATGGCTGCGCCCGACCATGAACGCTGCGAGCTTCTCGAATTTCCAGGGCGGCTGCGTGCTCTGGGAGATGAGGGCCATCTTCTTCCTGCGAGGGATCTGCTCCCAGTCCCCCTCCTCGTCAACCACGATCGCATCCGGCGCGAAGCCGAGCAGACCGACGACCTCGGGATGCTTCGGCGTGCCGAGAAGGACGATCGTGTAGCCCTCTTCAACGAGCTTCGAGAGCTCCCGCTGCTCCTGGATGACCCAGGTGCAGGTGCCGTCGATGACCTCCAGACCGCGAGCCGCGGCACGGTCCATGACCTCGGGCCGGACGCCATGGGCCCGGATAACGACGGCTGCGCCGTGATCCACGTCGTCGAGCGCCTCGACCGTTCGGATCCCGAGCGCCTGGAGGTCCCGGACAACGCCTTCGTTGTGGACGACCTGACCCAGGGTGTGGGTCGACTTGCCGGCCGCGCTGGCCTCCTTGGCCTTGTCGATCGCCTCGCGCACGCCGTAGCAGAAGCCTGTTCGCTTGGCGATTCTGATCTCGGTGACGGTTCCCATACCACCCGGAAGTATCGCACGGGGTTGTCACCGGCCCCCGAATGGGGGCTTCAATCGCTTAGCCGGGACGCGGCTCGTCGTACGCGCCCCGCTGTCGCGCCGGCAACAGAGCGGCGATACGGCGCATGATGAGGTCCGTTCCGGCCGCGTTGGCTCGACGCCGCGAGTCCACCGATTCAACTGCCGGGTCGCCCTCGGCCATGGCCTCGGCCAGGGTGAACGGCCGCCCGACGTGAA
>Ga0334722_10007513_pt1 | contig 10545 bp, 6 predicted proteins | sample C3_bottom_MG_FD_207210 | JGI IMG/M metagenome (GOLD analysis project Ga0334722, IMG submission 207210) | Sediment microbial communities from Yellowstone Lake, YNP, Wyoming, USA - C3_bottom | ecosystem: Environmental > Aquatic > Freshwater > Lake > Sediment | place: USA: Wyoming | collected... | reverse complement strand
AACTGCTCCCTCAAGGGCAATCGGGCCGTCAGGGAAGCCCTGGTCCAGGAGGTTGCCCGGCGGAAACTGGACAAGGAAGTCAAGGTCGTCGAAACAGGTTGCTTCGGGCTTTGCGAACAGGGACCGACGATCGTCATCTACCCGGAGGGGGTCCTTTACTGTAGGGCCACCGTGGCCGACGTCCCCGAGATCGTCGAAACCCATCTCCTCAAGGGTCGCTTGGTGGAACGCCTTCTCTACAAGGAACCGGTGGCCACCAAGGCCGTTCAGACGGCTCCTGAGCTCGATTACTTTAAAAAGCAGGTCCGCGTGGTCCTGAGGAACTGCGGCCGGATCGATCCAGAGGTCATTGAGGAGTACATCGCTCAGGGTGGTTACCAGGCTCTCGGGAAGGCCGTCACGACCATGACCCCCGATGAGGTCATCGCCACGATCAAGGCAGCCAAATTGCGCGGGCGTGGTGGCGCCGGCTTTCCCACCGGCCTGAAGTGGGAATTTGCGCGCAGGGCGGCCGGATCAAGTAAATACATCGTCTGCAACGCGGACGAGGGCGAGCCCGGTACCTTCAAAGACCGACTCATCCTCGAAGGCGACCCCCACAGCATCCTGGAAGGGATGGCCATAGCCGGTTACGCCGTTGGGGCCAATTACGGCTATGTCTACATCCGCGGGGAATACACCCTGTCCATCAAACGTCTGGAATTGGCCATCGAGCAAGCCCGCAGGCTCGGGCTTCTGGGCCAGAACATCTTCGGCTCGGGCTTCGACTTCGACCTGGAAATCCGGATCGGCGCAGGGGCTTACGTCTGTGGCGAGGAGACGGCCCTCTTCGAATCGCTCGAAGGCGGCCGCGGCGAGCCCCGGGTCAAGCCGCCCTACCCGACCGACGTCGGCCTCTTCGGCCGACCGACCTCGATCAACAACGTCGAAACCCTGGCCAACGTGGCTCCCATCATCATCCGTGGGGCCGATTGGTTCCGCAGCCTCGGTACCGAGAGGACGCCGGGGACAAAGGTCTTCACCCTCACCGGCGACGTGGTCAACGAGGGGCTCATCGAAGTGCCCATGGGGATCACCCTTCGCGAGGTCATCTACGACATCGGCGGTGGAATCAAGGGGGGCCGGGCCTTCAAGATGGCCCAGACGGGTGGGACCTCGGGCGGTTGCCTGCCCAAGGAACTGCTTGACGTACCCATGGATTATGACAACTTGGCCGCCGCCGGTTCGGCCCTGGGCTCCGGGGCGCTCCTGGTCATGGATGACACCCATTGCATCGTCGACGTGGCCAAGTGCTTCGCCCGGTTCTTCGAGCACGAGTCGTGCGGCAAGTGCGCTCCCTGCCGCGAGGGGACCATGCGCCTGCGCGAATTGGTCGACAAGATCACCCGGGGAGAGGCCGACGAGAGGACCATCCCGCTTATCACGGCCCTGGCCGAGATGATGTTCAGGGCGCCTCTCTGCCCGCTGGGGCAGACCGCCCCCGTGCCCATCATGTCCACCCTCAGGTACTTCCGGGACGAGTACGACGCCCACATCAGAGAAAAGCGCTGCCCGACCGGGACCTGCAAGGCCCTCACGGCCAAGGTCCAAGTCGCGGACTAGCCGCCGGAAAAGGAGGGTCAAGTGATGGAAATGGTGACCTTAACCATCGACGGTCGCAAGGTCCAGGTGGCCAAGGGGGCCACCATCCTCGAGGCGGCGAAGGCCGCCGGGATCGATATCCCGACCCTGTGCCACCATCCCGACCAGGCGGTCAAAGCCGTCTGCCGGGTCTGCATCGTCGAAATCCAAGGGCAACGGACGTACCAAGCCGCTTGCGCTTATCCCGTCAGCGAAGGGATGGTCGTCAAGACCAATACTCAGGGCGTCCGCGAGGCCCGCAAGCTCATCGTCGAGCTGATTTTGTCCCGCCACCCCCAGGATTGCCTCAACTGCGAGAAGAATCTTCACTGCGAGCTTCAGGAACTGGCCGAGAATTTGGGCCTCCGGGAGGTCCGCTTCGACCGTCAGGTCAGGCAGTTCGCCGAGGACCACTCGACGCCGTCCCTCGTCCGGGACCCGTCGAAGTGCATCCTCTGCCGCCGCTGCGTTTACACCTGCCATGAAGTCCAGGGCGTGGGCATCCTATACCCGATCAATCGCGGGAAGGACTCCATCGTCGCCCCGGCCATGGACAAGGAGCTGGCCGAGCTGGCCTGCGCCCTGTGCGGCCAATGCACCCTGGTCTGCCCGACGGGAGCCATCACCGAGCGGGATGACACGGCCAAAGTCTGGGCGGCCATCGCCGACCCGCAGAAACACGTCGTTGTTCAGACCGCCCCGGCCACCCGGGCCACCCTGGGTGAGGAGATGGGACTGCCGGCCGGGACCCTGGTCACCGGGAAGCTCGTGGCCGCCCTGCGGCGCCTGGGGTTCGATAAGGTCTTCGACACCGACTTCACGGCCGACCTGACCATCCTTGAAGAGGGCTCGGAGCTGATCGAACGGATCAAAACCGGTGGGAGGTTGCCCCTCCTGACCTCGTGCAGCCCGGGCTGGATCAAATTCATCGAACACTACTATCCGGACCTCCTGCCGCATCTGTCGACCTGCAAGTCGCCCCAGCAGATGTTCGGGGCCCTGGCCAAGTCCTATTACGCGGAGAAGGCCGGGATCAACCCGAAAGACATCTTCGTCGTCTCGATCATGCCCTGTACGGCCAAGAAATTCGAGTGCCAACGGCCGGAGATGAACGACAGCGGCTATCAGGACGTCGACGTCGTCCTGACCTCGCGCGAGCTCGGTCGGATGATGCGGGAGGCCGGGATCGACTTCGAGAACCTGCCCGAGGAGGATTACGACCTGCCCCTCGGGATCTCAACCGGGGCCGCGGCCATTTTCGGAGCCACCGGCGGGGTCATGGAGGCTGCCCTCCGCACCGCCTATGAGCTCCTGACCGGCAAGACCCTCAAGGACATCGACTTCAAGGCCGTCCGAGGGATGGAGGCGATCAAGGAAGCCACCGTGCCCGTCGACGGGCTGGAGGTCAAGGTGGCCGTCGCCCACGGCCTCGGTAACGCCCGCAAACTCATGGATAAGTTGGCGTCGGGCGAGGCCGATTACCACTTCATCGAGATCATGTGTTGCCCCGGTGGCTGCATTGGCGGCGGCGGCCAGCCCATCGGGACCAACAATTCCATCCGCGAGAAGCGTATCGACGCGATCTACCGCGAAGACCAGCGGATGGAGTACCGCAAGTCCCACGAGAACCCGGTCATCAAGCAGCTCTATGCGGAGTACCTCGGGCACCCGCTGGGTGAGAAATCGCACCACCTTCTCCACACCCACTACACCCCAAGGAGCAAGTACTGAGCTGATGACCGTCTCCCCGGGATTCGGGTGGGGCCACGCCGCTTGTCGGCGTGGCCCCCTTTCCCCGGGGATCACCGTCCGTCGGGGGGGATCATGATGGATCGGGAACGTCGCCTGGAGTCGGGGGAGCTTGATCCAAGGGGCGGGGACGGTGAGGCTCCCCGACGGAGCGAGCATGACCTTCTGGGGGCCGTCGACATCCCCGCCGATGCTTACTATGGAGCCCACGCGGCGCGGGCCGCCGGCAACTTCCCCATCTCGGGCGAGAGACCGCACCCCGCCCTGATCAGCGCCATGGCCTTGGTCAAGAAGGCTTGCGCGCTGGCCAATATGGAGCTTGGTCACCTCGACCGGCGGCGCGGCGAGGCGATCGTCAAGGCGGCCGAGGAGCTGGCCGAGGGACGGCATGCCGAGGCGGTCATCGTCGACGCCTACCAGGGCGGTGCCGGGACCTCAACAAACATGAATGTTAATGAAATCATCGCCAATCGGGCCAACGAATTGCTGGGCGGCCGCCGGGGGGATTACTCACTGGTCCATCCCCTCGACCACGTCAACCTTCACCAGTCGACCAACGACGTATATCCGACGGCTCTGCGGGTGGCCGCCATCAGCCTTCTTCGTCCCTTGAGTCAAGCCTTCGCCCGATTGCAGGAAGCCCTTCAGGAGAAGGAAGCCGAATTCGCCGGCGTGATCAAGCTCGGCCGGACGGAGATGCAGGACGCCGTGCCGATCACCCTCGGCCAGGAGTTTTCGGCTTGGGCCCAGGCGGTGGCCCGCGACCGCTGGCGCCTTTACAAGGTTGAGGAACGCCTCCGGCAGGTCAACCTCGGCGGCACGGCCGTGGGCACGGGCCTTAACGCCGAGCGACGCTATTCCTTCTTGGCGGCGGAGAAGTTACGCGCCTTGACCGGCCTGGGTTTGGCAAGAGCGGAGAACCCAATCGACCCGACCCAGAACGCCGATGTCTTCGTTGAGGTCTCCGGCTTACTCAAGGCGGCCGCCGTAAACCTCGCCAAGATCGCCTCCGACCTGATCCTTCTGTCGTCCGGCCCCCGTGGCGGCCTGGGTGAGATAAACCTGCCTGAAGTCCAGGCCGGGTCGTCGATCATGCCCGGGAAAGTCAACCCGGTCATCCCGGAAGCGGTCAAGCTTGTGGCCTTCCAAGTGATGGGTCACGACCTGGCCATTACCCTTGCGGCTCAGGCCGGTCAGCTTGAACTCAACGCCTTCCTTCCCCTGATAGCCCACGATCTCCTGGGGTCAATTCAGATCCTCTCCCGTGCGGTGGACATCTTTGTCGACAAGTGCATCAAGGGCATCGTCGCCGACCGGAAGGCTTGCCGCGAGTGGCTGGAGAGGAGCTACGGGACGGTTACTGCGCTCGTCGGTCATGTCGGTTACGACCTGGCCGCGGAGGTGGCCCGGGAGGCCCGGGACACGGGGCGTCCGGTCCGGCAGATCATCATCGAGCGAGGCCTGTTCAGCCCCGAGGACCTGGACGTCGTCCTCGACCCGGGCCGAATGACCAGACCGGGGATTCCAGGGCAGGGAGAGGTCAAACCCAGGATTGGGCAGCACCCGGAGGAGGGATAAGACCGTGGAAACCACGCCGCGTGGCAACCGCCTCCACATCGGCATTTTCGGTCGCCGCAACGCGGGTAAGTCAAGTCTCATCAACGCCCTCTCGAACCAGGACGTGGCCATCGTCTCGGCCACGCCCGGGACGACGACTGATCCAGTCTACCGGTCGATGGAGATCCTGCCCATCGGACCCGTGGTCCTCATCGACACGGCGGGGATCGATGACGTTGGCGACCTCGGCCAGCTGCGAGTGCGGACCACGATGCGGGTGTTGAACAAGACCGACCTGGCTCTCCTGGTCATCGATGCCACCGTCGGCGTCGGGGAGTATGAGCAGAACCTGGTCGCCCGACTCAAGGACCGCGAGTTGCCGGTCATCGGTGTGGTCAACAAGGTCGATCTGGTTCACCGGCCGGACGACTGGGCATCCTGGGGCGAGAACCTCGGCCTCGAAATGGTCGCGGTGAGCGGGAGGACCGGCGAGGGCCTCGAAGAGCTCAAGCGGCGGATCATTGACCGAGCCCCGAGCGATTGGGCCGCTCCGGCCATCGTCGGTGACCTGCTTGACCCCGGTGACCTGGTTTTTCTGGTGGTTCCCATCGACCTGGCCGCGCCCCGGGGCCGTCTCATCCTGCCGCAGGTCCAAACCTTGCGTGACGTCCTCGACCACGATGCCTATGCGGTGGTGGTCAAGGAGTATGAGTTGCGGGAGGCCATCGAGAACCAGGTCAAACGGCCGAAACTGGTGATCACGGACTCCCAGGCCTTCTTGAAGGTGGCGGCGGATACACCGCCGGACGTAATGCTGACCTCCTTCTCGATTCTTTTTGCGAGGTACAAGGGGGATCTCGAGGAACTCGTGGCCGGGGCCAAGGCGGTCGATTCCCTGCGGCCCGGCGACCGCATTCTCATTGCCGAAGCATGCACGCACCACCGACAAGCCGACGACATCGGACGGGTGAAGATTCCGCGCTGGCTCCGCCAGAGGGTCGGGGGCGAGCTTCAATTCGAGTGGGTCTCCGGCCTTAAATACCCCGAGCAACTGGAATCTTTCAAACTGGTGGTGCACTGCGGGGCATGCATGATCAACCGGCGGGAGATGCTTTCGAGGATCGAGGAGGCGAAGGCGCGGAGTGTGCCGATCGTCAATTACGGAGTCCTGATCGCTTACCTAATGGGGCTCCTGCCGCGGGCTCTGGAGCCTTTCCCGGCAGCCAGGCAAATCATTGAGTGAATCCAACGGCCCTGAGTGACCGCCGCGCCCCCCCGCAAAGAGCATGCGGGGGTTTTTTCTCTTTTCATCCCGGGCGCAGCGGAGTATAATAAAAGTGGAAGTTGAGTCAGGGCTAGCAGTTTAAAAGGGGCGCTTATTTTTCTGATTCTTATTTGTGAAAGGTGGAACGAAGGCGTGCTTTTCTGAGGTGTTTGGCGAGGTGCACTCCGCGACCACGTTGAACCTCGGGCCCGTCGAACCGGACAACACGAGAGGAGCGAGGTGAAGGAGGATGAACGGGCAAATTGAACCGTGGATGGTCCTCGTTGCACTGGCGGCTTGTTTTCCATTGGGGCTGGGCCTGCTGTGGACCGGCAAGCAGTTCAACACCATCGGTAAAGTGGCCCTGACACTGGCGACCATCTCCCTCTCTCCGGCGCTCGTTCTCATGGCCGTACCGGTCCTTCTCCTGGGGGTTGCGCGGTTGACGATCCTCGCCTGATTGAGATGGAACCCAGGCGGACCGAAGACGGAAAGCGGAACGACGGAAAGCGGAACGATGAGAACAGGGGAGGCGTCCTTAAGACGCCTCCCCTGTTCGGGGCCGCTGGCTGTCAAGCTGGCGGCCCGAGATCTCGATGGGGCCTGCCACCTCGATGGGCTTGTCGCCCCCCACGTCAGACCGCCCGACTCTGCATGGCCTCGATGCAGTTCCGGCAGACCCGCTTGCCGCGGAAGTTCTCGACGTTCTGGGCATTGCCGCAAAAGATGCAAGCCGGCTCGTACTTCCGGAGGATGATCTTGTCCGAGTCGACGTAGATTTCGAGGGCGTCTTTCTCCTCGATATCGAGGGTGCGGCGTAGTTCGATGGGAATAACGACGCGCCCCAGTTCGTCGACCTTACGGACGATACCCGTAGACTTCATCATGCCCGGCTTCCCTCCCTCTTCTACAAGATTCGACATAGCCTGTATAGACTATACCAATAATGCCAGAAAAAGTCAACCATAAAATGAAACGCTTCGGAGGCGTTTTTTCTGGATGGGTTCCGCGCAAAGGACCAGAACCAGCTGGATACCTTGATCTCAGAAAGCGGGGGGCGGGTGAGGCGACTGATTGATCGTCGGTTCTCAGCTAAATCTAAGGGAAACCGACCTTTCGTAAAGGGAAGGGCCACATTTCGACATAATCCGACATATCATGGCCCGTGGCTTCCGTTGCCAACGGGTCCCCCTGTCAGCTCGTCCCCCTTGACAGCCTTACCCGCCTGCCATATGATTGTTTATAACAGCGCACCAGAGGGAATAGTTCAAAAGACCGTGAAGGGGAAGAGTAGCCCCGTAGAACGGGTTCCAGAGAGCCGGATCAGGTGAAAGCCGGCCCCGGGGAACGAGGCGAAGATGGCCCCTGAGTCGTCGGTTGAACGGGTCGCTTTGAGCGACATCCAAGTAGGCTTGACCGCCCGGCCTGCGTTAACAGGCCAGGGTCTCCGCCGTCGGCGGGTACCTGTCAAGGGCTGCGTCGCGAGGCGCGGTCGAATTGGGTGGTAACGCGTAGGGTAACCCCACGCCCCGTTGAGGGCGTGGGGTCTTTACGTTTCCCCCTCCCCCGTCGGCGGCCGAGGCCTCTCCGCCTGGGTGGGTCAACACCTCGCAAGGGAGGAAAGGACGATGAGAGAAACGACGACGAAGAAAGAGGAAGCGAACGGCAAGAAGGGGACCTTCTACATCACCACCCCCATTTACTACACGAATGATAACCTCCACATCGGGCACACCTACACGACCGTGGTGGCTGACGCCATTGCCCGATTCCGCCGGCTTCAGGGCCTGGACACCTTCTTCCTGACCGGTACCGATGAGCACGGACAGAAAGTTCAGCGCCGGGCCGAAGCAAGTGGCAAGGACCCAAAGGCCTTTGTCGATGCCATCGTCGAGCGGATCAAGGCCCTGTGGGCCAAAATGGGGATATCTTACGACTACTTCATTCGCACCACGGACCCCATCCATGAGCGAGTCGTTCAGCAGATCTTCGAGAAAATACAGGCCAAAGGGGATATTTATAAGGCTGAATACGAGGGTTGGTACTGCACCGGCTGTGAGGCCTTCTACACCGAGACCCAGTACAAGGACTTCGGCGGACGTTGCCCCGACCACGACGCTCCTCTGGAGCGACTGCGCGAGGAGAGTTACTTCTTCCGCCTCAGCAAGTACGCCGACCGGCTGCTGAAACACATCCAGACCCACCCGGAATTCATCCAACCGGTGTCCCGGCGCAATGAGATAATCAGTTTCATTAAACAGGGCCTGGAGGACCTCTGTGTTTCGCGGACGACCTTCTCCTGGGGCATCCCCATCCCGTCCGATCCGAAGCATGTCATCTACGTATGGTTCGATGCCCTTTCCAATTACATCACCGCGATCGGTTACTTGACGGATGACCAGAAATTCCGCCGCTACTGGCCAGCCGACGTGCACCTGATGGCCAAGGAAATCATCCGCTTCCATTGCATCATCTGGCCAATCATCCTGATGGCCCTCGACCTGCCGCTCCCGAAGCGGATCTTCGGACACGGCTGGCTGCAGCTGGAGAGCGGCAAGATGTCGAAGTCGCGCGGGAACGTCATCGACCCGCTGGTCCTCATTGACAAGTACGGGTTGGACGCGGTTCGCTACTACCTTCTCCGGGAAATCCCCTTCGGCGCCGATGGTTACTACACCGAGGACGCCCTCATCCTGAGGACCAACGTCGACCTGGCCAACGACCTGGGAAACCTCCTCAGCCGGACGACGGCCATGATCAACCAGGCCTTTGGGGGACGCATTCCGGAACCCGGACCCGCCGAAGAGATCGACCGAGAGCTCCCAGCGTTGGCCAGGAGGGTCCTTGAAGAAGTTGAGATGGCCATCGATAACCTTGAGGTTAATGGGGCCCTGGCGGCCCTTTGGAAGCTGATCGATCGATCAAACAAGTACATTGACGAGACGAGCCCGTGGGCGCTGGCCCGGGACGAGAAGACCCGGGAGCGCGCCGGCACGGTCCTCTATAACCTGGCCGAAACCCTGCGCATCCTGGCCATCGCCCTCTCCCCATTCCTCCTCGAGGCTCCGCGCGAGATCTGGAAGCAGCTCGGATTGGACACCGACATCGCCGGGGCCACCTGGGAGGACGCCAAGGCCTGGGGCAAGCTGACGCCGGGGACAACCGTGCGGCGGGGGGCCCCGCTCTTCCCGCGCATCGAGACCAACCAAACCGCCCAAGGGCAGGCCGAGACGACGGGGCAGGGTAAGGCCGCGGGACGGACGGATCTGCCCACGACCGAGCCGGCGGACTCGAAACCGGTGGGGGCTCCCCTCATCTCCATCGAGGAATTCAGGCGGCTCGACCTCCGCGTGGCCCGGGTCCTTGCCGCGGAACGCGTGGCTGGGGCCGACAAGCTGCTCCGCCTGGAGGTTCAAGTGGGGGAGGAGAAGCGGCAGATCGTCGCGGGCATCGCCAGGCATTGTGAACCGGAAACCCTCGTGGGAAAGGACATCGTCATCGTGGCCAACCTGCAACCGGCCAAAATTCGCGGTCTGGAATCGAAGGGCATGTTGCTGGCGGCTTCGACGGATGACGGGGTTCGGCTCAGCCTCATCGTGCCGGAGCGGCCGATGCCGGCGGGGAGCAGGGTCAGGTGACGGGCGGGGCCGTGGAACCGAGGAAGTCCGTACCGCAAGGCCGGCCGCTCCTCGTCGAGACCCATTGTCATCTCGATCTTGCGGTTTTTGACCGAGACCGCCGGGCTGTCATTCAGCGGGCCCGGGAAGCCGGGGTGGTTGCCTTCATCAACGTTGGCTTCGACCTCGAGAGCTCGGTCAGGTCGGTGGCCCTGGCGGGCCAGGAAAGAAACTTCTGGGCCGCCGTGGGCGTTCACCCGCACGATGCCGGTGGGGTCAATGAGGGTGTCATCGGCCGCCTTCGGGACCTGGCCACTGACCCGAGGGTGGTGGCCATCGGCGAAATCGGCCTCGACTACTACCGCGACCTTGCCCCGCGTCCCAAACAGCGGGAGGCCTTCCGGCAACAGCTGAGCCTGGCGCGGGAGCTACGGAAACCGGTTATCATCCATGACCGTGACGCTCACGAGGACGTCCTCAAGATCCTTGAGGAGGAAGCCCGCGGTTTGACGGTCATTCTCCATTGCTTCTCCGGCGATGCGACGATCGCCGCGCGGTGCCTTGAGATGGGCTTTTTCATCGCTCTCGGCGGGGCGGTCACCTTTGCCAACGGTCGGCGGGCAAGGGAGGTTGCGGCCATGGTCCCGCCGGATCGGTTGCTGGTGGAGACCGATTCGCCATATCTTTCTCCCGAGCCTCACCGCGGAAACCGGAACGAACCGGCTCGCTTGACCTTGG
>Ga0334722_10007512_pt1 | contig 10545 bp, 9 predicted proteins | sample C3_bottom_MG_FD_207210 | JGI IMG/M metagenome (GOLD analysis project Ga0334722, IMG submission 207210) | Sediment microbial communities from Yellowstone Lake, YNP, Wyoming, USA - C3_bottom | ecosystem: Environmental > Aquatic > Freshwater > Lake > Sediment | place: USA: Wyoming | collected... | reverse complement strand
GTTTGCGGCCGGTCAATGCCTGCAGCACGCTTTCCGCTTTCTTGATCTCTTCGAGATTGGCGCTTACAGAAAGCCGATCCGGATGAGGATGGGAATAGCCATGGTTTTCAATCTGGTGCCCCTGTTGCGCGATTTGCCTGACCAAGTCTGGGTGAGCTTTGGCCCAACGCCCCGTAATGAAAAAGGTCGCCCGGCCCCCTCCTTGGTCCAAAGCCGTTAGGATTCCCGGTAGGAACTCTTCTCCCCAATCCACGTTAATGGTCAAGGCAACCAATTTTTGCACACTTGGCACACGGTCCAGCGGCTGAGGCAATGGCGCAACCGCCGCCGTCAACCGGCGCTCAACCAACACTCCTAGCGCCAACAGGACAACAATGGCTGCAACAGCCCATGTGCGCCACGAAAGGTTTGCTTGTACAAACATAGGCCTTCCCCCTTCCCTAACATCTATGCAGGTAAGGAGGAAGGCATACGATATCTCCGTTGTCAATATTTTGCTTTAGAAGCGGCGCCGGTGTTCGCGATTGTCACGGCTGTCGCGGTTTTCCCGGTCCTGGGTCTCTCGCCGTGGGGGCGGCGGAATCACTTCCTTATGCGATAGGTTGAGACGTCCCTGTTTGTCAATGCCCGTAGCCTTGACCAAAATCCTGTCTCCGACCTTGACCACATCTTCCACCCGTTCGACCCGCTCATGCGCCAGCTGGGAAATGTGCACCAGTCCCTCTTTGCCGCTTAATCCCAATACACCTGGAATTACTTCGACGAAGGCGCCAAAGTCCATCAGGCGAACGACTTTGCCGTCATAAATCTTGCCGATCTCCACTTCTTGCGTCAACGCTTCGATGATTTTCAAAGCCTTTTCCCCAGCTCCACCGTCAACTGCGGCGATAAATACGCGGCCGTCGTCCTCGATATCGATTTTTACGCCTGTTTCATCAATAATTTTTTTGATCGTCTTGCCGCCAGGACCGATGACATCGCGGATTTTGTCCGGGTGAATCGTTGTAGTGATGATCCTGGGCGCGTAAGGTGAGAGCTGTGGGCGCGGACGAGGAATAACTTGGATCATTTTGTCCAGAATAAACAAACGCCCGGCTTTTGCTTGGGTTAAGGCTTGAGCCAAGATCTCCCGCGTCACGCCCTTGATCTTAATATCCATTTGCAACGCGGTAATCCCTTCGCTCGTACCAGCCACTTTGAAGTCCATGTCGCCGTCATGATCCTCCAGACCCTGAATGTCTGTAAGGATGGCAATTTGTCCTTCTTCCTTGATGAGGCCCATGGCCACTCCGGCAACCGGTGCCTTGATCGGCACCCCCGCATCCATCAGGGCAAGCGTGCTGCCGCAAACTGAGGCCATTGAACTTGAGCCGTTCGACTCCAAGACTTCGGAGACCAAACGAATCGTATACGGGAAAGCTGCCTCGTCCGGGATAACGGGCAGCAAGGCCCGTTCAGCTAAGGCACCGTGCCCGATCTCACGCCGGCCGGGCCCGCGCATCGGCCTTACCTCACCGACACTGTACGGCGGGAAATTGTAATGGTGCATGTAGCGTTTGGATTCTTCCAACCCGAGGCCGTCAAGGATTTGTTCATCCCCGACCGCGCCTAGCGTAGCTACTGTCATGACCTGGGTCTGACCGCGCGTGAACAATCCACTGCCATGAGTGCGCGGCAGAACTCCGACTTCCACGGAAACCGGCCTGATCTCGTCCAAAGCGCGGCCATCCGGTCTGATATGGTCAACTGTAATCAAACGCCGGACTACGTGGCGCACGATATCGTTAAGGACGATACTGACTTCTTTCAGGTTATCCGGAAACTCGTTTTCAAAATGAGCCAGCACCTCTTGCTTAACCGCTTCTATGGCAGCTTCCCGGGCCTTCTTCTCTTCCACCCGGACAGCTTCCTCCAAACGCTGCTGGGCATAAGCAGTCACGGCCTGGACGATGTTATCGGCAACTTTGGCAAGTTTTACTTCCCTTTTCTCTTTGGCCAGACCCACAGCCAGCGCCTCGGCGCGAAATTCAGCAATAAACGCCACCAAGCGCTGAATCTCCCGATGGCCGAACATGATGGCTTCGAGAATATCATCTTCAGCGACTTCATGAGCGCCGGCCTCCACCATCACGACAGCTTCCTTGGTCCCGGCTACCGTTAAGTGCAGCCTGCTTCGCTCCGCCTGGGCTACGGTTGGATTGATAACGTATTCCTGGCCAATCATCCCGACTGTGACCGCGGCGATCGGTCCCTCGAAGGGAATATCGGAAATCATTAAAGCCGCGGACGCGGCGTTGATGCCCGTAATATCGCTGGCGCAATCTTGGTCGACCGACATTACCATAGCTACAACTTGCACATCATTGCGAAAGCCCTCTGGAAACAAGGGCCGAATCGGCCGATCGATCAAGCGGGCCGAGAGCACCGCCTTTTCGCTGGGCCTGCCCTCGCGCTTAATAAATCCCCCAGGAATCTTGCCGGCTGCGTACAATCTTTCTTCAAACTCAACCGTCAGCGGGAAAAAATCGATTCCCTCCCGCGGTTCAGCGCTCGCCGTCGCAAAGGCGGAGACAACCGTATCTCCATAGCGGCAAAAGATGGCCCCTCCGGCCTGCTTGCCAATTCTGCCAGTTTGGAGGGTCAAAGTCCTGCCGCCAACCTCCAACGACCTCTCCAAAATTTGTTGCTGCACGTTGGATCCTCCTTAATTCTCATCCTTCTTAACCTGTTTCCTCTTCGACACAGTTGTATTATTTCCTGCAACCAGCGCAAAAAAACTGCAAAACCGGCAACCTTGCCAATTCGCAGTTGCCTCCTCCCGCTCTGCCAGGTCTCCAGCCGTTCCCCGCAAACCCTGAAGCCCAAGAGCTATGCAAAAAACAAAAAGCGGTGAGACACCGCTTTTGCCGCTAAATTCACTATAGGCAAATCCAATAGGCAGGTTCGACATTCAATGGCGCAACCCGAGTTGATTGACAATATTCCGGTAGCGGTTAAAATCAAGGTCCTTAAGATAGTTCAGCATGGCCCGCCGTTGGCCAACCATCTTGAGCAATCCGCGACGAGAATGATGATCTTTCTTGTGCATCTTGAAATGCTCTGTCAGATAGGCAATCCGGGCTGTCAGCAAAGCAATTTGGACTTCGGGCGAACCCGTATCGCCTTCATGCTGCTGATACTTGGCAATGATCTCTTTCTTTTCTTCAGGGGTTAACATCGAGGCACCTCCATGTAATTGCTCAAAATCCCCTACTGCCCAGTTTAGCGTTGGAGAAGCGCTCAACCGAGGAAGCGGTTCATTTTGACTTTTAGACAACATATTTTAACACGAAGCTGTTGGACTTGTAAAGTTTCGGTCAGGTCCAGGCGCTTCAGCGGTTGCAGCCAGACAGCAAAGCTACTTGCTGGTCTGTCTTAGGAAAGCGCTGGCTTATGCCGTGTGAGTGGATATACATCAGCCGGCAAACGCCAATCACTCGTCGGTGGGAGGAAGCGCTTGGAGAATTCTGCTTGCTTGTTCGGCATCGCGGGCCAACTGCTCTGTCAACTCGCCCAAACTGCCGAACTTGCGTTCATCACGCAGCCTCTCTTCGAGATGGACCGTAAGTTCGCGGCCATAAAGGTCTTCTTGAAAGGACAAGAAATGAATCTCAATCGTCTGGCGGTAAGCCTCATGGAAGGTCGGCTTCATGCCGATGTTCATCATGCCGTGCAGACGCTTGCCATCCAACTCGGCCCACACGGCATAAACTCCCCTCTTGGGAATTAGCAAATCAGCCGGCGGCTGGAGATTCGCCGTTGGGTAGCCGATAGTTCTGCCGCGCCGTTCGCCTTCAACCACTACGCCACACAGACAAGGAGCGCGTCCAAGCAGTTTTTTGGCCCAGGCAACATCCCCACTCAGGAGGGCCTTCCGTATACCTGTGGATGACACTACCCGTCCCTCAATGATTTGGGCCGGAACAATCCGCACACCAAATCCGTATTCTTGGCCAAAACGCGCCAGGTCATGCGGTTGACCCTTGCCCGCCGCGCCAAACGTATAATTGAAGCCGACAACCACCTGGGCAGCTTGCAGGCGCCCGCGGATAATGTCGCTGGCAAAACCCGCCGGAGAAATCTCCGCGAATTGGCGAGTAAACGGCAAGAGATACACGCGATCTATTCCCATGGCCGAAAAAACCTTGAGTCTCTCTTCGATCGTAGTTAAGAGCTTAATCTTTCTCTCCGGCAACAATATCTTAAGCGGATGTGGATCAAACACTAATACAGCAGCCTGGATGCCTAGGCGCTCTGCCTCGGCCCTGCAGGTTGCCAATAGCTGGCGATGCCCCAAGTGAATTCCGTCGAAATTGCCCAACGCTAAAACGCAGGGCTCTGCTGATCCGGGGAGTTCATGGCTTATCCGCACTGCGAACCTCCAAAGCTATCCATTATCACCATAATCTCTGCGCTTTATCTTTCGGTCAAGACCTTATGGGGTCGAAGCTGCTGCTCGCGCCACACCCCGATCCCCAAGAGGTTTTGTCCATCACTAACCTGGACCAACTCCCCTTCGCAAACGCGAGCGCCGGGGATCCGGCTGGCCACAGTGGCAAGCCCTTGGCAAAAGGCCCTGGCCCGCTCTGCAGGCAAGGTGACCAACGGCAGATCGAGTCCCGAGCTTAGAGGCAAGAGAAACGATGCATCGCCGACAGCCTGGGCGGCCTCAAGCTCCTCCAGGGTCCAGCTTGTTGCCAAAGTGAACGGCCCGGAACGGGTCCGGAGCAAATAGGACATATGCCCGCCGCACCCTAAGGCTTGGCCGATGTCGTGGCACAGAGTCCGGATGTAGGTTCCTTTGGAACATTCCACATCGAGTACCGCGCAGGGAAAACGTTCTTCCCGCCAACCGACAACTTGGAGCGAATATACAGTCACTGTGCGGGCCTGCCGCTCCACCTCAATGCCGGAACGAGCATATTCATAAAGGCGCCGCCCACTGTGACGGACTGCCGAGAACATGGGGGGCAGCTGTTGAATCTCGCCCAAAAATCGGGGCAAGACCGCCTCCAGATCCGCACGGGTCAGGCGTGGTTCTTGGCATGCAATAATTTGGCCTGCCGCATCTTGCGTTGTCGTTGTCAGGCCAAACGTCAACTCAGCCCGGTAGGACTTCCCCTGAGCTGTGAAATATTCGGCCAGCCGGCTCGCCTTGCCGACGCAAACGGGCAACACTCCGACAGCATCTGGATCAAGCGTACCGGCATGGCCAATTTTCTGGCCATGGAGCTGTTTCCTCAACCAACCGACCACAGCCGCCGAGGTCATGCCGGGGGGCTTCAAAACATTAATGATCCCGTCCACGGACAAGGGCCTCCTTTAGACTCCTGCGCACTGCTTCCTTAGCCTCAGCCAAGGCCGCAACGAACGTGCATCCCGCAGCGCGCCTGTGGCCGCCGCCGCCAAACTGCGCCGCCACTGCGCTTACATCAAGCCAGCAATTAGACCTGAGACTCACCCGAATGCATCCATCCTCCACCTCGCGCACCAGGGCTGCCACTTCCACGCCTTCCACTGTCCGAGCATAGTTAGTTAACCCCTCACTGATACTATCGTCTGCCCCACTCTCCTGAAAATCTTTCCAAGAGAGCGTCATCAGGGCCAGCTGGCCGCCAGCATCCAACTCAAGGCTGGCCAAGGCCCGCTGCAACAAGCGCACCCAAGCCAGTGGCTTCTGATCAAACACCGTGTGGTGAATGTGAGCCAAATCGATCCCGGCGTCCAGCAACTCTGCCGCCAGCCGATGCGTTTGGGCAGTCGTGTTGCTGTATTGAAACGAACCTGTATCGGTGACAATCGCCGTGTAAAGGTTGGTAGCAATATCCTGATCCATCTTGACCGGCAATTCACGAATAAGAAAATAAGCCAACTCCCCTGTGGCGCTCGCCCCCGGCTCGACCCAATTCCAACGGCCAAAAGCGCGGTTGGAGACATGGTGGTCCAGATTTAGGATCAGGGTATCTGCCGGAATCAACTCTTTGTCGATGCCAGTTCGCTCGATGTCCGTACAGTCGACAAACAACAGCACGGGCGCACGGAGGCCCTGGAGGCTCGCTTTCACGCGTTCTGCCCCGGGCAAAAACCGGAGATTGCGCGGAACCGGATCCGGGTTGAAAAATATCGCTTCCTTGCCCAGCTTCTCCAGAGCCAACCCCACAGCCAGCATCGTTCCGATGCAATCTCCGTCCGGTGATACATGGGAGACAAGCGCCACGGACGGCGCTTGTCTTAAACAGGCAATTAGCTCTTCTTTGTCCTTCACGCCGAGTCATCCCCCGGGGATTCCTTTGCGCCCACCTGGCGCAGGAGCTGGGCAATATGGGCTCCTTGTTGAATCGATGGATCGTATTTGAAAACGATCTCGGGAACGTGGCGCAGGCGGATGCGCTTGCCAATCTCCGTCCGAACAAAGCCGGCAGCCCTGTTCAAGGCGGCCAGGGACTCCTGCCGAGCCTCCTCCGACCCTAAGACGCTAATATACACCTTGGCGTGAGACAAGTCCTCAACGACATCAACGCCGGTAACGGTGACAAAACCGATCCGGGGATCATGGAGTTCTTCACGGATCATTTGCGAAATCTCCTCTTTGAGTGATTCCGCTAAACGACTAGCCCGATGCTTAGTCACAACTCATCCCTCCAGGTTTGTCCCTAAAGTTGCCGTTTGACTTCCTCAACTACGAACGCCTCAATAATATCCCCCTCTTTGAGATCGTTAAACCGTTCAATGCCTATGCCGCATTCGTACCCTTCCGCCACTTCGCGCACATCATCCTTGAAGCGCCGCAACGATTCAATAGCCCCTTCATGAACAACGATGCCATCCCGCACGACCCGCGCTTTGGCGTTGCGCATCACTTTACCCTCGCTGACGAAAGAACCGGCGACAGCACCAATTTTAGGCACCCTGAACACTTGGCGGACTTCGGCTTTGCCCAAGACAACCTCCCGAAACTCCGGTGCCAGCAAGCCCGTCATGGCAGCTTTAACGTCTTCGATAGCATCGTAAATCACCCTGTAAAGCCGTACATCCACACCCTGGATATCTGCGGTAGCCTTTGTATTCGAGTCCGGCCGCACATTGAAGCCGATAATGATCGCATTCGACGCCGCCGCCAACATGACATCAGTTTCTGTGATCGCCCCGACACCGCCGTGAATCGGGTTGACGCGAACTTCGCTGGTGGACAAACGCTCCAATGCTGAACGCAAAGCCTCAACCGAACCTTGGACGTCAGCCTTAATAATCAAGTTCAAGTCCTTGACTTCGCCTTCTTTAATTTTATCGAAGAGATCTTCCAGGCTGACTTTCGCAGTTTGTTTGGCTTCTTCAATCCGTCGCTCGCTCGCCCGGGCAGCAACAATCTGCCGGGCCAGTTTTTCGTCGGCGACGACGGTTAATTGCTCGCCGACCGGAGGCACCTCAGACAGGCCCTGCACCTCAACCGGTACGGCTGGACCAGCTTTTTTGACCCGCCTTCCTTTGTCATCCGTCATAGCCCGAATCCGGCCAAACGCCGTGCCAGCCACAGCTACGTCACCAATATTTAAGGTTCCTTTAGCCACGAGCACAGTCGCTACCGGGCCCTTGCCTTTATCGAGTTCCGCCTCGATAACTGTACCCACTGCCGGGCGATTCGGATTAGCCTTCAGTTCGCGCACTTCAGCGACAAGAAGGATCATTTCCAAGAGTTGTTCGATGTTGTGTTTAGTTTTCGCCGAGACGGGTACAGCTATCGTATCGCCGCCCCATTCTTCAACCACCAGACCATACTCGGTCAGCTCTTGTTTCACGCGATCCGGCTGGGCGTTTTCCTTATCTATTTTGTTGATCGCCACAATGATGGGGACACCAGCCGCTTTGGCATGGTTGATGGCCTCAACCGTTTGCGGCATGACGCCATCGTCAGCGGCTACCACGAGGACGACAATGTCCGTCACTTGAGCCCCACGGGCGCGCATCGCCGTGAAAGCTTCGTGCCCAGGGGTATCCAAAAAGGTAATTTTTTGCCCATTGATCTCAACCTGGTAAGCGCCGATGTGCTGGGTAATGCCACCTGCTTCGGAAGCAGTAACATTAGTCAGCCGAATGGCGTCGAGAAGTGAGGTCTTGCCGTGATCAACGTGTCCCATGACCGTCACAACCGGTGAACGTGGTCTGAGATCTGCCGGATCATCTGCAACTTCTTCTATCACCGCAAGGGATTTTTCCGCCTTAACCTCAACCGTAACGCCCAATTCACTGGCCAAGATAGTTGCCGTTTCGGCATCCAACTCCTGGTTAATGGTGGCCATAACCCCGAGGTTCATCAACCGCATAATCAGCTCGCTCGCTTTACGGCTCATCTTAGCCGCAAGGTCTTGCACGCTGATAGTCTCGGGAATGACGATATGCTTCGGAGCTGTATCCCTAACCTCTTTGACATCGGATCTACCTGGACGCTTTTGTACTCGGAGGTCTTTCTCCACTTCACGTTTACGTTCAAAACTCTTGTCCGGACTTTTCTTCTTGTCTTGGCCAGGACGTTTGGCTTGTTCCGCCGTCTGGGCGGCAGCAGGCGCTGCACTCCGTGCCGGGCGCGCACCTGCAGGCCGCTGGGCTTGCCCCGGCCGCGCTCCCGGCGCTCCCGGAACTTCCGCCCCTGGCCGCTGGGTTGGCCCGGGCCGGGGGCCTTGCGGGCGGCCTTCCATGCCTGGCCGCGGGATCTGCCCAAACCGCGGGCCTTGCGGATAACCTTCCTGGCCCGGCCTGGGGATCTGCCCAGGCCGCGGGCCTTGCGCGCGGCTTTCCATGCCTGGCCGCGGGACCTGCCCAGGTCGCGGTCCTTGCGGGTGGCCTTCTTGGTCCGGCCTGGGGATCTGCCCAGGGCGTGGACCTTGCGGACGGCCTTCCATGCCCGGATGGGGGGGGTGGCCCGGCCGCGGACCCTGCGGATGGCCTTCCTGGCCCGGCCTGGGGATCTGCCCAGGGCGTGGGCCTTGCGGACGGCCTTCCACACCCGGATGGGCTGCTTGGCCCGGACGCGGGCCTTGCGGGTGACCTTCCTGGCCCGGCCTGGGGATCTGCCCAGGACGCGGGCCTTGCGGCCGGCTTTCCATGCCTGGCCGCGGGGCCTGCCCAGGACGCGGGGGAATAGGCCTCCCTTCCGGACCCTGAAGCGTTCCCTCACTTCCAGGCTGAGCCGGCGGCGCTGGACGGACCGGGCGCGCACCTGGCGTGCCCGGACGGGGCGGCAGCGGACGACCATCGGGCCCCAGCGGACGAGGTGGCAAGGGGCGGCCGTCTGGTCCTAGCGGCCTTGGTGGCAACGGGCGTCCGTCAGGGCCAACCGGCCGTATGGGCCGCTGTCCTTCCGCCTCAGGGCGCACTGGCCGGCTTTCAGCTCCTGGACGTGGCGTCCCCGGCCGCGGTGTCCCCGCTGGAACATCACCTGCCGGCCTGGTCCGCTGTGGTTGACTGCCGGCAATCGGTCGCTGCTTCACCCCAGGACCTGTCTCAGCAGGCGAGTGCAGTGCTTCCGTACTCACTGGTCTGCTCGCGACCAGCGGTCGATTCGGTTTGCCTGTGGCGCCGACCGGCTCCGTCTTAGCCACTTGCGTCCCCGCCAGTGCCCCAGGCTGCCGCTCAGGAGACTCGACCGCCTTTGCTGGCTCTGGAGTGGCCGTAGTACCCTTCCGGGGGGTGGCAGTATGGGGCTCAGGGCTAGCCTGAACCTTTTCCCTGGCCGGCGAACCCTCAATTTGGGCGCGAAGGCGCTCCGCAGCAGGAATGTCCACGGCGCTCAAATTGTTTTTCACGTCTACCCCCATGGCTTGGAGTTTTGCTATTACTTCTTTGCTGCTCAAATTCAATTCCTTTGCTAATTCATGCACACGTACACTTGTCATTAAACCACCCCCACAATTTCGGCCCACGGTTTTCCCAAACCATCAGCTCCTTGCCTTCAATATCGCTTTGGCAAAGCCCTCGTCTAAAACTAACAACGCAGCCCGTGGCGACAAGCCCACTGCTACCCCCAGCTCCTCTTTTGCTCCCGCCGTTATCACTGGCAACCCAAGGTCCTCGGCCCATTGCCGAAACCGCTTTGAACTGCCAGGCGCATCTTCAGCCAGGATCAGGAGAAAACCTTTACCTTTTTTTAGCAGTGCCTCGATCTGCGCGTAGCCAGACGCAATCTTACCGGCACGCCGAGCCAATCCGAGCAAACTGGCAACCGTCTGGTTCACGAAAGAAGCTTACCCTCCAGTTGTGTCAGTAATTCCGGCGAAATAGACACTCCAAAAGCTTTTTCCAAGCGATGGCCTTTGGCCGCACTCCTTAAGCATTCGATCTGAGGGCAAAGATAGGCACCCCGGCCATTCCGTTTGCCGGTCGGATCTATTTCCACATTTCCTTCCGGCGTCCGGACTACCCGAATCAGTTCCTTCTTCGGACGCATCTGCTGGCAACCTAGACACATACGCAGCGGAACCTTCCGTACCTTCACGGAGATCACCTCTTGCC
>Ga0334722_10007511_pt1 | contig 10545 bp, 9 predicted proteins | sample C3_bottom_MG_FD_207210 | JGI IMG/M metagenome (GOLD analysis project Ga0334722, IMG submission 207210) | Sediment microbial communities from Yellowstone Lake, YNP, Wyoming, USA - C3_bottom | ecosystem: Environmental > Aquatic > Freshwater > Lake > Sediment | place: USA: Wyoming | collected... | reverse complement strand
TAAAGAGGAGTTTGGACCCGAGCGGCAAAATCGTGGAATTGGGTATATTCCAGTATGTTATTGGATGCTCTCGTATAGGAGGACGCGATGGCCAGGAGGTCTAGGACACCCAACGCCGGCCGGACCAGCCCGGTGATGACCGTAGATCAGGTCGCGTCATATCTCCAGATGAATCGCCTGACGGTATACCGGTACGTGCGGGAAGGCAAGATTCCGGCCGCAAAGTTCGGCAAACTCTACCGCATCCTCAAGACCGATGTCGACCGTTTTCTCGAGGCGCAGAAGGCGTCGGTCAGGACGGCCGACCGGCAGACGCCGGCGGCTTCGAGGATCCGGTCGATCTGGGTCCGGGACGGCAATGCGGCCGGAGACATCTACGTCGGACCCTCCCGGCGCGAGCGCGCGGAGGATCGCGATCCCATTTTCTTGAGCGGCGACCCGCTGGCCATCGTCATGCGGAGTCTGAACTGAACGACAACTCTGACGTACCAAGGAGGCCAGGAGCATGAAGCACCGCATCGGTCCTATGCTCAGCATGGTTGTGGTGGCCCTGCTGGCATTGGGTGCCCTGCCGGCGGCGCAGGCCCAGCAGATCCGTGACACGGTGGTCATTGGCATGGCCCAGGAGCCCGACGGCCTGATCGACACATTTTTCAGCATGGCCGCCGGTCGGGCCGTGACCAACTCGGTCTTTACGGATATGCTCCTGTACAACGAAAAGTGGCAGCTCGTCCCGGGGACCGTTGAAAAGGTCCCCAACCTCAAGGATGGAGACTGGCAACTGCTCCCAGACGGGAAGATGAAGGTCACGTACAAGTTCAAGAAGGGCTTCACCTGGCACGATGGTCGGCCCTACACGGCCCAGGACGCGTCGTGGACCTACCTCATGCTCCGTAATCCGCGGAGTCCGACCGTGACCCGGTTCATCCTGAGGAAGATCGACAACATGACAGCGCCCGACGCGAATACGCTCGTCGTGCAGTGGAACGAACGATATCCGTTCGCCAACCTGGGGCACAGTGTGTACCCCCAGCACGTGATGGAGAAGGAATACCTGCGCGACCCGGGGAGCCTGAAGACCCATCGCCAGGCGCGCGCCCCCGTGGGCAACGGGCCCTACAAGCTCGTCGAGTGGGTGCCTGGGAGTCACATCGGGCTCGAGGCGTACGACAAATACCCAGGCGGGCCCGCAAAGATCAAGAAGCAAGTGTGGCGATTCATCCTCGACAGCACGGTGCTCCAGGCCAACGTGATCGCCAACCAGGTCGACGTCTCGGAGACGAACAACTTCTCGATTGAACAGATGTTGGAGATCGAGAAGCGAAATACACAGCAGGCGGCGTTTTACGTCCCGGCGCTGATCTGGGAACACATCGACCTCAACCTCGACAACGAGTGGCTCAAGGACAAGCGCGTGCGTCAGGCGATTGCCCATTCGATCAACCGCGACGAGATGAGCCAGAAGCTCTTCTACGGCAAGCAGCCGGTCGCGCACACCTGGCTGCCGGAGCGGCATGAGGGGTATAACGCCAACGTCAAGAAATACAACTACGATCCGGCCCGCGCCCGCGCGCTGCTCCAAGAGGCCGGTTTTACCCCCGGGTCGGACGGCGTACTTCGTGACGCCCGCGGCCAGCGGTTCGAGATCTCCATCATGACCACGGCGGGCAATGCGTCCAGGGAACAGATTGAGCAGATCCTCAAGGAGCAGATGCGGGCCGTGGGCATCGATCTGCGCATCGACAACCGTCCCGCGAGCGTGCTCTTCGGCCAGACGACGAGTCGACGGCAGTTCCCGCACATGGTCATGTACGCGTGGTTGATGTCGCCCACGACGTTGGGGAATACTTTCTGGCATTCGACCCAGATCCCAACGGCGGCCAACAACTGGGAAGGACAGAACTACCCCGCTTGGAAGAACGCCGAGAACGACAAACTCCTCGACCAGGTCACGACGGAGATCGACACGGCCAAGCGGGTGGCCATGCTGAAGAGGCAGCAGGAAATTTGGACGGACGAACTCCCGTCGATTCCGCTCTACTTCCGACTGGCGCTCAACACGGCTAACAAGCGGATCACGTCCGTCAAACCAACCGGTCTCTCCGGCACCTACATCAATTGGAACTCGCGGGAGTGGGGCTGGACGCAGTAGTCCGGTTGAACTGAGACGGAGGGAGGTAGGGGTCACCCCCACCTCCCAACCGGAGGGCGGCCATGCAGCGATTTCTATTCCGGCGATTCGTGCACGGGATCTTTATCTTGGTCGGCCTATCGGTGTTGATGTTCTCGCTGCTGGTCATGACCCCCGGCGATCCTGTGGAGCTCCTCCAGGCCAGCAACCCGGATGTCCGACCCGAAGACACGGCTATGCTCCGCAAGTACTACGGCCTGGATGACCCGGTGTACGTGCGCTACGTCAAATGGGTCCGCATCTTGGTCTTGGGCGATCCGGCGACCGGTGCTCGGCTCGGCTACTCGCGAACCTACGGACAGCCGGTCATGAAGATCATCGGGGATCGCCTCAAGAATACCCTCTGGCTGCTCTCCGGCGCCTTTGTGCTGGCGTTTGTCGTGGGCGTCTCAGCCGGCATCTACTCGGCGCTGCACCAGTATTCGAAGGCCGACTACGCCATTACGGTGGCGGCGTTCGCGGGGCACTCGGTGCCCGTATTCTGGCAAGGCATTGTGTTTATCTTGCTCTTTGCCGTCTGGATCCCGTGGTTCCCGGCGGGCGGTATGCTCACCCCCGGCGTGGCGCCGGGCTGGCCCGCGCTCATGGACCGGCTGTGGCACCTGATCCTCCCGGTGATCGTCCTGGCGACGTTCAATACCGCGGCGTGGGCGCGTTACATGCGCAGCAGCATGCTCGAGGTGATCCGTCAGGATTACGTCCGGACGGCCAGGGCGAAAGGGAACGCGGAGCGGATCGTGATCAGGAGACATGCGATGCGCAACGCGCTGATCCCGATTATCACGCTGGTCGCACTGTCCGTGCCCGGTCTGCTGAACGGGTCGGTCTTGACCGAGACCGTCTTCTCGTGGCCGGGGATGGGATTGCTGCTGTTCCAGGCCGTGCTGGGTCACGATTACAATGTCGCGATGGCCGTCCTGTTGTTTCTGGCGTTGACGACCGTCGTGTTCAATTTGCTCGCGGATGTCGCGTACGCGATGGCGGACCCGCGGATTCGGTACGATTGAACGCCCAAGAGGGGTCTTGATGGCGCAGGCTACACCGCAGCAGATCGCACTCGAGCTCGAGCGGCGTCGTAAGGAAGCCGCGGGTGTCGCCATCGGCCAGTCATACATGCAGATCGCGTGGCGGCGGTTCCTCAAGCACCGTCTCGCGCTGATCGGCGGGACCGCGGCCATCGCCCTGACGTTGATGGCCATCCTGGCGCCGTGGATCGCTCCGCACTCTTTTGAGAAGATCAATCTGCAGGAGCGATGGGTGTCGCCGACGCTTCAGAACGTGTTTGGGACCGACGAGCTGGGCCGCGACGTGCTGACCCGCATCATGTTCGCCGGTCGGATCTCCCTGGTCGTCGGCTATGTGACAGCCATCGCGATCTCGATCTCCGGCGCGCTGATCGGCGCGGTCGCGGGATTTTACGGCGGATGGGTAGACAATTCGCTCATGCGCCTGGTCGATATCCTGATCTCCGTGCCTGTGCTGCCGCTGTATCTGATTCTCGCCGCGCTGATCCCGGGCGGTGGGGTGGGTCGCATCGTGCTGATCTTTACTGTGTTCGGGTGGACGACCGTGGCGCGGCTGGTCCGCGGGCAGATCCTGTCGTTGAAGAGCGCCGACTTCGTCGAAGCCGGTCGGGCAATGGGGGCGTCCGAGGTGCGGATTATCCTGCGGCACCTGATCCCCAACGCGCTGGCGCCCGTGATCGTGGCCGCGACGCTCACCGTCGGCAACGCCATCCTCGCCGAGTCGGGGCTGTCGTTCCTCGGGCTGGGGATCCAGCCGCCCACCCCGTCTTGGGGGAACATGCTGACGCGGGCGCAGGAATATTTGCTCAAAGCTTCGTGGCTGGCGGTGTTTCCGGGACTCTTCATCTTTCTCACCGTGCTCTCGTTCAACTTCCTGGGCGACGGGCTGCGCGACGCCCTCGACCCGCGCTTGAAAACCTGATCCGAGCCTACAGGGATGGTCCTGGTGAGATGCGGCGGCTTCGGCCGGCGCCAAGGAGGGTGTGAACACATATGAATCGATTGGTTCATCGAGTAGTCGTGGTGACGGTGATCCTGGGCTTGATCGTGCCTGCGGTCGGGGCGGCCCAGCCCCGCCGCGACGCCGTTATCATGGCCATGGCACAGGAGCCCGACATCCTGGGACCGATGGGGGTCATGGCGGCCGCCGGTGTGATCCACAACATCGTGTTTGGCGACATTACGCCCTTCACCGACAAGTGGCAGCGCCTGCCGCTGATGGTCGAGAAGCTGCCGACCTTGAAAGACGGCGACTGGCAGGTGCTCCCCAATGGCAAGATGCGCGTCACTTGGCGACTGAAGCGCAACTTCACCTGGCACGACGGCAAACCGGTCACGGCGCTCGACTGGCGCTTCACCTACGGGATGATGCGGAATCCCCAAGTCCCCAGCATCGCTCGGTTCGTCCTGAATAAAGTCGACAACGTCCTGGTTCCAAACCCGGACGACCCGTACACGATGGTGGTGCAGTGGAACGAGCTGTGGCCCTTCGCCGGCAGCCAGCCGTTTGGTCAGCGTTACGTGCTGCCGCGACACCTTCTCGAGCGGCCCTATCTCTCGAACCCCGCCCAGTTGAAGGCGCACCCGTATTGGCGGCTGGCCGTGGGCGCCGGGCCATACAAGATGACCGAGTGGGTGCCCGGGAGTCACATGTCGTTTGAGGCGTACGAGAAGTGGCCGCTTGGGGCGCCGGCGGTCAAGAAGATGACCCTGCGGTTCGTCCTCGACAGCACGGTCCTGCAGGCCAACGTGATCTCGGGCGGCGTCGAGGCCACCGACATCAACAACTTCAGCTGTCTGCAAATGGAGCAGATCGCCCAGCGCAACGCGCGCGTCGAAGCGCACTATCGCGAGGCGATGGTGTGGGAACGCATCGATTTCAACAACGACGACGCCTGGCTGAAGGACAAGCGGGTCCGGCAGGCCATCGGGTACGCCCTCGATCGCAGGGCCATCGCCGAGGTCTCGTGCGCCGGCGGCCGCCAGCCCGTGGCGCACTCGTGGATGGCGCCGGGGCATCCCGCCGCCAATCCCAATGTCAAGAAATACGACTACGACCCCGCAAAGGCGCGGGCGCTGCTGACCGAGGCCGGCTTCAGACCCGGCCCCGACGGCATACTGCGCGACGGTGCCGGGCGGCGCGTCGAGATGGTCATCTCCACGACCGCGGGGAACTCCATCCGGGAGCAGATCGAGCAGGTCATTCAAGAGCAGCTGCGTCAGGTCGGCATCGAGGTCCGCATCGAAAACCGGCCGGCGTCCGTCTTCTTCGGGACCTACACGACGCGGCGGCAGTTCTCCCACATGGCGATGTACGCTAGCCTGTTCACCCCGGAGGACGTGCCGTCCGACCGCTTCCACAGCACCGAGATCCCCTCGAACGCGAATTCGTGGTCGGGGAACAACCGGGTTGGCTGGCGGAATGCCGACAACGACAAGTTGTGGGAGCAGATCATCGCCGAACTCGACGCGGACAAGCGCAACACGCTCCTCAAGAAGCAGCAGGAGATCTTCGCGGAAGACCTGCCGAGCCTGCCCCTGTACTTCCGTCTGGACCTGACCACCTACCCCAAGGCGATGCGCAACGTGAAGCCCGTGGGGCTCGGGTCCTATTACCTTCCATGGAACGCATGGGAGTGGAAGTGGGGGGACCAGTAGCATCTCGCCGGGCCCCCGGTTGACGAACGCATGGGAGTGGAAATGGGGGGACCAGTAGCAAGAGGAATCGGGGGACCTGCGGAGAACCTGAAGGGAAACCGGAAGAGGTGAGTCGAGTGGCCGAGCAGCCGCTGCTTTCCGTGCGGAACCTCAAGACCTACTTCTACACCGACGAGGGTGTCGTGAAGGCCGTTGACGGCCTGTCCTACGACCTCCACAAGGGCGAAACCCTGGGGATCGTCGGCGAATCCGGATGCGGCAAGAGCGTCCACGCGCTGTCGATCATGCGGTTGATCCCGACACCTCCCGGGAAGATCGTCGAGGGCGAGGTGCTCTTTGAGGGTAAGAACCTCCTCACCCTCAAGGACGAGGCGATGCGGCACATCCGCGGCAACCGGATCGCCATGATCTTCCAGGAGCCGATGACGTCGCTCAACCCGGTGCTGACGATCGGCGAGCAGATCGCCGAGGCCGTCATCCTCCACCAGAAGCTCGACAAGCGGGCAGCGTGGGAACGCGCCATCGAGATGCTCGAGCGCGTGAAGATCCCGCTCGCCCGCGAGCGCGTCAAGGACTACCCGCACCAGTTCAGCGGCGGCATGCGGCAGCGCGTCATGATCGCGATGGCGCTGTCCTGCAACCCGTCCATCCTGCTCGCGGACGAGCCGACGACGGCGTTGGACGTGACGATTCAGGCGCAGATCCTCGAACTGGTCAAAGAGCTCCAGCGCGAGTTCAACATGGCCGTGATCATGATCACCCACAACCTGGGTGTCGTGGCCGAGATGTGCGACAACGTGGTGGTCATGTACGCCGGCAAACCCGTCGAGCACACTGATATCAAGCGCACGTTCCAGGACCCGAAGCATCCGTACACCTGGGGGCTGTTGCGCTCGATCCCGAAGCTCTACACACGCAAGGAGCGGCTGATTCCCATCGAGGGACAGCCACCAAGCCTCATCGATCTCCCGGCGGGCTGCGCGTTTGCCCCGCGCTGCCCGTTCGCCATGGAGATCTGCGTGCAGCAGGATCCGCCGGACTATGAGATCCAGGCGGGGCACTCCGCGAAGTGTTTCCTATACTCGCAGCACGCCACCGAAGAAGAGAAGCGGCACGCCGCCACGGCAGGCTTGGCCGTGTCGACACGAACTTCGTAGGAGGAACGCATCGTGGCCGGAGAGGTCATCCTCGATGTCAAGAACCTCGTCAAACACTTCCCCATTACTAAGGGTTTCATCTTCCAGAAGCAGGTCGGGGCGGTCAAAGCCGTCGACAACGTCTCGTTCAGCATCCGGCAGGGCGAGACGCTCGGGCTCGTAGGTGAGTCGGGCTGCGGAAAGACGACGACCGGCCGGGTGATCCTGCGATTGATGGAGCCCACGTCCGGCGATGTCCAGTTCGAGAATCAAAACGTGTTCAAGCTTGGCAAGGAAGAGCTGCGTCGGATGCGGCGCAACATGCAGATCATCTTCCAGGACCCGTATTCGTCGCTGAATCCGCGAATGACGGTCGGCGACATCATCGGCGAGCCGCTGGAGATCCACAATCTGGCGCGTGGGAAAGAAAAGGTCCGCCGTGTCCAGGAGTTGCTCGAAGTCGTGGGGCTCTCGCCCTACCATGCCAACCGCTACCCGCATGAGTTTTCAGGCGGTCAGCGGCAGCGGATCGGTATCGCCCGCGCGCTCGCGGTGAACCCCAAACTCATCATCTGCGACGAGCCGGTCTCGGCGCTGGACGTCTCCATCCAGGCGCAGGTCTTGAACCTGCTTCAGGAGCTCCAGAAGGAGTTCGGCCTGACCTATCTGTTCATCGCCCATGACCTGTCGGTCGTGAAGCACATCAGCGATCGCATCGCCGTCATGTACCTGGGGAAGATCGCTGAGATCGCCACCACCGAGGAGCTGTTCTCGAACCCGCAGCACCCGTACACTGAGGCGTTGCTGTCCGCGGTGCCGATCCCCGACCCGATGATGCGGCGCGAGCGTATCATCCTGCCGGGTGACGTGCCCAGCCCGGTCAACCCGCCCAAGGGGTGCAATTTCCACACCCGCTGCCTGTACGCGCAGGACTCATGCAAGGTCAATGAACAGGTGCTCACCGACTACCGGGCCAATGGACACTTTGTCGCCTGTGAGGTCCAACCGTTCAAGGCGCAGCGCAGCAAGTCCGCGGTCCTCAAGGCGCCGACGTCTTAGCGCTCGCATACCAGTTGGTGTTTCTAAGGCCGGGGCCCCCACGTCCCGGCCTTCGTCTTGTTCGAATGCACCGGAGGATTCCCGTTTGGAAACGCCAACGGGTGAAGGTATGAGCCAGATCCAGCGTCGTTGTCTGAGGTACCCGCATGATCATTGATCCCGAAACCGTTGACCGGGTCGCCCGGCTCGCCCGGTTGGCGCTGACGGCGGACGAACGGGAGCGGTTTGCGGGGCAGCTCGGTCTGATCCTTGAGTATTGCGGCCGGTTGAACGAGGCTCCCTTGGCCGACGTTCCACCGACGTCGCATGTCGTCCCGATCACCAACGTCTTGCGCGACGATGTGGTCACGCCATCACTCGACCGCGATGAGGTGCTCGCCGAATCGCCGGCGTCCGAGGGCGGGTTCTTCAAAGTTCCTCATGTCCTCGAGGAGGCGTAGGCGGCCCGTGGATCCGAACGGCCCACTGACGGCGCGGGATTTGCGCGAGGCCTACCACACCCAGCGGCTGCGGCCGTCGGAGGCCGTCGGCGCCGCCTTGGACCGTATCGCGGATCTTGACGGCGGTCTTCACGCGTTCCTGCACGTCGAGGCTGAGCAGGCGCGTGCCGAGGCGGTGGTCTGGGACCAACGGTACGCGCGCGACAACCGGAGCGGCGATCTCCCGCCGCTGGCGGGGATCCCTGTGGCGCTCAAGGACAACCTGTGTACACGAGGCGTGCCCACGACCTGCGGTTCGCTCATACTCGACGGATGGCGGCCGCCGTACGACGCCACTGTGGTCACCCGACTGCGGGAGGCGGGCGCGATCATCCTCGGCAAGACCAACCTCGATGAGTTTGCCATGGGTTCGTCGACCGAATACTCGGCCTTTGGGCCGACGCGGAATCCCTGGGATACGGCGCGGGTGCCGGGCGGGTCGAGCGGCGGCTCCGCCGCAGCCGTCGCGGCAGGGCTCGTCCCGCTCGCGCTTGGCTCGGATACGGGGGGATCGGTCAGGCTGCCGGCCGGGTTCTGCGGCATCGTGGGGCTGAAGCCCACGTACGGCCGGGTGTCGCGGTACGGGCTTGTGGCCTTTGCGTCTTCGCTCGATCAGATCGGGCCGTTTGGCCGGGACGTGGCCGACTGCGCGCAGATGCTCCAGGTGATCGCCGGAAGAGACCCGCTCGACTCGACCTCCGTTGACGTGCCCGTACCGGACTACGTAGCCTCGCTGCGGGAAGGCGTCCGGAGCCTCCGGATTGGGGTGCCCGATGACGCCTTTGGCCCCGGCGTCGAGCCGGTCGTCGCTCAGGCGGTGCGGGACGCGTTGGAGGCCTTCGTCTCCCTCGGAGCATCCGTTAGCCGCATCGAGCTCCCCAGTATCGACGCCGCCCTGCCCGCCTACTATCTCATCGCGCCGGCAGAGGCGTCGTCGAACCTGGCGCGCTATGATGGCGTGCAGTACGGGCTGCGCGCGCCGACCGATGTCCTCCACGAGATGTACACTGAAACCCGGCGGCGCGGGTTCGGCGCCGAGGTCAAGCGTCGGATCATGTTGGGCACGTACGCGCTGTCCGCGGGCTACTACGACGCCTACTATCTGAAAGCGCAACGCGTGCGGACCCTGGTAGCCCGCGACTTCCAGCGGGTGTTTGCCGAGGTCGACCTGGTCGCTATGCCCGTGGCGCCCACCTTGCCGTTTGCGATCGGCGAGAAGACCGACGATCCGCTCCAGATGTACCTGTCGGACATCTTTACGATCCCGGTCAACCTCGCGGGTCTCCCCGGGCTCTCGGTACCCTGTGGGTTTGCGCAGGGGGTGCCGATCGGGATGCAGCTGGTGGGCCGCCCCTTCGAGGAAGCCACGTTGTTCCGCGCCGCGCACGCGTATGAGCAGGCGACGGAGTGGCACCGCCGGCGGCCGCCGCTGGTGGCCTGAGCGGATTGCCGATGGCCAAGGGCGCCGCGATCGAGTACCGCACCGTGGTGGGGTTGGAGATCCACGTGCAGCTGCTCACGGTGTCGAAGATGTTCTGCGGGTGCGCGGTGAGTTTTGGCGCGCCACCGAATACCCGGACCTGTCCGGTGTGCCTGGGTCTGCCGGGATCACTGCCGGTGCTGAACCGGCGCGCCGTCGAGCTTGGGCTGCGCACGGCGCTGGCGCTCGATTGCCGGATCCAGCCGCGCAGCCAGTTCCACAGGAAGAACTACTTCTACCCCGACATTCCCAAGAACTACCAGATCTCGCAATATGAGTACGCCGATCACGCGCCGCTGGCAACCGACGGCCATCTGGAGGTCGGCAGGGACGGCGGGCTGCACCCCATCCGCATCCGCCGTGTCCACCTGGAGGAAGACACAGGTCGGCTGGTGCACTCACCTGCCGAGCATGGCGGCAGCCTGGTCGACTACAATCGGTCGGGCGTCCCATTGATGGAGATCGTCACGCAGCCCGACTTTCGGTCCCCAGTCGAGGCGCGGGAGTTTCTCGCGGC
>Ga0334722_10007510_pt1 | contig 10546 bp, 7 predicted proteins | sample C3_bottom_MG_FD_207210 | JGI IMG/M metagenome (GOLD analysis project Ga0334722, IMG submission 207210) | Sediment microbial communities from Yellowstone Lake, YNP, Wyoming, USA - C3_bottom | ecosystem: Environmental > Aquatic > Freshwater > Lake > Sediment | place: USA: Wyoming | collected... | reverse complement strand
TCTTTTTAACCGGCATTTTGAGGGCCTGGGCCACGATGCGCCGCACATGGAACGGCACCTGCGTGGAAGTCCTGATGACCAGTCGGCCGAAATGGTCGAAACTTGTTATTACCGTATGCGGTTCTATGGCGCAATGCTGGAGATACGGTATCCTGTAGGTGCGCTCTATCACAAAATCGGCGTCCTTGAACCATTCCCCGTTTTTAACCTCGAACTCGAACCTGGCGGCGATATTGTGTTTCGCGTCGGGAATATTTTTGGAATCCTCCTCGTCGTGGATAACGGGGGCGCCGTCCCTCATGGCTTCAAAAGTGTCGAAGACAGCCGGAAGTATTTCGTAATCTACTTTTATAAGTTTCAAGGCTTCTTCCGCCGCTTCGGGCGTCTCGGCGGCCACTGCGGCCACACGGTCTCCCACGAAACGCACCTTATTGTCCAGCACGTAAGTATCATAGGGCGAAGGCTCGGGATAACCCTGGCCGGCCGTGGTATGCGGGACCCGCGGCACGTTCTTATAAGTAAGCACGGCTTTCACGCCGGGGGCCTTTTCGGCTTCTTTAGTGTCTATGTTCCTGATGCGGGCGTGGGCATAAGGGCTCCAGAGGATGCGGCCGTAAAGCATGCCGTTGATATCCACGTCGTCGGTGAAAACCGGTTCGCCGCAGGCCAGGCCCAGGGAATCCATCTTCAGCACGCGCCTGTTGACCACTTTTAAATTTTTAGTATCCATAAATTTTCCTAAACCCCGGACTTCCTGCCCTTGCCGCGCAGTTTTTTCGCGGCGGCTTTTACCGCCGCGATCTGCTTCACGTAGCCGGTACAGCGGCAGAGGTTGCCGTCCAGATATTTTTTTATTTCTTCTTCCGACGGTTCCGGATTCACGTCCAGCAGATGTCTGGAAGACAGGATCATGCCCGGGATGCAGAAACCGCACTGCACCGCCCCCGCCTCCACAAAAGCCTCCTGAAGCGGATGAGGATCCCGGACCGTGCCCAGGCCCTCTATGGTCGTTATCGCGGCTCCGTGCGCGGTGAAAGCCGGTATCAGGCAGGCAAGCGCCGGTTTGCCGTTGAAAATAACGGTGCAGGAACCGCAGTCGCCCGTGTCGCAGCCTTTCTTGGCGCCTTTATAGCCGTAACGCCGCAGGGCGTCCAGCAGAAATTCCGTATTCTTCACGGCAAAAGTTTTGTTAACGCCGTTAACTCCGAGACTTATCCCGAATACGCCGTTTACGGCTTTAAGCCCGGCAATTTTTTTCTTCATACTTTTCCTCTACCCTTTCTTCAGAAACCTCTTGAAAAGGCTTACGGCCACTTCCTTTTTGAACTCCCCGGCCCGGGCGGCGTCGAGGTCCCGCCCTAATTCCAGTGCAACTCCGTCTATGGCCGCGGGCGTGAGTTTCGCGCCGGACAGGGTGCGCTCGGCCGAGGCCGCCCTGAACGGCTTGGGAGAGAGAGCGCCTACGGACACGCGTATTTCTTTCACGATCCCGGCTTTCACGCATACTCCCATAAAAAGCGTCAGGTACGCCTCCCAACTGGCCTCGGTTTTGGCGAATTTTTCGAACCGGCAGAACCAGTTCCTGGTTTTACCCGGTATAATGATCTCAAGGATCAGGCAGTCCCGGCCGGGCCTGAACCTGAATTCAGCCTGGTACAGTGCGGGGAACGGAACGGTCTTTACGCCCGTCCTTGTGAGTATCCTGACCTTGGCGTCCAGGCCAAGCAGTACCGCGGGGAAAATATTGAAAGAATGCGGCCTGGCTATGTTGCCGCCGATAGTGGCCATGTTCCGTATGAGCTGGCTGGAACAGCGGGCCGCCGCGGCGGAGACGACACCGCCGGCCCAGCCCTTCACCAGCTTTGAATTATCTATGGCGTCAAAGGTCGTCGTCGCGCCGATGACCAGGTCCGGGCCCCGCTTTTTAATATAATCCAGAGGCAGGTTCTTCAGATCCACGAAATTCTCCACCGTTTCCGGCAAAGTCTTCGCCACCAGGGTCCCCCCGGCCACGGCCATGGCTTCGATTTTGCGGTTAAGAAGCCCGGCTAAAGCCGCCCCGGGCGTTTCAGGAAAACTATAGTATTTTATATTTTTCACAAGTGTCTCCAATCAATCCCCTCTGCCCTCCACCCTGCTTTTGAAATACGGATGCGGCAGATAGGGCAGCCGATCCGGCTTCTGCACCGTTTTTTTAAGTTCCATTTCCTGCACCAGTATGGATGGCGCGACAATAGCCGCGGGCACAGTGGCGCGGTTATAAAATAAGGGGCCCGGCTGGTAAAAATTATAAACGTAATGATCGTCCGAGGTCAAAACGATATCGCGCAAAGCCCTGAAATTCACGCCCTCAAATTCCACCCCGTTAATCAGCTCTTCGGCGCCGTTTTTCACATAAGCCTTGTAAACCAGCACCGGCTTGGCCAGGATATCTTCCAGGCGTTTCGAATCTCCGCCGGCCATGCGCCGCACTATCAGCGCGTACTCAAGGCCGAGTTCTTTCGCCATCGCCAGCAATTTTTTCTTCAGTTCTTCTTTCGGTGCCGTTTTTTCGGACATAATGAATACATTCCCGGGCCGCGCCGAAGGGAACTCGTCATAACGGCCCCTGCCGTGTCCATTGGAGGTTTTGAACTGTTTAACGGGAGCGCGGGACATATAAAAATTCACGAGTTTGCCGTTCTTCACCAGTTCCAGTTTGCCGGGCCGTACTCCTTCATTGTCGATCTTATACGAACCGCCAAGTTTCTCACCGGCAAATTCCAACCGGGCAGGGTCGTCATAAACGCTCAGGAAAGGCGGCATGACGCGCATATTGAGCTTATCCGGCAGGGCGCCGGAATCCACATACCATTTTTTGGATTCATCGTCATCGGCCCAGATCGTCCTGCCGAAAGAAATATTTTCCACGAACAACTGATTAAAGAACTCGGCCGCGGCCTGGTCTTCGAACAGGACAGGGCCCAGATAGACTTCGGCGGTGGACGAATCCACCATATAGCTCATCTGCCTGGCGAATTCCTCGGTTCTGGCGGCCAGGACATCAAAACCCGGCGCGGCATCCGGGCTATAGTTGAAAACAATTTCATCGTTTATTTTAAGGCCTCCCCTGGTTTGCGCGTCGGCGGAAACACTGAGTTTCACACTGTCCAGGTATGTTCTATAACTGGAACCTTCGCTGTTGAGAAAGCGGGCGACCCGCGCCACATGATACAGGTTAACATCCGAATTTTGCAGCTTCGGATATTTTTTAAAAATGGCCGACAGCCGCCTGGCATTCTCCTTCCACGCGGACTCGTCGAAAGGGACGGCGGCGGGGCGGTCTTCCATAAGCGTTACCGGCTTTTCCCTGGAAAGATCTCCATAGATCTCCTTTATATTCTTTTTTTCCATGTACGCTTTTTTCTGGGAATATTTTTCCAGCGCCGCTTTATAAGCCTGGTCGGTGAGGGACCAGAGCGAAAAGCGCATGGCGTCATAGTCGTCTTCCACCGGAACGAACGTGGAGAAAGGCTTATAACCGTCAAAGTCGCTCCCGGCATAGTTGGTGTTGTCAAAATTAGGGCCGCCTATCCTGACATCGGCCGTCAGATTTCTGGAGGCATAGGTGTTATCATAAATGACGGTGCCAAACGAGGCCCAGACCGAAGTATTGGTGGAATCCAGTATATAATAGGAGGCGTAATAGGGCTTGGCCAGATCGTCCATTTTAAGCCTGGTCATGGAGCGCCCCAGCTCGTCGTTCATGGCCTTAAGCACCTGGTCGTCGGCGGCGTGGAGAAAGGCTAAAGGCTTAAGGCTAAAGGCTAAAAAGAAGAGAACGGCGAGCAGCCTTTTCGCCGCACCGGCATATTGTTTATTGAATTTAAGAGATCTTTGCATAGGTTTCTTATCCCCTGTCCCCTGGAGGTTTTCAGCCTACTTGTCCGTGAACGGCGGCTTCAGCACCGGCGGCTTGGCATTTGATTTCTGAACTTTTTCAGTTTCCAGCTCCGAAAAAAGCAGGCTCGGCGAAACTGCTGAAATAGGCACCCAGCCCGATTCCGCGCCGCAGCTCCCCTCAAAGGGAATAAGATCATCCGCCGTCAGCATTATCCTGGCAAAAGTCTGGAGCGGCGTGCCTATGAGGTTCAGGCCGCGCACCGGCTCGTCCGGACGCCCGTCCGGATAAACTTTATACGCCAGGGTCGCCTGCACCGAAAAAGTCTGCGGCAGATAGCGCTCCGTTATCGTAAATCCTCCGGAAATGTCCTTTACGATAAGCCCGTAGGATTTCCCGCTTTTCTTTACTTCCTCAATAAGCCGGGCGCGCAGTTCGGCGTACGGAACCTTTTTAGAGGACTCCACGATCAGATTCCCCTGCCGCGCCACGGCCCCATGCCCGGGGGAACGGCGGCCATGGCCGTTAGAAACAGGGAAGCCCTTTATCGGCGAACGACCCATTAAAAATCCTTTCAGCACGCCTTTTTCGACCAAGACGGCGCGCTCGGCCCTGACGGCCTCGTCATCATACTTATAGTAGCCGCGCAGAAATTGGCCGTCAAGGTCGTGCAACGTAGGGTCATCGTAGACCGTGAGGAAATCCGGCATGATGAGCTGCCCCACTTTTTTGGTGAAAGTCTGGCCGGAGTCCTCGCTTTTCTGACGGTGGCCCTCCGCCCTGTGGCCGAAAATCTCGTGAAAAAAAACGCCCGCCGCCCGGCTTTCAAGTATCGCCGGTCCGCTGTAAGGCTCGCTGGCCGGCACGGAGCGCAGCGCCGCGAGTTCCGCTATGGAATTGTCGATGTCTTTTGAAACCGTCTCTTCAGCGGGCATACCCTCCGGAGTATCAAAATCATAGCTCTTGAACCGGTCAATATCCATCCCGTCGGAAGTGCGGCTTGAAAGCGAATACATGACGCGCATATAAGTGCTGCCGATCACGATGCGCGCGCCCTCGGAATTGACCATATAGCGGTTGGGAACTTCCACTGAAAAACCCACGTAGGAGTTATATATAAAATCGTGTTTTTTAAACTTTTCGGAAAGCCTCTTCACCATTTCCCCGATCTTTTTCCTGTCGAATACCGGAAACTGCGCCCTCTCATAAAACACCGTGCCCGAAGACGCGGAGAAATCGTCGGACTTATCCTCTTCCTCCGCCGTGACGCTTTTATTCATCTTCACTTTGGCATACTGGTCCAGGGCGGTCTTATAATTCATATCGGTCAAGATCCAAAGTTTGCTTTTTATGGCGTCCGCATCATCTCCCACCGGCACGTTTCTGTGGGATTGCCGTTTGGAATTCGCGCCGGCGTTGCCGCCTTTCACCTCGTGGGTATTATCGAGAGCTTTGTTCCCCACTCTGACGTCGACGTCCAGATCCCTGCTCCTGTTATCGCTCTCTCCTGAAACGGCGCCCTCTACGGCGTATACGCTATAGTTCTGCTCGTCATAAACTTCATAACCCAGGTAATAGAGCGGAGCTTTTTCAGCGTTCTTCAATTTATCGTAGGAGCGCGTGAGTTCCGAAGCCATGGCGTTCAATAGGACGTCATTTTTGGCGTCCTGCGCCCGGACCTGGCCGGAACACATGACCATGGCCGCGATCAGCAATATTTTTCTCATAAATTTTCTCCCCGCCGGCCTATCCGCCCCAGCGCTCTTTCAAGCAGTACTCCCGCCATTTCGCGGCGGTAGGCGGCTTCGGAACGTATATCGGTTATCGGGCTGACCTCGGCTTTCACCAGGGCCGCGGCAGTACGGGCGTTCTCCTCGTTCAGTATGCGGCCTGCCAGGTAATCCGCGGTTTTACGAGCCAGGAGAGGCACGGGCGCCACGGAGGCCAGGGCTATGGATGCGGTTTTCACTCTTCCCCCGTCCATTTCCAGGGCCGCCGCCACGGAAACTTTTGAAATGCCGAAATAAGCCCTTGGACCGAGCTTCAGATACGCCCCGACGTGTTTCCACTTTGGGATTTCAAAAGCCGTTACAAGTTCGTCCTTTTTCAGGACTGTCTTTTTGGGACCTTTAAAAAAAGCGGATAAGGGAAGTTTGCGCCTTTTGCCTTTAAGTTCAAGCCAGATCCAGGCTTTTTCGGCGCAAAGGGCGCACGCGCCGTCGGAGCAGGGGCTGGCGTTGGCGGCGTTTCCGCCTATGGTCGCCATATTTCTCAAAGAGGGGCTCGCGAAATGAGGGATGGCGGCATACAGGACCGGAAGCCACCGGCTGACCAGCCGGGACCCCCCCAGCTCCGAGATCCTGACTCCGGCGCCGATAATAACGGCCGTCCCCGTCTCTCTTATTCCCCTTAATTCCTTTAAATCGCTTATGTCCACCCAGATCTCGGCGGTATCCAGCCCGGCGTTGGCTCTGGTAACGAGATCAGTTCCGCCGGCGAGATATTTGCGTTTAGGGGATATCGAAGGCAGGAGTTTCCAGAGCGCCTTAAGATTCGCGGGTTTTACAACGGTCGCATTGGGCATAAATAAAGAGGACTCGTTGCTGGAGGACTAGAGGGCTCGCGATTCCGGAATTCCTTACCTCCAGCCGCGAGCCACGAGAAACCAGCCACACCACATTTCTACTTACTGTCCCTGCTTTTATCCACGGCGCTTATTATTTTTTCGTAACCGGTGCAGCGGCACAGATTGCCGGTCAGGCCCAGCTTGATATCTTCCAGGGTCGCCCCGGGATTTTCCCTTAAAAGCGCCTCCGAAGCCATAATGGCCCCCGGGGTGCAGAAACCGCACTGCACCGCGCCTTCTTCCATGAAAGTTTTTTGCAGGGGGTGCAGACCGCCGTCGCGGCCCTTGAGGCCTTCTATAGTTGTTAAATGTTTTCCGTGCAGCTGGACGGCCATCATCAGGCAGGAGTTGACGGCTTTCCCGTCCACAAGGACCAGGCAGGCGCCGCACTCCCCCTCTCCGCAGCCTTCCTTGGTTCCTTTAAGACCAAGGTCTTCGCGGATGAATTCCAGCAGGGTTCTGGAGGAATCTATTTCCCGGTCAACTTTACCGCCGTTAACCGCGCACCTGATGTTGAATATCCCGCCGCGCCTCTTCTCCATGGGCTAAAAATCAAATCCCATGCCGAGCAGGAATTTAACGCCCTTAAGCGTTATATTGTCGGCCTCGCCGGACACGCCGCCGCGCGTAAAATTCATGGTATTCATTTCATAACGCAGTTCGGCCACCAATTGGGTTTTGTCCGCTATCTTGATCCGCATACCTACGGGTATCCGGAACATAAGGCCGACGGCGAATTCATCAACGGGCTTCGAGAACACGCTGGACTGCGTGAACCCTTTGACATAAGGCAGGGTGATGGAATTGAGCGACATGCCCAGGCCTATGCCCAGATACGGATCGATCTTCTCGCCGGGATGCCTGAGGAGCAGATCGCCGCTGATACCGAAAGTTTTGACCGTGGCGTAGTCATTGACGGAGAACTTGAAATTCCCGGGGGTCAGGCCGTTGAGGCTCCAGGTGGTGTCCTGCGCCGCGATATTGCGCTTCTCATAGGAGAATTCCAGATCCCCGCCGAGGGCCTTGTTTCCGAAGCCGCCCACGCGGAAAGCCAGGGGGCCGAAGCCTTCGGTCTTAAGCTTGTCCCACGTAACGCTGCTGAAATATGAGGGATTGCCGCAGCCGGTGCAGTAAAGGCCAAGATCGTTATAGGCCGCGCTGCCGGCGCTGTTGGTTATGCGTATATTCTTGTTGGAATTAGTGAACTCCAGTTCCATGTCCGGGGAACCGAAGCCCAGGAAAACATCAAAAAAACTGTACTGGTATTTTCCGCGGACCCTGGGGGCGGCCGCCTGCTGGGCCGCGGGCTGCGCGTAGGCCGGCTGTTCATACGCCTGCTGCTGGGGCTGGATCTGCTGCGTGGCCGCGTCGCCCACCCAGTCTTTCTCGACATCCACCTGGGAAGCGCCTATCGCCTGGGCCGTCTCGGTCTTGATGAGGCGGGCGTTGACTTCTATCTTACCTGCCTGCATCTCCACCAGGGTGCCAGTTACTATCGCCTGAACGCCGAGGAGTTTTCCAAGCTGCTGGGTCGAAGTGGCGTCCATCATGCCGGTGGACTGGAGCTTAAGCTCTCCCATGACCTTATCCAGCAGGCTGCGCTCCACGACGTCAAATTTCTGCTGTTTTATAAGGCGCATAGTTATGCGCTCGGAGACGATAGCGCCGTCTTTCGCGGCGGTCCGGCCGTCGGCGTAGGAAAAAGGCAGGATGGCTATTTTTTTATTGGTGAGCCCGGCCCCGGCTTCGCTTATCTCTTTGGCTATCTGGTCATATTTATCTTCCGCGAAAGCCCTGCCGCTCAGATTGAAAAACACCGTCCCCGTCAGCAACATCACCGCGATATTAATATTGCGTCTCATTTTTGTCTCCTCCCGCTCAATACCGCCAAATTCAGCTCTTCTTTCCGTTCAAACCGCTCCAGACTTTCTCCGGCAGCAAAGGCACTGTTCTCACCCGCGCGCCGGAGGCGTCCATTATCGCGTTGCCCACGGCCGGGGCCACGCCTATCAAAGGGACTTCGCCTATTCCTTTGGCCTTATACGGACCTTCGGCACAGGGCTTCTCTATAAAGGTTATATCATATTCGGGTTTATCAGCGGTAGTGGCCAGCACGTAATCGGTGAAATTAGGGTTAAGCATGATCCCGTTTTTATACGCCAGGTTCTCGTAAAGCGCCCAGCTCATCCCCTGCAACAGCCCGCCCTGGGCCTGGCCTTCCGCAAGCCTCGGATTGATGATCCTGCCCGCGTCGTAGGCGGCGTAGATCTTCAAAACCTTTGTCACGCCGGTTTTCAGGTCCACCTCCACGTCGGCCACGTCGGCGGAGTAAGAATAGGTAACGTAGGCATCGCCCTGACCATCACCCATATCATAGGAAGTGCGGGGCGCGACATACCAACCCTGTTCGCCCATTTTCATGCGGCGGCCCCAGCACTCTTTTACCGTTTCGGCGAAAGTCACCGAGACTTCGCCTATCGAAAACATCCCCCCGGCGGCGCTCATGGGCCCGGAACCGTCCGCTCCTTTGGCGAGCAACAGCTCAAAAGCAGTCTTAAAAATATTGTCCCGCATCGGAGCGGCCGCTTCTATAATGGCGTTCCCGCTCATAAACGTGGTGCGGCTGGCGACGGTGGGGCCGGAATCAGAAACCTTGGAAGTATCCACCTCCTCCAGCTTTATGTTTTCGTAAGGGGCGTTCAGGGTTTCGGCGCAGATCTGGCTCAGCACGGTCAGGGCGCCCTGACCCATCTCGGTATTGCCCACATTCACTCCGACGGTGCCATCCTTATAAATATTGACATAGGCGCCGGCGCGGTCAAGATACCGGCCCTTGGCGCCCAAGCCGACCCCGTAATAAGCCACGGACACTCCGAGTCCCCTCGCAATATCCCCTTTATCCTTTATCCTTATGCCTTCAGCCTTTCTTCTGTCCCAATTCGATCTTTTTTTCACGGTTTCGAGAAGTTTCTCAAGGCCGCAGGAAGCGCCGATAATCTGGCCGGTGGCGGTTTTGTCGCCGGGACGCAGGATATTCTTTAGGCGCAGCCGGACGGGATCCATTTCCAGCTTGTGCGCCAGTTCGTCCACCAGGGATTCCTGGGCAAAGCAGATCTGCGGCTGGCCGAAGCCCCTGAAAGCTCCGCAGGGCACTTTATTGGTGGCCGCGGCATAGGCCTCTATGCGGATATTTTCGATCCGGTAGGGCCCGGCCGCGTGTACGGCGCCGCGCCACAGGACTATCGGCGAAAGCGTGGCGTAGGCTCCCCCGTCCAGAACGTACTTGACCACGCAGGCCGTGATCTTCCCGTCCCTGTCCGCCGCGTAGGCCACCCTGGACCAGGATGGATGGCGTTTGGACATGGAATTGAAATCTTCTTTACGGTCATAGATAAGCCTGACCGGCCGGCCAACCTTGAGCGCGCAGACGGCGGCGTGAGAGGCCACCAGGGCCGGAACGTCTTCCTTGCCGCCGAAACCGCCGCCGGTCACGGTCTGAATGACTTTCACCTTGTGATAGCCCAGGTTCGCGGCGGCCGCCACGGCATCCAGCACATAAAACGGACACTGGGTCGAACTGTAAACGGTCAGCCCGCCGTCCGGCTCCGGCACGGCCGTCACGCCCTGGGTTTCCAGATAAGCGTGCACCTGATAATTGGTGGCAAATTCTTCTTCCACCACCACATGAGCGTCCTTTATGGCTTGATCCGGGTTCCCTTTCTTGATGACAAATTTGGCTAAAATATTATCATCACCGTGCAGTTTTACGGCGTTTTTTTCCATTGATTTCAGGGGATCATCCAGAAAAGGAAGTTCTTTATACTTTATCTCCACCAGACGCGCGGCGGCAACGGCGGCCTTCCGGGTTTCGGCCACCACAAGGGCGACTGTTTCCCCCTGGAACCTCGCTTCGGTCTCCGGCAGAAAAGGGCAGTCGCTCAACACAAGCGGCCATTTATTGGGGCCTTTCACGTCTTTGTATGTGACCAAAGTCACATAGCCGGGGACTTTTTCTGCTTTTGCGGCGGAGATTGAGAGGA
>Ga0334722_10007509_pt1 | contig 10547 bp, 8 predicted proteins | sample C3_bottom_MG_FD_207210 | JGI IMG/M metagenome (GOLD analysis project Ga0334722, IMG submission 207210) | Sediment microbial communities from Yellowstone Lake, YNP, Wyoming, USA - C3_bottom | ecosystem: Environmental > Aquatic > Freshwater > Lake > Sediment | place: USA: Wyoming | collected... | reverse complement strand
CATGAACGGAGAAACGGAAGACAAGACCTATTATGATATTATTGCCGACGCCAAGGCCCTTGGCTGGCAGACCTTTGACCAACATATCCTTGAACTGTACGAGGATGGTTTGATCACCGAGGAAACCGCCGCCAGCTACTGCACCAGAAAAACCGCAGTCAATCGGGGGCTGGACAGCATCAAGGCCGCCCGAGGCGAGTCCACCACCGGGATCACTGGCCTGGGCATGGATGTGAAGCAGGAAGAGAAGCGGCGCTCTGGGTTTTAGAGCCTTTTGCAGCCTACAGCTATCAGCTTATAGTTTTAGGCGGATAGCTTACTATCGGAGGAAACCATGCTTGCCCAGTGTCCCCATTGTCAGCAGACCCTCATGCTGAGCGACGCCCAGCTTGAAAAGATCAAGACCGCTCTTGCCTCGCTCTCTTCGGGCAGAACCCTGAAGATCGGTTGCCCGAAATGCAAACAGCCCATCGAGTTGAACAGTGACGGCTCGGTGGCAGGTCAGGCGGCGAGCGCCCTGAAAGACGTGCTTTATGCCGAGCACACCGGGAATGAGGATCAAGCGGCGGTGGGGATGGTGGCTGCGGCCCAGAAAAAACCCCAGCCGGTGCGCCTGCCGCCTGCCGCGCCCAAACCGCCCGATCTCGGGTGGCTGTCCAGCGGGGTGTACAGCGAAAAAGAAGCGGTTGAGAACGTGCCCCACGCCCTGATCATGATCGGGGACGAGGAGATATCCACCCAGGTGACCATGGCCTTTGGCGAGATGGGCTACCAGCCTACCTATGCCCGCTCTGCGGAAGAGGCGATTTCCAAGATGCAGTTCATGAATTTTGAGGCGGTGGTGCTGCACAGCGGGTTTGAGGGGGGAGGCTTGGATGGTTCCACGGTCCATCAGCATCTGCGGGAAATGGCCATGGCCAAGCGGCGCTATATTTTCTATGTCCTGATCGGCCCGGAATTCCGCACCCTCTACGATCTGGAGGCCTTAGCCAACAGCGCCAATCTGGTGGTGCATGACAGCGACGCCAGCCATTTTTCCATCATCCTGAAAAGGGGGATGAATGATTATAATGACCTGTTCGGGCCGTATCTGGAAGCCCTTGGAAATTATGGGGTGAAATAACCGGCTTCTGGGGCTGTTATCTGCTTAATCAGAGGACGGAGTCTTATTTTACTTCAGGTGAAATTGATCCCCGTTTGCATCAGTCCCAGCAGGTTGATATTCTGGGCATTTTCTGCACTGTCGGCGGCAAACACAAGGAGGTCCGCCTGACTCATCCCGCCATTGAGCATGTCTAAGAAGGTGTTCAGGTCGCTAGTCGATGGCGCGATGCCAACCACCGATCTGTATAGTTGGGTGACCACGACCGCGTTGTCACGTGAGCCGGCCAGTTGGAGAAAAAGATTCGAGCCGAGCGCTAGTTCCGCCACCTGCTCCATGGACAAGCCTGCATCAAACAACGCTAGCCCGGCGCCGACATAGGTTGGGGCCAAGGTCAGGTATTGCTCGCCAAAGGCGGCAGCGATGAGCATGGCCGTATTGCCAGCCGCGCCGTCAAGGTCAAGGGCCAGATGTGTGTCGGCGAACTGTAGGCGTTCGATGCCGGTCAGGGTATCTGTGCCGTTGCTCCCGTTGCTCACGGTGAAGCCGGTGGCGGTTTTGGTGACTGTGCAGGCGGAGCGGTTGCCGCTGTAAACTGCGGTATCAATGCCCGTTTGGCCATTCAGGGTGTTGTTGCCCGCGCCGCCGGTAAGGATATTGTCAGCCGAATTCCCGATCAAGGTGTCATCGCCAGAGCCACCGGTTGCATTCTCAATGGTCACTCCGTAGGCAATGGCCAGATTGTCAGTGCCATCATAGGTGGCAGTAGTTGTTGGCTGTGCATTTAAGGGCAAGGGGTCTGACTCGATGGTGATTTTCGAGAAGTTTCCTGCCCGGAGCTCTATTGTGCAGCCTTTGCTGAAATTACTCACGGATATGGTGTCTGTGCCGCCCGCATCCCAGATCGTCATAAAAAAAGGAGTGTTCGGAGCGAAGGTGTAGGTGTCGTTGCCGGTATTGTAAGCCATGTTGGCGCCATAGAGATGTTGCATGACGGCGATATCATAGAGCATGGGTGCTTCTGGCTGGATATCATAGTATCGCCAGCTGTAGAGGCCGCCTATTTCCGTGACTTCCAGGAAGGTGGAATGGGGATGTGCCGTATAGGACATCACCGTATACTGCCGTGATTCCGTCTCGTCAGGGAGGATCGCCTCATCTTCAGCTGCGCCGGCGTCGAAGGGATGCTTCAGCCCAAGGGCATGCCCGAGTTCATGGAGTAGAGCAAGGTAATTGTAACTGCCAAAATCCCAACTATTATATTGGTAGTCAATACTATAGTCAGGGTTGACCCAGATATCCCCCCCCCGGGCCTCTCCCTCGGAGGGATAATATGCATAGCCCCAATAGTCTCTGATTGCCGGGGTGAAGGTGAAGGCAAAACGTATATCGCCAACGTTGGTGGCTGTTTCTGTTGTATTGCTGAAGGCCAGGTTTGCGACATTTGCCCATTTCTGGAGGGCTGCCAGGGCAGAGGCCTGCTGGATTGTCGTGAATCCGCTGGCTGCGTAATTGGGTTCTGTGTCAGTCGAGGTCCAATAGGTGTCATTCCAAGTCGCACTGGCGCCGTTGAGATAGGGGAAACTGTAGGAAATACTAGCACCAAACCCCAAGGCGTCGCCCCATTTTACTCCGCCAAGCAGGGCGTCGATGGAATTTGTGCCTGTGGTGGACACCTCGGTGATTTGTATCGATTGCGTTGGACTGGTCATGTTGTTCCCTTTCCGTGAATATTGTATTCCTAACTTAATATTCTTCGTGAAAGGCCAGATGTTGTCAATAAAAAAAGCCTGCGGCGAAAAAGATAATTAAATTGTTATGATGAGGAGTTATGCAATTTGGTCTCGTAGAGCCAACAAGAAGAGAAGGGTTATAGCTGAGGAAAGCAGCATGAGATGGTTGGCGCGGAGGATGTCTTGCGGGTCGATGGGGTGGTTGGCCTCGCCGACGGTGGGTTTAGTCACCATCTTGCCGAAATAGAGGTTTGGCCCGCCGAGCCTTACGCCCAGGGCACCTGCCACTGCCGCTTCGGTGTGGCCCGAATTGGGGCTGGCGTGTCTGAGGCGGTCCCGCAGAAGGATGAAGAGAGAGCCTTTTGCATCAAGACGCAGCAGGAACGCGGCGGCCGGGATCATCAGGGAGGAAATCCTGGCTGGGATAAAATTGGCCAGATCGTCCAACCGGGCCGCAGCCCAACCGAATTTGAGATACCGCTCGTTTTTGTAGCCGAACGTAGAGTCCATGGTGTTGATTGCCTTGTAGAGCATGGCCGCCATGGGTCCGCCCAGCACCGCGAAAAAGAGCGGGGCTGTCACCCCGTCCACCATGCTTTCCGCCACCGACTCCACCGCCGCCCTTGCTACCCCTGCTTCGTCAAGATTCGCCGTGTCCCGGCCAACGATCATCCCCACCCGCCTGCGGGCTTCAACCATATCGCCAGTGGCAAGGGGTGCATACACCTGCCTGCTGTGGTTGACCAGGTCGCGGGCTGCGATGGTGGTGTAGAGCAGGAGGATGCTCACCGCATTGCCCAGCCATGGGTGGATGAGGTTGGCGCCTGTAAGCACTGCCCAGGTCGTTGCTCCGGTGAGTCCCAGGATCAGGGCGACGGTGCAGATTCCGGCGGCAAACGGCGGCAGCACGGCGCGGGTGATCCGCTCGCAGCCACCGCAGGCTGCGCCGATGAGGCGCACCGGATGCGGCAGCCAGCGTGGGTCGCCGAGCAGCTGATCCAGAAGGATAGCGATCAGGATCTGGTATTCGAGGGAGATCATTTTTTAAGCAACCGGTAGATGGCGGCCATGTCGATTTGGCTGCGCACCGCTTCGGCCAGCCGGTCAAAGGCCGGTTCCAGGTCATAGGCGGCCTGCACCTTTTTGAGGGGGGCAAGCCCCCGTCTTTGCCGCAGCCGGTCGATGAACCAGCGCCGGAAGGGGTCCGCGTCAAAGATACCGTGCAGATAGGTGCCCCAGATGGTGTGCGAGGGGTTGCCCACCCCGCCGCTTTCCCCGTTGCTGAAGGAGAGGATCTCGCAGGTCTCGCTGGCCTGGCTCTGGCCGTGGTGAATCTCGTAGCCATGCACTCCAAGGGACGAGGCGAGATGGGTGCCGCTCTGCCGGGTCAGGGTTTTGTCTTTTTCGAGCACCGTGGCAAGGTTAAGCAGGCCAAGGCCCGCCAGGGTTTCTCCAGCAGACTCGATATGGTAGGGGTCATCGATGCTTTGCCCCAGCATCTGGAAACCGCCGCAGATACCGATGATCTCCCTCCCCTCCGCACTATATTTTTTCAGAGCCTCGGCCAGGCCTGAGCTGAAAAGCCATTTGAGGTCATCGATGACGTTTTTGCTGCCCGGCAGGATCACGGCATCCGCACCCGCAAGATCGGCCGGGGTTCTGGCGATCTTGACAAACAGATCCGGCTCGGCCAGAAACGGCTCGAAATCGGTGAAGTTCGAGATATGCGGCAGATCGATAAGCGCCACGGTGACATGCTCACCCGCAGGCCGGTGCGGGCTGAAAAGCCCGGCCTTGAAGTTCACCGAATCCTCTTCGGGCAGGCCAAGGTTGGGGAGGTAATCTACCACCCCCAGCACCGGCTTGCCGGTTCGCTGCTCCATGTAGGTAAGCGCCTCGGTGAGCAGCGATTTCTGGCCCCGGAAGCGGTTCACCACGTATCCGGCAATCAACTCCCGCTCCCATTCATCCAGAATCTCCATGGTCCCGACAAAGGAGGCGAACACCCCGCCCCGATCGATATCTCCCACCAGCAGGACTGCGGCCTCGGCATACCGGGCCATGGGCATGTTGACAATGTCGTGGGCCTTGAGATTCACCTCGGCAGGGCTCCCTGCCCCTTCCAGCACCATGACTTCGTATTCGGAGGCCAGGGAATCGTAGGCCGTCTGTACCGCCACAAAGGCTTGGGGTTTGTAGGCCAGATAGTCGTTGACCGTCATGTTGCCCACCGGCTTGCCGAGGAGAATAACCTGGCTGCCCGTGTCGCTGGAGGGTTTGAGCAGAACCGGATTCATGCGTACATCCGGATCGAGGCGGGCCGCCTGGGCCTGCACCACTTGGGCCCGGCCCATCTCCCCGCCCGCCCGGGTGACAAAGGAGTTGAGCGACATGTTCTGGGCCTTGAACGGGGCGACCCGCAGGCCGTCTTGCAAGAGGATGCGGCACAGGGCGGCGGTGAGCACCGATTTGCCTGCGTTGGAGCAGGTGCCTTGGAACATGATGGCCGGGGTTTTGGCTGTGGGCATGATGCTTACTCGCCTTCTTTGCTGAAGATAACTAGGTTGCGGACCTTGCCGGAAAAGGGCAGGGTCAGTTCGACGATCTCTTGCAACCGGTAGGGGCTGTCCGGCTGCTCAGCCCGCCAGGCGGCGATCTCCTGCTCGGCTTTGGGGCCTTTCATGCAGATGACCTGGCCGCCCGCCGGGTTGACCGCGGCGGTATGCAGAAGAAATTCACCGATATTGGTGAAGGCGCGGCTGGTGATGATGGGCACGGAAAGGGCTTGGCCGTCCACCTCGGCGGAGCCTTTCTCCAGGCGACCACAGAGCACCTCGATGTTGTTTAGCCCCAGGGTTCTGATGACATGGCGTAAAAAAGAAACCCGTTTCTGGCGGGGCTCCACCAGGATAACCGGCAGAAACGGCCGGGCCGCCTTGAGGGCCAGACCGGGAAATCCCGCGCCGGTGCCGATATCGAGAAGCTGCTGCGCATTTTCCGGAGGCGGGAGAATCCGGAGCAGGCTCAGGGAGTCGAGGAAATGGGTTTCGATGGTCTCGCGTAGCGGGGCCTTGGCCACCAGATTGATCCTGGCGTTCCAGCGAAGCAGTTCGGCGTAGTAGAGCAAAAGCCGTTCCCGTGCCTGACCGTCGAGGGTGATGCCCATGGCGGTCAGGCCTTCCTCAAGAGTGTCTTTGCCCTGTGTGTCTGTCATGTTCCGGGTTTGCTGTTATCCAGATTTTGCTTCAGTCGATGCCCATGAAGGCGAATATTTCTTACACCGCTTCGCGTCACTTTGCAAGAAAAGGGGGCCGGTGGGTTCCGAATAGTTTTGTCTCGCCAATAAAGTTGCGGCACCCTAAAAAAAATACTTGACCGCCACGGTCTAGGTTTGTATAAGGAGTCCTCGGCACCAATAAGGCATGGCAAACTTTATTGGAACCGCCTGTTTCGAGGTCAAGCGCAACCCCGAGCAGGCGGTTTTTTTGTCGCCCGCATGTTAGTCTTGCACAACTTAATCTTGTTGGTTGAACTTTTAGAAAGGAGGAAAAGTAATGAAGAAAAGGATGAACAGTGTTGTTTTGGGATGCTGCATTGCCCTGGTGGCGATGCAGCCGGGTTTGGTAATGGCCGCCACCGGCGGAGAAGCGAGGATTCAAGAGCTTGAACGGCAGATGCAGGGGTTTGTCTCTGAGTTGAAAAATAGGCAAAACAGCGTTGAGACCTTAACCAGGCAGGTTGCCAGCCTGGAAAGCCGGATATCCACCAATTCGGCCGTGCAGGGGGCCACTCAGGGTGGCAGTCAAGATAAGGCGGAGATCAAGAGTATGATCGAACAAGCGGTCCTGGCGCGGGAGAAGGAAAGTCCTCTTTCACCGTTTAGTTTCGGGGGATACGGGGAAATCCATGCCAATTTCAACGAGGGCTCTGTCAATGGCCAGTCTCGGGATCAGATCGATGTCCACCGATTGGTCGGTCTTGTGGGGTATGAGTTTGCTGACTGGATCAAGTTTAAGTCGGAGATAGAGTTGGAGCATGCCTTTGTCGATGATGGCACCAAGGGTGAACTCGAACTGGAGCAGGCCTATGTGGACTTTCTGCTCTCCGATCTGGCCAATGTCCGGGTGGGGCGGGTGCTCACGCCGCTGGCACAAACCAATCAGCATCACGAGCCCACCACCTTCTACAGCGTGGAGCGGCCAAATTTTGATAAATATATCATCCCCTCGACCTGGTGGTCCGATGGCATTGGCCTTTTCGGCAACCTGGCCACGAACCTCAGCTACGAAGCTTATCTCGTCGCCGGACTGGATGGGTCGAAATTTTCCAACGATGGCATCCGTAACGGTCGGATCAAGGATGTGCCAAGCCTGAACGATATGGCTGTCACCTTCCGGTTGGACTACTACCCGTTCATGGAGAGCACTTCAGCCTGGGGCCGAAATATGCGGCTCGGCGCCTCTTTTTACCGGGGCGGCATCAATAACGGCGTGGAGGGAAAAGATCCGGGCAAGAGCGGCGACCTCACCATCTATGCCGCCGATTTCGGAGTCAGGTTAAACGATCTGGAACTGAAAGGCGCGATGGCTTTTGAAGAGATCGGTGGGGCGCAGGGCTTAACCGTCGGGGTGGCCGAGGAGATCTTTGGCTATTATTTGGAGGCCGGGTATCACGTCATGCCCGAGGCCTGGAAGACGGGTAAGCTCAAGAATTCGGACGCCGTGGTTTTTGCGCGCTATGACAAACAGGACACGCAGTATGGGATGCCCGCAGGGGTTGCGGCGAGCCTTGACAAGGACCGCCATGACTGGACCTTTGGTCTGGCCTTTTACCCGGTGCCCAATTTGGTGCTCAAGGCGGATTATCAAGTGCTTGCCTCTGAAGGCGCTGATCCGGATAACGCCATAAATCTCGGCATCGGTTGGCAGTTTTAGGAGGCGGAATGAACTGTCTGAAATCTATTTTGGTCGTGAGCCTGTTTGCAGTGAGCGCCTTGGCTTTGTTCGGCTGTGTAGCCGCGACGGGAGACGGGCTTTCCGGGCAGGGAGTGGAAAACAGTGGTATGGCAAAAGGCCGAGGTTACTTCATGCGGGAATGCAGCAGGTGCCACCGGTATTTTATGCCAAATGAAAGATCAGCCGAGGAATGGCCGAAAATCCTGGCGGGCAAGAAAAATAAAGTGTCTTTGACCGGCACCCAGTTTCAGGAGTTGTCTGACTATGTCATAGCGGAGAGCAAGGCGGCAAAGGCACCTTGAACTGTGTACACAGGTTTTTGTGTTATCGGGCCAGGAAGAATCGACGGTTGATTCTTCCTGGCCCGAAGTTTTTCATGGGGAAGTGGGCGAACTGGATTTCCGGTGGACCAGGGTGAGTCCAGCCAGGACAAAGGCCAGGGCTGCCAGATTGACATTGTAAAAAGCCAGTCCGGCCAGGCTGGCGACCAGGGCTAGTCCGCATAACCACACCGAGTTGCGCCAGACTGCAAGGGCGGCAAGGGTGATGCTCGTCCAGGCAAAGACTTGATTGTACATCAAGCGGCCGATCATGGAGCGGACCAGGCAGATGGCCTTGTCCGGCGTGTCCGCGCACACCCCAACCAGTTTTTCCGAGATAAAAACCCCGTGGCGCAGGGCCGCGAAGGCGCCAAAGGCGCCAAGCACCAGGAGGCCAAAGGGCAACAGGGGGCGCAACGAGATGGTCCGGCTTTCCCGCCAGAGGGGGTAGGCCAGGAGCAGGCAGATCACCACCCAGATATCGGCTTGCCAATTCAGCGGGGTTTCGTTGATCAGAATCGCCACGGCCCCGGCAGTGAGCAGGATGGCGCTGAGCCGTTCGAGCATGCCCTGGCAGGTTTGACCATTCTGTCGGCGGGAAAACCAGGCATAGGCCAGGGCGGGGATGGCAAAACCGAAGTTGTTGAAGCTCCGATAACGGGCGTCCAGCACCAGACCGAGCACGGCGATCAGGGCGCAGGTGATTACCCCCAGCCGCAGAGCGCCGTATACGGCTTCGGGGCTGAGGTGGGATTTTCCCCGCAGGAAATCCATGGAGGCATCTAAGCTCATGTGTCTGGGCATGGTGCCGGAAGCGATGGCTTTGAGCGCCAGCAGGTAGACGCTGGCGCTCAGCGAGAGGACAAGGCCGGCCCAGAGATATTCATAGTTGTTGGTGGAGATGATGGAAAACTGATGCCCCTGCAGCACGATGAGAATGGCGCCGCCGGTCATGGTTGCGGAAAATTGCAGCCAGCGGGCCGTGCCCATGGAACTGTGGCGGCGGGCAATGAGCAGGGTCATCAGGGCAATGGCTGCGGATTGGGCAAACAGCATGCGCCAGTTGGGGAAATTGGAGACCGGTCCAGCAAGGATATGCTTGTCGGACCGCTCCGGGCTGTACAGCCCCCAGTAGCCGCCCACCGCGCCTTCTTTGATGCGTTTCCACGGCTGGTCAAAGGCCTCGATCAGGTTGTACTGCCAATGCTCCTGCTCGGCCAGGGCAACGAAGCCGCGGATGAAACGGGCCTGATTCTCCAGGCTGGGCAGCGCCCCTTTCCGCATTCGTCCCTGGGAGGGCCAGCCGGTTTCGCCGATGACGATCTCCTTGCCAGGGATCTTTGTGCCGATCTCTTCCCGAATCTTTTTGATGTGGACCATGGCCTGGTCGATGGCAACCGGGTTGTCCTCCCAGTAGGGGAGGATGTGGATCATGACAAAATCAGTGGCCTGGGCCACCTCCGGATGCTTGAGCCAGAACTCCCAAACATCGGCGTAGGTGACCGGTACCCCAGGCAGGGCGGCCTTGACCTGCTGGATGTATTCGGCGAGCTGCGGGCCGGTGATCTCTCGGCGCAGCAGGGCCTCGTTGCCCACCACCACCGCCCGGACGCTTGCCGGATGGCGTTTGGCCAGCTCGACCACCTTTTCTAGCTCCTGCTGATTAAGCTTTGGGTCAGCGCCTACCCAGGCGCCAAGGAGCACCTGCATCCCGTATTTTTCCGCGTACTCGGGCAAGGCCTCAAGCCCGGCCACCGAATAGGTGCGGATGCAGGAAAAATTATGGGAGAGGATGGCCAGATCCGCGTCGATCCGAGCGGGGGCAATGGTCATGCCCTTGGCAAAATCAAAGGGGGATTGGTCCTTTTCAAAGGGCGCGTAGGACACGCATTGCAAGGTGTGGTGGGCAGCCAGTTCCGCTTCCGGGATCTGGCGCGGCTGGCCGACGCCGTGCCAGAAGGCGAAGATCGCAGCCAGGGCCAGGCCATAGGCAAGCACGGTTTGTAGAGTTGTTTTCAAGATAATCACCTTTTTGGCTGGTGCGTGTGAGAATTTCTCTCTTGTACCCTGCGCGGGTTGGGCGGTCAACGGCAAAGACGGGGCCGGACGGTGGGCATGCTTGTGGGTGGTAGGTCAACTCAGGGGCGTTTCTGGGAGTTCCATGCATTCTTGGGGATTTCGGCGGTAGCGAGCCGGATTGCGTGGGTCCTGATGGATGAGGACATCGGCCTGGGGAAAGGTGGCCATGATGGCGTGTTCCACTTCATCCGCCACCCGGTGCGCCTCGGCAAGGGGCAGGCCCTGATCAAGGTCCAGATGGAGCTGGATGTGCATGGTTTGCCCGGACTGGCGGGTGCGCAGATCGTGGATGCCGAGTACGATCGCATGGGCCAGAACGATATCGCAGATGCGCTGGCGGATTTCTTCCGGAAGTTCG